>Ga0247821_10000850_pt1 | contig 17144 bp, 14 predicted proteins | sample 13C_Glycerol_Day_FD_192481 | JGI IMG/M metagenome (GOLD analysis project Ga0247821, IMG submission 192481) | Soil microbial communities from agricultural site in Penn Yan, New York, United States - 13C_Glycerol_Day14 | ecosystem: Environmental > Terrestrial > Soil > Agricultural land | place... | reverse complement strand
TGAATCGCCACGGCAGCCCGCCGGGCGGTAGATGTGAAGGCGGGCTTGTTGTGGGAATGGGCTTGTTGTGGGTGGGAGCGGGCTTGCCCCGCGACAGCGATCTATCAGCCACACCGCTATCGCGGGTGCAAGCCCGCTCCTGCACAGGTCAGTCTATGCCCACCTGGTTGCGGCCGTTGTGCTTGGCCAGGTACAGGCCTTTGTCCGCGGCCGAAATCAGCTGCCGGCAATGGCTGCCGATGCTCGGCGTGTGGGTGGCCAGGCCGATGCTCACGGTCAGGCTGGAGCCTGCCTCGGGCATGTTGTGGGGAATCTGCATCGCCTCGACGCTCTGGCGCAGCTTTTCAGCCACCAGGCGCGCACCGCCCGGCGAGGTGTTGGGCAACACCAGGGCGAATTCTTCGCCACCGTAGCGGGCCGGCAGGTCGCTTGGGCGCGCGCAGGAGTTGCGAATGGCCTCGGCCACCTTGCGCAGGGCTTCGTCACCGGCCAGGTGGCCGAAGTTGTCGTTGAACGACTTGAAGTAGTCGACGTCGATCATCAGCAAGGACAGCTGGGCCTGCTCACGCATGGCACGGCGCCACTCCAGCTCCAGGTACTCATCGAAATGACGACGGTTGGAAAGCCCGGTCAGGCCGTCGGAGTTCATCAGCCGCTGCAGCACCAGGTTGGTGTCGAGCAACTGTTGCTGGCTGACACGCAGGGCGCGGTACGCCTCGTCACGCTGCAGCAGCGTCATATAGGAACGGGAGTGGTAACGGATGCGCGCTACCAGTTCGATGTTGTCCGGCAGCTTGACCAGGTAATCGTTGGCACCGGCGGCAAAGGCCGCGCTCTTGACCAGCGGGTCTTCCTTGGTCGACAGAACGATGATCGGGATGTCCTGGGTGGCCGGGTTGTTGCGGTACTCGCGCACCAGGCTCAGGCCGTCGAGGCCCGGCATGATCAGGTCCTGGAGGATCACCGTGGGCTTGATCCGCATTGCCTGCGCCACCGCCTGGTGTGGGTCGGCGCAGAAGTGGAAGTCGATGTTTTCTTCGTGAGCCAGGCCACGGCGCACCGCCTCACCGATCATCGCCTGATCGTCGACCAATAGGACCATTGCCGAGTTTTCGTTCATGGTCGGAAAACCGTCGAGCGGTAAATCATTCATGCGCTGTCACCTGGTCACTGCCGGCAGGCCGGCGTGGCTCAATACATATCGTCATTTTGGAAAAATTTCCATCAATCGTGCAGCGATCCGCTCCAGGGGGCGTATCTCCACCGCGGCGTCTATCGCGGCCGCGGCTTTTGGCATGCCGTACACGGCGCTGCTGTGTTGGTCCTGAGCAATGGTCAGGTAGCCTTGTTGGCGCATCAGCTTCAGGCCCTGGGCGCCATCGCGCCCCATGCCGGTCAGCAGTACGCCCACCGCGTCGCCACGCCAATAGCGGGCCACGCTTTCAAAAAATACGTCGATCGAAGGTCGGTAGATCTCGTTGACCGGCTCTGCGGTGTAGGCCAGGGTGCCGTTTTTCAACAAGCGAATATGGTGGTTGGTACCGGCCAGCAACACCTGCCCCGGTTGTGGCGGCTCGCCTTCGCACGCCAGGCGTACCGACAGGCCCGAGGCGCTGCTCAGCCAGTCAGCCATGCCGGCGGCGAACACCTGGTCGACATGCTGGACCAACACGATGGCGGCGGAGAAATCACGAGGCAAGCCCTTGAGCAGTACCTCCAGCGCGGCCGGGCCGCCGGCCGACGAGCCGATGGCAACCAGGCCCTGGCGCTGCACAGACTCACGCAACGGCGCAGCCAATGGCCGCGGGGTGTTGTTGCGCTGCTGGCCGACCAACCAACTGATATTGAGGATCTTGCGCAACAGCGGCGCAGCCGCTTCCTTCGGATCGCCGCCGCCCAGGGCCGGGGTATCGACCACATCCAGCGCGCCGTGGCCCATGGCCTCGAACACCCGGTGTACGTTCTGCTTGCGGTCTACCGTGACAATCACGATGGGGCATGGCGTCTCGGCCATGATCCGCCGAGTCGCCTCGACGCCATCCATGACCGGCATGATCAGGTCCATCAGAATCAGGTCCGGCAACTGCTCGGTGCAAAGCCTTACGGCCTCGGCACCGTCGCTGGCCACCCAAATGACCTGGTGCGCCGGTTCAAACGCCAACGCCCGGCGCAAGGCCTCCACGGCCATGGGCATGTCGTTGACGATAGCGATCTTCATCCCTGGGCTCCCCCGATCAACTCAACCACTGCATCAAGCAAGGCATCATCGTGGAAACTGGCCTTTGCCAAATAGTAGTCGGCTCCAGCATCCAGTCCACGACGACGATCTTCTTCTCTGTCTTTGTAGGAAACCACCATGACCGGCAGCGACTGCAGGCGACTGTCGCGACGCAACAGGGTCACCAGTTCGATACCGTCCATGCGCGGCATGTCGATGTCGGTGATCAGCAGGTCGAAATCCTCGCTGCGCAAGGCATTCCAGCCATCCATGCCATCGACTGCCACGGCAACTTCGTAACCTTTGTTGCTCAGCAGCTTGCGCTGCAGCTCGCGCACGGTCAGCGAGTCGTCGACGACCAGCACGCGCTTGCGCGCCGCCTCGCGGGTACTGCGCTGACCGCGTTCGATACGCTCCAGGCGACCGGTACTGAGCAGCTTGTCCACTGAACGCAGCAAGTCCTCGACGTCGATAATCAGCACCACCGAGCCGTCATCCAGCAAGGCGCCGGCAGAAATGTCCTGGATCTTGCCCAAACGTGCATCCAGCGGCATCACCACCAGCACCCGCTCGCCGATCAGGCGCTCGACCGCCACGCCATAGAGCATGTCGCGCTCGCGAATCACCACGACCTTGATGGTCTGGCCATCCGTCTGGCTGGGTGGACGATTGAGCAACTGGCTGGCAGCAACCAGGCCGATATGCCGCCCGTCATGCCAGAAATGCTGGCGCCCCTCGATCTGCACGATAGCCTCGGCCGGCAACTCCAGGGTGCGTTCGATATGGGCCAGGGGAAAGGCGTAGGCCTCGTTGCCGACTTCCACTACCAGGCTGCGCACCACCGAGAGCGTCAGCGGCACTTCGAGGTGAAAGCAACTGCCCTGGCCTGTGGTCTGGGTCAGCTCGATGGAGCCACGCAGCTGGCGCACCATGTGCTGGACGGCATCCAGCCCGACGCCACGCCCCGAGACCTCGGTGACCTGGTCACGCAGGCTGAAGCCCGGCAGGAACAGAAAGGTCAGCAGTTCGGCTTCGCTCAACTGCGCCACGGTTTCGGCCGGTGACAGGTGGCGCTCGACAATACTGCGGCGCAGACGCTCAAGGTCAACGCCGCCACCGTCGTCGCTCAATTCCAGCACCAGTAGGCCGGCCTGGTGCGAGGCGCGCAGGCGGATCTGCCCTTCCAGCGGCTTGCCGGCCAACAGCCGCCGCTCCGGCAGTTCGATACCATGATCGACCGCGTTGCGCAGCAGGTGCGTCAGCGGTGCTTCAAGCTTTTCCAGTACATCGCGGTCGACCTGGGTCTTTTCACCTTCGATCTCCAGGCGCACCTGCTTGCCCAGCGAACGTCCCAGGTCGCGAACCATGCGGCTCTGACCGGTCAGCACATCGGCAAACGGACGCATGCGGCAGGCCAGGGCCGTGTCATAGAGCAACTGCGCCCGTTGGCTGGCCTGCCAGCCGAACTCGTCAAGATCGGCAGCCTGCTGCAGCAACATCTGTTGGGTTTCCCCCAGCAGTTGCTGGGCCTGGGCCAGTGCCTCGCGGACTTCCGGGCTTTGCCCGCTGGCCTCGAGCTGGCTTTTGAGCCCGTCCAGGGCGCGAATGCTCTGGCCATGCATGCGTTTGAGACGCTGCAAGGTAGCCAGGTAGGGCTTGAGCCGCTGGGTTTCGACCAGCGACTTGCTCGACAGATCGAGCAAGCTGTTCAGGCGCTCGGCCGTGACCCGCAGCACCCGCTCGCCCCCTTCGCCGCCACGCACGCCCTTGGGCGCGGCCACAGGCTCAGGCTCAGGCTCGGTTTCAAGCAGCGGCGGCTCGAACAGCGGGGCGGCCATCGGCGGCAACGGGGCAGGTGGAGGCGCCTGCACTGGCACTGGCGCTGGCACCGCCGCGGCGGCCATTCCGGCAGGATCGAGCAAGCCCGCCATCTGCACCAAAAAGGCCTGCACCGACGAATCGAGGGTCGGATCCCCCGGGGTGGCGACACGCATCAACAAGTCGGTGCCCTGCAGCAAGGCATCGATATGTTCAGGGCGCAGCAGCAGCCGGCCTTCCTGGGCGCCCACCAGGCAATCTTCCATCACATGGGCGACGCTGACACCGGCATCGACGCCAACGATACGCGCCGCCCCCTTGAGCGAGTGGGCGGCGCGCATGCAGGCTTCGAGCTGGTCGGCCTGAGTCGGGTTACGCTCCAACGCCAGCAGCCCGGCACTGAGCACCTGGGTCTGGGCCTCGGCCTCCAGGCTGAACAGCTCGAGCAAGGAGGCATCGCGCATTTGCTCTGGGGTCATGAAAGGCTCCGGTTCACGGCAGACAGCACTTGTTCTTCATCCAGCACCCGCACGCTGCGTCCACGCCATTGCAGGACCGCGGCGGTAAAGCGTGCTTCACCCTGCTCATGCACCACACGCGCCGGGTCCAGGCCATGGATCCCGTCCACTTCATCCACCCGTACCACCACCGAGCCTCCGGCTGCCGCGATGATCAACATGCGTGGCATGACCCGGGCCGAGGTGGCGCCGTTGCCGAGCACCTCCAGGCCAAGCAGGTCTGCCAGCGACAGACAGGGCACCAGGGCCCCGCGCACGTTGGCCACGCCCTGCAACATGCGCGCCCGCTGGTGGGGCAACGAATGCACCGGCTGCAGCGGCGCTACCTCGACCAGGCAGCGAGTGGCCAGCGCCAGCCACTCCTCGCCCAAACGAAACAGCAGCATCGAGCGACCACTGCCCTCCTCCTGGGCATGGACCTGCTCGTGCACGGTCTGGCTGAGCGAGTAGCGATCCAGCAACCGGGTTGCAGCCGCCGCGTATACGGCGCAGTTGCGGCAGTGAATATGTTCGACCAGCAAGGGGCAGCTCTTGTCGCCCTGCACACCGATGCGGTTCCAGCAATCGTCGATGACGGCGGCATCAGAGGCGACCAACTGCACGTCGTGCTCTCCCATCATTGTTCAGACTCCCGATCGGCCCGGCGTGCGGCGCGTTCCTGCAGGCGCCTGGCACCGGCGCTGTCGCCCTGGGAGGCCAACAACGCTGCCAGGTGCACCAGCGCTTCATGATGCTGTGGATCGAGGTACAGCGCCTTGCGGTAGTGATTCAACGCCTGAGTGCTGTCACCGGCGGTATCGCTGAGCAGCCCCAGCCAATAGAACACCTGGGCATTGGGCGGATAGAGCTGCAAATAGCGCGTGCAGGCTGCAGTGGCCTCGGCACTGCTGCCGGCGTTGGCCAATTGGGCGATTTGTACCAACAGTTCGGCGCCGGTATCGACAGGCGCAGGACGGAGAATCGGCTTCGGGGTAACCGGGTGGGGCCTGCGGGCAGGTGCCGACACCGGACGGGAAAGGTTGACCACCGGCGGCGCGATCGCCGGCTTGCTGACGACAAGCGGCTCGACCGGCGCCTGGCGCACGTAGGCAAACGACTGGGCAATCCCCAACGGCCGCATCCCCATGCGCGCCAGCAAACTGCCCTCGGCCGGGCCGATGAACAGCACGCCCTGCTCGTGGATCAGCCCCTTGAGCACCTCGAATACCCGCTGCTGGGTAGGCACATCGAAATAGATCAGCAGATTGCGACAGAACACAAAGTCGTAGGTGCCTTCACGGGACTTCAGCGCAGGGTCGAGCACGTTGCCGACTTGCAGGTTGACCTGCTGGCGAACGCGCTCGTGCAGGCTGTGGCCTTCCTCGGTCGCATCAAAATGCCGCTGGCGAAAATCCAGGTGCGAGCCCCGGAAGGAATTACGTCCATACAAGGCGTGTTCGGCCCGGTTGATCGAGTTGGGGCTGATATCAATGCCATCGACGGTGAACGCCTGGCCGGAAATCCCGGCATCGAGCAACGCCATGGCAATCGAGTAAGGCTCCTCGCCCGTGGAACATGGCAGGCTGAGAATACGCAGAGGCCGCGCACCGGCCAGCTCCGCCAGGCGCTTGCTGGCAAGGCCTGCCAGCGCAGTGAAGGATTCGGGATAACGGAAGAACCAGGTTTCCGGAACGATCACCGCCTCGATCAACGCCTGTTGCTCGTCCCTCGACTGCTGCAATTGCAGCCAATAGTCATCCAGGTCACGGGCATTGAGCGCAGCGCAGCGCTGGCGCAGTGCGCGCTCGATCATCGGGGCGCCAACCGAGGCGACATCCAGGCCGATACGCTCCTGCAGGAAACGAAAGAAACGCTGCTCGCTGCTCATTGCGGCTCCCACACTTCACGCGCCTGGGAGTCAGGCAGGGGAAACAGCAAGGCACGCACGTCGTCGCTGAGCAGATCCTGCACACCGATGCGCTGCACCAGGCCCTGGGCGTCTTCGCGAACCGGCCCCAGGTAAGGCGCCTGGTGGTTGTCCAGACCATAGGGCTGGAACTCGTCGGCGTGGCAACGCAAGGTGTCGGTGGCCTGTTCAAGGATCAGCCCCAGCAGCAATTCCGGGCGTTGCGGGTCAACCCGGTAGTGCACCAGCACCAGGCGAGTGCTGGTACGCACCGGCGCCGGCTGGCCGAAAGTCAAGGCGCCGACGTCGATCACAGGCACCAGCGCGCCACGGTGAGCCAATACCCCCGCCACCCAGTCCGGGGTCTGGGCAATAGGCTTGAGCGGCAAGCGCGGCAGCACCTCGGCCACTTCATGGGCATCGATGGCAAAACGCTGGTCACTGACCCGGAACAACAGGTGCAGCGTCCCGTGGGAAGCCGCATCCTGGCTGCGGTGAGATTTGAGATCGTCCATCGTCGGTCAGACTTTGAACCGCGACACACCGCCACGCAGGCCCGTTGCCACCTGGCTCAGCTCGTCGATGGCAAAGCTGGCCTGACGCAGCGATTCCACGGTCTGGCTGCTGGCATCGCCCAACTGCACCAAGGCGTGGTTGATCTGCTCGGCGCCCGTGGCCTGGGCCTGCATGCCCTCGTTGACCATCAGGACCCGCGGCGCCAGGGCCTGGACCTGGTGGATGATCTGCGTCAGCTGCTCGCCCACTTGCTGCACTTCGAACATGCCGCGGCGCACTTCTTCAGAAAACTTGTCCATGCCCATGACCCCGGCAGAGACCGCCGACTGGATCTCGCGGACCATTTGCTCGATGTCGTAGGTGGCTACGGCGGTCTGGTCGGCCAGGCGGCGCACTTCGGTAGCGACCACCGCAAATCCGCGACCATATTCGCCGGCCTTTTCCGCCTCGATGGCGGCGTTGAGCGACAGCAGGTTGGTCTGGTCGGCAACCTTGACGATGGTGACCACTACCTGGTTGATGTTGCCGGCCTTCTCGTTGAGGATCGCCAGCTTGTTGTTGACCAGGTCCGCCGCGCCCATCACCTGGTGCATGGTTTCTTCCATGCGTGCCAGGCCCTGCTGACCGGAGCCTGCCAGGATCGAGGCCTGGTCGGCTGCCGAAGTGACCTCGGTCATGGTCCGTACCAGGTCCCGCGAAGTGGCGGCAATTTCGCGCGAGGTGGCGCCGATTTCCGTGGTGGTGGCTGCGGTTTCGGTGGCGGTAGCCTGCTGCTGCTTGGAGGTGGCGGCGATCTCGGTCACCGACGTGGTGACCTGCACCGAGGAGCGCTGGGCCTGGGAAACCAGGTTGGTCAGCTCGCCCATCATGTCGTTGAAGCCGGTTTCCACGGCACCGAACTCGTCCTTGCGATCCAGCTTCATGCGCACGCTGAGGTCGCCGCTGCTGAGCTTGTCCAGGGCATGCACGATCCGCTGCATCGGCGCGGTGATGGCGCGCATCAACAAGAGGCCGCAGATGGCGGCAGCGATGATCGCCAGAACCAGGGAAATGATCATGCTGAGCTTGGCGGTGATCACGGCACTGACAATGGATTCGGCCGCCATGTCAGCCGACTTGCGGTTGTGCTCGATCACGCCGTTGAGGTGTTTGCGGCCCGCGATCCAGGCTGGGGTCAGCTCACTTTCGATCAGCAGGCGGGCTTGTGCGTAGTCCTTGCGTGTGTAGGCGTCCAGCACTGAGTCGATGGACTTGTCGTAGACGCTTTCCAGACGCCCGAACTCATCGAAGCTGGCCTGATCGTTCGGGTCCTGGATGGTGGCCTGGTAGCTGGCCATGTGCTGCTTGAGGCGATCGTCGAAATCCTTGTACTGCAGCTTATCGGCAGCCGTGAGCTCGCGGTTGCCGCTGAGCCCTACCAATTGCTGGGTCAACACATAACTGTCGACCCAGGCGCTGCGGATCATCGAGCTGTAGTAGACGCCGGGGATGCTGTCGGTGCGAACCGCTTCTTCGTCAGTCTCGATCGCCTCGAGGCGCGAATAGGCGGCAACCACCATCAACAGCATGATGGCGATGATCACGGCGAAACTTGCCAGGATCCGTTGGCGCAAGGTCCAGTTTTTCACAGTCAGCCCTCAAATGTTCTACGCGCGCAGAAAAATGGGCAGAGTATAGCCCAGGTACTACGCGCTTTTGCGGGTGACATACACGCCGGACCAGGCCCCGGAGTTGCCTTGCTGGCCTTTAGCCCGGAATCATTGGCTGGCGGCCAGTTTCACCTGATTTTCCAGTTCGAGTTTCAAGGCCGGATCAAGCTTGAGCTGGCGAGCCAGCTCATCCAGGTAGGCACGCTCCATGAAGTGTTCCTCATCCACCAGCATCACACTGGCGATGTACATCTCGGCGGCCATCTCCGGGGTCCTGGCAGCACGGGCCACATCGGCCGGGTCCAGCGGTTTGTTGAGCTCGGCGTGCAGCCAGTGCTGCAGCTCCTGGTCGTTGGAGAGCTTGACGAACTCGCCTTCGATCAAGGCCCGTTCGCGATCATCGACATGCCCATCGGACTTGGCCGCTGCCACCAGCGCCTTGAGGATGGCCTGGCTGTGCTGCTCGACCTGGGCAGGCGGCAGGCGATCCAGCGTCTGTGGTTCGACCTGGCTGGCGACGCCCTGCTTGGCCTGCCAGTTGCCATAGGCCTTGTAGGCCAGCACGCCCAGTGCTGCCAGGCCGCCATAGGTCAGGGCCTTGCCGCCGTATTTGCGGGCTTTCTTGTTGCCCATCAGCAATCCCATGACCCCGGCGGCCAGGGCACCGCCACCGGCACCGGACAGCAGGCTGCCCAGCCCCCCGCCTCCGCCTTTACCGCCCAGCAGGTCGCCGAGCCCACCGGCGGCGCCGGGCTTTCCGGCCGGGTGGTTACCAGACTGCTTTTGCAACATGTCCTGGCCGGATTTGAGCAATTGATCGAGCAAGCCACGGGTGTTCATCGAGCATCTCCATGGGGAGGAAAGAAACCCCAAGAGTACTGCCGCTGGCTGAAGCGAAGCTGAATGCATTTGCTTCCAGATGTTGCTCGCAGCAGTCAAAAAACGACATGCCCGATCACGCCCCCGGGATGGACCGGAATATCAGCACTACGCTTAAGGAGATGTGTCACTGCCGTCATGACTGCCTCGATCATCATTAGAACAAGAGGGAACACCATGCTCGTGAACAAGACCACCACATTCTGTGCCCTGGGTAGCGCCCTGCTGGCGAGCGCCAGCCTGCAGGCCGCAGAGCCGCTCAAAGCCGTGGGGGCCGGCGAAGGCCAGTTGGATATCGTCGCCTGGCCCGGCTACATCGAGCGTGGTGAAAGCGACAAGGCCTATGACTGGGTCAGCGGCTTCGAGAAAGACACCGGCTGCAAGGTCAGCGTCAAGACCGCCGCCACGTCGGACGAAATGGTCAGCCTGATGACCAAGGGCGGCTACGACCTGGTGACCGCGTCCGGCGACGCCTCGCTGCGCCTGATCGCCGGCAAGCGGGTACAGCCGATCAACACCGCCCTGATTCCCAACTGGAAAAACCTCGACCCCCGTCTGGCAGACGGCGCCTGGTATGTGGTGAACAAGCAGGTCTATGGCACCCCGTACCAATGGGGCCCCAACGTACTGCTCTACAACACCACTGTGTTCAAGGAAGCGCCCACCAGCTGGGGCGTGGTGTTCGAGCCGCAGAACCTGCCCGACGGCAAGCCGAACAAGGGTCGCGTACAGGCCTATGACGGCCCGATCTACATCGCGGATGCGGCGCTCTACCTGAAATCGGCCAAGCCCGAACTGGGCATCCAGAACCCCTACGAACTCAACGAAACCCAGTACAAGGCGGTGCTCGATCTGTTACGCCAGCAACAGCCGCTGGTCCATCGCTATTGGCACGATGCGACGGTACAGATGAGCGACGTGAAGAACGAAGGCGTGGCGGCCACCAGCTCCTGGGGCTACATGGTCAACACCCTCCAGGCCGACAAACAGCCGGTGAGCTCGACCATTCCCAAGGAAGGCGCCACCGGCTGGGCCGACACCACCATGCTGCATGCCGATGCCAAGCACCCCAACTGCGCCTACAAGTGGATGGACTGGTCGCTGCAGCCCAAGGTCCAGGGCGATGTGGCGGCCTGGTTCGGCTCGTTGCCAGCGGTCCCGGCGGCCTGCACGGGCAGTGAGTTGCTGGGGGCCGAGGGCTGCAAGACCAATGGCTTCGACAACTTCGACAAGATCGCCTTCTGGAAGACGCCCCAGGCCGAGGGTGGCAAGTTCGTGCCCTATAGCCGCTGGACCCAGGACTACATCGCGATCATGGGCGGCCGTTAAGGCCCTGTCGCAGGGCAAGCCTGCTCCCACCGGTACACAAACCTGTAGGAGCGGGCTTGCCCCGCGAAACCGCGCAACCTTCGGAGCCACACCATGACCCTTGCAGTCCAGTTCACCGATGTGTCGCGCCACTTCGGCGAGGTGAAAGCCGTTGACCGGGTTTCCATCGACATCCAGGACGGTGAATTCTTCTCGATGCTCGGCCCCTCCGGCTCAGGCAAGACCACCTGCCTGCGCCTGATCGCAGGCTTCGAGCAACCCAGCGCAGGCTCCATCCGCATCCACGGTGCCGAGGCCGCCGGCCTCCCGCCCTATCAGCGTGACGTCAATACGGTATTCCAGGATTACGCCCTGTTCCCGCACATGAACGTTCGCGACAACGTCGCCTATGGCCTGAAGGTCAAGGGCGTCGCCAAGCAGGAACGCATGGCCCGCGCCGAGGAAGCCCTGGCCATGGTTGCCCTGGGCGGTTACGGCCAGCGCAAGCCGGTGCAGTTGTCCGGCGGCCAGCGCCAACGCGTGGCCCTGGCCCGTGCACTGGTCAATCGACCACGGGTATTGCTGCTCGACGAACCCCTGGGTGCCCTCGATTTGAAGTTGCGCGAACAGATGCAGGGTGAGTTGAAAAAGCTGCAGCGCCAGCTGGGCATTACCTTCATCTTCGTCACCCACGACCAGACCGAAGCCTTGTCGATGTCCGACCGGGTGGCCGTGTTCAACCGTGGCCGCATCGAGCAGGTCGATACGCCGCGCAACCTCTACATGAAGCCGGCCACCACCTTCGTCGCCGAATTCGTCGGCACCTCCAACGTGCTGCGCGGCGAGCTGGCCGTGCAATTGAGCGGTAGCCCGCAGCCCTTCTCGATTCGCCCCGAACATATACGCCTGGGTGAACAAGCGGCGGCCAGCGATGACATCCAGGTCAGTGGCCTGCTCCACGACATCCAGTATCAGGGCAGCGCCACCCGCTACGAGCTGAAACTGGACGGCGGCCAATTGCTGTGCGTCAGCCAGGCCAATAATCAGTGGCAGGCGCAGACCGCCCCCTGGCAGACCGGCCAGCAACTGAAGGCCAGCTGGGCGCGCCAGGCCATGACAGCACTACAGGAAACTGTCCTGCACGAGGGCCCGTGACATGAGCCTGGACACCAGCGCCCAGGCCACATCGCCACTGCGGCGCTTCTCCAACCTGCTGTACCGGCGCCCCAACCTGTACCTGGCACTGCTGTTGATCCCGCCGCTGATCTGGTTCGGCGCCATTTACCTGGGATCGCTGCTGAGCCTGCTGTGGCAGGGCTTCTACACCTTCGATGACTTCACCATGGCGGTCAGCCCGGAACTGACCCTGGCCAACTTCGCCGCCCTGTTCCAGCCCTCGAACTTCGACATCATCCTGCGCACCCTGGGCATGGCCATCGCCGTGTCGATCGCCAGCGCCATCCTGGCCTTCCCCATTGCCTACTACATGGCCCGCTACACCAGCGGCAAGACCAAGGCGTTTTTCTATATCGCGGTGATGATGCCGATGTGGGCCAGCTACATCGTCAAGGCCTATGCCTGGACACTGCTGCTGGCCAAGGGCGGCGTGGCCCAGTGGTTCATCCAGCAGATGCACCTGGAGGCGGTGCTGTTGTTCATCCTCGGTATTCCGGGGGTGGGCGGCAGCACCCTGTCGACTTCGCACCTGGGGCGCTTCCTGGTGTTCGTCTACATTTGGCTGCCGTTCATGATCCTGCCGATCCAGGCCTCCCTGGAACGTTTGCCGCCTTCGCTGCTGCAAGCGTCGGCGGACCTGGGCGCCAAGCCACGGCAGACCTTCATGCAGGTGATCCTGCCGCTGTCGGTCCCTGGCATTGCCGCAGGGTCCATCTTCACCTTCTCCCTGACCCTGGGCGATTTCATCGTGCCGCAACTGATCGGCCCGCCTGGTTACTTCATCGGCAGCATGGTCTACGCCCAGCAAGGCGCCATCGGCAATATGCCCATGGCCGCCGCGTTCACCCTGGTGCCGATCGTACTGATTGCCATCTACCTGTCCATCGTCAAACGCCTGGGGGCCTTCGATGCACTCTGAACGCGCGTCAATGGGGCTGCGCCTGGCGGCCTGGGGCGGGCTGGTGTTCCTGCACTTCCCGATCCTGATCATCTTCCTCTATGCCTTCAACACCGAGGATGCCGCCTTCAGTTTCCCGCCCCAGGGCTTCACCTTGAAGTGGTTCGGCGTGGCGTTCTCCCGCCCCGATGTACTGGAGTCGATCAAGCTGTCGCTGCAAGTGGCCTGCCTGGCCACGCTGATTGCCCTGGTGCTCGGCACCCTGGCCTCGGCAGCCTTGTACCGGCGCAACTTCTTCGGCAAGGAAAGCATCTCGCTGATGCTGATCCTGCCCATCGCCCTGCCTGGCATCATCACCGGCATCGCCCTGCTGTCAGCCTTCAAGACCCTGGGCATCGAGCCTGGCATCTTCACCATCGTCGTCGGCCACGCCACCTTCTGCGTGGTGATCGTCTACAACAACGTCATCGCCCGCTTGCGCCGTACCTCCCAGAGCCTGATCGAGGCATCGATGGACCTCGGCGCCGATGGCTGGCAGACCTTTCGCTACATCATCCTGCCCAACCTCGGCTCGGCCCTGCTGGCCGGTGGCATGCTGGCCTTTGCCCTGTCGTTCGATGAAATCATCGTCACCACCTTCACCGCCGGCCACGAGCGGACCTTGCCGATCTGGTTGCTCAACCAGCTCAGCCGGCCTCGGGACGTGCCGGTGACCAACGTGGTCGCCATGCTGGTGATGCTGGTGACCATGCTGCCCATCCTGGGCGCCTATTACCTGACCCGCGGCGGCGAAAGCGTTGCCGGCAGCGGCAAATAACTCCCGGAGGACTCAACGATGCAAACCCGACTGCTGATCAATGGCCAATTGGTGGCTGGCGAGGGGCCGGCCTTGTCTGTACTGAACCCGGCCCTGGGCAGCGTGCTGGTGGAGATCAACGAAGCCAGCGAGGCCCAGGTCGATGCAGCCGTGCGCGCCGCCGACCATGCCTTTGAAACCTGGTCACAGACCACACCCAAGGAGCGCTCGCTGCTGTTGCTCAAGCTGGCAGAGCGTATCGAAGCCCACGGGGAAGAACTGGCGCGCCTGGAGTCGGACAACTGCGGCAAGCCCTATGCGGCGGCCCTCAACGACGAGATCCCGGCCATCGCCGATGTGTTCCGTTTCTTCGCCGGTGCCACTCGCTGCCTGGGCGGTTCGGCGGCCGGTGAGTACCTGCCGGGCCACACCTCGATGATCCGCCGCGACCCACTGGGCGTGATCGCCTCGATTGCCCCCTGGAACTACCCGTTAATGATGGTCGCCTGGAAAATCGCACCGGCCCTGGCCGCCGGCAACACGGTGGTGCTCAAGCCATCGGAGCAGACACCCCTGACCGCGCTGCGCCTGGCCGAACTGGCTGACGGCCTGTTTCCCGCCGGCGTGCTCAACATCCTCTTTGGCCGGGGCCCAAGCGTGGGCACCCCGCTGGTTACCCACCCGAAAGTGCGCATGGTCTCGCTGACCGGCTCCATCCCCACCGGCGCCAACATCATCGCCAGCACCGCCGAGAGCGTGAAACGCATGCACATGGAGCTGGGCGGCAAGGCCCCGGTGATCATCTTCGACGATGCCGATATCGATGCCGCCGTCGAGGGGATACGCACCTTTGGCTTCTACAACGCCGGGCAAGACTGCACCGCCGCCTGCCGCATCTACGCCCAGAGCGGCATATACGATCAGTTCGTGGAAAAGCTGGGCAAGGCGGTGGCAAGCCTCAAGCACGGCCTGCAAAACGATCCCGACACCGAGCTTGGCCCATTGATCACCGCACAACATCGCGACCGGGTCGCTGCCATGGTCGAACGCGCCCTCGCCCAGCCGCATATCCGCCTGGTGACCGGCGGCAAAGCGGTGGCAGGCGACGGGTTTTTCTTCGAGCCGACGGTGCTCGCCGATGCCCAGCAGGATGACGAGATCGTGCGCCGTGAGGTGTTCGGACCGGTGGTCTCGGTCACCCGCTTCGATGACGAAGCCCAGGCACTGGCCTGGGCGAACGACTCCGACTACGGTCTGGCCTCGTCACTGTGGACGGCGGATGTCGGGCGCGCCCACCGGGTTTCGGCGCGCTTGCAGTACGGGTGTACCTGGGTCAATACGCATTTTATGCTCGTCAGCGAAATGCCCCACGGCGGTCAGAAACTGTCTGGCTACGGCAAAGACATGTCCATGTACGGACTGGAAGACTACACCTGCATTCGGCATGTGATGTTCAAACACTAAGGTAAGGAAACCCATGGAAATTACCCGACGCGACTTCATCAACGGCGTCGCCATCGGCATTGCAGCGGGCCTGACCCCGCTGCAACTGCTCCAGGCAGCCCAGAGCGGCCGTTACTATCCACCGGCGCTGACTGGCTTGCGCGGCAGCCACGTCGGCGCCTTTGAAGTCGCACACCAGATGGGCTGGGAGAAGAAAACCTTCACCACCGACACCCTGCCGATCAGCGAAACCTATGACCTGGTGGTCGTCGGCGGCGGCATCAGCGGGCTGTCGGCGGCGTACTTCTATCGTCAGAAGCACCCCCAGGCGAAAATCCTGATCCTGGAAAACCACGACGACTTCGGCGGCCATGCCAAGCGCAACGAGTTCAGCGCCGGCGGGCGGATGATCCTGGGCTATGGCGGCAGCGAAGCCTTCCAGTCACCCAACCACCTGTACAGCGCCGAGGTCAACGGGCTGCTCAAAGACCTCGGGGTGGACATCAAGCGCTTTGAAACCGCTTTCGACCGCAGCTTCTATCCGGACCTCGGGCTTTCGCGCGGGGTGTTTTTCGACAAGGAGCATTTTGGCGAAGACAAGCTGGTGACCGGCGACCCGACCCCCATGGTCGCCGACGACATTGCCCCCGAGCAGCTCAATGCCCGCCCGGTGCGCGACTTCATCAATGATTTCCCCCTGCCAGCGAGCGACCGCAATGCCCTGATCGACCTGCACGAGGCCCCCAGGGATTACCTGGCCGGCAAGTCGCAGCAAGAGAAGACCGCCTACCTGGAGAAAACCAGCTACCAGGACTTTTTGCTCAAGGATGTTGGCCTGTCACCTGCGGCGGTGAAGTACTTCCAGGGCCGCACTAACGACTTCATGGCCCTGAGCATCGATGCGGTTGCGGCGGCAGATGCCTATTACGTGGGCTTCCCGGGTTTTGCCGCGATGGACCTTGAACCGATCAGCGAAGAAGCCCAGGCCGAGATGGAAGAGCCGTACATCTACCACTTCCCCGACGGCAATGCCTCGCTGGCGCGGCTGCTGGTGCGCAGCCTGATACCCACCGTGGCGCCGGGCCAGGGAATGGACGACATCGTGCTGGCCAACTTCGACTACAGCCAGCTCGACCGCACCGGCCAGCCGGTACGCCTGCGCCTGAACAGCACCGCGGTCAGCGTGCGCAATCGCGATGGCGCGGTGGACGTCGGCTACAGCCAGGGCGGAAAACTGGCCCAGGTGCGCGGCAAGCACTGCATTCTGGCCTGCTACAACATGATGATCCCCTACCTGCTGCGCGACCTCTCCGCTGAACAGGCCCATGCCCTGGCCCAGAACGTGAAGTTCCCGCTGGTGTACACCAAGGTGATCGTGCGCAACTGGCAAGCCTTCCAGAAGCTGGGTGTGCACGAGATCTATGCCGCCACCCAGCCCTACAGCCGCATCAAGCTGGATTACCCGGTGAGCATGGGCGGCTATGAACACCCACGCGACCCGGCGCAGCCCATTGGCCTGCATATGGTCTACGTGCCCACCAGCCCCGACAGTAAAATGGACAGCCGCGACCAGGCACGCGCCGGGCGTGCGCGGTTGTATGGCACCCCGTTCGACGTCCTGGAAAGCCAACTGCGCGAACAGCTGCAACGGATGCTGGGGCCTGGCGGTTTCGAGCACCAACAGGACATTCTGGCGATTACCGTCAACCGTTGGCCACATGGCTACGCCTGCTTTACCAACACCCTCTACGACGATCCCGAACAAACCGAACAATGGATGGAGCTGGCGCGCAAACCCGTGGGCAAGGTCAGCATCGCCAACTCCGATGCGGCCTGGAGTGCCTACGCCCATGCAGCCATTGACGAAGCCTGGCGCGCGGTAGGCGAACTGAGCTAGGAAACCTGTAGGAGCGGGCTTGCCCCGCGATAGCAATCCGACAGACAGATCGCTATCGCGGGGCAAGCCCGCTCCTACACTGGTCAATCCCGCAGATCGGACTCATGAATGGGGTTGGCCCGGCTGGTCGCCCGCTGGTACTG
>Ga0247821_10000848_pt1 | contig 17168 bp, 20 predicted proteins | sample 13C_Glycerol_Day_FD_192481 | JGI IMG/M metagenome (GOLD analysis project Ga0247821, IMG submission 192481) | Soil microbial communities from agricultural site in Penn Yan, New York, United States - 13C_Glycerol_Day14 | ecosystem: Environmental > Terrestrial > Soil > Agricultural land | place... | reverse complement strand
GCGGCCTACGATTTGCTGCGCAAATCTACATCTCGCGCCTTCGGCTACGCCGAAGGGTGCTAGCGCACCTGGCCCTCCAGACGCCTCTGCTCAGCCTCCTGAAGTCGCGAATCTGCGTCGCCTGAACCTGCGCGCTCGAAGATCAAGAGCAGGCGAATCGCTGCGCTCTCGCAGAAGCCAAAGCCAAAGCCAAAGCCAAAGCCAAAGCCAAAGCCAAAGCCAAATTTTGATTTTTCTATTTTGTGTTGTTTGTTCTGGCCTCTTCGCGGGCAAGCCCGCTCCCACAGGTACCGCGCAGATTTCAGTTCAGCGTTGAGCCAGCACTGACACGACGCAGATACTGCAAACCCCACGAACCCTGTGGGAGCGGGCTTGCCCGCGAAGAGGCCGGTATATCCACCACCCGTGACACTATCGCCAGATAACGCAAGCCCAGTCGCCGCCACTAACTTCGCGACTTCAGGAGGCCGAGCGTAGGTGCCTGGAGGGCCAGGTGCGTTAGCACCCTTCGGCGCAGCCGAAGGCGCGAGATGTAGATTTGCGCAGCAAATCGTAGGCCGCGCGGGCCCGGAAGGCACCGAAGCGAGGGGACCCGAAGCGCAGCGTAGGGCCGGATGGTGGAGCGCAGACCTTTTTGGTTACTTTTGGCTGGGCCGGCACACCGGGCGTTTGCCAAAAAGTGACCCGCCGTAAGGGCGGAAGGCGCCAGTGGCCGCGCCACAAAGAATGGATAAGCTCCCAGACCAAAAAACCAAGAAACCAAGAAACCAAGAAACCAAGAAACCAAGAAACCAAGAAATCAGCCCAACACAAAGATCACCCCGCAACCCCCTCATCCCCATCAATCATCTTGCGCAACAAAAACAAAATCGCCACCCGCTCAGCCGCATTCAGACACCCCATGCTCAGCTCACTGATCTGCCGCGCACAGGGAATCATCGCATCGAGCAACGCCGCCCCACTGTCGGTCAGCTCGCAAATCACCTTGCGCCGATCCCCCGGATCAGGCGACAGCTGAATCAACCCGCGCGCCTTGAGCCGATCGACGATGCCCCGGATGGTCGCCTGATCCACCGCAGTCGCCTTGATCAACTCAGCCTGGGAACTAGGCCCATGATCGCGCAAGGCGCACAGGGTAACGAACTGGATCGAGGTCAGCTGCGGGTCGCACGCCTGCTGCTGGAAGATCGCCGTATGCCGCTGATAGGCCTTGCGCAGCAAGTGGCCGACCTGTTCGGTAACGTCGTAGGGCGCGGTATCAGGTGCAGCAGTAGCGTTCGGAGTTTTGTTCGACATGTGATGGCTTGGGCTGTGAGGATTGGGCTGGCCGGGACTCCGAAGAGCGGAGCGCCGGGCCAGTATAACCACTAACGCGCCTTGGACTGCTCAGGCGCAACCACATCCCCGGCCAGGACCACAGCAAGGTCGTCCAGATAGATATCGCAATTGCGCAGCGGTATATCCAGGTGGCACGGGGTCTTGCGCTTGCCGCCGACCTCGGTGTTGGGGCCTGTGGAAAACAGGAAGTTGCCATAGAACGCGCGAGCGTCCATGCACATGCCGTCGTTGCGGTCGTGCAGGCCCATCGCCGTCCACTGCGCACGCGGCTGCAAGCCCCAACCGATGTGGGAGATGCCGTAGACCTCAGGGTCGTTGAAATACTTCATGTAGTCACGCAGGTATTCGGCCTCGAAGCCGCCATGGATGCCGGTGATGAAGCCCTTTTCGATCTCCAGGGTAATGCGCTCGCGGCAGTAGTTCTTGAACGGCAGGATGATGTCGCCGACATCCAGCACCAGGGTGCCCTCGGCGCTGTCTTCGTTCGGCCAGGTGAACAGAAAGCCACTGGGCCAGTGGTCCCAACGGCCTGGCTCATCGGCATAGCCGTATTCAGTGACGGCCGGGTACTGGCCAAGCGGCGCATGGAAATCACTGCCTGCCTTGGAACGCACATGCAGGCTGCGCGCCTGTTTGAGCAGGGTTTCAGCGGCCAGCACGCGACGCTTGTCGTCCTCGCTCGGCAGCATGCGCGCCAGGACTTCCGGGGGCTCGACCGCCAACAGGATGCGCGTGCCGGTCTTGAGGATCTGCTCCTGCTCAGGGGAATGCAGCAGCATCATGGTGTCGACGATCAGGTCGGCAGCCTCCAGCGCCCGCTGCGCGGCCAGGTTGCCGGTCAGGGCGGTGTCGCCGCAGTAGGCGGTCATGTCGTTGCCCATCGCCGTGGGGTGATTAAACGATGGCAGCTCAACCGCATACACCTTGGCCTTGAGGCGCTGCGCGGCCTCCATTGCCGCGTTCACCGTACGCGGGTCGGAATAGTGGCTTTTGAGCACGGCGACGCTCTGCGTTTCATCCACACGGGACAGCTTGAGCACGTGTTCGAACATCTGGGTCAGTTCTGCATTGCTAACCGGCATCGGTTTTCTCCTGAGCATGCCTGGATGGGCTCGAGATGCTGCACTGGCGTAGTGCGCGGCGCGTCATCCCGGTGCGAATTAATAGTGCATACACCCTATTACCTAAATGAAAGCGCATCCAGTCGACAAGCGCAAGTGGCGCACCAAAACGTTACTATTCCACACATACCCCAGCATTTACGGTGACAAACTGCTAAATTCCACTTTCGATCACTTGTTTGAAATTAATTCATTCGCGCTCTTCCCATTAAAAATTTATAGCGTATACACTCAATTTAATCAGACGGCCGAGCCGCTGAGCACATCACAGAACAAGAGGAGAGATACCTATGCGGGGCAGGCAGAAAATCGCAATCGTCGGAGCAGGTCTGGGTGGCGCGGCTGCCGCCACGTTGCTGCAGCAGGCTGGTTTTGAGGTCGACGTGTACGAGCAGGCGCCGGAATTCACCCGCCTGGGCGCGGGCATTCATATCGGCCCTAACGTGATGAAGATCTTCCGCCGCATGGGGCTGGAGCAAAAGCTGGAGCTGATGAGCTCACATCCGGATTTCTGGTTCAGCCGCGACGGCGTCAGCGGTGACTACCTGTCGCGCATCCCGCTCGGCGAGTTCGCCCGCCGCGAGTACGGCGCCTCGTACATCACCATCCACCGCGGCGACCTGCACGCCCTGCAGATCGATGCGATCAAGCCGGGCACCGTGCACTTCGGCAAGCGCCTGGAAAAGATTGTCGACGAGGGTGACCAGGTACGCCTGGACTTCGCCGACGGCACCCACACCGTGGCCGACATCGTCATCGGCGCCGACGGCATCCACTCGAAGATCCGCGAAGAGCTGCTGGGCGTTGAAGCGCCGATCTACAGCGGCTGGGTCGCCCACCGCGCATTGATTCGCGGCGAGCACCTGGCGCAGCACGCCGATGTGTTCGAGGACTGCGTGAAATGGTGGACCGAAGATCGCCACATGATGGTCTACTACACCACCGGCAAGCGCGACGAGTACTACTTCGTCACCGGCGTGCCGCACGAAGCCTGGGACTTCCAGGGCCCATTCGTCGACAGCAGCCAGGAAGAAATGCGCGCGGCCTTCGACGGCTACCACCCCACCGTGCAGAAGCTGATCGGCGCCACCGAGTCGATTACCAAATGGCCGCTGCGCAACCGCAACCCACTGCCGCTGTGGAGCCGTGGTCGCCTGGTACTGCTGGGCGACGCCTGCCACCCGATGAAGCCGCACATGGCGCAGGGTGCCTGCATGGCGATCGAAGACGCGGCGATGCTCACCCGCTGCCTGCAAGAAACCGGGCTGTCCGACCACCGCAACGCCTTCGCCCTGTATGAAGCCAACCGCAAGGAGCGTGCCTCCCGAGTGCAGTCGGTATCCAACGCCAACACCTTCCTCTACACCCAGGAAGACCCAGCCTGGGTCTACGGCTACGACCTCTACGCCCAAGAACTCAAGAGCGGGGAGGCAGCATGAGCAGCTTTATCGCTGGCGGCAACGTCAGCGCCAACGGCATCCGCCAGCATTACCTGCGCTACGGTGGCAAGGGCCCAGCACTGATCCTGGTGCCGGGTATCACCAGCCCGGCGATCACCTGGGGCTTCGTCGCCGAGCGCCTGGGCCAGCACTTCGACACCTATGTGCTGGATGTACGGGGCCGCGGCCTGTCCGCAAGCGGGCCTGAACTGGACTACGGCACCGATGCCTGCGCGGCGGATATTCCGGCCTTCGCGGCGGCGCTGGGCCTGGACCGCTATCACCTGGTCGGCCACTCGATGGGCGCGCGCTTCGCCATCCGCGCCGCCGCCCAGGGCGCGCCTGGATTGCAGCGATTGGTGCTGATCGATCCGCCAGTGTCCGGCCCGGGCCGTCGCGAGTACCCCAGCAAGCTGCCCTGGTACGTCGACTCGATCCGCCAGGCCACGCTCGGCATGAGCGGCGACGACATGCGCGCCTTCTGCGCGACCTGGACCGACGAACAGCTGGCGCTGCGCGCCGAATGGCTGCACACCTGCTATGAGCCGGCGATCGTGCGCGCCTTCAACGATTTCCACGAAGTCGACATTCACCAGGACCTGCCCCACGTGCATCAGCCGGCGTTGCTGATGGTGGCCGGGCGCGGCGGTGTGATCCAGCCGCAGGACATCGCCGAAATCCGCGAGCTCAAGCCGGACATCCAGGTCGTCCAAGTGGAAAACGCCGGACACATGATTCCCTGGGATGACCTGGAAGGCTTCTTCGCTGCCTTCGCTGATTTCCTCGACCACCCTCTCGTCTGAAGGAGCACAAGACATGACCAAGCTGTACCGCATCGGCCAGATCGTGCCGAGCTCGAACACCACCATGGAAACCGAGATCCCGGCGATGCTCCTGGCCCGTCAGGCGATTCGCCCTGAGCGCTTCACCTTCCACTCCAGCCGCATGCGCATGAAACAGGTAAAGAAAGAAGAACTGGCAGCGATGGACGCTGAGTCCGACCGCTGCGCGCTGGAGCTGTCCGACGCCAAGGTCGACGTCCTGGGCTACGCCTGCCTCGTGGCAATCATGGCGATGGGCCTGGGCTATCACCGCCAGTCGGAGAAACGCCTGCAGAAAGCCACCGCCGACAACGACGCGCTAGCACCGGTAATCACCAGTGCCGGGGCGCTGGTGCAAGCCCTGCATGTGATGAAGGCCAAACGCATCGCCATCGTCGCGCCCTACATGAAGCCGCTGACCGAGCTGGTGGTCAACTACATCCGCGAAGAAGGCTTCGAAGTGCAGGATTGGCGCGCGTTGGAGATCCCCGACAACCTCGCCGTGGCCCGCCACGACCCAGCCAACCTGCCCGGCATCGTCGCCGGCATGAACCTTGAAGGCGTCGATGTGGTAGTGCTTTCGGCCTGCGTGCAGATGCAATCGCTGCCGGCGGTGGCCAAGGTCGAGGCACAAACCGGCAAGCCGGTGGTCACCGCCGCCATTGCCACCACCTACGCCATGCTCAAGGCATTGGACCTGGAGCCCGTGGTTCCAGGTGCCGGCGCCCTGCTGTCGGGCGCTTACTGAATCGGGAGACGCACATGAGCGACGCACAAAGCGCCAGTGACAACTACCAGGGCGTATGGGGCCAGCGCATCGGTTTCGGGCGCAAGGCGGCCCTGCTGATGATCGACTTCATGCAGGGCTACACCACCCCCGGTGCGCCGCTCTACGCCCCTGGCGTGGTGACGGCTGTCGAGCAGGCCGCCGGCCTGCTGGCCCTGGCCCGTGACTGCGGTACGCTGGTGGTGCACACCAACATCCGCTACCAGGCCCCCCACTTCGCCGATGGCGGGGTGTGGGTGCGCAAGGCACCGGTGATGAAGGACATGGTCGAGGGCAACCCGCTGGCCGAGTTCTGTGAGGCGGTGCTGCCCCAGGCAGATGAAGTGGTGCTCAGCAAGCAGTACGCCAGCGCCTTTTTCGGCACCAGCCTGGCCTCGCTACTGCATGCCCAAGGCATCGACACCGTGGTACTGGCCGGCTGCTCGACCAGCGGCTGCATCCGCGCCAGTGCAGTCGATGCGCTGCAGCATGGTTTCAGAACCATCGTGGTGCGCGAGTGCGTCGGTGATCGGCACAACGATCCGCATGAAGCCAACTTGTTCGACATCGACAGCAAGTACGGCGATGTCATCAGCCGGCAGGAGGCCATGACTCAATTGCAGCGTCTGGCCGGCTGAAACCCGGCCGCCCTTTTGCCCATAACAATTACGCAACGGCGCGGGAAGCCCGTTGCATGACCGTCCGCTGTGCAGACGGCCGCCCCGCAGGAGCGCTCGGGGCCTTGTGACGCCGCCCAGAAACGTCGCGTATAGTGCGCGGCGCGCCTGGAGCGTCGAAAACTGCTGGCCTAAAAACAACCACAAAGTCGCCCGCCAGGAGACAGGAAATGCCAATTGCGAATGCAACCACGGTCCACGCTGAAGTCGACCAGGGTACTCAAGCGCTTTACCGCAGGATCACCTGGAGGCTCATCCCCTTCCTGTGCTTCTGCTACCTCGCAGCCTATCTGGACCGCATCAACGTCGGCTTCGCCAAGCTGCAAATGCTCGAAGACCTGCAGTTCAGCACCGCAGCCTATGGCCTGGGTGCGGGGCTGTTCTTCGTCGGCTATATCATTTTCGAAGTGCCGAGCAACCTGATCCTGCAGCGGGTCGGCGCCAAGCTGTGGATCGCCCGCATCATGATCACCTGGGGCCTGCTCTCGGCCTGCACCATGTTCGTCACCAGCACCACGCAGTTCTACATCCTGCGCTTTCTGCTCGGCGCGGCCGAAGCGGGCTTTCTGCCAGGGGTGCTGTTCTACCTGACCATGTGGTACCCGACCTACCGCCGCGGGCGGATCATTGCCCTGTTCATGATCGGCCTGCCGCTGTCGAGCGTGATCGGCGGGCCGATCTCTGGCTGGATCATGGGCCACTTCGATCAGGTCCACGGCCTGCATGGCTGGCAGTGGCTGTTCTTGCTCGAGGCCATCCCCAGCGTGCTGCTGGGCATCCTGACGTTCTGGGCGTTGCCGAACAACTTCCAGCAGGCCAAGTGGTTGTCGGATGACGACAAGGCGCAGCTGGCAGCGGACCTTGCTGCCGATGATGCCGAGGGCAAGGGCAGCAAGCACAGCTTCCGCGATGGCTTCTTCAACCTGAAGGTGTGGATGCTTGGCGGCATCGACTTCTCGATCCTGCTCAGCGCCTATGCCATGGGGTTCTGGATGCCGACCTTCATCCGCGATGCCGGCGTCAGCGACACCTTCCACATTGGCCTGCTCACGGCGATCCCGAGCCTGGCCGCGCTGCTTGGCATGCTGATGATCGGGGCCAGCTCCGACCGCCATCGCGAACGCCGCTGGCACATCATCGTGCCCTTCATCATCGGCGCGATCGCCATGGCCAGCAGCACCCTGTTCAGCCAGAACCTGGTGATGACCGTACTGCTGTTCGCCATCGCCTCGGCGGCGATCATCGGTGCCGTGCCGGTGTTCTTCAGCCTGCCGGCAACCTTCCTCAAGGGCACGGCGGCAGCCACCGGTTTCGCCCTCGCCTGTTCACTGGCCAATATCGCAGGCTTGGTGAGCAACTCGCTGATGGGCATGGTCACCGACCTGACCGGCACCTCCCATGCGGCGCTGTGGGTGTTCGCCCTGTGCCTGCTGCTCAGCTGCTTTTTGGTGATCGCCCTGCCGGCGAAGCTGGTCAACCGCTAACGGTCCAGCGCTTCGCGTAACGGCAGCGCAAGCGGGCCTGCAGCCCGCTTGCCGATCCCTTTCAACGCACCCCCCGTCGTGGACGACCGCCAGGTCGCCACGCAGGGTTGCTGTTGCCTGAATTCAGGAGTAGCTCACATGCAAGGTCACACCCATCAACGCTTAGCCTGCACCGCACGCCTGACTGGCGGTTGTCTTGCCGCCGCCCTGTGCGCCGAAGCGACGGCCGAAGAAGCCGGCTTCATCGAAGGCGCCAAGGCCACGCTACAAGCACGCAATTATTTCTTCAGCCGCGACTATGCCGATATCAAAGGCAGCAGCACCCAGTCGCGCACCCAGGAGTGGGCTCAAGGCTTTATCCTCAATGCCAGCTCCGGCTACACCCAGGGCACCCTGGGCGTCGGCATCGACGTCACTGGCCTACTCGGCTTCAAACTCGACAGCAGCCCTGAGCACGCCAAGTCCGGGCTCTTGCCCAGCCTTGAAAGCGGCAAGTCTGCCGACAACTACAGCCGCCTGGGCGCGGCGATCAAGTTCAAGCTATCGCAGACCGAGCTCAAAGTCGGTGAGCTAATGCCCAACCTGCCGGTGCTGCTGTTCAGCGACCTGCGCCTGCTGCCGCCGACCTACCAAGGCGCGATGCTCGAGTCACGCGAGTTCGCCGGGCTGACCTTGAGCGCCGGGCAGTTCCGCTCGACCAGCCTGCGCGACTCTTCCAACAGCCAGAAGATGTATGCGCTGGTCAACGATCCGATCAATCCGGCACGTCTGGCACGGTTTACCAGTGACCGCTTCAACTACGTCGGCGCCGACTATGCCTTCAACGACAACCGCACCAGCGTCGGCGTGTGGCAGGCGCAACTGGAGGATATCTATCAACAGCGCTTCTACAGCTTCAAGCACGCCGAGCCGCTGGGTGACTGGACAATGGGGGTTAATGCCGGCTACTTCGATGCCCGCGAGGATGGCCGCCAGATCGCTGGCAAGTACGACAACCATGCGCTGTTCAGCCTGTTCTCGGCCAAGACCGGCGGGCATACCTTCTACGTCGGCTATCAGCAGATCGGCGGCGACGACGGCTTCATCCAGGTCGGCGCCAACACCAACCCGATGGGCAACACCCTGCCCACCTACGAGTTCTCGGCGCCGGGAGAGCGCTCATGGCAGGTGCGCCATGACTACAACTTCGTCGCATTGGGGATTCCGGGGCTCACTTCGACCCTGCGCTATGTCCAAGGGCGTGATGTAGAGACTGGGCTGGGCTTCGAGGGGCGTGACCGTGAGCGCGACCTGGACCTGGCCTATGTGGTCCAGAGCGGGCCGTTGGCCGGGCTGGGGGTGCGGCTACGCAACGTTATGGCACGTTCGAACTACCGCACGGATATCGATGAGAACCGGTTGATTCTGAGTTATACGGTCAAGCTGTTCTGAATGGGGCGAGGCTGGGGCCACCCGCAAGGCGCTCCAGCCTGCCCAGCGGCGCTGATCACCAGCGCCTCCCCTTCAAACCGACACGCCGCCTTGATAAGGCGGCGGCAGGTTTCATGGCTTGAAGCCCTTGTCTTTGCTCCGATCAGGCGGGCTGATGTTCCAGAAGTTCTCGCTGGCCTCTTGTTGCTGCTTGGCCTTTTTTTCGGCTTCCGATTCCCAGCAGCCGCTGAGCGACAGAGCAGTGACGGCGACGAGGATTGCGCCGATGAGGGTGCGCTTCATGAGGTTCCTTCCTTGGAAATGGCCGGGCGTTATATCAAATATCGATTTGCAGCGCAAAACCCTGCACCAGCGCCTTGCGCTAATACACAAAAATCATCATCCCGGTATTGTCGGCACTACCGGAGAGTCGCCAGCCATCGATCAAATTGGTTAAGCTGGCGCGTTATGTGTCGCCACTCAGATGAGCTTCACAACCAGAGACCTCCACGTTTGCGCAAGAAGGACCAAGGAAATATGGATATTAAAGTTGTTCAGCTGACCGCAGCGATGGCAATGGCTGCGATTCTGGCCGGCTGCTCAGAAGAAAAAGTTCCTGAGCCAACCGCGGATAACTGCGCACCTCAGATGTACGAGCAGAACCTGGCGAGCCTTTCGAAAGAAGCCAATCGCAACGAATTCATCGCCAACTGCAAGAGCTTTCTTGCGGCCAAGAAGATGACCGAGTGGACGTTCGAGAAGAGCCCGGAAGGTAAATACTGAGTCAGCCTGTCGCCATTCGATCCGATGCAAAGAGGAGCCCAACGGCTCCTCTTGTGTTTCTGCAACGAGCGTATGTCAGTGCCCTCACCATCGGCCTGCGAGGTAGAACATACCTCCAGCAAAACAGCTGATGAAAACGCCATCGAGCACATCGCCGGCAGTACCGCACCCCGACAGATAGGCTTCGACCTGCACTGCCAGGAACAACATGGCGAGCAAAAGAACGACGCCCATGATACGCCGCTGAAGCTTGAACCTGGCCTTCTCAGTTCCGAACCACAGCATACCTGCCTCCTGCTCTAATCCCTCTACACCCCCACGCAATCTCGAAATCCGCGGCGGATAGAAATGATCTTACAAGGGGAAACATTGGGTTTGGCGATAGTCGCAGCCTTGCAACTTCTGCAACGCACGCCAAACCCTATGCAAAGAACGGCTCAAACCAAACGGCTATCAGATCTTCGGCTTGACCGCCCTTGCTTGCTCGTCTGCCAGTTTCTGTTTGCGCTCAGCTTCTGCCTTGGCATCGCCAGCAGCCAGCTCATCAAACATCGACTTGGCATCAATGATCGACACAGTGTAGTGAGGCACCATGTCGTCACTTTGCGTCGAAGCGCCAACCGAGATGATTTTGCCGCAGTTTGGGCTGAACGAACGCGGGGCGCTTATCGACACGCCCGGGATATTGCTGCTGCGAGCGCCGCCCTGGCAAGGCGCCACGCCAGAGCCAAACCACTGTTTGCCGTTGCGGTCGTATTGCCAGTTGAAGCCGAGCCCCATCATGTTCGAGGTGCTGGAAGGTTTACCGAACTTTTCCGTCAGGGCTGCCTTGAGCGCGTCGATCTTGATACGCCCGCCTTCATCGAAGCGCTGAACGCGAGCGATGAACCAAACCTTGCCAGACTCGTTCTGCAGCGCTGCAAACTCGTCGGATGGCCCGCCTGCATTGGTGGTGCCAGTCCATGGCATCCGGTCGTCCGTCTTCGCCGTGACGCCAGCTTCCTGGCCGGTAGTCAGCATCAACGAAGAAATTTTGTAGTCGGGATTGGCCTTGGCAATGGCGGCCTTGGCTTCAGCCAACGAGGAACCGATGACCACGCCTGAAATATCGTCTGCGGCCAGGGTTGCCGTGCTTGCGAGGGCGGCAAGAGTGGCGGCGGCTAAGACACTTAACCCCTTCAGATGAGCGTTTTTGCAAGCCTTTTTCAGTACTTGCGCGTCGTTATGTTCGTTTGCAACAACAGCCAATTGCATGAGACCTCTTCCTGAAGTCGATTGAAGGACGCAAAAGGTATCACATTGTTTCCATTTGCAAAGCGCGAGAGCTCTGCTGCCAAATCGCCTCGTGGATCTCTGCGCTTCCGGCAGAACAGCATCATCGCCTCGGCCGCTCCAGATGCGGCCCAAGCGTCGAACGGGGCCAATCTTACTCAGCTTCGGACTTTAGGCATCCGCTGAGCATTGCAGCGCCGAACAAGGCCAGCATGGAGAGCGCGAGGGAGCGAATCATGGCGTGAACCCCTCGTCTTGGCTTTCATCAGGCGGAGTGATGTTCCAGAAGTTCTCGCTCGCGTCCTGTTGTTCCTTGGCCTTCTTCTCTGCTTCGGATTCCCAGCAACCGCTAAGCGACAGCGCAGTGAGGGCTACAAGCATTGCTCCAATGACGGTGCGTTTCATGAGGTTCCTTCCTGTGAAATGGCCGGGCGTTATACCAAAGATCCACATCCATCGCAAAACCTCACACCGCGTGCTGCCCGTCAGCTCTTCCCCTCTTGAACGATGAGCCTGACTCAATTCATTGCGCACGGTTGCGCTGTTCGCTTCGCTTTCGAATATACGAACGCATCATCCTGCGTTGAATCCAACTGATAATAATGACTTGCAGTGCAATGCAGAGAACTATGAATACACCCCTGGCCGCTTTGCTCCATGGGAGCTCAAAGGACAGGGCGATCCATAGAAACATCAAGCTTCCTTGAAAAAACAGGCTCATCATTGAAGCTACAAAGAAATTAAACCGGGACCAGCTCTTTGGGACGAACTCCAACGGGCCCATGCAAAAGAGAACGATGCCGAAGGGCATACTAAACACGACCAGGAGCGTATCCAGGTCTACGTACCGGAGCAAAACGCACCATACGGCGAACCCTACCAAAGCAACTGTGCGCCAACGATTAGTCATCAGTGGCGAAAGAAGCGCCTTCACTCTTTTCCGCCACCCCATCATCACTCTCCTTGTTGGGTGGTGACGAAGAAAAGGCCACCCATAAAAAAATCCAGCCACCGTTAAGTGACTGGATTTTTTAGGGATTTTTGGTCGGGACGGAGTGATTCGAACACTCGACCCCTTGCACCCCATGCAAGTGCGCTACCGGGCTGCGCTACGCCCCGAACTGCTCTCGATACTGCTGAGAACGTTGAGAAATCTACCCTAAGCGTCTGATTAATGGAAGCTTTTTTTCAAAAAACTTTCCACTCGTCGGATCGGGTCACTTCTTCAGCACCACCAGCACATCTTCCAATTCAGCAATCATCTGCCGGATCAGTTGCTTGTACTGGGTGGTATCGTCCTTGGCTTCATCACTGGACAAACGCAACCGCGCGCCGCCGATGGTGAAGCCTTGGTCGTACAGCAGCGCACGGATCTGGCGGATCATCAGCACATCTTGGCGCTGATAATACCGCCGGTTACCGCGGCGCTTGACCGGGTTGAGTTGCGGGAACTCTTGCTCCCAGTAACGCAGCACGTGCGGTTTTACCGCACAGAGCTCGCTGACTTCACCAATGGTGAAGTAGCGTTTGCCCGGTATGGGGGGCAGCTCGTCGTTATGGCTTGGTTCCAGCATAGGCCTCAACCCGGGCTTTCAGTTTCTGCCCTGGACGAAAGGTGACGACGCGGCGTGCGGTGATCGGGATCTCTTCCCCAGTCTTGGGGTTGCGGCCCGGCCGCTGGCGTTTGTCGCGAAGGTCAAAGTTGCCGAAACCGGACAACTTGACCTGCTCGTTGTCTTCAAGCGCGTGGCGGATCTCTTCGAAGAACAACTCGACCAGTTCCTTTGCTTCGCGCTTGTTGAGCCCCAGCTCCTCGTACAGCCTTTCGGCCATCTCAGCTTTCGTCAGAGCACCCATGCCGTTATTTCCTTAACGTGGTGTTCAACCTTTGTTCGAGCGAGGTGAGGATCAACTGCAGGGTGGCGTTCACCTCATCGTCATTAAGAGTGCGCGATGGATGCTGCCAGGTCAAGCCGACGGCCAGGCTTTTTCTATCAGGATCAATACCTTTACCCTGGTAGACATCAAACAGCCTGAGGTCTGTGAGCCATTCGCCTGCATTGTCACGAATTACTTCAAGGACCGAGCTCGAAGCTACATCACGTCCTGCGATCAAAGCCAGGTCACGCCTGGTTTCAGGGAACTTGGACAGTTCGCTGAATTTTGGCAGGCGACCTTCGACCACTTCTTCCAGGATCAACTCGAAGACGAACACCGGGCGGTCCAGGTCGAGGGTCTTGGCGAGTTCTGGGTGAAGTGCGCCGAGGTAGCCGACTTCCTTGCCGTCACGTTCGATGCGAGCAGTCTGACCTGGGTGCAGGGCTGGATGCTTGCCGGCAACGAAGGTGAAGTCGTTGAGCGCGCCAGAGTAGCCAAGCAGAGCCTCTACGTCGGCCTTGACGTCGAAGAAGTCGATGTTGTCACGGGCGTTGGCCCAGCCTTCCGGCAGGCGGGTGCCAGTGACGACGCCGGCGATCATCGGCTGTTGCTTGAGATCACCCAGCTGGCCGACGAAGCGCTGGCCGCTCTCGAACAGGCGCACGCGATCTTGCTGGCGATTGAGGTTGTGCTGCAGTGCCTTGACCAGGCCCGGCCACAACGAGGCGCGCATGGCAGCCATGTCGTTGGAAATCGGGTTGGCCAGCAGTAGCGGCTCGACGCCAGGGGTGAACAGCTCGAACAGCTTCGGATCGATGAAGCTGTAGGTGATTGCTTCCTGGTAGCCGCGAGCAACCAGCAGGCGGCGCAGGGTTGGCAACTCGCCACGGGCTTCCGGAGCACCTTTTGGCGCCAGACGCGCTTGCGGGTAGCGTACCGGCAGGTGGTTGTAGCCGTACAGGCGAGCCAGCTCTTCGATCAGGTCGACTTCCAGGCTGATGTCGAAGCGGTGGCTTGGAACGTTGACAGTCCACTGCCCTGCCCCATTGCTGGTGGTGGTCAGCTCCAGGGCGTTGAGCAGTTGCTCGACCTTTGCTGGTTCCATCTCCATGCCGAGCATCTGGGTGATGCGTTCGGCGCGCAGGGTGATCGGCGCCACTTTAGGCAGGTGCTGCTCGCTGACACTCTCGATGATCGGGCCAGCTTCGCCACCAACGATCTCCAGCACCAGCGCGGTAGCCCGCTCCATGGCTTCGCGGGCCAGCTGCGAGTCGACGCCGCGCTCGTAGCGATGCGAGGCATCGGTGTGCAGGCCGTAGGAACGGGCCTTGCCAGCGACCGAAATAGGCTCGAAGAAGGCGCTCTCAAGGAACAGGTCGCGGGTCTTCTCAGTATTGACACCGCTATGCTCGCCCCCCATGACGCCAGCGATAGCCAGGGCCCGGGTGTGGTCGGCGATGACCAGGGTATCGCTACGCAGGGCCACTTCTTGGCCGTCGAGCAGGACCAGTTTCTCGCCCTCTTCGGCCATCCGCACGCGGATGCCGCCGTTGATTTCGGCGAGGTCGAATGCGTGCATCGGTTGCCCGAGTTCAAGCATCACGTAGTTGGTGATGTCAACGGCGGCGTCAATGCTGCGCACATCACTGCGGCGCAGGCGCTCGACCAGCCACAGCGGGCTTGGCTTGGACAGGTCGACATTGCGGATGACCCGGCCCAGGTAGCGCGGGCACGCAGCCGGAGCACTGACTTCGACCGAGCGTACTTCGTCGTGGGCGGGCGCGACTGCAGGCACCGCCAGACGAGTGACCGGAACGTTGTACAGAGCGCTGACATCGCGCGCCAGACCGACTACCGACAGGCAGTCGCCGCGGTTCGGGGTCAGGCCAATTTCGATGCTGGCGTCGTCCAGGTTCAGGTATTGGCGAATGTCTTCACCAACCGGGGCATCGGCTGCCAGTTCGAGCAGGCCATCGTTTTCTTCGCTGATCTGCAGTTCGGCCGCCGAGCAGAGCATGCCGAACGACTCGACACCCCGCAGCTTGGCCTTCTTGATCTTGAAGTCGCCCGGCAGTTCGGCGCCGATCATGGCAAACGGGATTTTTATGCCCGGACGGGCATTGGGCGCGCCGCAGACCACCTGGAAGGTTTCCTGGCCGCTACTCACCTGGCAGACGCGCAGCTTATCGGCGTCCGGGTGTTGCTCGGTGCTCAGGATTTCGCCAACGACGATACCGCTGAACTGGCCAGCAGCCGGGGTAACGCTGTCGACTTCGAGGCCGGCCATGGACAGACGAGCGACCAGCTCGTCACGGGAGACTTGCGGGTTGACCCAACCGCGCAGCCACTGTTCACTGAATTTCATGCTGTTCTCCTGAAAGTTGCGTCGATTGGGCCTAGCGGAATTGGGCGAGGAACCGCAGGTCGTTGTCGAAGAACAGACGCAAATCGTTGACGCCATAGCGCAGCATGGCCAGGCGCTCGGCACCCATGCCGAAGGCGAAGCCCTGGAACTCTTCCGGATCGATGCCGGACATGCGCAGCACGTTCGGGTGGACCATGCCGCAGCCCATGACTTCCAGCCAGCCCGTCTGCTTGCAGACGCGGCAGCCTTTGCCGGAGCACATCACACACTGGATATCGACTTCAGCAGACGGCTCGGTGAAGGGGAAGAACGACGGACGGAAACGCACGTCCAGTTGTTTTTCGAAGAACACCCGCAGGAATTCTTCGATGGTGCCCTTAAGGTCGGCGAAGTTGATGTCGCGATCGATCAGCAGGCCTTCGACCTGGTGGAACATCGGCGAGTGAGTGATATCCGAGTCGCAGCGATAGACGCGGCCTGGGCAAACAATGCGGATTGGCGGCTGAGTGGACTCCATGGTCCGCACCTGCACCGGCGAGGTGTGGGTACGCAGCAGCATGTTGGCATTGAAATAGAAGGTGTCGTGCATCGCCCGCGCCGGGTGGTGGCCGGGGATGTTGAGCGCTTCGAAGTTGTGGTAGTCGTCTTCGACCTCAGGGCCTTCGGCAATGCCGTAGCCGATGTGGGTGAAGAACTGCTCGATACGCTCGAGGGTGCGGGTGATCGGGTGCAGGCCACCGGTGGTCTGGCCACGACCTGGCAAGGTCACATCAATGCATTCGGCCGCCAGGCGAGCGCTGAGCTCGGCCTCTTCAAAGGCAGCTTTGCGTGCGTTGAGCACTTCGGTAACGCGTTCCTTGGCGTCGTTGATCAGCGCTCCAACCTTGGGGCGCTCTTCGGCTGGCAGGTTGCCCAGGGTCTTCATCACCTGGGTCAGCTCGCCCTTCTTGCCGAGAAATTGAACCCGGATCTGTTCCAGGGCATTGATGTCTTCAGCGCGCTCCACAGCTTCCAGGGCTTGGGAGACCAGCGCATCCAGGTTTTCCATGTACAGACTCCAGATACGAAAATAGGGGAAGAGCTTTGAAGGCTCTTCCCCTATCGATGACGTTCAACACCCAGCGATGCTAGCACCGCCGGGTGATTGTCGTGGGTACTTAAGCCAGAACGGCTTTAGCCTTCTCGACAATCGCAGCAAACGCCGCTTTTTCGTTCACTGCCAGGTCAGCCAGAACTTTGCGGTCGATTTCGATCGACGCTTTTTTCAGGCCAGCAATCAGACGGCTGTAAGACAGACCGTTGGTGCGGGCACCGGCGTTGATACGAGCGATCCACAGAGCGCGGAACTGACGCTTTTTCTGGCGACGGTCACGGTAGGCGTATTGACCAGCCTTGATGACAGCCTGCTTGGCAACACGGAATACGCGCGAACGTGCACCGTAGTAGCCTTTAGCCAGTTTCAGAATTTTCTTGTGACGCTTACGAGCGATTACGCCGCGCTTTACACGAGCCATGAGTAACTTCCTCTATCTAGACCAGAATTAACGAACGCGCAGCATGCGCGCGACTTTTGCCACGTCAGACGGGTGCAGCAGGCTGCTACCACGCAGTTGACGCTTACGCTTAGTCGACATTTTGGTCAGGATGTGGCTCTTGAAAGCGTGCTTGTGCTTGAAGCCGGAAGCCGTTTTCAGGAAACGCTTCGCAGCACCGCTCTTGGTTTTCATTTTTGGCATGTTGGAACTCCGCATTCGATAAAATTACACAATAATCATCAGGCCTGCCGTGCCCGGGAGATTACTTCTTCTTTTTGG
>Ga0247821_10000844_pt1 | contig 17212 bp, 6 predicted proteins | sample 13C_Glycerol_Day_FD_192481 | JGI IMG/M metagenome (GOLD analysis project Ga0247821, IMG submission 192481) | Soil microbial communities from agricultural site in Penn Yan, New York, United States - 13C_Glycerol_Day14 | ecosystem: Environmental > Terrestrial > Soil > Agricultural land | place... | reverse complement strand
TACCTGTAGGTTGGTTGATGTCTTCGGCCGCCAGCTTACCGATGAAAACAGGTCTGATTTACGATAGATTTTACCCAGTAAAAGGAATCAGATTCATCAATAAAGGAATTTGCATGTTCTCTTCAGAGCGCTTGAAGGGTATCGATGTGTTTGTCTGCGTCGTAGATTCTGGCAGTTTCAAGGCCGCTGCCGAGCGGATGAATCTGACGGGGTCGGCCATTAGCAAAAGTATTGCTCGGCTGGAGAGCAGGATTGGGATCCGGTTGTTCAATCGGACAACTCGTAGCTTGACAGTCACGGATGCGGGCTCGGCGTTCTATCGCACTTGCACGGGTGTGCTGGCCAGCCTTGAAGAAGCCGAGTTGTCGCTGCATGCCGAAAACACCGAGCCTCGCGGCAGGATTCGTATTGATCTACCAGCGGCTTTCGGCCGCTTGCAGGCGCTGCCGGTCATTCTGCGGTTCGCCCAGGATCATCCGTTGCTGCTGCCGGAAATTTCGTTTTCCGACCGGTTCATCGACCTGGTCGAGGAGGGCGTCGATATCGCCGTGCGCGTCGGCGGCTCTGACGTTTGGCCGCCCGCACTTGGGCATCGCTATCTGGGCTGTGAGCGGCATATCTTTTGCGCATCACCTGCCTATTTGAGCAAGTACGGCACACCTGTGAATGCTCACGAGCTGGAGCATCACCAATGTATCGCTTATGGCCGTGCGGATGGCACGGTAAGTCCTTGGCGATTTTCGGGGAGTCGATCCGGCGAAACGGAACGAAGGGTCATGTCCGCGCGGTTTGTGGTGGGCGATGGAGAAGGCCAGGTGACGGCAGTACTGGCAGGATGTGGTATTGCGCAGTTGCCGACGTGGTTGGTGAACCCTCAGCTTGAGGATGGGACACTCGTGCAAGTGCTTCCCCATCTGGCCACCGACGGTCTGGCGATCAATCTGGTCTGGATCAAAAGTCGTCAGGCACTACCCAAGGTCAGTGCTTTGCTGGACGCGCTTGCTGCGGGTCTGGTGCTGCCTGGTAGCAAAATGTAATTTGCGCATTGGCCGGCGCAGGGGCACACAGCCTGAGTCGATAGCTGCCGATCGCACCGTCCGCAATTGCCCTTATGGTTTGTCCCTGTCCGCCAGCGGCGTCTGCACCCGTACCGTTTCCTCTTCCAGGTAAGCCAGCAGCGCGGCGACCTCGACGTCGCCCAGGCGCATGTTGGGCATGGCCAAGCGGTTGTACTGTTCGTATAACAGCATCGCCAGCGGGTCCTTCTGCGCGAGCATCTGGTCTGGCTCTTTCAGCCAGCGCGCCAGCCACCGGGGGTCGCGTTGGCGGGTCACACCGAGCAGGTCAGGCCCGATGCCTGGCACGCCGCCGGGCTCGGCGTTGCCGACGGAATGGCAGGAGGAGCAGCGCGTGCGGAAGATCTGCTCGCCGGTGCTGGGCGGGCGGACCTCGGGGGCGCTGGCGTAGTCATTGGTCATCCGACTGGCCTGCTTCCAGTTGTGCAGACTGTTGCCCAGGCGGTCGGCAAGGATGTAGGGGCTTTCGAACGGCGAAGCCTTCATCCAGCGACCGGTGGACTGGTTGCCGATGATCAGGCTCAGGTTGTGGTCTTTGGAGCGGCCGTTTTCCAGGCCTTCTATATAGAGGCCCAGGCTGCGGCGTAATTTCTCGATGTCATCGGGCTCGCCGGTGAGCAGCGTCCAGCCGGGGCCGATGCCGAACTTTTCGGCGTAGCGCTTGAGGGTGGCGGGTGTGTCGTTGTACGGGTCGATGCTGATGGAGTAGAGGAATATGTCCTTGCCTACCCTATCACCGAGGATTTTCTGCACCTGGCGCAGTCGGGCGGTTTCCACGGGGCAGGAATCGGAGCAACCGGTGAAGATGAAGTTGATCGCGACCACCTTGTCCTTGATCAGGTCGTCGAAGAAATGCACGCGCTGGCCATCCTGGGTCACCAGCGGGGTGTTGGGGAAGTAGTCGGCGCCCCACGGGGTGGTGGCTTCGGCGCTCGCGTTCCGGGGTGCTTGCAGCGGCCAGAAGGGGATGCTGGCGGCGAAGAGGGAGAGTGCGAGCAGAACACGCCATGAGCCGGTCATGATGCAGTCCTTTCTTATTTGACTGAAGGGGCCGCAAAGCGGCCCCTGTTTCGCTAACGACTCAACGGATGCCCACGGGTACCGTCACGCTCTGGCCCAGCGCCGAGCGCACAGTCGCCGTCGCCGGTGTTGCAGGCCCCGTGCCCGTGGTGGTCACCAACACCCGCCAACGGCCCGCGGTACCTACTGCAGTCAGCGTCGCAGTCCCCAGGTTCAGCGGGCCATTGGTGGTGGCGACCGACACCGTGATGCTGTTGCCAGCGGCGATCGACGTGGTGCCGGACAGATCCCAGGTGTAGCGGTTGCCGCTGCGTAACTGCACCGTCGAACTGCTGACCTGTATCTCGTCCGCAACCACCGCCGGGGTCACGGCAATGCTGACCGTGGCAGGGGCTACCGACTTCGCGCCCTTGGCGTCACGCGCCGTGTAGTTGAAGCTGGCGGTGAACGGCGTGGTGACCGTGGCCGGCGGGGTATAGGTCACCTGCGTGCCATCGGTACTGACCGAGCCTTTGCCGGAGTCGGGTTGGTTCAGGTCGACGACGGTCAATGGCAGGTTGCCCTCAGGGTCGGTGTCGTTGGCCAGCACGTTGAGCACGATCGGCTTGCCAGCGGTGGTCGCACCACTGTCGTTCACCGCCACGGGTGGCTTGTTGCTGGTGTCCTCGTCGCCTTTGCCCGCAGTGCGGAAGGTTGGCAGGCCCACCGAAGCCATGTATTCCACGCCATCCCAACCGGGCAGCGGGGTTGGCATGACCTGGAACTGGCCAGGGTGCTCGATGTCCCAGCGCAGCAGCATCGACGTGTCTTCGTGTTGGGTGTTGTGGCAATGCTCCATGTAGGTCCCGGCGAATTCGCGGAAGCGGATCGCCATTTCCAGCTCGTTCGAAGAGTCGCGGTCCGGGCCGATGCGGTACACGTCCTTGCGTGCCCATTTTTCCCATTCCGGCGGGGCCTTGCCATCGCGACTGAGAATGATGCCTTCCTCGAAGTGCACATGCACCGGGTGGCTCCAGCCGGTGCCGCCGTTCTTGATCTTCCACACTTCCATGGTGCCGTCGCCACTGAAGCCGCCGGCGGTTGCCTCGTTGGCAAGCTGGGGCGCCGCGCTGATGCGCCGCGGGTCCATGCTGTAGCCAAGGCCACCGTCGGTCTTGATGGTCCAGGGCGTGGTGTCGGTGCCGTCGGAGCGGCCGAAGATGAACTCGCGGTGCCGGGCCGCCTTGATCTTGTCCTGGTCGGCAACCGAGTTGCGGTCAATGGGCAGCGGGATCATCTTCAGCCCTTCGGCCTTGCCCGGCTTGGCCGGCTCGTAGGCGGTCGGGTCCATGCTCGCGTCTTGACCGGTATACGGCTGCACCAGCAGTTGCAGGAACTTGCCGACCACAGGGTCGCCATTGTCCCATTCAGGCCCTTTGCTGGTCTGCTTGATCACCGCCTTGTACTTCTCGGACAGCACGTCGGCTAGCGGGATGGCCCGGTTCGGGCCCTTGCCGGTTTCGTGCTCCATGAGGTTGACGAAGTACAGCTTGTCGCCGGTCCTGATGCCATTCCTGGCGAAGTTGATGATGATGTCGTAGCGCTCGGCGATACCTTGCAGCGGCAGGATGGCATTGTTGTCCTGACTGTCGCCGTCGCCATTGAGGTCCATAGTGCCGTCGAACGGTACGGCGTGTTCCATGATGTTGCCGTCGTTGGCGATCATGTGGAACGGCACCCGTGCATAGGAGACGTTCGAACCGGACGGCCCTTTGAGCTCACCACTGGTGCCGGCGATTTCACGCACCACAGCAAACTTGAAGTAGCGCGATACCGAGCCGTTGAGAATGCGGAAGCGGTAGCTGCGCGCGCGCACCTTGAGCTTGGGCTGGTACTGCCAGTTGACCAGGAGCTGGTCGCCGAGGAAGCCGTCGGTGTTGAACGGGTTGAACCACAACTGCCCATTCTGGTCCCAGGCCTTGTCGGCGACCACCAGGTTGACGTCGTAGTCGCGGTTACCCCACGGCATGACCGAACCGCTGGGGAAACGAAGGTTGACGCCGTCCTGCAGGGTTTCGTTGCCGCGGTCCAGGGCGCTGTAATAGTTCATCATCACGGCGTTGCCCTTGTAGACGTTCTGTGCCGTGAAATCCATCATGTGGTCGTGGAACCAGTGAGTACTCATGGTTTCGCGCCAGTCACCACGAATCTTGATGCTGCCGTTCTCGCAGGTCTTCAGGCCAGGGGAGGCGTCGTTGACGAACAGGGTTTCGCCCGGCGAGCAGGGGAACGCCGCGCGCGGGTCCTGGGCGCGGGTGTTGATGGTGTCATAGCCGGCCAACTGCACAGGCCAGCGGTAGTCGTAGTACTGGCCAGGGAAGAAGTAGGCGTTGGCGAAGCCGTCGCTCTCGGCCGGGGAGTGGCCGTTGTGCTCGTGGGTCGAGAGGGTGTGCAGGCCGAATCCGCCGTTGGCCGAAGGGTCGATGGGCAGCGCGTTGTAATGGCGCATGATGATCGGCTGGCCGTAACGGACCATCAGCAGTTTCGGCGGGAAGGTGCCGTCAAAGGTCCACAGTGACTTGTGGTTCTGCAGCGGGAAGTTGGGGTGGAAGCGGGTATCGATGCCTTTTGTGGTGCCCAGCGTGGTCGGAATGTCCGAGGTCCGGTAATACAGCCCGCTCGGGCCGAATTCGCCAGCGGCATAGTTGTGCAACTGCTTGCGGTCGCGCAGCCCCTGGTTGATGCGTGCCCCTGCTTGTGCGGTCTTGAAGCCAGCCTGGGGGTAGAACTCGTTCCAGCGCTGGTGCGACCAGCCTTTTCCGGGTGGACGGCCTTCAGCCGGCGAGCCGACCGGGTGGCGGTTGAGGAACATCTCGATCTGCGCCTTCCAGGGGTTGCGGTCGAGCGTGTTCGAATACTGGGTCGGGAACGGGTAGAGGCCAGGCTGCTTGAGGAAGGCTTCCAGGGCGTTGCCATTCGGGCTGCTGCGGGCCACGACATTGGGGTCTTGGGCCGGTGCCTGGCCAAGGGTGGGGATCGGGAAGGTGAGCGTCGGCGGCGGCAGGGTCGGGTCGAGTTTTTCCGGGCCGAATTCCTCGAACAGCAGCAATTGCTGGGTGAATGGTTGTGCGCCGAACAATGGGCTGGGCTTGCCATTGGTGGGGTAGTTGCGCGAGGTCTGCTGCGCAGGCTGCAGCACGTTGTCAATGCGCACCGTATTGCGATCGCCGTAAACACCGTCCTTGAGTTCCAGCGCCCCTTCGTTGGCCTCAGGCAGGGTATTGAGGTTGAGCAGGGCCTGGGTCGGGTCGGCCGGCTGGTCGGTATAGGCGGAAGGGTCCGTCGGCGGCGGCTGGCTCACATCATCGAGCGGGGAGGCCATGGCCGAGATCAGCCCGAGGCTGAGCATCAGCGCAGTAACGCAAGACAGCCGGAATACGTGGCGGCTGGGACGGATCACGGCAGGTGTTTTCATTTGTGGTGCCTCGCTCGCTGCTAAATGGCTCATGGCCGCTGATGGCGCATTGCCTCGTCCAGGTGCCTGGAACAACGGATGTGCCAACAGGTGTTTCAGTAATACGTTGTTAAACAAAACCTTGTGGCGTCGCCTGAGGCCCCCCGGCCGGACAGTGGCCGTCAGTTGCTGACCACCAGTTCGGGGCCGAGGTAGTCGTTGATCTGGTTGATGTCATCCTCGCCCAGGCTCCCCACCGAAGACGCCAGGCGCAGGCGCGACATCAGGTAGCGCACCTTGGCTTCGAAAAGGTCATGGCGTGCGACGTACAGCTGCTCTTCGGCGTTGAGGACATCCGAGTTAGTACTGGTGCCACCTTCTTTGAAGCCCTTGCGGGTGGACAGCAGCGATCGTTCGTTGGAGGCAACGGCTTTCTCCAGCGCGCGTATCCGGCTGGCGCCGCTTTGTACGCCACGGAATTCACGTGTGGTGTCGGAGATCACTTCCTGACGGGAGGCGTCGAGCTCATCCAGGGCCTTGGAGCTGTTGGCGCTGGCCTGGCGAGTCAGCGCACTGACACCGCCGCCGCTGAACAGCGGGATATTCAATTCCACTCCGATCGAGCTGTAGTGGTTGCGCTGGTTCAGTTCAGAAATTGACTGGCTTTCCCCAGCGGTATAGCCGGCGACGAAATCCAGTGTCGGCCAATGTCCGGCACTGGCACGCTTCACTTCTTCTTCGGCGAGTTCGTAGCTGTGACGGCGCGCATGGATCAGTGGGCTGTCGGCCTGGGCCTTGACCAGCCAATCCTGCAAGTTGCTCGGCAACAGCGGTGGGGTAGCGAAACCGGGCTGCAGGGTGATCAGCGAGTCCGGGGTTTCACCGATGTATTCCTCCAGCTTACGCCGCGTGTTGACCAGGTTGTCCTGTGCTTCGATCAGCTCGGCCTCGGCAAGGTCGCGGCGCGCGGTCGACTCATCGATGTCGGTGACGGTGCCGGCCCCCAGTTCCATGCGCCGCTTGGCCGAAGCGAGCTGCTCTTCGAATGCGTTCAGCTTGGCCTTGGCCAGGCTGATGGTTTCGCTGGCCAGCAGCACGTTGAAATAGCTATCGGCCAGGCGCACCGCGGCGTCCTGGGACTTGGCATCGAATACCGCTTCGCTGTAGTCGGCGCGTTGCTGACCTTGGTGGTACTCGGCCATCTTCTGCTTGTTGAACAGCGGTTGGCGCAGGCGCAGGTTGGCGCCCCTGGAGTCGTAGTCGAGATCATTGTCGATGCCATTCTGGCGTTGGCTGCCATTGACCATGTTGTTGTAGGCGGAGGCATTGACCTGCGGTAGCAGACCAGCCTGGCCGATGGCGCGGTTTTCCGTGCCGGCCTCTTTTTCATGCACGGCGGCCCGGTACACAGGCCCTTGGTACTGCAACAGGTCCCAGGCTTGCTTGAGGTCCATGGCGCTGGCCGATAAAGACAGCCCGAGCAGGCAGAATGTCAGGCAATGACGGTTCATCTCATTGCTCCTTGAACGCGCCGTCGACGCGTTCGAGCATCGGTTTGAGCAGATAGCTCAGCAGGTTGCGTTCGCCGGTCTTGATGGTGACGCTGGCGGGCATGCCCGGGCGAATGTGATTGCTGCCAAGCAGGTTCATGCCTGTGGGTGTGACTTCCACCTGCGCCAGGTAAAACGGTTGCTTGCTTTCCTCGTCGAACAGGCGGTCGGCGGAGACGGTCTTGACGCGGCCAGGAATGTTGGGCGTCCGGGCATGGTTGAACGCAGGGAAGGTGATGTCCACCTCAAGGCCCGGGACCATCTTGTCAATGGCCTGCACCGGAATCATCGCGTCGACTTGAAGGGGTTCATCGAGCGGGACGACTTCCATGATCTTGAAGCCTGGCTGGATGATGCCACCGACGGTGGCGATGCTCAGGGCCTGGACCACGCCGTCGATTGGCGAGCGAATCACGGTGTGGGTCACTTCATAGTCCAGCGCACGCAAACGGTCGGCCAGGGTGGTGTTTTCCTTTTCGGTATCGGACAGCTGCGATTCGACTTCCTTGAGGTAGTCATGCTGGCGCTGCAGGATCCGCAGCCGGATCTCGGTGGTCTGGCTGCGCACGCGGGCGATGTTGTTGAGGTTCTCGGCCTGTCCGGCAGAAAGGTCGGCGTTGCTGCGCTCCAGTTCAAGCAGGCGGTTGCGTGGTACATAACCTTCTGCCGCCAGCGTGCGGGTGCCTTGCAGCTCCTGGTTGAGGAAGTCGATCTGCGAAGCGCGGGCGCCGTATACCTGCTGCAGGCCTTTGAGTTGTACCGCCGACGCCGCCAGGTTTTCCTGCAGGATGCTGATCTCGCCCGCCAGGCCGGCGCGCCGGGTATCGAGCAGTTTCTGCTGCAGGTCCATGGCAGCCACCAGGCGCGGGTCGTTGGCGAAACGCTGGAGCAAATCGGCGGCGAAGGTCACCGTATCACGGCCATCGCGCTCGGCTTCCAGACGGTTTTCCACGCTCTTGCTGACGATGTACTGGGCGCTGACCGCCCCCTGTTCGGCAGCGGCACGCAACGCGTCGAGGCGCACCAGCTCCTGGCCCTTTTTCACCGTGTCGCCTTCACGAACCAGAATGGCCTCCACGGTGCCACCCGTCAGGTGCTGCACCGCCTTGCGGTTGCTGGTGACCTTGACCGTGCCTGTGGCCACCACGCCGGCATCCAGCGGTGCCAGCCATGACCACAGGAGGAAGCCGCCGAAACCGGCAAGTACCAGCCAGATGCCCCAACGCACGGGTTTACCGGCATCCAGGTCGACCAGGCTGTTGGCGTCGGTTTGAATCATCTCGGTTGCCATGATCGGTCACTCCCGCACTTTTACGGCGGCTAACGGGGCGGTCGCGCCAGCGGGGATCACACTGGCCTTGCGCAGCGCGGTGAAGACTTCTTCGCGTGTGCCGAACATCTGCACGCCGCCATCACGGAGCATCAGCACGTTGTCGATGGCGCAGAGTACGTTGGGGCGGTGGGAGATCAGGATGACCGTGGCACCACGACTCTTGAGTTCGGCCAGCGCGTCGACCAGGGCCTTTTCGCCGACGTCGTCCAGGCTGGCATTGGGCTCGTCCAGCACGATCAGGCTGGGCTCGCCATAGAGCGCGCGGGCCAGTGCGATGCGTTGTTTCTGGCCACCGGAAAGCGGGCTGCCATCGGCGGCCAGGCGGGTGTCGTAACCCTGGGGGAAGCGCAGGATCATCTCATGCACGCCGGTCATCCTGGCGGCACGGATGACGGCCTCGCTGTCCACTTCGCCAAAGCGCGCGATATTGTCGGCGATGGTCCCTTCGAACAGCTCCACATCCTGGGGCAGGTAACCCAGCCAGGGGCCCAGTTCGCCCTTGTTCCAGGTGAAGATGTCGGCACCATCCAGGCGCACCTTGCCGGCCTGGGTCGGCCATACGCCAACCAGCAGGCGGGCGAGGGTGGACTTGCCCGAGGCCGATGGCCCGATGATACCCAGGCTTTGACCCGGGGAAAGACTGAAGCTCACGCCGCGCAAAATCGTGCTGTTGGTACCCGGAGCGCCCGCGAACACGTTTTCCACGGCCAGCATGCCCACTGGCCGCTGCAGCGACATGCTCGGCGGGCGGCGCGGGTAGTCGTGCAGCAACTCGTTGAGCCGAGCCCAGGCCGAACGGCAGCCCAGCAGTTGTTTCCAGGAGGCAATGACCTGTTCCACCGGGCCCAGCGCACGACCGGTGAGCACCGAGCAGGCAATCATCATCCCCGGGGTGATCTTGCCTTCGATGGCCAGCAACGCGCCGGTGCCGAGGATCAGCGACTGCAGCGTGATGCGTACGAAGCGCCCGGTGCTGCTGATGATGGCGGCGCGGTCGGAGGCCAGGGTCTGCATCTCGAGAATACGCAGGTGGCCCTGAAACCAACGCTTGCCGATCGAGGGCAGCATGCCCATGGCTTCGATCGCTTCGGCGTTGCGCAGGTTGTTGTTGGCATAGGTGGCGGAGGAGAGGGCGGCGTGGTTGGCCTCGGCCAATGGTTTCTGGGTCGCCTTCTCGGTGAGGTACGCCAGGCCCACCAGGATCAGCGAGCCGATCATTGTCACCAGCCCGAGCAGCGGGTGGATCAGGTAGGCGACGAGCAGGTAGATCGGCGTCCAGGGGGCATCGAAGAACGCAAACAGGCCGTTTCCGGTCAGAAACTGGCGAACCTGGGCAAGATCGTGCAGTGCCTGGGCCGGGTTGGCGCCGGCGCGGCTGAGGTTACGTTCGAATGCAGAGGTGAAGACGCGTCGGCTGAGGTCCATGTCCAGGCAGTTGCCGACCCGTATCAACACCCGGGTGCGGATCAACTCCAGGGCGGACATCAGCAAGAACAGCCCCACCACCAGGACGGTGAGCATTGTCAATGTCGTGATATTGCGGCTGACCAACGCCCGGTCATAGACCTGCAGCATGTACACCGATGGCGTCAGCATCATGACGTTGATCACGCCACTGAAGCCGGCCAACGCGTAAAAACTTCGGCGCAGGCGAAAAAGCGCATCGGCGAGCTCCGAGCGGGTGCGCGGCTGCTTGTGCATGTGGAGCCTCCCTCTTTGAAAACGGGTCGCCGTTGCGGCGGCTCGGACAGCAAGTACGGCAGTCTATGTGGCAGTTATTTGACACGCGGCTGGTCGCTCTATTGGCGAATCATCCAAAAACGCTGCGTGGCTTCCACAAGCAGCAGCGTAGGTTGTGTAGAAATATTCTGTAATATCATTTGGCTCTAAGTCAGCCTCGAAATTTCTATAAGTTGCGGTAAAACAGCTAGTTGCATCGCATTATCATCTTGAGCCAATTTAGTGACGAGATATTGACAAGGCCTGGCTCTACGACTTTAGTCTTGGGTATTCGCGGGGCGTCCGTTGAAGCTTGCCAATTTTTTGGCAAAGCAAGGCGTGGTGACAGTCCCAGGAGTAAACCTGATGAGCCACCTCTTGCATTGCCGAGACAAAAGGCTGCCCCGCAAACACGCCGCTGCGGGTAGCTGTCATGGCCCACCCAGTGGCTGGGCTCGCTGCGGCTGATCGCCCGGCGAGTCATTCACGTCGCGAACTCCAGGCGCACATCCCGGGTCCCGGGTGACGGCATTCCCGCGCCAGCTCTCGCCCCCAGGAAGCTGCACCCAACACTGCGCACGTCAATAACGACTGGGCGTGGGAGGGATCCTTGCGCCCGGCATCCGTCACTCGATAGATCGAAGGCACACCAACATGGCCAATTTCAGCAAGTCGGACCTGGAGTTCATCCTCAAGCAGATTTTCATCGCCGAAGCTCACGCCAAAGGCGCCAACCTCATTGATCTTCTACCCAACAGCCAGGTGCCCTTTGGCCTGCGCACTGTTGATGGCAGCTACAACAACCTGGTCGCCGGGCAAAGCGAGTTCGGCGCGGCAGACAACTCTTTCCTGCGCCTGCTGGATCCCTCGTATCGCGCGGCTTACACCGGGACGGGCACAGTGGTGGATTCGCAGCCACGGGTGATCAGTAACCTGATCGTCGACCAGACTGCCAACAACCCGGCCGCGGTCGAGGCAAACGGTGGCGCTGCTTCGGTGATCAGCCCCGGCCTGGATGGCGTGTTCGGCACCGCCGACGACAAGCAGGTGTTTTTCATTCCCAATCAGTCGCCTGACGCCGGCCTGACCGCAGGCTTCAACGCCTGGATGACCTTCTTCGGCCAGTTCTTCGACCATGGCCTGGACCTGGTTACCAAGAGCAGCACCGACATGGTGTTCATCCCGTTGCAGCCTGGCGACCCGCTCTACACGCCGGGCAGCCCGACCAACTTCATGGTGCTACCGCGCGCCGTGCGCACTGCCGGTGCGGACGGTGTCGTGGGTACCGCCGATGACGGGCAGCCCAACACCACCTCGCCCTTCGTGGACCAGAGCCAGACCTACAGCTCGCACCCCTCGCACCAGGTGTTCCTGCGCGAATACATGCTCAACGCCGCAGGTGACCCGATTGCCACGGGACGCCTGATCACCAACCGCGACCTGGGCACCGATGGCAAGTTCGGCACCGCCGACGATGGCAACAGCGAAAACGGCGGCATGGCGACCTGGGCCGTGGTCAAGGCACAGGCCCGTGACATTCTGGGCATCAACCTGACCGATGCCGATGTGCACAGCGTGCCGCTGCTGGCCACCGATGCCTATGGCAACTTCCTGCGTGGGCCGAACGGCATGCCGCAGGTGGTGATGCGGGTGAGTAACGGTGCGGATAACACCGCGGGCACCGCCGATGACGTCACGCAACTGGTCGAAGGCAATCGCGATGCGCCCATCAGCCTGGCCAACGCGGTAAGCACCGGGCATGGCTTCCTCGACGACATCGCCCACAATGCCGCCCCAGTCGTCGTGGGCGGGGTGCTGCAGGCGGACAGTGACAGCGATGTAGGCAATGCGCAGCTCACTGACAGCGTCGGCAACAACCGGACCTATGACAACGAACTGCTCGATGCCCACTACATTGCCGGTGACGGCCGGGTGAACGAGAACATTGGCCTGACCGCCGTGCACCACGTGTTCCACGCCGAGCATAACCGGCTGGTCGAGCAAACCAAGGACACCATCCTGGCCGCCGGCGACCTGGCCTTCCTCAACGAGTGGCTGGTCAACGACGTGGCGGCGATACCCACCACGCCCGCCGGCATCGCTGCATTGGTGTGGGATGGCGAACGCCTGTTCCAGGCCGCCAAGTTCGGTACCGAGATGCAGTACCAGCACCTGGTGTTCGAGGAATTCGCCCGGACCATACAGCCGCAGGTCGATGAATTCCTCGCGCCCAACGGCTATGACACCTCGATCAACCCGGCCATCCTCGCCGAGTTCGCCCATGTGGTGTACCGCTTCGGCCACTCGATGCTGACCGAGACCGTCGACCGCTTCGACCCGCAGTTCAACCCGATCCTCAGCGACCCCGACAACCCGGACCAGCAGCTCGGCCTGATCGCGGCCTTCCTCAACCCGTTGGCATTTGCCGGCAGCGGGGCCACTGCGGATGAAGCCGCCGGGGCGATCATTCGCGGCGTGACCCGCCAGCTGGGTAACGAAATCGACGAGTTCGTCACCGAAGCGCTGCGCAACAACCTGCTCGGTCTGCCCCTGGACTTGCCCGCCTTGAACATCGCGCGTGGCCGCGACACCGGCATCCCCACATTGAACGAGGCGCGCCGCGAGTTCTATGCAGCGACCGGCGACAGCCAGCTCAAGGCGTACATCAGCTGGGTAGACTTCGCCGACCACCTCAAGCACCCCGCGTCGTTGATCAACTTCATCGCCGCCTATGGCACACACGACACGATCACCTCGGCGACGACGGTGGCGGACAAACGCGCGGCCGCCCTGGCATTGGTGTTCGGTGGCGCCGACGCGCCGAGCGACCGCCTGGACTTCCTCAACGGCACCGGTGACTGGGCCAACGTAACGAAAGCTGGCAAGGATGGCATTGCCGGCACTGCCGATGACATCACCGGCGTGACCGTCACTGGCGTCGACGCCATCGACTTCTGGGTCGGTGGCCTTGCCGAGCAGAAGATGCCGTTCGGTGGCATGCTGGGTTCGAGCTTCAACTTCGTCTTCGAGACCCAGCTCGAAGCGCTGCAGAACGGCGACCGCTTCTACTACCTGTCGCGTACCGCAGGCTTGAACTTCGGCACGGAGCTTGAGAACAACTCCTTTGCCAAGCTGATCATGCTCAACTCCGACGTCGCCCACCTGTCGAACACTGTGTTCCTGACGCCGACCTATACCCTCGAAGTGAACCAGGCCGACCAGTACACCGGGCTTGGCGTGGACGGCAGGGACGACCCAACGGGTGGTGTGATGATCAACGGCGTGGAAATCGTGCCGCTGGTGATCCGCGACAACCCCGAAACCTCAGGTGCCGACGCCAATTACCTGCACTACACCGGTGAAGACCATGTCGTGCTGGGCGGTACCGCCAGCGACGACATCATCATCGCCGGCGAAGGCGACGACACGGTTTACGGTGACGCCGGCAACGACCGCCTGGAGGGCGGTGCCGGTAACGATGCGGTACTGGGGGGCGCGGGCGATGACATCATCACCGATTCGTTCGGCGACAACCGCTTGGAGGGTAATGCCGGCAACGACGTGATCGTCGCCGGGAGCATGCTCGCCGCCGGTAACCTGATCCTGGGCGGTGACGGCCAGGACTTCATCGTGACCACCGAAGACATCAGCACTACCTTCGGCGGCCTGGGTGACGACTTCATCCTCGGCGCCAAGACCAACTTGCCGCCTACCGGCAACGAAGGTGACGACTGGATCGAGAAGGGCACCCAGGATGGTGCGCCTGGCGACAACTTCTCGCCGCTGCTCAACGACGATGTGGTCGGCAACGATATCTTCATCGGTGGCGGTGGCTTCGACGAAATGATCGGCGAAGGGGGCGACGACATCTTTGTCGGCAGCGATGCCCAGGACAAGATGGACGGTATGTCCGGTTTCGACTGGGTGACCCACAAGAATGACAAGGTTGGCGTGACCGTCGACCTGAGCCTGGCCGCACTGGCACAGCCCCATGGCAACGCGCCAAACCAGAACGCGGGCGTGTTCAACCCGGTCGGGGCCTCGCCGGCCTCGATTCTTGACCGCTTCGCCGAGGTCGAAGGCGTGTCCGGTTCCAGGTTCGCCGATGTGCTCAAGGGCGATGATGTGGACGCGGTCACCATCCTCAACCATGGCGGGGCCACGGGCAGCGCGCTGACCAACGTCGACCTGATTCGTGGGCTGGCGCAGTTCCTGGCCGATGCCGGCTTGCCGACCAGCGGTTTTGCCACCGGCAACATCCTCCTCGGGGGCAATGGCAGTGACCTGATCGAGGGGCGCGGGGGTGACGACCTGATCGACGGCGACAAGTGGCTGAACGTGCGCATTGCGGTGTATGCCGCCGACGACGTCAACCATACCGGCCCCGAGATTGCCAGCTTCGACAGCATGGTCGACATGATTCCATTCATGCTCGACCGCACCTACAACCCTGGTCAACTCAAGGCCGTACGGGAAATATTGCCAGGCACCTCGACGGGTGGGGCTGCTTTCGATACCGCAGTGTTCTCCGGTGTCCAATCCGAGTACGTGGTCACTCGGGATACCCGCGGCACCACCAATGTGGCGGACGATGTCTGGACCGTGGCCGATACTGTGGCCGGTCGCGATGGCACCGATACCTTGCTGCATATCGAACGCCTGCAGTTCGCCGACTCCCAGCGCGTGCTGGTGGCGGGGGTGAATGCCCAACCGACCGACGCTCCTGCCGTTTCCGATACCAATGGCGGCGCGATCACGGTAGGCGATGTCCTTACCGTGAACATGGCCGGCGTGCGCGATGGCGACAACATCACGGCAGGCAATCCGCAGGGCATGATCACCAACGCCTCGGTGTCCTACTACTGGCAGTTCGAGGCCACCCCGGGCAGCGGTGTGTTCGAGGACATCATCCTGTTGCCCGCCGGCGACCTGGCGTTCCAGAGCGCCGACGGCACGGCGTTCAAGGTGTCTCCCGACCTTGTCGGGTTGTCGTTGCGGGTCAAGGCGATCTACCAGGATGCCCATGGCACCACCGAAGTGCTGTTCTCTGAGCCCACGACCGTGGTCGAGCCCGGTGCGCCGGTCGTACCAACCGCGCCGACCCCGGTCGTCGATGCCACCGATGGCGGCGCGGGCCTGCACATGGTGCGCTCCGACCTGAACTTCATCCTCACGCAGATCAAGATTGCCGAGGCCGATGCCAATGGGCAGGACATCCTCTCGCTGATCCCGAATATCCGTGCGCCCCTGGGCCTGCGTGCGGTGGATGGTTCGAACAACAACCTGATGAACCTCAACGGCACCAACAACACCGAGTTCGGTGCCGCCGACAATGTCTTCCCACGCGTGAGCGACCCGGTATTCAACGCGGCCGAAGGTGCGCCTGCCGGCTTCTTCGGCCCCGGCTCACCGGCCATTCCAGGGTCGTCCTACCAGCAGACCAGCGGCTTCGTGTTCGACTCGCAGCCGCGCACCATCAGTAACCTGATCGTCGACCAGACCTCGAACAACCCGGCAGCCTACGCGACGGCGTACGACCCGGGCGCGAACGGCCAGCTCGACTTCGGAGCTCAGGGCAGCGACGACGTGCTCAAGGATGGCGTGCGCATCGTCGCCAGCCCTGGCCTGGATGGCCAGTTCGGTACGGACGATGACCACGACGTGTACCTGTTCGAGAACTCCTCGGCCGATGCCGGGTTGTCCGCACCGTTCAACGCCTGGATGACTTTCTTCGGGCAGTTCTTCGACCATGGCCTGGACCTGGTTACCAAAGGCGGGTCGGGCACCGTGTTCATTCCGCTGCAACCGGACGACCCGCTGTATGTGCCTGGTGGCCACTCCAACTTCATGGTGCTGACCCGCGCGACCAACCTGCCTGGCGCCGATGGCGTTCTCGGCACGGCCGACGATATCCATGAGCACACCAACACCACCACGCCATTCGTGGACCAGAACCAGACCTACAGTTCGCATCCATCGCACCAGGTGTTTCTGCGCGGTTACACGATGACCGACCAAGGCCCCATCGCGACCGGTCGGCTGATCACCAACCGTGACCTGGGTACGGATGGCAAGTACGGCACCGGGGACGACAGCGAGATCGGTGGCATGGCCACCTGGAAGGTGGTCAAGGCGCAAGCCAACGATATCCTGGGCATCCACCTCACCGATGCCGACGTCGACAACGTGCCGCTGCTGGCAACCGACGCCTATGGCAATTTCATCAAGGGGCCGCACGGTTACCCGATGGTGGTGATGAAGGGCGCCGATGGCCTGGGCGGTACCACCGACGATGAGCTGGTCGAAGGCAACCCGCTGGCCCCCATCGACCTGACCAACGCCGTGCGTACCGGCCATCAGTTCCTCGCCGATATCGCCCACAATGCCGTGCCGGTGTCCATCGGCGGTGTGCTGGCGGCGGATAGCGATAACGTTGCGGGTAACGCCATCGACGTCAATCCGCATACCGGCGCCAACCTGGCCTACGACAACGAGCTGCTGGATGCGCACTACATCGCAGGCGACGGCCGGGTCAACGAGAACATCGGCCTGACCGCGGTGCATGCGATCTTCCACGCCGAACACAACCGTCTGGTCGCGCAGACCAAGGACACCGTGCTCGATTCGGGCGACCTGGCCTTTCTCAACGAGTGGCTGCTCGCCCCGCTGGACGCATTGCCCGCCAACCAGGCCGAGATCGATGCCTTGGTGTGGAATGGTGAGCGTCTGTTCCAGGCGGCCAAGTTCGGCACCGAGATGCAGTATCAGCACCTGGTGTTCGAGGAATTCGCTCGCACCGTCCAGCCCAGGGTCGACCTGTTCTTCGCACCGACCCAGGTCTATGATGTCGACCTCGATGCCTCGATCGTCGCCGAGTTTGCGCACACCGTGTACCGGTTTGGCCACTCGATGCTGACCGAGACCGTCGACCGCTTCGATGTCGACTTCAACGTGGTAGGTGACCCGAACAGCGCCGACCCCGACCAGCAGCTCGGTTTGATCGCGGCCTTCCTCAACCCGCTGGCGTATGCCGCCAGTGGCGTGACACCCGAGGAGGCAACCAGTGCCATCGTGCGGGGTG
>Ga0247821_10000843_pt1 | contig 17214 bp, 10 predicted proteins | sample 13C_Glycerol_Day_FD_192481 | JGI IMG/M metagenome (GOLD analysis project Ga0247821, IMG submission 192481) | Soil microbial communities from agricultural site in Penn Yan, New York, United States - 13C_Glycerol_Day14 | ecosystem: Environmental > Terrestrial > Soil > Agricultural land | place... | reverse complement strand
CACCTGCATCACTAAAAAGCCCCATGACTGACCACGCCATCGACAAACTGCTGCAAAACCTCGACCACGCCATGATCGCCGACCGCCATCGCCTGCGCCGGCAATTGCACGAACTGCGCAAGCGCCCCGACGAGGCCAAGCTGGCGCAGTGGGTGGAAAAGGTCCAGGCGTCCTGTGCCCAGGTCACTGCGCGCCAGCAGAGCGTGCCGACCGTGCGCTACGACGACAGCCTGCCGATCGCTGCCAAGCGTGACGAAATCAAGAAGGCCCTGGCCGAGCACCAGGTGCTGGTGATCGCCGGCGAAACCGGTTCTGGCAAGACCACCCAGCTGCCGAAGATCTGCCTGGAACTGGGCCGTGGCAGCCATGGCCTGATCGCCCACACCCAGCCCCGCCGCATCGCCGCGCGCAGTGTTGCCGCGCGGGTTGCCGAAGAGCTGGGTACGCCCCTGGGCGGGCTGGTCGGCTACCAGGTGCGCTTCGAGGACCAGAGCGACGCCAATACCCTGGTCAAGCTGATGACCGACGGTATCCTGCTGGCCGAAACCCAGCACGACCGCTTCCTCGAGCGCTACGACACGATCATCGTCGACGAAGCCCACGAACGCAGCCTCAACATCGACTTCCTGCTCGGTTACCTGAAGACCCTGCTGCACCGTCGCCCGGACCTGAAACTGATCATCACCTCGGCGACCATCGACCTTGAGCGTTTCTCCCAACACTTCGACGGTGCGCCTATCATCGAGGTGTCCGGGCGTACCTTCCCGGTGGAAACCTGGTACCGCCCGCTGACCAGCGAGCAGGACGAGGAGGGCAACCAGATCGAGGACGACCTCACCGTCGATCAGGCCATTGTCGCGACCCTGGACGAACTGGCGCAGCACGAGCGCAGCGAGGGCAAGGGCCCCGGCGATGTGCTGATCTTCCTCCCGGGCGAGCGCGAGATCCGCGATGCCGCCGAGATCCTGCGCAAGGCGCAACTGCGCCACACCGAGATCCTGCCGCTGTACGCACGCCTGTCGCCGGCCGAGCAGCAGCGCATCTTCCAGCCGCACACCGGGCGCCGTGTGGTGCTGGCCACCAACGTTGCGGAAACCTCGCTGACCGTGCCGGGCATCCGCTATGTGATCGACACCGGTACCGCGCGCATCAGCCGCTACAGCTACCGCGCCAAGGTCCAGCGCCTGCCCATCGAGGCGGTGTCGCAGGCCAGCGCCAACCAGCGTAAAGGCCGCTGTGGCCGGGTCGAGCCGGGCATCTGCGTGCGCCTGTACAGCGAAGAGGATTTCAACAGCCGGCCGGCGTTCACCGACCCGGAAATCCTGCGCACCAACCTGGCGGCAGTGATTCTGCAGATGCTGCACCTGCGCCTGGGCGCAATCGACGCCTTCCCGTTCATCGAGCCGCCGGATGGCAAGGCCATCAGCGACGGGTTCAACCTGTTGCAGGAGCTGTCGGCGGTCAACCGCGAGAACCAGCTGACGCCGATCGGTCGCCAGCTGGCGCGCCTGCCGATCGACCCGCGGCTGGGCCGCATGCTGCTCGAAGGCGCCCGCCTGGGCAGCCTGCAGGAAGTGCTGATCGTCACCAGTGCGCTGTCGGTGCAAGACCCGCGCGAACGCCCGCCGGAGCGCCAGCAGGCCGCTGACCAGGCACACGCGCAATGGAAGGATGTGGACTCCGACTTCGCCGCGCTGGTCAACCTGTGGCGTGGCTTCGAGGAGCAACGTCAGGCGCTGACCGCCAACCCACTGCGCAACTGGTGCCGCAAGAACTTCCTGAACTACCTGCGCCTGCGCGAATGGCGCGATGCCCATCGCCAGCTTGCGCTGATCTGCCGTGACCTGCAGTTGACGGTGAACAAAGAACCGTGCGACTACCAGAAGATGCACAAGGCCATTCTCAGTGGTCTGCTCAGCCAGATCGGCCAGAAGACCGAAGAAGGCGACTACCAGGGGGCGCGGCAGCGGCGCTTCTGGGTACACCCGTCGTCTGGCCTGGGGCGCAAGCGCCCGCAGTGGGTGATGGCCGCCGAACTGGTCGAGACCACCAAGCTGTACGCACGCATGGTGGCCAAGATCGAACCGGACTGGATCGAACCGCTGGCCGGCCACCTGGTCAAGAAGAACCACTTCGAGCCGCACTGGGAGAAGAAGCGCGGGCAAGTGGTGGCCTATGAACAGATCACCCTGTACGGCCTGATCCTGGTTGGTCGCCGCCCGGTGCATTTCGGCCCGATCGACCCGGTCACCTCACGCGAGCTGTTCATCCGCGAAGGCCTGGTGGGTGGCGAAATCCAGTCGCGGGCCAAGTGCCTGGCGGCCAACAAGCGACTGCTGGAAACCCTCGACGAACTCGAAGCCAAGGCCCGTCGGCGCGACATCCTGGCTGACGAAGAAACGCTGTACGCCTTCTACGAAGCGCGCCTGCCAGCGGAAATCCACCAGACCGCGACCTTCGACGCCTGGTACCGCATGGGCAGCCAGAAGGACGCCAACCTGCTGATCATGCGCGAGGAAGACGTTCTGGCGCGTGAGGCCAGCGAAGTGACCGCTGCGCAGTACCCCGACAGCCTGCAAGTGGGTGAATTGCGCCTGCCGCTGAGCTACCACTTCGAGCCCGGCCACCCGCGTGACGGCGTGACCGTGCGGGTGCCAGCGCCGCTGTTGCCGAGCCTGCCGGGCGAGCGCCTGGAGTGGCTGGTGCCAGGCCTGTTGGAAGCCAAGTGCGTGGCGCTGGTGCGCAACCTGCCCAAGGCCTTGCGCAAGAACTTCGTGCCGGTGCCGGACTTCGTCAAGGCCTCGCTGGCGCGCATGACCTTCGGCCAGGGCGCATTGCCGCAGGCCCTGGGGCAGGAGCTGCTGCGCATGACCGGTGCCCGTGTGCCCGATGAGGCCTGGGACGAGTCGGTCAACCTGGTCGAAGGCCACCTGCGCATGAACATCGAAGTGGTCGATGGCCAGGGCAAGTTCCTCGGTGAAGGCCGCGACCTGGCCGAGCTGACCGCGCGCTTTGCCGCCGCCAGCCAGGCAGCGCTGGCCGTGCCGCGTGACGCCAAGAGCGAGCAGCCGGTGCAGGCCAAGGCCTTCAGCGAGGTCAAGCAGACCGCGCAGCAGAAGATCGCCGGCCTGTCGATGACCGTGTACCCGGCGCTGGTGGAAGAGGGCGGCACCGTGCGCGAAGGGCGCTTCTCGACCCAGGCCGAAGCCGAGTTCCAGCACCGCCGCGCCTTGCAGCGCCTGTTGCTGCAGCAGCTGGCCGAGCCGGCCAAGTACCTGCGCGGCAAGCTGCCAGGGCTTACCGAACTGGGCCTGCTGTACCGTGAAATGGGCCGGGTCGAGGCGCTGGTCGAGGATATTCTGCTGGCCAGCCTGGACAGCTGCATCCTTGAAGGCGAACAGCCGTTGCCACGTGATGGTGCGGCCCTGGCTGGCCTGGCCGAACGCAAGCGCGGCAGCTGGGCCGAGCATGCCGAGCGCCTGGCACGGCAGACGTTGGAAGTGCTGAAGCTGTGGCATGGGCTGCAGAAGCGCTTCAAGGGCAAGATCGACCTGAGCCAGGCGGTGGCGTTGAACGATATCAAGCAACAGCTCGGCAACCTGGTGTACCCGGGCTTCGTCCGCGAAACCCCGGGGAGCTGGTTCAAGGAGCTGCCGCGTTACCTCAAGGCGGTGGAGCTGCGCCTGGAGAAGCTGGGTTCGCAGGTGCAGAAGGACCGGGTGTGGAGTGGTGAACTGGCCAACCTGTGGGCGCAGTACAAGGCCCGTGCCGACAAGCATGCCCAGGAAGGCAAGCGTGATGAGCAGCTGACCCTGTATCGCTGGTGGCTGGAGGAATACCGGGTTTCGCTGTTTGCCCAGCAGTTGGGGACCAAGGTGCCGATTTCCGACAAGCGATTGAGCAAGCAATGGAGCCAGGTGGAGGGCTAAACTTCCACAGTTGTGGCAATATTGATGCAATTTGGGGCTGCTTGGCGGCCCTTCGCGGGTACCACAGTGTTCTCAGGAGCAACGCGATCCCTGTGGGAGCGGGCGTGCCCGCGAACGAGGGCGCAGCCCTCGCCCTTAAATTGGCACTAAAGTGCCATTAACCTGTCATGTTTCCCAGCCAGCGCCCCGTGGCGATGGCCTTTGACCAGAGGAACGACCGTGCATAACGTCGTGATCAGCGGCACCGGCCTGTACACCCCGGCCCAGAGCATTTCCAACGAAGAACTGGTGGCTTCCTTCAACGCCTGGTCGCAGCAGTTCAACCAGGACAACGCTGCTGCCATCGAGCGCGCTGAAGTCGAAGCAGCGCCGCTGTCCGACGCGGCGTTCATCGAAAAGGCCTCGGGCATCAAGAGCCGCTTCGTCATGGACAAGGCTGGCATCCTCGACCCGCAGCGCATGAAGCCACGCCTGCCAGAGCGCTCCAACGACGAGCCGTCGGTGCTTTGCGAAATGGCCGTGGCTGCCGCCCGCCAGGCCCTGGAGCGCGCCGGTCGCACCGCCGCCGATGTCGATGGGGTGATCGTCGCCTGCTCCAACCTGCAGCGCCCGTACCCGGCCATTGCCATCGAAGTGCAGCAGGCGCTGGGCATCCAGGGCTTTGCCTTCGACATGAACGTGGCCTGCTCGTCGGCCACTTTCGGCATCCAGACCGCCGCCAACAGCGTGGCCCTGGGCCAGGCGCGTGCGGTGCTGATGGTCAACCCGGAGGTGTGCACCGGCCACCTGAACTTCCGTGACCGCGACAGCCATTTCATCTTTGGCGATGCTGCCACTGCGGTATTGCTCGAACGTGCCGACAAGGCCACTTCGGCGCACCAGTTCGACATCGTCAGCAGCAAGTTGTGGACCGAGTTCTCCAACAACATCCGCAACAACTTCGGCTTCCTCAACCGCGCGGCGGAAGAGGGCGAGGGTGCAGCGGACAAGCTGTTCATCCAGGAAGGCCGCAAGGTGTTCCGCGAAGTGTGCCCGAAGGTGGCCGAACTGATCGGTGAGCACCTGCAGGAAAACGGGCTGCAGCCCAGCGATGTGAAACGCTTCTGGCTGCACCAGGCCAACCTCAGCATGAACCACCTGATCGTCAAGAAGTTGCTGGGACGTGAAGTGGCCGAGGAGGATGCACCGGTGATTCTCGACCGTTACGCCAACACCAGTTCGGCGGGTTCGGTGATTGCCTTCCACCTGTACCAGGACGACCTGCCCAAGGGCTCGCTGGGGGTGTTGAGCTCGTTTGGTGCGGGGTATTCGATTGGTAGCGTGATTCTGCGCAAGCGCTGATTTATCTGGCGCCTGTACCGGCCTCTTCGCGGGCTTGCCCGCTCCCACAGGGACACCACAGCATTCGAAACTGTGATATCCCCTGTGGGAGCGGGTTTACCCGCGAAGAGGCCGGCGCATTTCTGCCAGGCAAAAAAAGCGGGAAACGCCGGATGGGGTCGGCATTTCCCGCTTCAGGTGACGCAGCGCAGGGTATCGCTTAGAACTTGGCTTCCAGGTCTACCTGCAGGGTATCTACATCGGCATCGCTGTTGGGCAATTGCGACAGATCGGTCTTGGCCATCAGGTAGGCCGCGCCCAGGGAGAAGTTCTTGTCGATTTCATAGCCGACCTTGAACTTGTGCCCGCGCGAACCGGTAAAGCCGTTGCCAAAGTCGGAGTCGGTGAACAGGCTGACCACCGCGTTACGCTGCACGTCGCGGTAGTTGTAGTCCAGGCTCCAGGCGCCGACCTTGGTTTTCAGGCCCGCCAGCCAGGCCTGGTCTTCGCCATCGGTGCTTTCGGTGTTCTTCACGTACTGGCCATACGCAGACAGCGGGATGGCAAAGCCGGTGAAGTCCAGCTGGCCGAAGCCTTCCACCAGGTTGAACTCGTTGGTGGTGTTGCCGAACGACTGCAGAATGGTTGCTTCCTTGTCGTTGTCGTAGCCATAGATACTGGCACCGACGGTCAGCTTGAGCACATCTGCCGGTGCGAACTTGGCGCCCAGCTGGCCGTGATAGACCTGTGCGTCATGCTTGTATTGCACACCGTCGCCATCGACGTTGTCCTTGAGGGTGTACTGACCGGCGCTGGCGAACACTTCGGCCCCGCCCAGGTCGGTCTTGTAGGTGGCTGCCACGCCTTCCGGGTTGATGTCGCTGTCCCAGATGATGTCGCCCATGCTCACCCATGGCTGCGCCATCTTGCCGCCAATCAGGTGCAGGTTGGGAACGGCGGTCGGGTGCCAGTCGAGGTAGGCCTGGTCGACCCACAGTGACTTCTTGTCGAAGTAGTTGTCGAAGCTCTGGTTGGTCGAGCGGCGATCGGCGCTGCTGCCAGTGGCGATACGGATGCCGGCGTCGACCTGCGGGTTGATTTCGCTGTAGAAGCCGACACGGGCACGCACGCGCTGGCGGTCCTGGTTGCCGCTGCTGCTGTTCGGGTTGTCGACGTTGACGTCTTCGTAACGCAGGCGCACATCACCCTTGACCTGGGTCTTGGCGGCCCATGCCACTTTCTGTTCAAAGGAGCTCATCCGGTCGGACTGAGCTTTCTGAGCGGCCTTTTCCTTGGTTTCTTGAGCCAGGTCCGCCTGCAGTTCGTTGTACTGCGCCTGGTTGATCGAGCCGTTGGCGCGGAGCATTTCGAGCAGCTTGGCGTCGACAGCTGCACTGGCCGGAGTACTCAGAGCCAGCATCATGCCGGTGAGGCTCACTCCGGTAAGTGTAGAAACAAGACGCATAAGGTTCTCCCTGTTGAATAAGATGGGGGAGGCTCAAGCGCCCGCCCCTGTATTGGCATGTCTTCGGAAAGGGCCTGAATAGACAGGTTCTGGGGTTCCGGAAAACAGGCGCAAGTATTGCGGGGGCGAGTGACAGATTAATGTCGAATTAGTGGCACTGCTGTTAAGTAATTGAGAATGAAAGGATCTGTCCCGGCTATCGTGATTTGAGTGGCGGGCCTTCCTTGGGGATACTGGGTACCTTGAAACAGCGAGCCAGAACCGTGACCAGCCTGTACAGCCTTGCCCATTTGCGTGATCTTCCGGCGGCCACCTGGGATGCCCTGGTGCCGGCCGGCCAACCGTTCCTGCGCCATGCGTTTCTCAGCGCCATGGAGGACAGCGGCAGCGTCGCGCGCAACACCGGCTGGGCTGCCGAGCACCTGGTGCTGGAACGTGACGGGCAGGTACGGGCGCTGCTGCCGGCGTACCGCAAATGGCACTCGTTTGGCGAATACGTGTTCGACCATGGCTGGGCCGATGCCTGTGAGCGGGCCGGCATTGCCTACTACCCCAAGCTGCTCGGTGCCGTGCCGTTCAGCCCGGTCAGCGGCCCGCGCCTGCTCGCCGCCGACCCAGCCGATGGCCTGCTGGTGCTGCAGGCGTTGCCGGAGTACCTGGGCAAGGGCGGGCTGTCTGGCGCGCACATCAATTTCACTGACCCGGCGCTGGACGAACAGCTCGCTGGCCAGCCAGGCTGGATGGAGCGCCTGGGCTGCCAGTTCCATTGGCGCAATCACGGCTACCGCGACTTCCAGGATTTCCTCGACAGCCTCAGTTCACGCAAGCGCAAGCAAATGCGCAAGGAACGTGAACAGGTAGCCGGGCAGGGTATCGATTTTCGTTGGTACCGCGGGGCTGAGCTGGACCAGGCGCAGTGGGATTTCGTCTACCGCTGCTACGCCAACACCTATGCGGTGCGCCGCCGTGCGCCCTACCTGACCCGCGAATTCTTCAGCCTGCTGGCCGAGCGCATGCCCGAGGCGCTACGCGTGGTGATGGCGCGCCAGGGCGGGCGTGATGTGGCCATGGCCTTGAGCCTGGTGGGTGGCGACAGCCTGTTCGGTCGTTACTGGGGTTGCCTGGATGAATTCGACCGGCTGCATTTCGAGACCTGTTTCTACCAGGGCATGGACTTTGCCATTGCCGAGGGTTTGCAGCGTTTCGATGCCGGGGCGCAGGGCGAGCACAAGTTGATTCGCGGGTTCGAGCCGGTGCTGACGCGGTCATGGCACTACCTGCTGCACCCGGGGCTGCGGCGGGCGGTGGAGGATTTTCTGGTGCAGGAGCGGGACGGGGTGCGGGCGTATGCCGAGGAGGCCAGGGGGATGCTGCCCTATCGCCGGGACTGAGGGGTTTGGGTTGCCTTTGCCGGCCTCTTCGCGGGTAAACCCGCTCCCACAGGGATCGCACAAACTTCACGGCCTATGCAGTACCTGTGGGAGCGGGCAAGCCCGCGAAGAGGCCGGCACAGGAAATCAGTCCACCCCGACAAACCCCCCGGTCTGGTGATGCCACAACCGGGCATACAAGCCTTGCTGCTCCAGCAGCTCAGTGTGGCTGCCACTTTCGACAATCCGCCCCTTGTCCAGCACCACCAGACGGTCCATCCGCGCAATGGTGGAAAGCCGGTGGGCAATGGCGATAACCGTCTTGCCCTGCATCAGCGTCTCCAGGCTTTCCTGAATCGCGGCTTCCACCTCCGAGTCCAGCGCCGAAGTGGCCTCGTCCATGATCAGGATCGGTGCATTCTTCAGCAGCACCCGGGCGATGGCGATGCGTTGGCGCTGGCCACCCGACAGCTTGACCCCGCGCTCCCCCACATGGGCATCGAAACCGGTGCGCCCCTGGGCGTCCGACAGCTGCGGGATGAACTCGTCGGCGCGGGCCCGGCGCACCGCTTCATGTAGCTCCGCCTCGCTGGCACCGGGGCGACCATACAGCAGGTTGTCGCGGATAGAGCGGTGAAGCAGCGAGGTGTCCTGGGTGATCATGCCGATCTGCGCGCGCAGGCTGGCCTGGCTCACTTCGGCAATGTCCTGGCCGTCGATGAGAATGCGCCCACCCTGCACGTCATACAGCCTTAGCAGCAGGTTGACCAGGGTCGACTTGCCTGCCCCGGACGGGCCGATCAGGCCAATCTTCTCGCCCGGGCGGATGTCCAGATTGAGCCCTTCGATCACGTTGGCCGCCTTGCCGTAATGAAAGTCCACGTCATCGAAACGCACCGCACCGCGGCTGACCTTGAGCGCCGGCGCGTTGGGCCGGTCGGTGACGGTGACCGGTTGGGCGATGGTCTGCAGGCCGTCCTGGACCATGCCGATGTTTTCGAAGATGCCGTTGACCACCCACATGATCCAGCCCGACATGTTGACGATGCGGATCACCAGGCCGGTGGCCAGGGCGATGGCGCCCACAGTGATCAGCGACTGGCTCCACAGCCACAGCGCGAGGCCTGTGGTGGTGACCACCAGCAGGCCGTTGAGGGTGGTGATCACCACATCCATGCTGGTGACCACGCGTGCGGCCAGCTGGGTCTTCTCGGTCTGTTCGCTGATCGCTTCGCGGGCGTATTGCTGTTCGTAGTCGGTGTGGGCGAACAGCTTGAGCGTGGCGATGTTGGTGTAGCCGTCGACGATACGGCCCATCAGCTTGGAGCGGGCATCGGAGGAAATCACCGAACGCTCCTTCACCCTGGGGACGAAATAGAACAGCGCGGCAATGTAGCCGGCGATCCATAGCAACAGCGGCAGCATCAGGCGCCAGTCGGCCTCGGCAAACAGCACCAGCGAGGTAATGGCGTAGATCAGTACATGCCACAGCGCATCCACCGCCTGCACGGCGGAGTCGCGCAGCGAGTTGCCGGTCTGCATGATGCGCTGGGCGATGCGCCCGGCAAAGTCGCTCTGGAAGAAATTCAGGCTCTGCTTGAGCACATAGGTGTGGTTCTGCCAGCGGATCAGGCTGGTCATGCCGGGGTTGATGGTCTGGTGCACCAGCAGGTCGTGCAGGCCGAAGAACACCGGCCGCAGCAGCAGGACCACCACCAGCATCCAGATCAGCTCGCCGCTGTGTTCGCTGAAGAAACTGGCATTGGGGGTGCCCTGGGCCAGGTCGATGATGCGGCTGAGGTAGCTGAACATCGCCACCTCGATCAGCGAGGCGACCAGGCCGACCACCAGCAGGGCGAGAAAGCTGGGCCACACTTGGCGCAGGTAATACAGGTAGAACGGCCACACGGTGGTAGGTGGCGATTCAGTGGGTGCTTCGCGAAAGATATCGATCAGTTGTTCAAAACGGCGGTACAGCATGGGTAACGACACTCCTGTTCCATCCGGCCCTCAGGCGGTTTCACGTCCCTGTGAAGCCTGCGGTCAGTCGATGCGTTTGGCCGACTTGATGTAGACCGGGTCGGCCGGTACATCACGCATGCCTTTCTTGATGGTGGTCGGCGAATTGACGATCTGGTCGACCACTTCCATACCTTTGGTCACTTTGCCGAACACGGCGTAGCCGGCGTCGCGGCCCGGGTTGAGGAAATCATTGTCGGCGACGTTGATGAAGAACTGGCTGGTGGCCGAGTTCGGGTTGGAGGTGCGCGCCATCGACAGTGTGCCGCGGGTGTTCTGCAAGCCGTTGCTGGCTTCGTTGCGAATCGGGTCCTTGGTGTCTTTTTGCACCATCTGGTCAGTGAAGCCCCCGCCCTGGACCATGAACCCCGGGATTACCCGATGGAAGATGGTGTTGTTGTAGAAGCCACTGTCGACGTACTCGAGGAAGTTCTTGGTACTTACCGGTGCCTTCTCGGCATTCAGTTCGATTTCTACCTGGCCGAAGCTGGTGTCCAGCAGTACGTGCGGGGTCTTGTCGGAGGCCATGACGCTGGTGGCAAAGGCGACCGAGCAGGCGGTGAGCAGGAGTTTTTTCAGCATGGGCTCAAAGATCCTTGAGAGGTGGAAGCGGCTGCAAGGAACTGCAGCAGAGTCTGGTTGAAGACCTCGGGTTGGTCGAGGGGTGTAGCGTGCCGGGAATCGTCGATGACCACCAGCCTGGCTTGGGGCATCAGGGCGACGTAGCGTTCTTTCAGTTGTATCGGGGTGTAATCGTGGGCGGCGGCGATGACCAAGGTAGGACAGTGGATCTGCCCGATGCGTTCCTGCACGCCCCAGTCGACGATGGCGTCGAAACTCTTGAGGTAGGCGCGCTTGTCATTGCGCGCCCAGCGCTGGGCCATCTTCTCTCGCAGCTCGGCCTGCCCGGGCTTGGGGAACAGGCGTTCGGCCAGGCCCTTGCCGACGGTTTCGACACTGAGGAGGCGCGCCAGGCTCCAGCGTTTCAGCCACCAGAGCCAGTCACTGCGGGTGCGGCGCTTTACCTCGGGGGCGCTGTTGACGATGCACAGGCTGCGCAGCCATTGCGGGTGGTCGACGGCAAACTGGAAACCGACCATGCCGCCCATGGACAGGCCGACGAAGTGCACCGGGCCGGTGTGCAGGTGTTCGAGCAGGGCCAGCAGGTCGGCACTGAAGGTGGCGATCTGGTAACCGTCGTGGGGCTTGTCTGAGCGGCCGTGGCCGCGGATGTCCATCACGATCACCCGGTAGTGCTGGCTCAGCAGCGGCACCTGCATTTCCCAGTCCTGGCAGCTGGAACCCAGGCCATGCAGCAATACCAGGGGTTCGCCCTGGCCATATTCCGCGTAATGCAGTGCGCATCCTTCGTGTTCGAAATAGGCCATGGGCGCGGTCCTCTCAAGCTTGTGGGGGGGCTGCGAAGGGCACGTCCAGCGGCGCGGTATCGAAATTGCGCAGCAGGTCGATGAGAATCTGCGTGGCCGGGCCCAAGGTCTTCTCTTTGCTCGAGTAAAGGTAGAACAGTGGGTGGCGGCTGCCACCCTGATCCAGCGGCAACGGCTTGAGCACGCCTTCGCGCAGCTCGCGCTCGATCATGTGCCGGGGCAGCCAGGCAAAGCCCAGGCCACTGCTGACGAAGGTAGCGGCGGTGCCCAGGCTGCCGACGGTCCAGCGTTGCTCGGCGCCCAGCCAGCCGACATCGCGTGGCTGGGCGCGGCCGGAGTCGCGGATCACCACCTGCAACTGGCTTTCCAGGTCCTGGAAGGTCAGTTCACGGCCCAGGCGGTGCAGGCTGTGTTCGGGGTGGGCGACGGCGACGAACTCCACCGCGCTCAGTTCGGCGCCCAGGTAGCCGCCGATGCTGTAGCTGCTGATGGCCAGGTCGGCGATGCCTTCGTGCATCACTTCCTCGACGCCAGAAAGCACTTCTTCACGCAGGCGCACCCGGCAGCCGCGGCTCTGCGGCATGAATGCGGCCAAGGCACGAACCAGGCGGGCACTGGGGTAGGCTGCATCGACCACCAGGCGTACCTCGGCCTCCCAGCCTTGTTCCATGTGGTGGGCAAGGTCTTCTAGCTGGCTGGCCTGTTTGACCAGGTGGCGTGAACGGCGCAGCAGGACATTGCCGGCCTCGGTGAGCACTGCCTTGCGACCGTCGATGCGCAGCAGCGGCACGCCCAGTTGCTCCTGCATGCGGGCCACGGTGTAGCTGACCGATGACTGCGAGCGGTGCAATGCCTCGGCGGCCTGGGCAAACCCGCCATGATCGACCACTGCCTGCAGGGTTCGCCACTGGTCAAGGGTTACGCGCGGCGCTTTCATCTTTCGCTCCTGTTGTCCTAAGCTGCGCTCTTTCAAGGAGAGCGGCCCATGAAGAAATGTTGTGCGGCAATACTGATGTGCCTGCCCCTCGGGGCCATGGCTTATCCCATCGATGTGGAGAAGGACCTGACCGGGGTAAAGCTCGACTACACCGCCTATGACACGGCCTATGACATTGGCGCCATCACCCTCAACAACTATGGGCAGGTACCGGCGGCGTGCAAGGTAACCTTTCGCAACGGCCCAGAGGCACCACGGGTGCGCCGGGTGAACGTACCGGCCGGTAAAAGCGTCGATGTCACTGCCAAGTTCAATCGGCAGATCATCAAACTACGGATCGCCTTGAACTGCAGTGCAGAATAAACTGATAAATCGATAGATTGAACCCATTTTTTACGCTTTTTTATCGATAGGTCAAGCCGTAATCTCACCTCCATCGAATCGCAACCCTTTTTGCCGATGGAGGCACCCCATGTCCCGCGTACTGATCATCGAAAGCAGCGCCCGCCAGCAGGATTCCGTTTCCCGTCAGCTGACCCGTGATTTCATCCAGCAGTGGCAGGCCGCCCATCCGGCCGATCAGATCAGTGTGCGCGACCTGGCTGTCAATCCGGTGCCGCACCTGGACGCCAACCTGCTGGGTGGCTGGATGAAGCCCGAAGATCAGCGCAGCGCCGCCGAACTGGACGCCTTGGCCCGCTCCAACGAACTGACCGATGAACTGCTCGCTGCCGACGTGCTGGTGATGGCTGCGCCGATGTACAACTTCACCATCCCCAGCACCCTCAAGGCCTGGCTGGACCACGTGCTGCGTGCCGGCATCACCTTCAAGTACACCCCGACCGGCCCGCAGGGCTTGCTGACCGGCAAGCGCGCCATCGTCCTGACTGCCCGTGGCGGCATCCACGCCGGCGCCACCAGCGACCACCAGGAACCGTACCTGCGCCAGGTAATGGCCTTCATCGGCATTCACGATGTCGACTTCATCCATGCCGAAGGCCTGAACATGAGCCCTGACTTCCATGAGAAGGGCGTCAACCAGGCCAAGGCCAAGCTGGCGGCGGTGGCCTGAGGCTTGGCGAATTCCCAACCCTGACACCTGTTGTTGCTCCTTTGGGTGTACCTGCCCGGCCTGCATGGCCGGGCTTTTTTATGCCAGAAATTCATGGGTGCCTGTGCCGGCCTATTCGCGGGTAAACCCGCTCCCACAGGAATAACACGGCACCTGAGGCCTGTGGTGTCCCTGTGGGAGCGGGTTTACCCGCGAATAGGCCGGCACTGCCCTTACATTCCCCATGGTTGAACTGATTCCCCGCAACCCGCTAAGGTCGCGGCCTTGATCCACGAGAGGCAACCATGGGCTACCTGATAATCGTCGCGCTGATCCAGGCGTTTTCCTTCAGCCTGATCGGCGAGTACCTGGCCGGGCACGTCGACAGCTATTTCGCCGTGCTCGCGCGCGTGGTGCTGGCGGGCCTGGTGTTCCTGCCGCTGACCCGCTGGCGCCAGGTCGAGCCGCGTTTCATGCGTTCGATGCTGCTGATCGGTGCGTTGCAGTACGGCATCACCTACGTCTGCCTGTACCTGAGCTTCCGCGTGCTCACCGTGCCGGAGGTGCTGCTGTTCACCATTCTCACGCCGCTGCACGTGACGCTGATCGAAGATGCCATGAACCGGCGCTTCAACCCGTGGGCGCTGCTGGCGGCGCTGGTGGCAGTGGCCGGCGCGGCGGTGATCCGCTTCGATACCATCAGCGGTGAGTTCTTCATCGGCTTCCTGCTGCTGCAACTGGCCAACTTCACCTACGCCGCCGGCCAGGTGCTGTACCGCCACCTGGTTGCACGCCACCCCAGCGACCTGCCCCACTACAAGCGCTTTGGCTACTTCTACCTCGGCGCGTTGATCGTGGTGTTGCCGGCCTTCCTGCTGTTTGGCAACGCCCAGCACCTGCCGACCACCGATGTGCAGTGGCTGGTGCTGCTGTTCCTGGGCCTGTGCCCGACGGCGCTGGGGCTGTACTGGTGGAACAAAGGCGCGTGCCTGGTATCCGGGGCCACGCTGGCGGTGATGAACAACCTGCATGTACCGGTGGGGCTGCTGTTGAACCTGCTGATCTGGAACCAGCATGAGCCATTGGGCCGGCTGCTCCTCGGCGGGGCGGTGATCCTGGCCTCGGTGTGGATGAGCCGCCTGGGCGGCCTGACGTTATCGGGCAAGGCATGGCGCAGCTAGCTATGACACGTTCGTTACTGGGCCCGTAACCCGTCGGTGACTACCCGATAATCAAAAAAATAAAAATCGGAGTCCGGCGTGAAGCTAGAAACGCGAAGTATCGAATTTGTCCCACACGCTGAGCGTTATGGTACGCCCAAACGATTGTTCACCATCTGGTTCAGCTCCAATTTCCAGATAACCGCCCTGATGGTCGGCACCCTGGGCGTGGCGTCCGGGCTGAGCCTGGGCTGGACCTTGTTGGCCCTGTTGGTCGGCAACCTGATCGGCACCGTGTTCATGGCCGCGCACTCTGCCCAAGGGCCGCACCTGGGCGTGCCACAGATGATCCAGAGCCGGGCGCAGTTCGGTGTCCATGGTGCGGCGCTCCCTCTGCTGGTGATGGTCACGGCCGCAGTCCTGTTCCTCGCCGCCAGCGGCGTGCTGATGCGCAATGCCCTGCAGGCGCTGGTGCCCATGAGCGATGACCAGGCGATCGTGGTGGTCGGTTTGCTGACTTTTGTCATCGGCTTTGTCGGCTACGAGCTGATCCACCGCCTGGGCGCGTGGATGAGCCTGTTGTCCACGCTGGTTTTTGCCGGCGCCCTGGTGCTGATCCTGCTGCACCCCGGCGACATGGCAACCACAACGGCGGTGAGTACCGGCTTCTCGTTCACCGCCTTCAACCTGATCGTGGCCCAGTCGGCCTCCTGGACGCTGGGGTATGGCCCGTATGTGGCCGACTACTCGCGCTATCTCCCCGCCAACGTCAACCCGCGCGCCACGTTCTGGGCCACCTATTGCGGTTGTGCGCTGGGCTCCTTCGCCATGATGGCGCTCGGTGCGCTGGTGGCTGTGGAACTGCCCTCGGCACTGGGACATGACCCGGCCACAGCCATTGCCGCGCTGTTTGGCCCATGGGCGCCGTTGGCGCTGGCAGTTATCGCGCTGGGGGTGATCCAGTACAACGTCCTGTGCCTGTACAGCGCCTACATGTCATCGGTCACGATCTTTGGCGCCTTCAAGACCATCCGGCGCGTGACCGCGACGGCCAAGGCCCTGGTAATGGCTGGGCTGACCGCAGCGGCAACGGTGATCGCCATCGCCACCCAGTACAATTTCGATACGTTCTTTGCCGACATCCTGATCGGCCAGCTGTACCTGCTGATTCCATGGAGCGCGATCAACCTGGTGGATTACTACTGGGTGTGCCGCGGCCACTATGATGTGGGGGCGCTGTATGACGCCAAGGGGCGTTATGGCTGCTTCAATCGTCGAAGCCTGGCGGTGTACGCCGTGTCGATCATCGGTACCATCCCGTTCATGAAGCTGTCGTTCTACACGGGCTTCGTGGCCGAGTGGCTGGGGGCGGACATCAGTTGGGCGATGGGGTTGATCCTGGCTGGCGCGCTGTATTGCATGGTCCATGGACGCGAGAGCAAGCCGCTTTCGACAACCTGGAATGCGCACCCCTGACTCGGCCTTGGCACGGAAAGGGGCTGCTTAAACACCCCTCAGGCGTAATGCCTGTCAATCAAGCAATTTGGGGCCGCTTTGCGGCCCATCGCCGGCAAGCCAGCTCTCATTGAACTGCACATAACTCATTGAATTAGCAGGGGCCCTGTGGGAGCGGCTTTAGCCGCGAACACCGGCGCAGCCGGTGCCATGCACCGCGTTGGATTCTTCGCGGCTAAAGCCGCTCCCACAGGGTGCGCGGATTGCTTGCAATTTCAGTTATCTACGCGACAGCGCAGCCCAAAGGGCTGGGCGATGGGCTGCGAAGCAGCCCCGGCAATCTCAAGCCTCGCTCATTTCTTCCAGCCGACGCGGCACAGGCTCTTGCGATACACGCCCGCTCAACCCCACCCGCATGTCGTTGCCACTCGGCTGCTGATACAGGCTCAAGCCAAATTCCGGCAACACCGCTAGCAGGTAGTCGAAGATATCCCCCTGGATCCGCTCGTAATCGGCCCACACGGTGGTGGTGGTAAAGCAGTAGATCTCCAGCGGCACGCCCTCGGCGGTGGTCTGCATCTGCCGCACCATGCAGGTCATGTTCGGGTGAACATTGGGGTGGTTCTTCAGGTAGGCCAGGGCAAACGCGCGGAAGGTGCCTATGTTGGTCAGCTTGCGGCGGTTGGCCGACAGCTCGGCCACCGGCCCCATGGCCTCGTTCCAGCGCTGCAGTTCCTGGCGCTTGGCGGCCAGGTAGTCGGCCAGCAGGTGCACCTGGCTCAGGCGGTGTTCCTCTTCGCGGGTGAGAAAGCGCACCCCGGCCGCATCGATGAACAGGCTGCGCTTGATGCGCCGGCCACCGGACTGCTGCATGCCGCGGTAGTTGCGGAACGACTCGCTCATCAGGCGCCAGGTGGGGATGGAGACGATGGTCTTGTCGAAGTTCTGCACCTTCACGGTGTGCAGGGTGATGTCCACCACGTCGCCATCGGCGCCCACCTGGGGCATTTCGATCCAGTCGCCCACGTGCAGCATGTCGTTGCTGGTCAGCTGCACGCTGGCGACGAACGACAGCAGGGTGTCCTTGTACACCAACAGCAGCACCGCCGACATGGCACCC
>Ga0247821_10000842_pt1 | contig 17243 bp, 17 predicted proteins | sample 13C_Glycerol_Day_FD_192481 | JGI IMG/M metagenome (GOLD analysis project Ga0247821, IMG submission 192481) | Soil microbial communities from agricultural site in Penn Yan, New York, United States - 13C_Glycerol_Day14 | ecosystem: Environmental > Terrestrial > Soil > Agricultural land | place... | reverse complement strand
GGGTGATAGATCAGCCCCGGCACAGAGGCCGGGGCTGGGGGCTTACTTGATGCGTTGGCCTGGCTTGGCGCCGCTGTCCGGGCTGAGCAGGTAGATTTCTTCACCGCCAGGGCCGGCAGCCATGACCATGCCTTCCGACACGCCAAAGCGCATTTTCCGAGGCTTGAGGTTGGCGACCATCATGGTCAGGCGGCCTTCCAGCTTGGACGGGTCGGGGTAGGCCGACTTGATGCCGGAAAACACGTTGCGGCGCTCGTCACCGATGTCCAGCGTCAGTTGCAGCAGCTTGTCGGCACCGGGTACGGCCTCGGCCTTGACGATCAGGGCCACGCGCAGGTCGACGGCGGCAAAGGTATCGAATTCGATTTCCGCCGACAGTGGGTCCTTGGCCAGTTCGCCATTGCCGGCCGGCGCCTGGGCTTCGGCGGCCAGCAGGTCTTCTTTGCTGGCAGCGACCATGGCTTCGACCTTGGCGGGTTCGATACGGCTCATCAGTGCCTTGAAGGCATTCAAGCTGTGGTTTTCCAGGCGCGACTGGTGGTCGTTCCAAGTCAGCGGCGCGACATTGAGGAAGGCCTCGGCGTCGGCAGCCAGCACCGGCAGGACCGGCTTGAGGAAGATCACTAACTGGCGGAACAGGTTGATGCCCTGGGCGCAGATGGCCTGGACTTCGTCCTGCTTGCCTTCCTGCTTGGCCAGCGACCAGGGCGCCTTGTCGGCGATCCAGGCGTTGGCGCGGTCGGCCAGGGCCATGATTTCACGCATCGCGCGGGCGAAGTCACGGCTCTCATAGGCTTCGGCGATGGACGGCGCGGCAGCCAGGAAGGCCTCGGTCAGCTCGGGTGCGGCATCACCGGCCACCATCACGCCGTCGTTGCCTTTGTGAATGAAGCCGGCGCAACGGCTGGCGATGTTGACCACCTTGCCGACCAGGTCGGAGTTGACCTTCTGCACGAAGTCTTCCAGGTTCAGGTCGAGGTCATCGACGCCACGGCCCAGCTTGGCCGCGTAGTAGTAACGCAGGTATTCCGGCTGCAGGTGATCCAGGTAGGTACGGGCCTTGATGAAGGTGCCGCGCGACTTGGACATCTTGGCGCCGTTGACGGTCAGGTAGCCGTGCACGTTGACCGCAGTTGGCTTGCGGAAGCCCGCGCCTTCGAGCATCGCTGGCCAGAACAGGGCGTGGAAGTTGACGATGTCCTTGCCGATGAAGTGGTACAGCTCGGCGCTGGAGTCTTCCTTCCAGAAGGCATCGAAATCCAGCTCTGGGCGGCGCGCGCAGAGGTTCTTGAAGCTGGCCATGTAGCCGATTGGCGCGTCCAGCCAGACGTAGAAATATTTGCCCGGCTCGCCCGGGATCTCGAAGCCGAAATACGGCGCATCGCGGGAGATGTCCCACTCTTGCAGACCCGAGTCCAGCCACTCGGCGAGCTTGTTGGCGACGGCATCCTGCAAGGTGCCGCTACGGGTCCACTGCTGCAGCATGGCCTGGAAATCAGGCAGCTTGAAGAAGAAGTGCTGGGAGTCACGCAATACCGGGGTGGCACCGGAGATGGCCGACTTGGGGTTCTTCAGCTCGGTCGGGGCGTAGGTTGCGCCGCACTTCTCGCAGTTGTCGCCGTACTGGTCTTCGGCCGCGCACTTGGGGCAGGTGCCCTTGATGAAACGGTCGGCCAGGAACATGCCCTTTTCGGGGTCGAAGTACTGGGTTACCGAACGGGTGGCAATGTGGCCAGCGTCACGCAGGCGCGTGTAGATCAGGCTGGACAGCTCGCGGTTCTCTTCGCTGTGGGTCGAGTGGAAGTTGTCGAAATCCACCAGGAAGTCGGCAAAGTCGCCGCTGTGCTCGGCCTGGACATTGGCGATCAACTGCTCGGGGGTAATGCCTTCCTTCTCGGCGCGCAGCATGATGGCCGAACCGTGGGCGTCATCGGCGCAGACATAGATGCACTGGTTGCCGCGTAGTTTCTGGAAGCGGACCCACATGTCTGTCTGGATGTACTCGAGCATATGGCCAAGGTGGATTGATCCATTGGCATAGGGCAGGGCGCTGGTGACGAGAATCTGACGTGGCTCGGACATGGTGGCTCGGCTACTTATCTGGCTACGGGGTAAAAATGAGGGTGATCGGCCACTATAAAGGGCTGGCGAAGATATTTCACCCCACAGACGCACCTGCTGACGATTGACGGGTTAGGATAGGCGCCTGTTTTACATTCAGTTTGCCAATGGGAGTCTCCATGAGTGCCGTCACCCGTGCCGCCGTCGAAGGCGTGCTTCGCCAGTACACCGACCCCTACCTGAACCAGGATCCGGTCAGCGCCGGTTGCGTGCGCGCCATCGACATCCAGGGCGGGCAGGTCAGCGTGCAATTGCAGCTGGGCTATGCCGCCGGTTTGTTCAAGAACGGTTGGGCCCAGGTGTTGCAGACGGCCATCGGCAACCTTGAGGGCGTCAGCAGCGCCCAGGTATCGATCGACTGCGTGGTCGCCGCTCACAAGGCCCAGGCCCAGGTGCCGGCCATGGCCAACGTCAAGAACATCATTGCCGTGGCCTCGGGCAAGGGCGGTGTGGGCAAGTCGACCACTGCGGCCAACCTGGCGCTGGCGCTCGCCCGCGAAGGCGCACGGGTGGGTATTCTCGATGCCGATATCTACGGCCCTAGCCAAGGCGTGATGTTCGGTATTGCCGAAGGCACCCGCCCGCAGATTCGCGAGCAGAAGTGGTTCGTGCCGATCAAGGCCCATGGCGTGGAGGTCATGTCCATGGCCTTCCTCACCGACGACAACACACCGATGGTCTGGCGCGGCCCGATGGTTTCCGGTGCGCTGCTGCAACTGGTCACCCAGACCGCCTGGGATGACCTGGACTACCTGGTGATCGACATGCCGCCGGGTACTGGCGACATTCAGCTGACCTTGGCGCAGAAAGTGCCGGTGGCGGGCTCGGTGATCGTCACCACGCCGCAGGACCTGGCGTTGCTGGATGCCAAGAAGGGTGTGGAGATGTTCCGCAAGGTCAATATCCCGGTGCTGGGTGTGGTCGAGAACATGGCCGTGCATATCTGTTCGAATTGCGGCCATGCCGAGCATCTGTTCGGCGAAGGCGGTGGTGAGAAGCTGGCCAGCCAGTATGGCGTTGACCTGCTGGCGTCGTTGCCATTGTCGATGTTGATCCGCGAGCAGGCCGACAGCGGCAAGCCGACGGCGATAGCCGAGCCGGAAAGCCAGATTGCCATGGTCTATCAGGAACTGGCCCGCCAGGTAGGCGCGCGGATTGTGCTGCAAGAGGCGGCGGCGCCGGCGATGCCGAGCATTACCATCAGCGAAGACTGACCGCAGACCAAGTCACCTGCTTCGCGGGATTGCCCGCGAACAGGCGACTCGGTCTTTCAGGGAGGCATAAAAAAACCCGCCAGAAGGCGGGTTTTTTTGAAAGCCAGGAAGCTAGATCGACTTAGGCGATCTGAACTTCTTCAGCCTGCATGCCTTTCTGGCCGCGGGTAGCGACGAAAGTAACAGCCTGGCCTTCTTTCAGGGTTTTGAAGCCGTCAGCTTGGATGGCTTTGAAGTGCACGAACAGGTCATCGCCCGACTGAGGGGTGATGAAGCCGTAGCCTTTCTCATCGTTGAACCACTTAACAACACCGGATTGACGGTTGGACATTTTTCTGTCTCCTTGGACAATTTGATAACGGTCAGGAAAAACCCTGCCCGGGACTGAGCGCAAAGAGAGCAGAAAATTCAGCGATGGGCCGATCAGGATCGTGCATCAAACTAGAGATTCTCGGTGTCACGTGCAGCACAGTGGCGTCACCTTACCCCACTTTCCGCAACCTGCCAATGGTCAGAAGGCGCTTTACGCAAATTCGGATCGACGGCGGCTGCAGCCCCCGCCCGGCGCGGGATGAGGCAAGGAACTTTAACCCGGGCGCGGGGACCGGTAAGATGCGCGTCTGGTTTTTCCCCTCGCAACTCTTCAGGACACCCCGCCATGAGCATCAAATCGGACAAGTGGATTCGCCGCATGGCGCAGGAACACGGCATGATCGAACCGTTCGTCGAGCGCCAGGTGCGCGGCGAACAGGACAGCCGGGTGATCTCCTTCGGCGTCTCCAGCTACGGCTATGACGTGCGCTGCGCCGATGAATTCAAGGTGTTTACCAACATCAACTCGGCCACCGTCGACCCGAAAAACTTCGATGCCGGTAGTTTCGTCGACATCAAGAGCGATGTGTGCATCATCCCGCCGAACTCCTTCGCCCTGGCGCGCACCGTCGAGTATTTCCGCATTCCGCGCGATGTGCTGACCATCTGCCTGGGCAAGAGCACCTACGCCCGTTGCGGCATCATCGTCAACGTCACCCCGCTCGAACCCGAGTGGGAAGGCCACGTGACGCTGGAGTTCTCCAACACCACCACGCTGCCGGCGAAGATCTACGCCAACGAAGGTGTGGCACAGATGCTGTTCCTGCAGTCCGACGAAGAATGCGAAGTGTCGTACAAGGACCGTGGCGGCAAGTACCAGGGCCAGCGCGGCGTCACCCTGCCGCGTACCTGAGCCGACGAGCGCGGGGAATTTCCCCGCGCCTTTGGCACTCCAATGGGTAACGCCGGTGCGCATGATGCGCAACGGCTCTCGCCAGGAGCTGCCAATGAAACTCCACCCCGCAATCAGTGCCAAGCTGGCTGGCCTGCAGCCCAACCACGTCGGTTTGCTGCCATGGTCATTGCTGGCGTACCCGTTGCCTATGCAAGCGGGGGGCGTACCTCACCAGCCAGATCCCGATGACCCGCAGCCACCGGACCCCGGTGAAAAGCCACCTATGGAGCCGGGCGAGCCGACCCTGCCTGACGAGCCGCCACCCGCGCCTGTGGCCTGAGCAGCGCGGCAACGGTTTGCCTGGTCAGTTACCCAGCAGATAACCGCTGCGGCATACCTGCTCGCCGGCGACATGGGCGATGACCATGCCGGCAGTTGCCATGCGCCGCACGCTGCGGGCATACAGCAGGCCGGGCTGGCTGTTGTGCACGGCAGTCACCCGGTCGTTGAGTGGGTCGATGACTTCGGCAATCAGCTGGCCGGCCTCAAGATGCTGCCCCGGTCTGGCGTGGTACACCAGTAGCCCCCCCAGTGGCGCTATCACCGGTTCGACGGCGGCCAGCGGCGTGGCCGGGCAGCGCAAGGCGGGCAGGGCGGCTGCGGCACCTTCAATCACCCCCGCGTGGGTCAGGAAGTCGAGGATCGCCTGGCAGTCCTTGCTGGCCAGGTCGTGGCTGACATCTGCCTGGCCACGCAGCTCCACGGTGACCGAGCAGCAGCCCAGCGGGATCGGGAAACGCTTGCCGAAGCGTTGCTGCAACTGCCACCAGACCAGGCTGAAGCATTCATCGAACGACTGCCCGCCCGAGTCGGTGGCCAGCAGGCTGGCCTGGGCTCCCAGATAGCGGGCCAGCGGTTCGATTTGCGGCCAGGCGTCTGGCGTGGTGTACAGGTGTTCGACTGCCTCGAAGTCGCAGTGCAGGTCCAGCACCATGTCGGCATCGCAGGCCAGGCGTTGCAGAATCAGGCGCTGAGCCTGTAGCGGGGTGCGCGCGGGGTGTGCGTCCAGCCCTCGGCGCAGGTATTCGCGGATCAGCTCAAGGTTGTGTGCTGGATCCTCGGTCAGGTGCTGTTCGATCTGGTCGCCGATGTTGTCCGACAGATCGACGAAATTACGGTTGAAGTTTTCTCCGCTTTGCAGCTCGAAACGCCCCAGTGGCGCGTCCAGCAGCACCTGTTCCAGGCCAACCGGGTTGGCTACCGGGACCAGGATGATCTCGCGCTGCAGGCGGCCTTGCTGTTCCAGTTCGCCCAGGTGGCGCTTGAGGTGCCAGGCTACCAGCATGCCGGGCAGCTCGTCGGCATGCAGCGAGGCCTGGATATAGACCTTGCCGCCACCGCGGGGGCCGAAGTGGAAACTGTGCAGTTGGCGCGTGACGCCCGGAACGGGGGAAAGCAGGTCGTGGGTTGAATGGTGCATGGTGGTCCTGGCTGCGTGGCGAAAACGGTCTGCGACACGGGTCGGCACACAGATAGAAGCATAGATTTGCCGCGTCTGCCTCATTCCGGATGTGTTCGGCCGGTACAGGCAACTTGGCTACTGCAGGCGTGCAATGCCTGCCAAGGTCGCCAGGTCATCTGCCTCTTGCACCGGCTTGTCCAGCGGCCATCGCACCCAGGGGAGGGGCGATGGCCATTACTAGTCAGTCACTGCTCAGCGCAAGGACATTTTCCAGCCGGATGCCAAGGCCTCCGCCACGCTGGTCTTTTCTGCGTAGGCGATATTCTTGATCAACCCTCCCTGCACCAGCCTGGGAGATGTGTGGAAGTAGTCCCAGCTGGAGGTACCGTCTTCAATTTGCAGTTCCTGTACATTGACAGGAACTTCAAAGGTGACCGGTGAGGTAACTGCCGGTTTGCAAATTTCAACGTCGATCATGCTGTAGCTTGCATTTTCATCACCGGCCCACAGCTGTAACTCGATGGTGCTGCCATCTGGAATTTCTTGCGTTTCTGGCCAGGAGACTTCGATCTTCAGGGTTTCAGTGGTCATGACGAACATCCTCTAAATGAATGGAAACCGCGTGTTCCGATACAGCACACGCGGTCCGGAGGAGGTTAAAGACCTGGATGGAGGATAAGGAGTTGGAACCTTAACCCTTAGCGAGCCGGTACTAGCGTCAGCCGCTGGTTGCCATACGCTCGCCCGAAGTTCTGCTGCTGCAGCGGCAGGCTCATGAAGCGCCCCTTGAACCAGGCGTCCAGGCCGTCGCTGTAATGCTTGCTGGCCGGGTTACCGGACTGTCCGCTGCTGGTCAGCACCTGCAACGGCTCGGCCTGGCCGAAGTCGACGATCATCCGTGCCGACGCCGGCAGGCGGGTGTCGAAGTCACTGCCCCAGGCGTATGGCGTCAGGGCCAAGGTGGTGAAGTCGCCACCGGCAGCCAGCGGCGAGCGGCTGATGGTATCGCCCAGGCCGTGGTAGGCCGGTGCCGGCCAGCGGTACTGGTGCAGTTTGCCCCACTGCCAGGCGCGGCGGTCGGCACCCAGTTGCGCAGTGCCGGCATCCACTGCGCCAGCCAGGCTGCGGGCCAGGATGGCCGGCTTGTCTTCCTTCTGCGGGGTGCTGCGGTCATCCCAGAACGGGCTGTCGTCGCGGCCCAGCAGGTGGTCTGCCTGTGCCGAGAACGACAACCGCGCATTGCTGACGAAGGCCTGCCAGGCCGGGCCGGATTCCGGGCCCAGGTCGTCGAGGAAGGTTTGCCGGGCCACTTCCTGGAGGAACAGTTCGTACAATGCGGCATCGCTCGATACCGGGCTCAGGCGGCCATCGAAGGCCTTGAGCCGGGCCAGCGCGTCCCGCGCCTTGTCGCGCTGTGCGGCGGGCAGGGCGTCGATGGCCTGCTTGAGTGGCTGGGCCATGCCGGGGGCGTCGAACATCTGCTTGAGCTTGTCGGCCAGCAGGGTGGTCTGGTCGTTCTGCAGGGCCATCAGGCTGCGGCTGTCGTGACGGCCATTGCCGGCCAGCTGGGCCAGACGTTCGGCGCGTTCGGGGTAGTACCAGGTGCTGGACAGCTGCATGCCATAGCCACGCGGCAGGCTGCGCTGGTTGGCGTGGCCGATCCAGCCGGCGGGCGGGTCCTGGTCGTAAGGGTGCAGCATCGGGTCGGCATAGCCGTCCCAGTCGTAGCGCCCGTCCCAGCCCGGCGAGGGCAGCAGGCCCTGGCCTTCGCGGCGGTTGGGGTAGCGCCCACTGACTTGCCAGCCGATGTGCTCGGGTTCGGCAAAGATGAAGTTGAGGGCGGCGGCGGTCACTTCACGGGTACTGTCGAAGGCACGCTCCACGCTCTTGGCCCGGGTCAGGTCGAACAGTGCATCCAGGCTGCGGTCGCCCTTGAACTGAGGCAGGTTCAGCGCCAGGCCGAGGCTGGCATTGCCTGGCTGGGCCAGCAGGGTGCCGTGGCGGGTGTCGTACATCACCTCGCGCAGTGGGCGCTGGCCGCGGACGAAGAAGGTTTCGCTACGGGCGCGGGCCGGCAACCATTTGCCGTCGGCCAGGTAGCTCAGCTGGCTGCCCTGCTGGCGCAGTTGCTCCAGGTACAGGTCCTGGTTGTCGGCCATGACCGCGCTGCTGCTCCAGGCCAGCTTGCCGTTGTAGCCGGCCAGCACGATCGGCAGGCCGGGCAACGACAGGCCGGCGACCTGGTACTTGCCGGTGTGGATCTGCACCGGGCTCAGGGCCCAGGCAGCTCGGCTGTCGCTGGCCAGCAGGCTCTTGCCGCTGTGGCTGCGCTGCGGCGCCAGGGCCAGGTTGGCCGAGCCAGGGCTGCCCAGAAGGTCGAGGTCGGCGAGCTTCTGGCTGGCAGCCGCCAGGGCCGGCAGGCCCGGTAACTGGCTGGCCAGGTTCAGGCCCTTGAGCTTGTCCACTTCGGCTTCGGCCAACGGCTCGTCCGGGGCGCCGGGCAGCAGCCAGGCCAGTTTGTCGCTGCCGGCTTTCTGCGCCAGGGCCAGGGCGCTCAGTTCTTCCTGCAAGTTCACCGACTGGCTGAAGGCGTACAGGCTGAAGATCAGGGCCGAGTCTTCGGGCTTCCAGTACTCGGGGCGGTAGCCACTGCTGGCCAGGCCGGCGGGCAGCTTGTCGCGGTAGCGGAACAGGTAGGCGTTGACCCCGCGTGCATACACTTCGAAGAAGCGCTTGAGCCGTGGCGAGGCATCGGCGTACTGCTGGGCGGCGCTCTGCTTGAGGTTGGCCGCGCGCATCAGGCGGTCGATGTCCAGCGCGTCGCTGCCGGCCAGCTCGGCCAGCCGGCCCTGGGCCAGCAGGCGCATGGCGACCATCTGCTCGATGCGGTCGCCGGCGTGCACATAGCCCAGGCTGAACAGGGCGTCATGGAAGCTGCTGCTTTCGATCAGTGGCGCGCCCATGGCGTTGCGCCGTACCGAGACGTTCTGCGCCAGGCCCTTGAGCGGCTGCACGCCGCTGGTCGGTGGCACGCTGTCCTGGTAGCCGCCCGTCTGGCAGCCGGCCAGCCCGAGCATGCCGAGCAGCGTGGCAGCGGTTGCGAACCGCGGGCGGAAGGGAGGAAAGGCGGGGGCGGCCATGACAAGGGCTCCTGCAAGGCGTGGCGGTTTTGGAAAGGCGCTAAGGTAGTTAGCGCGCAGGCGCCGTGCAAGGTCCCTGGGCGCTTTATTTTTTGTGCTTGGCGTGGGGTGTGTGGCGCCTGTGGGATCGAGCGCCGCCCGCACGGCGCATCGCGAGCGAAGCTCGCTCCTACATTTGTTTCGGGCCAATTATTCCTGTGGGATTTGCGCGCGAACGCCTTGGCGCATGGCTCGATATCGCGTCGTACAAACAAGGCGGTCGCGTGCGCTGGCACAGGCGATACTGGCCCGAAACAGATGTAGGAGCGAGCTTCGCTCGCGATGCGCCGCGCGGGCGGCGCTCGATTTACGCACCCTCTCAAAACTCAAGACAGGCACTCAAACCTTGAAATGCTCGGCCACGGCGTCGGAAAAGTGCGTGCAGTTGATGCGCGCATGGCGTTGATAGTCACGGCTGACGGCAAAGGCCGAGCCTGGCATCAATAGCACCTTGTGCTGTTCCAGGCGATGCATGAAGGGCTGCAGGTCGGCCAGTTCGGGGTGGTAGACCCACAGGAACATGCCGCCTTGCGGCGTTATGTCGAACTGCCAGCCACGTTCCCTTAACAACCGTTGGGTCTGCGCCTGCTGGCGGATCAGGCGCTGCTGCAGGTCTTGCATGTGCCGGGCATAGGTGCCGTCGGACAGGATGGTGTTGACGAAGCGTTCGCAAAACGCCGGCACCGCCACGCAGGTCAGCAGTTTCAGGCGTGTCAGCGGCTCTATCAGGTCGGTCGAGCAGGCGATGTAGCCCACGCGCAATGAAGCGGACAGGCATTTGGAGAAGCTGCCGATGTAGATGACCCGCTCAAGGTTGTCCAGTTCGGCAAAGGTCTGGCGCACGCCCGGGCTGAAGTCGCCGTAGACATCATCCTCGACCACGAAGAAGTCGTGTTCCACCGCCAGACGCAAGATGCTGAAGGCATTGTGCGGGCTGATATTGCCGCCGGTCGGGTTGTGGAAGGTGCTGTTGCAGAAGAACGCCTTGACCTTGTGCCTGGCCAGGTGCTCTTTCATGTCTTCCACGTTCGGTCCGTCCTGGGTTCGCCGCACCCCGACCACGTGGCCACCGGCCAACTGGATCAGCTTGATCAGGTTGCCATTGCCGGGCTCGTCGACGAACACGTGATCGCCTGGCTTGATCAGCAACCGCGCCACCAGGTCCAGCGCTTGCGTGGCGCCCAGAGTGGTCAGCAACTGGCCTGGCTGGGCATCGACACGGGTCAGGCGTTTCAAGTGCACGCACAGCTGTTTGCGCATGGGCAGGTAGCCCTGGATGTCGCCATATTCCGCCAGCGAACTCTGCTCCAGCCGCGCCGTGCGCCGAATCGCCTTGGCCAGCAGCTCGGTGTCACGCCAGGCGGGTGGCAGCCAGCCGCTGCCCAGTTTGGTGTAGTGCTGGCCCCCCTGCAGCAGCCTGAACAATGGGTCGCCGGCCATGCCTGTGGGCGCATCCACCGTGCCGGTTTGCCGTGTATGGCTGGCGACGAAGTAGCCGCGGCCAGGAATGGCGGTCAACACACCTTCGCTAACCAGCCGGGCATAGCTGGAGACGACATCGTGGTAACTGCAGTTGACCGCCGCCTTCAGCTTGCGGATAGACGGCATGCGCTGCCCAGGCAGCCATTCGCCGGCTTCAAGGCGCTGTTTCAACTGGTCATGAAGGCTATGCGGGCGCATGTCGGGTTCTGCAACTGTTAGAAAAAATAGCCTAACAGTTAACCGGAAAGCGCGTCGACTGTTCGCATTTCAGAGCGCGGCAGATGCGACCATGCAGCTGTCGGCACTTTTCGCGATGTCGAAATCACCCCGTCCACCTACCGTGAGCACACGCTATGTCGAGCACACTACCGCGGCGCACTTATCTGTTTTTCACCGCGCAATCGATCAATCTGACGACTGCGGTCATGTCCGTGACCATGGCGGCCATTGTCGGGGCGGCACTGGCACCTGCCGCCACGTGGTCCACGGTGCCTTACGGTTTTCAGTTTCTCTGCATGATGCTGGCTACCTACCCGGTCTCCGGGCTGATGAGCCGTATCGGCCGCAAGCGGGCGTTCATGCTGGGCTCGATACCTTTGGCGGTGTCCGGCATCACCGGCTATCTGGCCGTGCTGTACCAGCACTTCCCGACGCTGGTGGTCAGTCATTCGGCATTGGGCATCTACATTGCGTTTGCCAACTTCAACCGCTTCGCGGCCACCGACAATCTGGCCCAGAACCTGAAGCCAAGAGCGCTTTCGCTGGTCGTGGCAGGTGGGGTGATCGCTGCCGTGGTCGGGCCGGCGCTCACCGAATGGCTGCGCGACCTTGGCGGGTATCCGTTGTTTTCGCTGTGTTACGCCGCCTTTGTCGGCCTGGCGGTGATGTCCTTGCTGATAGCGGTTTGCCTGCCCGACGACAGCGATATCGCCGATATCGACCGTGCAGCGAAACCGGCTGGTACAGCCGCTGAGCCGCTGAGCCCGGTGGTCGCCTTGGCCATGGCAGTGGCCGCGCTGGGCTACGGAATCATGAATTTGCTGATGATCCAGGCGTCGATGCACATGAAACACATGCATGAGGACTTTTCCGACGTTCGCCTGGCGATTCAATGGCATGTGATTGCCATGTTCGCCCCGTCGTTCTTCACTGGCGCCATCATCCACAAGCTCGGGATCAGGGCCACCATCTGTCTAGGCCTGGGCCTGTTGATCGGTTGCACGGCCATGAACATGTGGTCGCACAGCTACGCGATGATGACCTTGGCGCTAATAGCCCTCGGTCTGGGCTGGAACCTGACCTACGTGGGTGGGGGGGCGCTGTTGGCGCAAACGCTGCAAAACAGCCCGGCTGCGATGCAGATGCAGGGGAAAAACGATCTGGCCATTGCGGTGTTCGCGACCATTGGCGCATTCAGCCCGTCGCTGTTGCTGGGCTCGGTCGGCTGGGACGGCACCAATGCCATTTGCATGGCCCTGTGCATCGTGCTGCTCATGGCCACCGCCGGGGTGCTGCAGCGCAAGGTAGCCGGGCCTGCAAGGGCCAGCTAGGCAGGAAGGCCCCGACTACCCACAGCGCGGCCCGCAGCAGGGACGCGCAAGTGCTGTTCAGGTCAGGCGCCGTGGCACTTCTTGAACTTTTTCTGGCTACCGCACGGGCAAGGGTCGTTACGGCCAACGTCTTTCAGGGCGTTGCGTACCGGCTCCTGGTGGCCGTGGTTGCAGTGCGGGCCGTGTACATGGCCATGATCGTGGTGGTGATCATGATCGTGGTTGCAGTCAGGGCCATGAACGTGGGGTTGTTGGGACATTGCAGGGTTACTCCGGGTTGTAATCGCCGGGGATTATCTCACCACTGCGCGACAAGTGCAGGTCCCGATGGATGAGCAACCCGGTCGCCAGCTCGCCCTGCAGGTTGTAATGCAACGGTTGCTCGCTTTTCAGCAGCTTGGCCAGCGGTTTCAGGTGCTGCCACAGGTTGGTCCGCGCGGTGATCTTGAAGGTGCGCCGGGCATGCCCGCCGACACTGCGCCACAGGCTGGTTTCATCCTGCACCAGCAACAGGTCGTTGAGGCGTATGGCATACGACAGGTTGCGGATGAACAGGCGGCTGTCATTGGGGTTGTCGACCCGCAGGTGTAGCACGAACTCCTGCTCCAGCAACCTGGCCTTGACTGTCTCCACCTTGACCAGGTGCACCTCGGGCTCGCGCCAGTCATCACCGCCCCAGCTGGCGCAGCCCGCCAGCAGTGCCAGCCATGCCATCAGGGCGGCGAACAGCAGCGGGCGGGGGCGGGCGATCATGTTCAGCTACCCACGTAACTGGCGCAGCATTTCTTGAACTTCTGGCCGCTGGCGCAGGGGCAGGGGTCGTTGCGCCCGGCCTTGAGCCCGACCGTGGGGTCGATGAAGTACCAGCGCCCGGCATGCTGCACGAATGCCGAGCGCTCGCGGTGCTGATGGTCGCCCTCCTGGTCGTGCCAGCGAGCGGTAAAGGTGACGAAACCGTGCTCCGGCTGGCCGCCCAGCACTTCTGCGCTTTCCACCTCCAGGCCCAGCCAGGTGCTCTGGGCACTCCAGGCGGCCATGGCGGCGCGGTCCAGGCCGGCTTGCTGGGCCGGCAGGGTGGTGGCCACCAGGTAGTCGACCAGACCCAGCACGTAGGCACTGTAGCGCGAGCGCATCAGGGCCTGGGCATCCGGTGCCGGGGTGCCGGCATGGTAATGCCCGCAGCAGGCTTCGAGCAGGTTGCCACTGCCACAAGGGCAGACCGAGACACTCATCATCACCACCAGTACTTGCCGAAGTTTTCAGGGTTGGCCCAGAACTTGGCGTTGAGCCAGTCCGGTACCTGTTTGTAGTCATGTAGATCATAGGTGAACAGGCTCAATACCTGCTGGTCACGGCGGAATTTCTCGCTGGCCGACAGGGCCAGGGCAAAGAAATCGGTGTCTTGCCAGCCACAGGCGGCCAGGTCGGTCAGCACCGCGACCCGGCTGGCATTGAGGTTGCGAATGCCACCGAGCAGTTCCAGGCCGGTGCGTTTGGGCAGGTGCTCCAGGCAGTCCACCAGTACCGCCAGGTCAAAGCGCTGGGCTGCCAGTTCGGCCGGTAGCGGGCCTGGGGCGGCAGTGGCGATGGTTACCTGTGGGTGCGCCTGGGCGAAAGCGTCCAGCGCCGGGAAGCGCGTGCCTACCAGCAGCAGGCGTTGCGGGGTGAAGCGCTCCAGCAGGGCCGCCAGGGCCTGCTGCGGGGTGCGCTGGGAAAAACCGTCGGTCATTGGCAATCCTCGTTGAAGTCGTCCAAGACTAGCGGGCCGCAGCGTGCGGGCAAAGAGGCATGTGACCGTGTCGTGGCTTATTGGTGGCAGGGATCAAATGCTCGGTCTTTACTCCCAGAGATCGGCCTTATGCCGATTCCCCCTAGGAGAAGCAATGAAATGAGCATAGTACGCACAGCGATACCCCTGGTCCTGCTCACCAGTGTGTTGACTGGTTGTGCAGGTTTGCAAAAGACCGACTGGCCGAAATGTGCTGCCGTCGGGGGTGTAGGCGGCGCTGCCCTGGGCGCCATCGAGAGTTCCAGCTGGGCTGGCTGGGGCGCGTTGCTGGGCGGTGGCCTGGCGGCGGGCTATTGCTGGGCCCATGGCGATGGCGACGAGGATGGCGACGGCGTGCCGGACAGCCGTGACAAGTGCCCTGGCACCCCGCGTGGTGTGCAGGTGGATGCCAACGGTTGCCCGCCGCAGCCGGCTGCGGTGGTGGAGGAAGTGGTGGTGCAGAAGGAAGAAGTCATCGTCATCCGCGATGTGCACTTCGAGTTTGACTCTGCGCGCCTGACCGCCAGCGACAAGGAGCGCCTGAACACCATTGCCACGCGCCTGAAGCAGGAAGCGCCGTCTGCCCGCCTGAGCGTCAGCGGCCATACCGACAGCGTCGGCTCCGACAGCTACAACCAGAAACTGTCCGAGCGCCGTGCCCACTCGGTGACCGATTACCTGGTCGAGAGCGGTGTGCCGCGCAGCAGCTTCGTGTCGGTGGTCGGTGCCGGTGAAACCCAGCCGGTGGCCGACAACGCCACGGCCGACGGGCGTGCCATGAACCGCCGTACCGAGATCAAGATCCAGCGGTAGAACGGCGTGCGCCCGTGCCTTGAGCAGTGGCACGGGCGTGCCTTGACGGCGGTCAGCCGTTAGTGGCCAATGACACAGGAGCATTCAGCATGAGTGTGACGTCGAAGGCGGCGCTGCCGCTGTTGGTGGCTGCCAGCCTGCTCACGGGCTGCGCCACCCACAGCGATGGCAGCGCGCCCCTCAACCAAAGGACCTGGCCCATCTGCAGCCTGCTCGGCGGCCTGGTCGGTGGTGGCCTGGGGGCCATCGAAAGTTCAAGCTGGGCGGCCGGCGGCGGTGCCCTTGGTGCCATTGCCGGGGGCCTGATCTGTTACGCCCAGGATGGTGACGAAGATGGCGACGGCATTTTCGACCGCCGCGATCGTTGCCCCGATACCCCTGCCAACACTACGGTCGACCACATGGGTTGCCCGTTGAAAGTGTACCCCGCATCGCCGCCTGCCACTGAACCTGAACCCTCGCCAGAGGTGATCATCCTGGATGACAACGGCGCAGTGATGTTCGCCTTCGACTCCGCCGAGCTGACCCCGGCGGCCCAACAGCGCCTGCAGGGCCTGGTGGCGAAACTCGATTCACCGACGGTGACCAAGGTCAGCGTGATCGGGCATACCGACAACGTAGGCTCCGACAGCTATAACCAGGCGCTTTCCGAGCGCCGCGCCGGCAGCGTGGCCGAGTACTTGATCGGCCAGGGGCTGGCGCCGGGCAAGGTCACCAGTCAGGGGCGCGGCGAGAGTGAACCGCTTACCGACAACGAAAGCGAGGAGGGCCGCGCCCGCAACCGACGGGTGGAGCTGCACCTCAACTGAGCGGTGCTGGCGCCTGCCTTGGCATTGCAGTTAATGTTGGTCGCACGGCCCGCTCGAACGGGCCGTCTCGACATAACAACAATCCATGGGGGCGGGGTATGAAGTTCATCCTGGGCCTGGGCAAGGTCCTGACTGTCGCTTTCTGGGGTGTGGTGTTGTTCAATCAGTTGATGCCACAACCTTTGCCCTTCAACCTGCTGATCAACGCCGCGGGCATCGCCTTGCTGGGCCTGCACCTGCTCGAAGTGCTGTTCTTCAATGGCAGCTTGCGCGGGCGCAGCCACCGCTGGTTCGATCGTCTGCAGATCCTGTTGACGGGTATCTTCCATGTCATGTCCATTCCCCGTGCGCAGGAGGCGCCGCGAAATGCGTAATCTGATGTTGCTGGCCATGTTGGCCGCTCCCCTGGCCCAGGCCGAAAGCCTGGTGGTCGCTGCCAACTCCATGCTGCGCCTGCCCGACAAGTCGGCCAGCGTGCACCTTGCGCACCTGCGTGTCGCTGACGCCGCAACCCTGCTGCTGCCTGCCTCGCTCGCGGAACTGAAGGTCGACCAGCTGGAGCTGGGGCGCGATGCGCGTATCGCCATTGCACCGTCCGACAGCCCGTTGCTGATCGAGGCGCGCAGCGCGCGGCTGGGTGAGGGCAGCGAATTCAGTGCGCCGGGGGCGGCAGGCACCTACCAGCGGGGAGCCCGGTCGGGTCGCAGCCTGGACCTGAAACTGGCTGAAGTGGATGCCGAGCGGCTGGCGATCGATGCCCGTGGCGGTGCCGGTGCGCCGGGTTACGTGGGGCTCGATGGCGCCAACGGCCAGGCCGGTGGCTGCACCTGGGGCCAGGCCAGCCGCGGTGCCAATGGCGATGACGGCGGCAACGGGCACGATGGCGCGCCGGGTGGGCGCATCCGCCTGAGCGTGCCGCAGGGCTTCCCGCAGGAGCGCATTGTGGTGCGTCTGGACGGTGGTGCACCGGGCAAGGCCGGGGCTGCTGGCAAGGCCGGTAAAGGCGGGGCGAGCAAGGGCTGCCTGGTGTACCGCACCGACGCCGGTGCCAATGGCCGCCCGGGGCAGCCGGGCCAGCCCGGGTTGGCGGGGGCCGCGGGCGAACTGATCCTGCAGCGCCTGTGAAACCTGTACTGGCCCTATCGCCGGCAAGCCATGGGCAGTACCTGTGGGAGCTGGCTTGCCGGCGATAGGGCCGGTGCAGGCAGCATCAGATCATCAGGCGCGAACTGGCCACTGCCACCACGGCCAGGCCCAGCAGCAGGTTGATCCCGACCATCCGCCGAATCCGCCCCAGCACTGCCGCACCCGCCGGCCAGTCCTCGGCCTGCACCGCCGCCTTCAGTTCCGGCAACAGCAATGCCTGGATGCGCATGAACAGGGCAAACATGGCGATGCCCCCACCGATCATCACCTGCACATACTTCGGTGCAGTCTCCAAGCCGCTGAAGCGCATGTGCAACATGCCGATACCACTTATCGCCAAAATCGCCACGGCCAGCCAGACCCAGCCGAAGAAGCGTCGGAAAACTTCCACCCACAAGCGCAGCCGGGCAGGCCCTTCAAGGGCTGCAACCGTTGCCGGGCGCAGCACCAGCCAGGCGAAGAACATGCCGCCGACCCACACCAGGGCGGCCA
>Ga0247821_10000841_pt1 | contig 17252 bp, 21 predicted proteins | sample 13C_Glycerol_Day_FD_192481 | JGI IMG/M metagenome (GOLD analysis project Ga0247821, IMG submission 192481) | Soil microbial communities from agricultural site in Penn Yan, New York, United States - 13C_Glycerol_Day14 | ecosystem: Environmental > Terrestrial > Soil > Agricultural land | place... | reverse complement strand
CTGTACGTACGAATCGTGAAACATCTGTCACGCGCGCGTGAGGCTCCCGAAACGGGGGCCTTTTTCATGTCCCGAAACGGGAGGTAATCATGGCTGCTATCCCTGGCCGTAAGCCGAATGAGAAGTCGGTGAACCGTAATCCGTCGCGTGTTGAGCGGCGCGAGTTCGCGGATGTGCCGTTTGCTGGGCCGTGGCCGGTCGAGCTCCCCACGCATCGGACGATCATCACTCGTGAGGGTCAGGAGTCCGTGGCGTTGCAGCCGGCGACTCGTCGTTGGTGGGAGGAAGTCAAGCGGCTTCCTCACGCTGTCGATTGGGATGAGTCGACGTGGGGTTCGTACTGCGATGTTGCGGTGAACGTGGTTGACGCGGAGAACTGTGGTATTGCCACGGCGGTAGCGCAGAAGCGTGCATGGGAGAAGGAGATCGGGAAGACCGCTGAGCAGCGTCGCGACATGGGCATCAGTTACGTGCCTGTCGTGCTCGAGGCTGTTGAGCAGTCCGCTCCCGTGACAGATATTTCGTCGCGTTCTCGTCGCAAGCTGGACGATGCGTGAGCTGGTACGCGCGCCCGATCATGACCGCGACCGGTCGTTGGGGCATTTCCTCTGTGACTGGATCGAGTGGCACTGTGTGCACGGTCCTGGCGATGTTGTCGGCACGCCGGTCGAGTTGGATTCGGAGTTCGCGGGTTTCGTAGTTGATTGCTACACGCTCGAGGAGGCTGGCCGGCGTCAGTATGACTCGGTGTTCTTCTCGCGGGCTAAGGGGCGCGCGAAGTCTGAACTCGCGGCGTTCATCGCCTTGTGTGAGGCGTTGGCCCCGGTCAGGTTCGATCATTGGGCTGAGGCCGGCGAGGTGTTCACCTGCGCTGAGGCTGGGTGCCTGATCGATGGTTGCGGGTTCGCGTATTCGTTCGATGAGGGCGAACCGGTCGGCCGTGTTGTGACGTTCCCTGTGATTCGTTGTCTTGCGACGGAGGAGGGGCAGGCGGGCAACACTTACGACAACATTTACCACAATCTGTCCGAGGGTCCGCTGTCCGAGGGGATGCCTCGTGACGGTGCCGGCCTGACGCGAGTGTTCCTGCCCAACAAGGGCGAGATCATCCCGTCTACGGCCTCGGATTCCGCGAAGGACGGCGGTAAAGAGACGTTCGTCGTGTTCGACGAGACGCACCTTTACGTGCTCCCCGGTTTGCATCGCATGTACAAGACGGTTCGACGCAACTTGGGCAAGCGGAAGGCCGCTCAGCCGTGGTCGCTTGAGACGTCGACCATGTACATGGCTGGGCAGGGTTCTGTTGCTGAGGGTACGCATGAGCTCGCGAATCTGATTTCGTCGGGTAAGACGAAGCGTGCTCGGTTGCTGTTTGACCATCGTGAGGCGGACCCGACTCCGGATCTTTCGGATGAGAAGGCTGTTATGGCGGGTCTGCGGGAGGCTTACGGGCCTTTCGCGGATGTCATGGACTTGCAGCGTCTGCTGGATGAGATTTACGACCCGCGTAACGATCCTGCCGATTCGCGTCGGTACTACTTCAACCAGGCGAACTCCGCTCAGGATTCTTGGGTGTCGCAAGTGCAGTGGCGTGCTATTGGGCCGCTGCCCGATGACATCCCGGCCCCGCCGGTTCGTGGCGACATGATTACGGTCGGTTTCGATGGGTCCGAGGGTCGCGCGCGTGGCAAGGCTGACGCTACCGCCCTGATCGGGTGCCGCGTGTCGGATGGGTTGCTGTTCGAGCTCGGTGTGTGGGAGCAGCCTGACGGGCCTGCTGGTGATGGTTGGTCGGCTCCTATCGAGCAGATCGAAGCGACCGTCGCGGACACGTTCAAGACGTATCAGGTGGTTGCCATGTATTGCGATCCGGCTGCGAAGTGGTCGGGGCGTATTGATGCGTGGGAGGGCAAGTGGGCGTCGAAGTTGAAGATCCGCGGGCACGTCTCGGGGCATCCGATGTATTGGTGGATGTCGGGTCGCCGGGGTGTTGCTGTGGCGGATGCGATCAATCGAATGTATGAGGCGGTTGCTGAGAAGCAGATCCGTCATTTGGGTGAGAAGAACCTCACTGCGCATGTGCTGAACGCGCGCCGCCGGCATGGTGCGCAGGGTATTCAGATTCACAAGGAGCATCCGGACTCTCTGAACAAGATCGACGCCGCGGTTGCGGGCGTTTTGGCTTATACAGCGCGTCAGGACGCGCTCGCTAAGGGCATCGGCTTGAGAAGCCGGGGGGTTCCGCGGCGAATCTACTAGGAGGTCACTCATGGCACGGACCCCCGACGAATGGCTCCCGATTCTGGCGAAGCGACTGGACGAGCGCCGGCCGCGGGTGGATGTTCTGCGGTCGTATGCGAACGGTAATGCGCCTCTGCCCGAAATGGGTCGGAATGTGCGTGCGTCGTGGTCGCAGTGGCAGAAGAAGGCTCGAGCGAATCTTGGTGGGCTTGCTGTTGAGGCTCCTGCGAACCGGATGGTGCCGAATGGTGTTCAGGTTGGTCAGGCGAACCAGGATGACGATCGGGTTCGGGGCATTTGGCGTCGGAACCGGCTGGATGTGGCGATCCCTGATGTGATCCGTGATGCTCTGGCAACTTCGATCGGTTACATCGTGGTCGGGCGTGATGCGTTCGGGCGTGCTGTGATTACGGCTGAGCAGCCGGAGTACATGTACGCGGCGACGGACCCGCTGCAGCCTTGGGTTTCGCGTGCGGCTATCAAGGTGTGGCGTGACATCGACGAGGGCTACGACTACGCATTCGTGTGGATTCCGGGCCAGCGGCAGAAGTTCGCCCGTCCCGCGAAGGACGAGAAGACGCTGCGGCCGTGGGATAGGGCTCAAGACGGGAACTGGTTCCCGGTTGCGGAGCCTGAGACGTTCACCGGTCCTATTCCGGTGTTCGCGCTTGAGAACCACGGCGGCACGGGCGAGTTCGAAGAACACACCGACCTGATCGACCGGATCAACACCGGCATTCTGCAGCGGCTTTCGACGGTCGCGATGCAGGCATTCCGTCAGCGTGCCACTAAGGGCGGACTGCAGACGACTGACGCGGACGGCAACCCGATCGACTACGCGGCGGTATTCGAGCCGGCTCCTGGTGCGCTGTGGGATCTTCCCGAGGGCATCGACATTTGGGAGTCGCAGGACTCGTCGCAGGGCATTCGGGCGATGCTCGAGTCGGTGAAGGACGACCTTCGGGAGTTCTCCGGCACGCTGTCTGTTCCTCTCGGGCCGATGCTGCAGGACGCCGCGAATCAGTCTGCGGAGGGTGCTGCGTACAACAAGGAGGGCCTGATCTTCAAGGTTCGTGACCGTATTGCACGGTTTACGCCTCCGCTCGAGGCGGCTTTGGAGACGGCGCTACGGATTGAGTATCCCGAGGTGACCGAAAGCGTGACTCTGCGGTGGATGCCGCCTGAGCATGTGTCGTTGCAGGAGAAGTATGCCGCCGCCGTGCAGGCGAAGGCTGCAGACGTTCCGTGGCGTACCCGAATGACGAGCATTCTCGGTTTCTCGGACGAGACAGTTGACCGCATGGAGGTCGAGGTCGCGGCGGAGCAGTTGCAGCTCGCGATGCTGTTCCAGCAGCAGCAGCCTCCCGCAGAGAATCCGGGTGTCGTGAATGTCGGCGGAAACTGATGCGCTGATCCGAGCGTATGAGGCGGCAACGTCTCAGGTTCGCGAACGGATTGTGGCCTACGCCCTCGCTGTGTGGGGTTCGGCTTCTGCGTACAGGGATGCGGACGTTGACCGGATTGTGGCGCAGGTTGTGCCGGCTGTTCAGGCTGGTCAGTTGCAGTTGGCGACGATCACGGACGCATATATCGGCCGTATGGCGTCGCTTTCGGCTGTTCCGTGGGTGTCTTCGGTTGATCGTTCTGTGGTCGCGTATCGGGGTGTGGCGGCGTCTGAGGTGTATCGCAGGCCCGCCGTCACCGTGTACACGGCGTTGGCGTCTGGTTCGTCGTTCGATGCGGCGTTGACGGAGGGCACGAACCGGCTCACGTCGATCGTTTCGACTGATCTGCAGCAGGCCCGGAACCGGCAGGCTGCGCGTTCGGTGCAGTCGTCGGGGTTCCGCTTCTACCGGCGTGTGTTGTCCGGCAAAGAGGACTGCGAGAAGTGCCGTATCGCATCTACGCACCGGTATCGCAAAGCGGACCTGATGCCCATTCATCCTGGCTGTGACTGCGGGGTGGAACCGCTCATCGAGTTCGACCCGACACCTGACCCGTTGGCAGAAACGGTCGTGACGAACATGCATGGCGAGCTCGGCCCGACTCTCGGGTGGGCTGCAGACAACTTCACATCCGCGGCGGACATTCCCGCCCTCAACTAAGACTTCCCACACCAGTGGGAACCAGCCTCACCGCAACGGTGGGGCTTTTTCTATACCCGAAACGGGGATCTGCAATGACTGACACCACTGACACCGTCGAGGAAGTCACGCCGGCCGAAACGGTCGAACCGGACGCCACGACGGATGCGCCTGACCATGCCGCGGAAGCGGAGAAGTGGAAGGCGCTCGCGCGGAAGAACGAACAGCGGGCGAAAGAGAACGCGGACAAGGCGAAACGCTTTGACGAGTTCGAGGAGTCCCAGAAGACCGAGCAGCAGAAGCTCCTCGAGCGTGCGGAAGCCGCCGAGAAGGCTCTTGCCGCTGCTGAGGTCGGTCGTATTCGCGCATCTATCGCCGCGAAGCATGGCGTGCCCGAGGCGCTTCTCACCGGTTCCACGGAGGAAGCGCTAGAGGAGGCAGCGACCGCGCTGCTGGCGTTCAAGGGCGTCTCTCCGTCCGCACCGTCTTCGGATGGGCAGGGCAAGCAGGGCGACGCAATCACTGGTCAGACGAAGCAGATCACGTCACTCGACGAACTCGCAAAACTCACCCCCGCAGAAGTCAACGCAGCCCGTCGCGAAGGCCGGCTCGAAACGCTTCTCGGCAAATCCTGAAAGGGGTAGCTCATGGCTATCACCAACTACATCCCTACGATCTGGCACGCAAGCCTCCTCGAGAACCTGCACCAGAACACCTTCGTCATCCCGACGCTGAACCGCGACTACGAGGGCGACATCGTCAACGGCGGTGAGGCGGTGAAGATCACCGGCTTCACCCAGCCGACGATCGGCACCTACTCGGGCACTGTCACCCGGCAGGCGCTCACCGACTCGACCCAGTCGCTCCTCATCGACCAGAAGCGTTACTACGCCTACCTCGTCGATGACGTGAACAAGGTGCAGGCCGCTGGTTCGTTCGATGCCTTCCAGCGTGACGCTGGTGCGGGCCTCGCGGACGCAGCTGAGGACTTCGTGCTGACCACGATGCTCTCGGGTGGCACTTCGGCCGGCACGACCGCTGTTACGACCGCTGCGCTTGCCGACTCGGCTATCGTCGCGATCCGTACCGCACTCGTCAAGGCGAAGGTTCCCTCCTCGGACCGCTACCTTGCGGTCAACCCGGAGGCTGCCGCCTACCTGATGAACTCCTCGACCTCGCTGTTCAAGGCGAACGAGTCGGGTTCGGACCAGACGCTGCGTAACGGTGTCATCGGCAACTACCGTGGCTTCACCGTCATTGAGACGCCTTCCGCGTCGCTCGCGAACTCGGCCAAGCCGGTCTTCATCGGCTACTGGGGTCGCGCGTTCGGTTTCGCTGAGCAGCTTGTGCAGCAGCGCGCCAACCCGGCTCTCGACGCCTTCGGTGACCAGATCGACGGCCTGCACGTCTACGGCGGCAAGGTGCTCCGCGCCACCGCTGTGCAGACCTACGTTTCGGCGTAATGGTCTGGGTTACGTCGGCAACCAACGGCAACGTGTTCGAGGTTCTTGACGAGCATGTTGCGCGTCAGCTCGAGGCCGAAGGCCACGAGATCCACAAGTCGGACCCGCGTATCGCCAAGGCTGAGAAGCCGAAGGCGAAGGCCGTTTCCAAGTAGTCCAACGGTGGGGGCATTCCGGGTGCCCCCACCGCCCCATTCGAGGAGGCGTGATGCTTGATCCTTTGGCTTCCCAGGCGGACGCGACAGCGTTCGGTAAGGGCACTCTTTCCGACGGGGCGTTCAACACGGCTTCGGCTCGTGTGCGTGGTTACACGGGGCAGACGATCACCGCGGCAGAACACACCATTCTCGCGCGGGGGCCGATCGTTCAGCTGCCTCAGCGTCCGGTCACGGCGGTCACTTCGGTGGTCGACGATGACGGGAACGATGTCGATTGGACGTTGCGTGCTGGTGGGGTGCTGAACCTTGACACGGGCGAGAACGTGACGGTTGTGTTCGACGCCGGCTACACGGTTCTCCCTGATGCGCTGGTCGAACTCGTGTGTTCGATCGCTTCCCGCCTGGACAACGTGGACGCTTCGGCGGCTTCGGGTGTTCAGCAGGAGACGGGCGGTTCGGAGTCGGTGACGTTCGGTTTCGATTCGTACAACGCCATTTCGGAGCTCACTACGGGTGAGAAGCGGGCACTTGACCGGCTGTTCCCGAAGCGGCCGGGTGTGGTGGTGATGCGTCCGTGACGCGGGGTTTCTACAGAGATACCGTCGTCAGGCTCCGGCCCGCGTTCGTCGATGACGGGCACGGCAACGAGGAGCCCGACTGGGGCGATGTTGACGAACTCAGCATCACCGGTTGCCGGGTGCAGCCGCTCTCCTCTGAAGAGGTCGTGGCGTTCCGCGAGTCGGGCCTTGAGGTGACGAAACGTCTTCTCGCGCCGCTCGGTTCGGACGTGCTGCCAACCGATCGGATCGTGTACGGCGAAACCTACGACGTGGGCAACGAACCGCAGGGTTTCCGCTCACCGATGGGTTCCGCTGACCATGACGAAATCCTTCTGAGGAGGGCTGATGGGTAGCGCGCGCATCACACGGTGGAAGTGGAACGTTCGCACCGGGTATCGGGAGCACATGCGTCAGCCGGCCGTTCTGGCGGCGCTGCAGGCCGCTGGGGGCCGTATCGCGGCTGCTGCGGGTGAGGGTGTCGAAGTGGTTTCTGAGTCCAGCAGCGGGAAGCGTGCGACCCCTCGTGTGGCGGTCATCACTGAGACAACCGAGGCGATCCTGAACGAAGCACAGAACAGGTCGCTTACTCAGGCTCTGGACGCTGGTCGTGGCTGAGTACATCGAGGAACCTGACGCGGAAGCGGTCATCGTCACGTTCCTGAGCACGGACATTGCAGCCGGCACGAAGATCCCGAAGACCCGCCCTAACCCGTTCGTTCGGGTTCGGAAGGTTGGCGGGTTCCGAAGGTCGCTGGTGTCGTTCCGGCCGCGGTTCACGCTCGAGGGTTACGCCTCGTCTGAGGTGGCTGCTCTGGGTGCTGTTCGTGAGGCTGCTGCGCTGATTTGGCAAGCCTCGGCGGAGGGTGTCATGGGTTCCACACCTGTGGGTGACCTGAACGAGATTTCGCTTCCGCAGAACCTTCCCGACCCGACTGTGGGTGAGGGTGTGCACCGGTACACCGCCACTTACGAGATCGACATGCGCGCTTACGGCGCATAACCAAACCAAACCTCTCTGCCCCTGTACGGGGTTTCTTCATTGATCCCTGAAAGGGGCCACTCATGGCTGTAGACAGCAACAACGTGTTCGTTGGCGTGCCGGACCAGGCAACGACCGGCGCTATCCTCTCGGCACCGTATGGCACGGCGCTCCCCACCACTGTGGTCGCTACCCCGAACGTCGCGTTCGTCGACTCGGGGTATGTCGACGAGGACGGCGTGACCCTCACCCCGGACAAGTCGACGACCTCGATCAAGGACTGGTCGCGTGCGGAGATCCGCCGCGTGCTGGACGAGTTCACTGCGGAGATCGCGTGGGTGCACCTCGAGCTTTCCGAGGAGGCGCTGAACAACTACTTCGGTGAGGACAACGTCACCGTCACCGCCCCGACTGTATCGACGGGTACCCGTATCGAGGCTGTTCTGAACTCGGCTGACCTTCCCGAGAAGTCGTGGATCTTCAACGTGAAGGACGGCGACAAGCGCATCCGCATCGTGGTTCCCCGCGGTCAGGTGTCCTCGCAGGGTGAGATCAAGTTCGTTGCGAACGACGCCGTGAAGCTCCCGGTGACACTCGCCTGCCTGCCCGACGCTTCGGGCAACAGCGTGTACCTGTACACCGACGACGGCATCTTCTCCGCCTAACAGACCGGTGGGGGCGGGTGACCCGGAAACCGCCCGCTCCCACCTTCAACCTCTCTTAGTTTCCGGTGTTTCCGAAAGGTGTTTCCGATGGTGTACGAGGTTCCTGAAACCAAGGCCGACGAGGCCGAGAACCGGTTCGAGTTCTCGCTGCCCGGGGCGAAGGAGAAGTTCAGCATTCCGCTGGCGAAGTACCTCAGCCCTGAAATGGCTGTGGTCATCGCAACCGACCCTCTCGGTACGAAGAAGGTAATTGAGGAGTACGCGCCCGGAGCTTGGGCGCTGTTCCGCGGCAAGGATCAGCTTGACCACTTCATCGCGGCTTGGCGTGAGGCGTCCGGCATCAGCCTGGGGGAATCGCAGGCCTCCTCGAGTTCCTAAAAGAGCATGAGGGGGCCGTCCGGTATGACCTGCTCGTTGCGGGTCTGAATCTGGATTGGTTGGGGTCGCCGCGGCTGTCGTGGCTTGATCTGCTGGTGTTCGTGCAGCATGCCCCGCGCAGTTCGGCTGTGAGCCGTGCCCTGATCGGTGAAGCAACCGACTGGGGTGTCACCGAACACCTACTCGCTGCCGCTGTCGACGCGCTGAATGGTGCGAACTGGCAGCGCAGCGGTGCTAAGGGCAAGCAGCCCAAGCCCGTGAAGCGGCCGGGTGCGAAACTCACCGGCCAGAAGCTCGGCAAGGGTGCGATCCCTGCGGCTGATTTCGCTGCGTGGTGGGACAACAACTGAACGTAGGAGGCTCGCATGGCGGGTGTTGAGCTGGCGAGTGCCTACTACTCTCTGATCCCGTCGATGGATGGGACGGCGGCTGCGGTTCGTTCGCAGTCGGCGTCTCTCATCCCGGTGTGGGATGGGATCGGCAGCGACGCCGGCACGGGGCTCAAGGGTGGGCTTCTCGGGACCATCGGGAAGCTTGCTGTGCCTCTTGCCGGCGCGTTCGCCGCGATCGGCATCGGCAACCTCATCAGCGATGCGATCACCACTGGTGTCGACTTCGCCTCGCAGGGCATCGACCTCGCGTCGGGTGTTGAGGAAACCCGTTCCGCTATCGGACAGGTCTTCGGTCAGGATTCGCTCGGCGGAATCGACCAGTGGGCCGGACAGGGCGCTGACGCGCTGGGTACTACTCAGTTGGCGGCGTTGCAGGCTGCGCAGACGTTCGGTGTGTACGGCAAGGCGGCGGGTCTGGCGGGGGATGACCTCGTCGGGTTCTCTACTGGCCTTGCGGGGCTGGGCACGGACCTGGGGTCGTTCTTCAACACGAGCCCGCAGGAAGCGATCGAGGCTATCGGTGCCGGCCTCCGTGGCGAGTCCGAGCCGCTGAGGCGATTCGGTATTCTCCTCGACGACGCCACGCTCAAAGCGCGCGCTATGGAAATGGGCATCTACGACGGTGTCGGCCCGCTGACTCAGCAGCAGCGTGTGCTCGCCGCGCAGGCGGAAATCTTCGCGCAGTCGTCGGATGCTCAAGGCGACTTTGCGCGCACCTCGGACAGCCTGTCGAACCAGCAGAAGATCCTCGCGGCTTCGTTCGAGGATTCCAAGACCAAGCTGGGCACCGCGCTGCTGCCTGCCATGACCACGTTCATGCAGATCGCCAACGACCAGCTAATTCCTGTGCTCGATGGGTTGGTCGAAAAGGTCGGCCCGATCCTGGGGCAAGCGCTGGCGGACTCGGCTCCGGCGTTCGCTGACATGGTCACTGCGATTGCACCGCTGATCCCTGAGCTCGTGAAGATCGCTGCAGAAGTCCTTCCCCCGCTGATCGATGCGTTCATTGCGATTTCCCCGTTGCTGATCGATGGGGCGACGAACACGGCATCGTTCTTCTCCGCACTGAACGACATGTTCGCGTTCATCAACGGCGACATTTCCTTGCAGGAGTTGGCTGAGCGGCTTGGGGACCTCGGCGGATCGCTGGCCGACACCCTCAACGGCATCGGAACGTTCATCGGTGACGGCTTGGCGATGTTCGCTGAGTTCGGCACCGGAGTAGGCGAGAAGATCGGTGAGGCTATCGGGTTCGTGGCGGAACTGCCAGGCAAGGCCCTGACTGCACTTGGCGACCTCGGCAGCCTGCTCCTCAGTTCCGGCGAAGCGCTGATCCAAGGGTTCATCGACGGTATCGACGGGATGCTCGGCGCTGTCGGTGACTCTGTCGGCGGGATCATGGACTTCGTTGGTGGGTTCTTCCCCAACTCGCCCGCTGAGCATGGCGAGTTCTCCGGTTCCGGCTGGACCCGTGTCGAGAAGTCCGGCAAGGCGGTCTACGACGAGTTCGTTGGCGGGTTCAACACTGCATCTGCTGGGCTGTCGTTCGGCATGCCGTCAATCACTGCGGCTGCACCTGCGGGTGCGGCACAGTCGGCACCGTATGCGGCGATCCTGTACACCCTCCGGAAGATCGAAGACAACATCGGCCTGACCGTCCCTGTCGGTGCGTTGCAGCCCGCTATCGGTTCCGCTAACCGGTCGACCTCGACTCTTGGGAGGGCGTACTGATGTGGTTTGGCACTCGCGCGTACATGCAGGAGATCCGCGACCCTGGGCCTGAACCGGAGTACGAGTCGCCGGCTTGGGAAGTGAAGACGCAGTATCTCGACGGGGCCGTTGGGCTGTCGAAGTCGAAGTCGTTTCATCGTGAGTTCGCGTTCACTTGGGATGGGCTGACTCAGGCTCAGGTCCGGCAGATCACCGACTATGCGGATGGTGTGTACGGTGACGGGCTGATCTATTGGTTCGACGAGTACACGTCTACGCAGAACGCGCTACCGCAGGCGTGGGCGACTCCCGCTGTGGGCGGGTATGACGGGGCACCGTTGGCTGGCGATGTGCGCCCGGTGCTGTCCGCTAACTCGGTCATGTCGCAGGGTTACCCGGCTGAGCTCGCGACGTACACGATCGCGACGACGGACACGCTGCGTTCGGTGTTCGTTCCGATCCCTCCCGGCTATTCCGGGTGGGTCGGCATCCACGGTGCAACTGACGCGCAGGACTTCGTCAAGGTCACCCCGTACACGGGTTCAACTGCGGGCACGGTTGTACATCCGACGATCCTGTCGACGGCAACTACCACGCGGGTGAACACGGAAATTGCGGGGGGCGCTACGGGCCTCGAGTTGTCGTTCGACAACACCACGGACGGGACGTTCACCCTCGCGGGAATGATCGTGCAGATTCTCCCCACAGGCGACACCCCGGAAACGGGCGGGTTCATTTCTGGGCAGGGGCACTCGGGCTGCAGGTTCGACGGCCGACCCACAAAGGTGCCGTTCGTTGTCCGTTCGGCTGACGCATCGCAAGTGGCTATCAGGTTGGTGGAGGTGGCGTAAGTGGGTGTTGACATTCGTGTCGGGGATAGCCCGAAGTGGTCTGCTTCGTCTATCTCGGTGACTGAGGATGCCACCCCGCTGGACCCTTCGGAGCCGTTCGGTGGTGTCCGTTCGGTGACGCTCGAGGTTCCCGAGGCCGTTGACGCTAAGTCGATGATGCGTCAGACGGTCACCGTTACGGACAGTGCGCGGGGCACGTTCTCTGCTGTTGTCACTGCGGTGTCTGGTGACAGGGTGAACGCGAAGATTGACGCGCACTCGCGCATGTCGGCGCTCGTTGCTGACCGCACTGCAGCACCACAGGTGGGCACCCTCGAGTCGGTGTTCCTCTACTACTTCGGGCTGGTTGGGATTACGACTGACATCCTGATCGACCCGGATGTTGCGGACGTTCCTGTCATCGCTCCCGGCTGGTTCGGGAACGTGTGGGAGTACGTCAAGAAACTGTGTGTCGCGTACCAGGTGGAAGTGTCCGAGGTCGGTACGGAGATTGTGGTTCGTGCGCCGCGTGCGTTCACGTTGGCTCGTGAGCGTGAGGTGTCGTTCGCGTGGGCTCTGGACGAATCAGAGTTGGCGCAGACGGTTGAGGCTTGGTTCTACCCGGTTGCGGAGATCACTGACGCGCTCGTCGTCGGCAACGAACTGTCGCCGGTGTCGAATCTCGGTGCCGGCGAGTTGCATGAGTTCGATGTGACGTTGTCGGCGTCGTTGTCGTCTGTGGTGCAACCTGTTGCGGCGGATTCGGTGTCGTTCGATGAGACGGCCGCTTCCGTGTATGCGGTTGTTGACCAGTACGACGTGCCGGTTCCTGCTGCTGAGTGGGTTGCTGGTGGTGGCCGTGTGACGGTCGAAATCAGTGAGGACACACGTTCACTGCATGTGACCGTGGTGGGGTCGCAGGATCGCATCAGAGCCCCGTACAGGCTCACCGGGTACGCCCTCTCCGGCTACGAGTACTCGACGATCCGGGTTATCGGTACCGGGGTTTCGTTGGGGCGGGAACTGTACACGTTGCCGGCGTCGTCGTCTGCTGCTCCTGAGGTTGGTGCGACGGTCGACAACCCGTTCCTTGGTTCGTGGGGTCACGCTCACACGGTGCTGCGGAATGCTGCGGCGACGCATGGTGCGGGTGTCATCCGTATCAACGGTGCGGCTGGTTTCGCGGGGGAGTTCGGGAACCTTGCGGGTTCGCGCCTGCTCGAGGACTACGCGTATTACCGGGTTCGTTCGGTGTCTGTGTCTCCGTCTGAGGTGTCGTATGCGGCTGAGGCTGACACGACCCACGCGGATGTTGATGCGGTTTGGGACGGGTACACGGTTGAGGAGTGGGACGCCCTGTGGGCTGACCGGCCGATTCCGGAGTTTGATCTGCGCCCGTTGACGCCCCTTTCCGGGGATGTTGTCACGCCTCCTGCTGGCCTGTATCCGGGTTCGCTCACTTACCCGTCGTCCACTACTTTCCCTGGCGCTTAGGAGCTGTTGATGACTCGCTACTCACCGTATACGTGGGCGGATAACTCGGGCGGCGGAACCCCGATCACCGCGGCGCGACTCAACGCGCTCGAGGCCGGTGTCGACGTTGATGTGCCGGTTGCTGACATTGCGGCGACCGGCACCCCGTCGTCATCCACGTACCTTCGTGGGGACGGCACATGGTCGACGCCTGCAGGCGGTGGCGCGACCGACCTCGAGGGCCTGTCAGATGTTGACCTGACGACTCCGGCGAACCGTCATGTGCTCCGGTACGAGTCGGCGTCGTCGCAGTGGAAGAATGAAGCGAACTCGGTCCCGGTGTCGGAACTCTCGGCTACCGGCACGCCTTCATCCTCGACGTATCTGCGGGGCGACGGGACGTGGTCGACGCCTTCGGGTGGTTCCTCGAACCTTGATGGGCTGTCCGATGTGACGATCACTTCGGTTGCCGCTGACAACTACCTGCGTTACGACTCGGGCACCTCGCAGTGGGTGAACGTGGCTGGCGTGCCTGCCTCGCACATCACGTCGGGGACGGTCGCGACCGCTCGTCTCGGGTCCGGCACGGCGTCCTCGAGCACGTACCTCCGGGGCGACCAGACCTATGCGGCGCTTCCGACCGCGTCTGACACTGTGGCTGGTATCGCGGAGTTCAACACGGACGCGGAAGCAATCACGGGCACGGACACGACCCGCGCCACGACGGCCGCTAACGTCGCCGCTGTCATCGCTGTGACTCGTGCACGGTACTCGGCTGTGAACGCGCAGACGGGCACCACGTATGCCCCGGTGCTGTCGGATGAGGGGAAGCTTGTCACCCTGTCGAACGCATCATCGATCACGGTGACGATGCCGCAGGACTCTACGACGGCATTCCCTGTCGGGGCGACGATCGACTTCGTCGGGATCGGTGCCGGTCTGGTGACGTTCTCGGCCGGCACTGGGGCGACTGTGAACCCGACTTCGGTGACGCGCGCGCAGTGGTCGGCGGTGACGGCGATCAAGCGGGCCGCGAATACGTGGCTGATCGTGGGTGATATCTCTTGAGCCCTGGCGTTGGTGTCATGGCGTCGGGGCATCGGGTGGTCGGCGGCGGTGTGACCGTTTCCGCTATCGAGGTGATCCCCGTATCACTGCCGGGAAGCGTCAACGCGACCCCCACGGTTACGACGACGCTGGTTGCGAATGACCGGGTTGTGGTTCTGTCGTTGAAGCAGGCAACCGCGGGAACACCCGCGATCACCGGGCTCGGCGCAACATGGAATCTCGACGCCTCGCTGACATCGACCGCGGACACGTACATCTGGTCCGCCACGGGTGTTACCGGTAGCGGGACGATCACAGTGTCGGGTCTATCCACTGGTCCGTCTGACGTGATCGTGTATGTCCTCCGGGCTAGCAGCGGTGCAGCTATTTCGTTGGTGAACGCGCAGACGTTGACGTTCGGTGCTGCCGCTGGTGGCACGGTGCGTGCGACGACGGGTGCGGCCGCGACTGCTGGGTCGTTCGTTACGGGTGCGTCGTGGATCAGTGCCGGGTCTATCACTCTGCCGTCTACCTCGACGCCCGCGTCGGGTTGGACGACGGATCACACCAGCGGGACCGTCGTCAAGGGCATCAGCCAAACACTGTCGTCGGGCGCGACGGTCAGTGTCGGCGTCACGTCGTCGGCGTCGTTCTCCTGCACTCTGCTGCACGCGATCTATCAGGTTTAGGAGGCGCCGTGCCGCACATCCCGCCGATCAACCAACCCCTCGAGGGCGTCGCGCACGCGAAGTGGTTGCAGGACAGGTCTATCAAGGACCGGGCCGACATTGATGCGCTACTCGCGTGGAAACAGAAAATGGGGCGGGACAGCGCAACCAACGCACGCCAGGTCACCGCGATCAACAACCTCTCCCGCGGGAACTCCGGCACGACCGGTGTTCCTCCGGGCGGGTTCGACGGTGACCGGTTCGGGAAGCTCAGCGACCTCGACTACGACTTCGACTGGGTGCGGAACACCCTAGGCGGGGCCGAACTCTCCTACTTCAACCTCCCCGAGGAGGGCGACTACGTCAACATTCAGGACGTATACGAATCGAAGTTCTTCGAGGTCAACATCGACTCTCCTGCCGACGACACACCGTTCTCGGTGCGCTTCCCCGAGTCGCTGCACGTCCCGCTGGATATTGGTACGGCGTTCTACATCTTCTCCCTGTACGTGTACGGCAACACTGCAGAGGTGACGTTCCTCAGCGACGTGCCGTTCTACTACGACCACCCCGGAGTCAACATCTTGGGAACACCGGTCGTCTCAGGGGCGGGCACGATCACGCTGCCGGCCGGGTTCGTCGGTCAGTGGTTCGTGATGTGTAACCCGTCGCAGGGTCCGTCGCTTGCTATCCCGTTGCAGGACGATTACTACGGCTCGAGGTTCGGCCCGTCCCTGTCGACGAGTGCGACAACCCCGACTGTTGTTGCGACTGCCGCTGCCGGCACGAGTCCGACTGTGACGGTGAACGGCACCAGCACGTCGGGTGTTGTCGAGCTCGCAACGGGCACGTCTCCGACGACGACGGGTTGGGGTGAACTGCTCACGTTCACTGGCGGGTGGGCGTCCGGTGATGTCCCTGTGTTGGCGTTGTACCCGGCGAACCAGGCGGCTGCAGCACTCACGCATTACGGCACACGGGCGGGCACGGAAGCGGAAGCGCACTTCGACCTGACCGGTATTGCAGCGTCAACAACGTACAAGTTCCACTATTCGCTGCTGCCGTATACAGCGGTCTAACCGGAGGACAGAACATGCCGTGGACCCCTATCGACTTCACTGCTCGCGGAATCCCCAAGATCACTGACGGCGATGTCATGCCGGGCTTCAAGGTTGGGTACAACGCCCAATCGACAGCCCTCGACACCGCCCTCGACTCCCTCGAGACGGACATTCAGGATGCGGATTCGGTGGCGACTGTCGCCGCGTTGCCCGTGTCGGGGAACTGGGTCGGCCGGATCATCTTCTGCGAGGAAGACGAACTCCTCCGCGTGTGGGACGGCACCGGCTGGGTTGCCTACGGCGGCAAGACACCCTACTTCTACGGTGAACGCACATCGGCTGCACTGCCGTCGACGGGTGGCGGGGATCAGGCGTGGGTGTCGTCCACGCAGCTTGCACGGTCCATGTCGCTGAGCTCGGGTGTCATCACGGTTGAGGTTCCCGGTATCTACCAGATCCACATGCTCGTCGACTGGGTCACCGTCAACACGACCGGGCAGCGCAACCTCGGCGTCGCGACGACCGGCACGAACCTTGGCCCGTCGCGTTCGTCCGAGGAACCCCCCACGATCTCGACCATGTCGCAACTGTTCACCGCCGACGTGCTCTGCGGTGCAGGCGACACGATCACCCCGTTTGTGGCGCATAACTCGGCGGCGTCGCTGTCCATCAAGGGTGAAATCTCAATCCGTTGGGTGGCATCCATCTAATGACGTTCGGTATCGACATCGCGTCTCCACAACGGGACATCGACCTGGGGCGGGCGAAAGCGGAGGGGGTTCAGTTCGTCATCGTGAAGATGGGTGGGCTGAACGTCACCCCCCAATACGTCGCACCCTACTACCGGCCGGAGGGGAACCCTCAAGGTATCTCGCAGATCGACCGGGCTATTGCGGCGGGACTCCCCAAGGGGCACTACTACCTCATCGGGGCAGGGCAAACACCCGAGGCGCAGGCCGACTACTTCGTTGACAACCTGTACCGGTTCGACCCCGCACACGATGTCCTCGCGTTGGACAACGAACGGTTGGACTCGAACGGCACGTTCTGGGGCGACGCGGACGCTGCACGGTTCATGAAGCGGGTACTCGAGCGACTGCCCGGCTTCCCTGCGTCGCGTCTGTGGCACTACGCCTCCGCATCGGACTACCGCGCTGTTGGGTCGTGGCCGCAACTCGCAGCCCTCGGTATTCGTTTCTGGTGGGCGGCATACGGCAACTACCCGACCGGGCAAACCCCCGACCACGAACCGAGCCTGCAGGGCAGCATCCCTCGTTGGGATGTGCACCAGTACTCATCGCTCGTCGCTGTGGCCGGGTTCTCACTCGACGGGAACTACAGCCCCATTTCCACGGCCGAACTCTTCGGCGGCACCACAACGACTAAGGGAGCAGACGACATGCCTGGGATTCTGATGCGCGGCACGGACCTCACGAAGCGGCCGTGGCGGCTCATCGACATCGGCTACGACCGTGTCGTGCCCGACCTGCACGTCGGCGCTATGAAGCTCGCAGCGGGCAAGGTGCTCGACACCATCAACGAC
>Ga0247821_10000837_pt1 | contig 17265 bp, 16 predicted proteins | sample 13C_Glycerol_Day_FD_192481 | JGI IMG/M metagenome (GOLD analysis project Ga0247821, IMG submission 192481) | Soil microbial communities from agricultural site in Penn Yan, New York, United States - 13C_Glycerol_Day14 | ecosystem: Environmental > Terrestrial > Soil > Agricultural land | place... | reverse complement strand
AGTCACACCGATGCGTCATCGGCTCGAACGAGAACCACGCGGAGTAACGGCGAATGGGACCTTCGGACCCAGTGATCGCAATAGGTATCGGCCCGCGTCGCTGACGGTGTTCCAGGAATGTGAATTCCGTCGAGCGAGGTCGCACGAAGGGTTTTCGGGGCTCCGGCGTCACCTACAGTGATGCCTGCGTACGGTCGCCAGTGTCGGCGGATCGAGCGCGGCCAGGGGGGCGGGATAAGGCGGTCTCACCCATTCCGCCGAAGGATCAATGCGGATCCATTCGATCCGACCGGGTTTCCATGCCGGGTCGCATCCGGTGGTCACACGCGTGCTCGGAGCACGCCCCAGCCTCGTGAGCGCTGACTGACTCGGCTGAGAGGTCGTGAAGATGCAATCCAGGGACGAATACGAGTGTCGGTCCGGTACGGGTGACCCCGTCGAGGCCTTGATCGCGGCCGCCACCGCCGGGACCGCGGACCCGAGCGGGCGGATGCGCGCGGCCACCCGGGCCGTCATCGACGATCGCGCAGGGGCCGGGCTCGCCGAGCTCGGCCGGTTCCGGGAGACCAGGACCCGCCAACTGGGCATTGACGACGATCGGGTCCGGGAAGCACATCTCGGGCGTACCGTCCTGGTCACCGGCGGAACCGGTTGCATCGGCTCGGTTCTGGTGCGTCTGTTGCGCGAGAGCGGGGCGGCGCGGGTCGTCTCGATCAGCCGTGGCCGGACGAACTGCTGGCCGCGGACGGACGGCGTCGAGTACCTGCGGATGGATGTGCGCCAGCGGGCCGCCCTGCAGGAGCTCGTCGCCGAGCTGCGGCCCGACATCGTTTATCACGTCGCCGCGCAGCACGATCCCGGATTGGCCGAGCACCACGTCGCCCGGACCGTGTCCACCAACGTCACCGGAACGGTGAACGTCGTCGATGCCTGCCGCTCGGTCGGTGGGATGCACCTGGCCTTCGCGTCGACCGGCAAGGCCCTTCGCCCGTTCAGCCGGGACGTCTACGCCGGGTCGAAGAAGGCCGCCGAGTGGGTCATGCGCAACGGAGTCGTCGATGCCGACATCACGGGCACGGCCGTCCGTTTCACCCACATCGTCGACAACTCGATCATCTACAGCCGCCTGCAGGACTGGTGCGCGACCGAGAGCGTCGTGCGCCTGCACGACGCCGGCACGATGTTCTACGTCCAGTCGGCCCTGGAAGCGGCCGAGCTGCTGATGAGTTCGGTGCTCGACGCGCGGCCCGGTCAGCTGGGGTTGGATGCCATCACCGATCTCGGGTGGCCGATCTCGCTGCTCGACCTGGCCGTCGGGATGCTGGCCGAGACCGGGGCGCCGTCGCCCATCCACGTCTGCGGGCACGATCCGGGCTACGAACGCAGCCCCTACCCGGCGTTGTACGACCCCTTGGCATCTGGCGAGCGCAGCCCGTTGTTCAGCTCGTTCGAGGTCGCCGACCTGGTCGACGCGCCGGGCTGCCCGAGCGTGGATCGGCTTCCATCGGGTCCGCTCGCCGACCAGGTGGTCGAGGACGGCCTGGCCGCCCTGACGGCCAGCGCGGCGCGCGGGCGGCCGCCGGGCGAGATCCGGGCGCTGCTGTGGACGGCCCTGTGGTCGATGCTCGGCGCCGGACTGGCTGATCTGCCCGAGGACGTGCTGCGCCGGCAGGTGCGGCTGATCGCGCGGGCCGCGGCGGCCGACTGGTCGTCCGACGACCGGACCGTCGCGTCGATGGTGGAGGCCGAGACCGCCCGGCGACTCGGCCGGCCGGATCCCGGGCTCGGGGTGCTCGCCCACACCGCCTGACCATGGCGGTGTCCGACCACCCAACTAGCCTGCCTGTATGACCCGAGCAGACGGCCGTGCCGATCACGAACTTCGACCGGTGCGGTTCACCCGCCGGTTCCAGCAACATCCGGCGGGCTCGGTGCTGGTCGAGTTCGGTGGCACCAAGGTGCTCTGCGCGGCGTCGGTCACCACCGGCGTGCCGCGCTGGCGCAAGGGTTCCGGCCTGGGCTGGCTCACCGCCGAGTACGCCATGCTGCCGTCGGCGACGCACCAGCGCAGCGACCGGGAATCGGTCAAGGGCCGGGTCGGCGGACGCACCCACGAGATCTCCCGGTTGGTGGGCCGGTCGCTGCGCGCGTGCCTGGACCTGCGGTCGCTCGGGGAGAACACCATCGCGGTGGACTGCGACGTGCTGCAGGCCGACGGGGGCACCCGCACCGCGGCCATCACCGGGGCGTACGTGGCGCTGGCCGACGCGGTGGCGTGGCTGCGCGAGCGCGGCCAGCTGGCCGACCCGCAACCACTGTCCTGCCAGATCGCGGCCGTCTCGGTGGGCGTGGTCGGCGGCCGCGTCCGGCTCGACCTGCCGTACGAGGAGGACGCCCGGGCCGAGGTGGACATGAACGTGGTGGCCACCGATGTGGGCACGCTGGTGGAGGTGCAGGGCACCGCGGAGGGCGCCACCTATTCGCGTTCGACCCTGGATGCGATGCTGGACAGCGCACTGGCCGGCATCGCCACGCTGGCCCAGCTGCAGCGCGCTGCCCTGGCCCAACCACTGGATGAGCCCGCATGACGGCCGGCCGGACGAGGGTCGTGCTGGCCACGCGCAACGCCAAGAAGCTGGCGGAACTGCGCCGCATCCTGGGTGCGGACGTTCAGGTGCTCGGCCTGGCCGATGTGCCCCCGTTCGCCGAGCTCCCGGAGACCGGTGCGACGTTCGAGGAGAACGCCGCCGACAAGGCCCGGCAGGCCGCTCGGGAGACCGGGGAGATCGCCCTGGCCGACGACTCCGGGCTGGCCGTGGACGCCCTGAACGGGATGCCCGGGGTGCTCTCGGCGCGGTGGTCCGGCCGGCACGGTGACGACCCGGCCAACACCGCGCTGCTGTTGGGCCAGCTGGCCGACGTGCCGGACGAGCGCCGCGGGGCCGCGTTCATCTGTGCGCTGGCCCTGGCCGGGCCGGACGGTGCGGTGCGGGTGCTGCGCGGCGAGTGGCGGGGGAGGATCGGTCGGGTCGCGCTCGGGACGAACGGCTTCGGCTACGACCCGGTCTTCATCCCGGCGGAGAGCGACGCGGCCGGTGATGGGCGCACCTCGGCAGAGCTGAGCCCGGCCGAGAAGGACGCACTGTCCCATCGCGGCCGGGCTCTACGGCTGATGCTGCCGATCCTGCAGGAGGTGCTGGATCGGCCGTGACCGGGGTCAGACCAGCGGGCGGCGGCGGCCGACGGCGCGGGCGATCACCACGGCGAAGCTGGCGCCGAGCAGCATGAGGCCGAGCACCAGCATCCAGCCGGTGATGCCCCAGACGACCATCTCGGGCCGGGCGAACATCTGGTCGACGAAGCTGGCCACGCGGTCGGCGCCGTCGTACCAGGCCAACGACCAGATGCCGGCGGCGGTCAGGACGGCCCCCGGGATCAGCGTCGCCCACGGCGACCAGCCGTTCAGCAACACCGCGACGAAGATCAGCGCGGCGCCGACGGAGGTCCAGGTGATGTCCCACCCGGACGGCTGCCCGCCGCCGTTGAGCATGGCCTGGAAGATCCCCATGCCGAACTCGCCGATCAGGTACAGGCCGGTGCCCACCAGCAGCGTGCCGAGGATCGCGCTGAACAGCCCGGCGACGGCCCGCTGCTTGGTCTGCCGGCCGGACGCCGGCGGCTCCTCCCGGGCCGGCGAACCGGGGGCCGGCACGTAGGTCGGGCTCGCCGAATCCGATCCGCCGTACGTCGACGGATACGACGCCGACGACGACGACGACGACTCGGAGTCCAGCGGCTCATAGGGGCTACCGCTCCACGCCGAACCGGAGGACTTCGACGAGCCGTACGGGCTGTCCGGGGAGTCGTCCGAGAAGGGCGACGCCGTCGAGTACGCCGACGACACGGTCGTCACCCCGCCGCCCGAACTGTCTTGGATTGCGTCGGACTTCGAGTTTTCCGGTCCGCTCATCGATTTCGCCCCTCTAGTCGAGCAACTGGCTTCGCCGTCTGGCCGCCGCACCGCGCTGCATCATTGCTCGAGACCCGGTGTGGACGGTCTTCATCGTGCTTGTTCACCGGTCGTGGGTGTGGTAACTCGGGCCGCGTGTTGTCGATTGGAGTGTGAACTGGATTGAACGGTGGGGCCGGTGGGACTCGAACCCACACTGGCACGGACCTAAACCGTGTGCCTCTGCCAATTGGGCTACGGCCCCGCGACGCCTGCCCGGGCCTCAGCTTGCCAGACCCAGCTCCGTCAGCACCCGGGCGACGTGGCCGGTGGCCTTGACGTTGCGCCAGGCCTGCTCGATGCGGCCATGGGCACCGACCACGAAGGTGGACCGGATCACGCCCTGCACCGTCTTGCCGTACATCTTTTTCTCGCCGAATGCTCCGTAGGCGGTCATCACCGATCGGTCGGCGTCCGAGAGCAGGACGATCGACAGGTTCTCTTTGTCCCGGAACGTGGCGAGCTTCTCCGGCCGGTCGGGCGAAATGCCCAGCACGGTGTACCCGCCACCGTCGAACGAGCCGCGGGCGGTGGTGAAATCGCAGGCCTCGGTGGTGCAGCCGGGCGTCATCGCCGCCGGGTAGAAGTACACGATCACCGGGCGGCCGGCGAAGTCGCTCAGCGACACGGGATTGCCGTCGGCGTCGGGCAGGGTGAAGGTGGGTGCTTCGTCGCCCACTCCGGGTGCGGTGATGGCCATGCGGCTAGGGTAAACACCCGCGGGGCCGGTGTGGGTCCGGGCCTGCCACCGGCCGGGTGCGGCAACTCGCCGGTCCTGAGCATCGAATGATCTTCCAGATAGGAACAGGAGGCGCCGTGGTCCGCGACGCGGAGACCATCCAGGCGGAAATCGAACGCGCACGGGACTCCCTGGCGGCGGCGGTCGACGAGCTGACGACGCGGGCCAACCCCAGGCGCGTCGTCGACCAGGGACGGCAGACTCTGGCCGCCACTCTCGCCGAGCCGAAGGTCAAGTACTCGCTGATCGCGGTCGGGGCCCTGGTCGGACTGGTCGTCCTGCGGCGTCTGTTCCGTTAGGACGGCGCGACCACGGAGATCGTTCGCCGCCGGGTGCGCCCGGGGTGGGCCGTGATGAGGTCGATGTCACGCCGGCGGCAGGCCCGCCGGGCGTGCTTCACGCCGCTCGCACAGCCGCGGTCGCTACCCTGATGGCGGCCGTGTCTGATCGGCTGCCGTGGTGGGGGAGATGCCTGCCCGTGGAATTTCCGGGAGTGGACGAGATTTGATCAGGTTGAACCCTGCACGCCGCAGGTCGCTCGGTGCGTTGGTGCTGGCCCTGATTGGCCTGCTCGTGGTCGCGGGCTGCAGCGGCGGCTCGCTCGGCAGCGAGACGGTCACCTCGACCGTCGGGGCCACCGGCGGCACCGGTAGTGGGACCAGTGACGGGACCGCGGACGCGAGTGCCGGTGCCAGTTCTGTGGCCCCGTCGACGACGGTCGTCCCGCCGGTGGCCTCCGTCGCGGCCACGCCTGCGTTCGGGACCGCGAGCCTGTCCCCGATCGAACCGCTGACCTTCACGATCGCCAAGGGCACCATCGACACCGTCCAGATGACCAACCCGGACGGCAAGGTCGTCGCGCAGACGATCTCCCCGGACAAGAAGACCTGGACCGTCAACGAGCCGCTCGGCTTCGGCAAGACCTACACCGTGACGGGCACCGCCACCGGCGAGGACGGCAAGCAGGTGCCGATCCAGGGCAGCTGGGCCACGGTCGGCGAGGACACCCAGACCCGCAACACGATCAACCCCGGCGACAACGTCGAGGTCGGCGTGGCCGCGCCGATCAGCGTCAGCTTCGGTGCCGAGCCGCAGGACCGGGAGGCCGTGGCCAAGCGGGTCTCCATCACCACCACCCCGGCCGTCGAGGGCGCATGGGTGTGGATCAAGCACGACGACGGCCGCTGGGCCCTGGACTTCCGGACCAAGGACTACTGGCCGGCCGGCACCAAGGTGCACGTCGACGCCAAGCTGTACGGAGTCAAGCTCGACGACACCTCGTACGGTGCGTCCGACATCACCAGCGACTTCACCATCGGTCGTAATCAGGTGGTCGTGGCCGACGTCAACTCGCACGATCTCGTCGTCAAGCAGAACGGGCAGGTGGTCGCTTCCTACCCGGCCTCGTTCGGCCGGGGGAGCGACAATGGTGACCCGGAGCTGGTCACCCGCTCCGGTATCCACGTGGTGACCGAAAAGGCCCAGGACTACCTGATGAACAACCCGCGCTACGGCTACACCAACAGCCTGCAGCACTGGACCGTCCGGATCAGCAACAACGGCGAGTTCATCCACGCCAACCCGGCCAGCGCCAGCGCCCAGGGCAACAGCAACGTCACCCACGGGTGCGTCAACCTCTCGATGGCGGACGCCGAGACGTACTACAACTCCGCCATCTGGGGCGATCCGGTCGAGGTCAGCGGTACCGACGTCAACCTCAGTTCGATGGACGGCGACATCTACGTCTGGGGTCTGAGCTGGGACGAGTGGAAGGGCATGTCGGTGCCGGTCGGCACCGCCTGACCCGGTCGGGTCGGTCCGCCGCCCGCCGCCGAGCTGCGGCAGGATGCCGGGGTGGACGAACTGCGCGTGGTCGGGGCGACGATCGTCGCCGACCCGGACCGGGTGCTGCCAGCCGCCGAGATCGCCTACTCCCCGGTCACGGGTCGGGTGACCTACCTGGGCCCGGTCCGCGGTCCGGCCCGGCCCGTCGATCTGGACGGGATCGGTCGGCTCGCCCTGCCCGGCCTGGTCAATGCGCACACGCACGCCGGGATGTCGCTGCTGCGCGGGCACAGCGACGACCAGCCCTTCGATCGCTGGCTCGGGCACGTCCGCGCGTTCGAGCTGCGGATGACCCGTGACGACATCCGGGCCGGGCTGCGGTTGTCCATGGCCGAGATGATCCGGTCCGGCACGGTGGCGTTCGCCGACATGTACCTGTGGGACGCCGGGCTGCTGGCCGACGCCCGCGACGCCGGGCTCCGGGTCCTCGCCGCCACCGCCGTCTTCGGCTACGACGCCGTCGCCTACCCGGCGGCCACCCCGGAGACCGGCGCCCAGGTGCTCGACCGCACGCCCGCGCTGGCCGCCGAGGTCGCCGGGGACGACCTGGTCCAGGTGACCTTCGGCCCGCATGCGCCCTACACCTGCGGGCCGGAACTGCTGGCCGACGTCGCCCGGCGGGCCGCCACCCACGACCTGGCCGCGCACATCCACCTGTCCGAGACCGCCGGTGAGGTGCGGGACACCCTGAGCCGGCATGGCTGTTCGCCGATCGAGCTGGCGCACCGGGTCGGTCTGGACGCCGGGCGGATGCACGTCGCCCATGCGGTGCATCCGGACGGCGATGCGGACCTGGGCGTTCTCGCCGGGCCGACCGTGACCGTCGCCCACTGCCCGGTGTCCAACCTCAAGCTCGGGGCCGGGGTCGCGCCGCTCCCGGAGTTCCGAGCCGGCGGAGTCAGCGCGGGACTGGGCACCGATTCGATGGCCTCCAACAACAGCGCCGACCTGTTCGAGGAGATGAAGACGGCGGTGCTCCTCGCGCGCGGGGTCCGCCGCGACCCGACCGCCGTGCTGGCCGCCGATGTGCTGCGGATGGCGACTCAGGGCGGGGCGCGGGCCTTCGGTGGGCGCCTGTCGGGCCGGTTGGCGGTGGGCGAGCCGGCCGACCTGATCGTGCTGGACGTCACCGCGCCGCACGCCACCCCGATGCCCGACCCGGTCGCCCATCTGGTCTATGCCGCCCGCGGCTCCGACGTCACCGACGTGGTGGTGGCCGGCCGGCGCCTGCTCGCCGACGGCCGGCTCACCACCCTGGACGAAGCGGCGATCCGAGAGGACGTCCGGAGCCGGGTGTCTCGGATCGCGGCAACGCTGGGGTGAGCGAGGTCTCCGCGACCCCCTCGCTTCAAGCAGTACCGCAACGTCGGGCTGGCGCCCGAGAAGATGCCGGTGGTCAGCGTGTCCATTGCCGAGGAGGAGGTCGGCGGCATCGGCCTGGACAACGTCGTCGGACAGTTCGTTTCGCCGGCCTGAGTGTCGGCTCGATCCTGTTGCTCATCGCGCTGGGCCTGGGCCAGGTGCTGGCGGCAATGACGATCTGATCCCTACAGCGCCGGTTTGACCAGCGACGAGGCGTGATCCTTGACGTACTTGAACTCTTCCCGGGGTGGCCGCAGGTAGCTGGTGACCGGTGGCCGGTCCGGGATCGTCACCGGCTCCGGTTCGATGTGCTCGTACGGCACGTGATCGAGGATGTGGGCGATCACGTTGATCCGGGAGCGCTTCTTGTCCTCGCTCTCCACCGTGTACCAAGGAGCCTCGGGAATGTCGGTGTGGATGAACATCTCGTCCTTGGCCCGGGAGTAGTCCTCCCAGCGGCTGATCGACTGGACGTCCATCGGTGAGAGCTTCCAGCGACGCATCGGGTCGGTCAACCGCGACTTGAAGCGACGCTCCTGCTCGACGTCCGAGACCGAGAACCAGAACTTGAACAGCAGGATGCCGTCCTCGGCCAGCAGCCGCTCGAAGATCGGCGCCTGGTGCAGGAACCGCCGGTACTCGTCGGTGCTGCAAAAGCCCATCACCCGCTCGACGCCGGCCCGGTTGTACCAGGACCGGTCCATCAGCACGATCTCGCCCGCGGCGGGCAGGTGCTCGATGTACCGCTGGAAGTACCACTGGGTCCGCTGGCGCTCGGTGGGCGCCGGCAGCGCCACTATCCGGGCGGTGCGCGGATTGAGGAACTCGGTGATCCGCTTGATCGCCGAACCCTTGCCGGCCGCGTCCCGGCCCTCGAAGATCGCCACGATGCGGGTGCCGGACTCCCTCACCCACTGCTGCATGGTGACCAGTTCAGTCTGCAGGCGGCGAAGCTCGGCCTCGTACGCGGCCTTCTTGATCTTCGGCGGGCGGTCCGGGTTGTCGACCTTGATCTTCTTGTCACCCACGGCGGGCACTCCTCGACATGGCTGGGACTCCGACGCGGCCGTCGCCGCGCCGGGTCAGCTTGTCATGCCGTCCGTCCGCCTGCTGCCCCGGTACCTGCGGTTTCGCCCGATCCGGAGGGGGTACCCGCATCGATCTTCGGGTGCCGGGCCCAGTAGAAGCAGAAGACGCCGAAGCACACCAGCCCGAGCGCGACGATCGTCAGCAGGACCGACCCGAGTGGCGCCGAGTTGATGGTGCGCAGCGCGTCGTCCAGGCCGCCCGCCTTGCTCGGGTCGTAGGTGAGCGCGGCCCAGCCGAACAGCCCGCCGACCACGGCCATGGCCACGCCCTTGCTGATGTAGCCCACCTGGCCGAGACGCTTCGCGTTCCGGGAGATGCCACCGTCCAGGTCGTTGGTGAATTTGCCCTTGATGCCCTTGATCACGAGGCGGACCGCGACGGCGATGATGACGACACCGACGACGCCGACCAGGACGCGGCCGAACGGCAGGGCCAGGAGTCGGGCGGTCCACCCCTCCTGCTTCTGGTCGCCCGACTGCGAGGCCCCGCGCAGCGCAGTGATGGCCGCGATGGCGATCGCCGCGTAGGTGATCGCCCGGCCGACCGAGCTCAGCCGCTTGCGGATTCGCTTGAACCCGGCCGGCTTGTCCCGATGTCCCCAGGCGGCCTCGGCCGCCTGCCAGACCGCCATCGCGAACAACCCGACCACGGTCAGCCACAGCACGACCACGCCGAAAGAGTTCTGGGCCAGCTCGGCCAGCGCGCCCTGCTGCGATGCCTCCTGCGAACTGCCGCCGCCACCCCAGGCGACCTGGGCGGCGATCCAGCCGACGAGGATGTGCACGATGCCATAGGTGATCAGGCCGACGGTCACCAGGATCCGGAACGGCTTGCTGCCGACCGCCTGCCCGCCCGTCCGTTCGGCGGAATCCTTGGCCGAGCGGGCGGCGCCGGCCGCGCTCGCCGTCATGACCCGCTCGTGTTGTCGTCGGGATGCAGGGCGTCGGGCTTGTGCACCGCCGTTTTGCCCGACTTGTCGCTGCGGACCAGATATTGCGGATCGTCGGCCGCCGCGCGCACGGTCCGGCCGGCGGCCCGGGTGTCCTCGGAAATCTTCTGCTCCACGATGCCGTGCGTGGTGGTCCCGTGGGTGTGCCAGGACACCTCGTCGCCCGGCTCGAAGTCGTCGTCGCCCTTGCTCACGGATCTACCTCTCCTGGTCGCCTCAGCGCCGCTTGTTCCCCGCGTCCGGTGCGGTCAATCGCGAGTCTTCGCCTCGACGCCCGGCCGGCCCGGGTGGCCGCCCGCCCCGATGTGGGTCAACCTGAACCGATGTCCCAGGTGACCCTGCGGGCGGCGGCCCGCGAATCGTTCGGCCGGCTCCGGCAGTCGCAGATCTACACCGGCGGCGTGTTCGGCCGGCGACCCGAGGTGCCGACGGCCTGGGCCGCACTCGACCGGCAGGCGCAGCGGCGCCTGCCGGCGAGGGCATACGGGTACGTGGCCGGTGGCGCCGGGTCCGAGTCGACGATGGCCGCGGACCGCGCCGCATTCGACCGGTGGCGGCTGGTGCCGCGCATGCTGCACGACGTGTCGGTGCGGGACACGTCGGTCGAGCTCTTCGGCCACCGGTTGCCGGCCCCGCTGCTGCTGGCGCCGATCGGAGCGCTGGGCATCGTGCACCGAGACGGCGACCTGGCGGTGGCCCGGGCGGCCGCCACGCACGGCGTCCCGTTGATCTTCTCCAACCAGGCGTCGGTGGCGATGGAGCGGTGCGCCGCCGCGATGGGGGACGCGCCCCGGTGGTTCCAGTTGTACTGGTCGACCTCGGACGAGCTGGTCGCCAGCCTGGTCGGCCGGGCCGAGCGGGCCGGCTGCTCGGCCATCGTCGTCACTCTGGACACCACCATGCTCGGCTGGCGGCCGCGGGACCTGGACCGGGCCTACCTGCCGTTCGCGGTCGGCGACGGCCTGGCCCAGTACACGTCCGACCCGGTGTTCCGGCGGCTGGCCGGGTCGACCGTCCCGTCCGGACCGGCCGGGCGGCCCCGGCTGACCGAGCTGCCCGCCCTGCTCCGGTCGGTCGCCCGGATGGTGTCCACCACCGGCCGCCCGCCCGGTTCCGCGCGGGCGATCGTGCAGACGTTCCTGCAGACCTACTCCCGGCCGTCGCTGACCTGGGACGACCTGCCGGCGCTGCGCTCGCTCACCTCGCTGCCCATCGTGCTCAAGGGCATCCAGCGCGGCGACGACGCCCGCCGGGCGCTCGACGCCGGGGTGGACGGCCTCATCGTGTCCACGCACGGCGGCCGGCAGGTCGACGGCGCCCGCGGGGCGCTCGACAGCTTGCCGGAGGTGGTCGCCGCGGTCGGCGGCGCGGTGCCGGTGTTGATGGACTCCGGGGTCCGCAGCGGCGCCGACGTCCTGAAGGCGGTCGCTCTCGGCGCCCGTGCGGTGTGCGTGGGTCGCCCGTACGCGCTGGCCCTGGGCCTGGCCGGCCGGCGCGGCGTCGACGAGGTGCTGGCCAATCTGATCGCCGAGTTCGACCTGACCCTGGGCCTGTGCGGCTACCACTCCGTCGCCGAGCTGGAATCGTCGGTGCTGGAACGGGTCTGAGCGGCTCGGAGCAGTCCCGGTGGCCGGGCCTGATCGTCGATCTGCACCGGGTACCCGGCGGCGAGTGCGGTGACCGTCGCCGGTGGCGTCAGCAGCTGGGCCCGGCCCGCGGTCGGGCGCCGGCTCGCGGCCCGGTAGCCCAGTGGCCCCCACCGGACCAGGGCGTCCCCGACGAGCACCGCCGGTGCGCCCTCGTGCACGACGAACGTTCCGTCGGGCAGGCCGCGCCAGGGGCGGTCGTGCAACCGGCGGCGGGACGTGCGGGGGAGCCGGCGCTGCCCGTCCAGCAGCCGGTCCAGGTCCGGCGCTCGGGTCGGCACACCGCCGCCGGCCGCGCCGACGGGCCTGCCACCGCCGGCGGGCCTGCTGCCGCCGGCGGCGGCGAGCGCGTCCAGGAAGGCCCGGAAGGCCGGCCGCCGGCATTCCGCGCACGGCCGGTGACCGGCGGCGAACGCGACGGCCTCGTCCTGGAAGAACAGTGGCGTGTAGTGCCCGGCCGCCCATTGCGGGATGCGCCGTCCACGGAACTGGAGAACGCAGGTGATCCAGGCGATTCCGACATGGTCCCGGACGATCTCGGCCTCGCCGCCGGCACCGCGGTGCAGGATGCCCCGGTTGCCCGTCCAGCCACCGCGCAGGTCGACGGCCACGATCTCGCCGAGCGGGGTGACCCGATTGCGACGCGGTGGCGCTGGGCGCATACCGCCATCTTCCGCCGACACTTGCGCACCGGGGCTGTCGATGCCACTCTGGAAATAACTCCACAGTCGTGGAATTAGTCTCGGGAGGGTCACCGATGACCACCATCGCGTCGGTCGTGTTCGAGCTGTCCGAGCTATCGCGTGCCCACCTCGCCGAGGTGGGCGGGAAGGCCGCCAACCTCGGCGAGTTGATCTCGGCGGGGTTCCGGGTGCCCGACGGCTTCTGCGTGGGCACGGCCGCGTATCGGGCGGCGACCGACGGCCGGCTGCCACCCCCGGGAACGGCCGATGCGGCGGCCGCCCGGTCGGCCGTGCTGGCCGCTCCGATGCCCGAATCGCTGCGGACGTTGATCCGAGAGCGCTACGCGCGCATGGGTTCCGACGTGCCGGTGGCGGTGCGGTCGTCCGCGACGGCCGAGGACCTGCCCGGCGCCAGCTTCGCCGGGCAACAGGACACGTACCTCAATGTGGTGGGTGGCGACGCCGTACTGGACGCGGTCCATCGATGCTGGGCCTCGCTGTGGACCGATCGAGCGGTGGCCTACCGGGCTTCGCAGGGCATCGACGGCGGAACCGATGGCACAGGCGTCGCTCTGGCTGTCGTGGTGCAACGCATGGTGGACGCCCGGTCCGCCGGTGTGCTGTTCACCGCCGACCCGATCTCCGGGCGCCGTCGGCAGGCGGTGATCGACGCCGCGCCGGGCCTCGGTGAGGCGGTCGTGTCGGGCCGGGTCGACCCCGATCATGTCGTGGTCGATACGGCGACCGGCCGGATCCTGCGGCGCACGGTCGGCGGATCCGGGTCGTTCTGCCTGACCGACGGTCAGGTCCGGGAGCTGGCCGAACTGGGTGACCGCGTCGAGACGGCCTTCGGTGCGCCCCAGGACATCGAGTGGGCGTTCGACGGGTCCGGCGAGTTGTGGTTGACCCAGTCCCGACCGATCACCACGTTGTTCCCGGTCCCGGTGCGCTCGAAACCGGTTGCTGCCGAAGATGTTCGGGTCTTCTTCTGCATCACCCTGGCGCAGGGCCTGCACCGGCCGATCACCCCGATGGGGCAGGCCGCGTTCCGGGTGATCGGTAGCGGATTCCCGACCCTGGCCGGCTATCCGCCGGAGCGGATCACCGATGGCCCGGCGGGCTTCTCGCTGGCCGCGGAGCGAATCTTCGCCGACTTCACCCCGGTGGTGCGTTCGCGGGTCGGCCGGGCCATCGCCCCGCGCGGGATGGACTTCATGGAGGCCCGGTCGGCGGTCGTGCTGCGCGGGCTGTTCGACGACCCGCGGTTCTCGGTCGTCCCGGGGTCCCGGCGGGTCGGGCTACGGACCCTCCTGCGATCGTTGGCGGCCATCCGGGCCCCGATCGGCGCGGCCCGGGCGCTGATCCGGCCGGCCGCCGCGATCCGCTCCGCCCAGCGCCTGCTGGTCGGGATCGAGCGCGCCCCGGTCCCGGCGCCGGGCGCGCCGATCGCGGAGCGGGTGGATGCCGCGGTCGGCCTGCTCGCCGGGTCGTTCCCGGTCGCCCCGCGGATCCTGCCGGCCGCCGCGGTCGGCTTCGCCGGTCTGGGCCTGGCCTGGCGGTTGCTGCGCGGCGACATCACCGCGACCGACGCCGAGACGGTGCTCCGCGGTGTCCCCGGCAACGTGACCACCGAGATGGACATGGCGCTCTGGGATCTCGCGGTTCGGGTGCGCGGCGATCGCGCCTGCGCGGCCCTCGTCGCCGGGACCGAGGCCGACGAGCTCTCGGTCCGGTACCGGGCCGGCGACCTCCCGCCGGTCCTGCAGCAGGGGATGTTCGCGTTCCTGGCCCGGTACGGTCGGCGCGCGGTCGCCGAGATCGACCTCGGCATGCCCCGCTGGTCCGACGACCCCACGCACCTGTTCGGGGTGCTGGCGGGCTACCTCCGCCTGGATACCGAGGGCGCGGCCGTCACCCCGGACCGCCGGTTCGCCGACGGAGCCCGGCAGGCCGAGGAGATGGTGCGGGAGCTGATCGCCCGCGCGCGCCGGCGGGGCCGGCTGCGCGGCGCTCTGGTGTCGCTGGGCCTGCGCCGCGCCCGCGCCCTCGTCGGGCTGCGGGAGATGCCGAAATTCCTGATGATCACCGCGATCGCCCGGGCACGGGGACTCCTGGCCGGCGTCGGCGTGGACCTGGCCGCCGGAGGTGCACTGGAGGCCGCCGACGACGTCTTTTTCCTGGACTTCGACGAGGTCAAGGCGGCGGCCGCCGGCCGCGATCTGCGGGCGATCGTCGCCGGTCGTCGGGCGCGGTACGCGGAGGAGCTGGGGCGGCGGCACGTGCCGCGGGTGCTGCTGTCCGACGGCACCGAACCGGAGGCGGTGGCCACGGTGGCCACCCCCGAGCCCGGGACCCTGGTCGGCTCGCCCGCCTCGGCCGGAACCGTGAGCGGGGTGGCCCGAGTGGTGCTGGATCCGGTCGGCGCCCGGCTCGAGCCGGGCGAGATCCTGGTGGCGCCGTCCACGGATCCCGGCTGGACGCCGCTGTTCCTGACCGCCGGGGGCCTGGTGATGGAGATGGGCGGGTCGAACAGTCACGGTGCCGTGGTGGCCCGCGAGTACGGGATCCCCGCGGTGGTCGGCGTTCCCGGGGCCACCCGGGACATCACGTCCGGCATGCGGGTGACCGTCGACGGCGCGGCCGGTGTGGTGCGTCTGGCGGACGGGTGAGCCCGGAAACCCGACGCCCGGTCCGGCGGCCCGGGCGGCCGCCCGGCGACATCTCCAGCACGAGGGACCAGGTGCTGGCCGCGGCCCGCCGCGCCTTCACCGACAGGGGGTACATCGGCGCGTCCGTCCGGCAGGTCGCGACCGACGCCGGGGTGGACCCGGGCATGATCAGGCACTGGTTCGGCGACAAGGCCGGCCTTTTCCGGGCCGCGATGGAGCCGACGGTCGACCCGGACGAGCTGTTGGCCGGGGTGTTCGACGCCGGCCCGGACGGGCTGGGGGAGCGCCTGCTCCGCCGGCTGCTCGTCGTCTGGGACGCGGCCGGGGCGCACAGCCCGATGATCATCCTGGTGAGATCCGCGGTCTCGCACGAGGAGTCGACTCTGCTGCTGCGCACCTTCGTCAGTGAGCAGATCCTCGGTCGGTTGTCCGGGGTGCTCGGTGGTCCCGACGGGGCGCTCCGGGCGAGCCTGGTCGGTAGCCAGATGATCGGGCTGGTGATGGCCCGCTATGTGGTGCGGGTGGAGCCGCTGGCGTCGGCGCCGGTCGACGCAGTGGTCGCTGCCGTGGCGCCGACGATCCAGCGGTACCTCACCGGTGAGATCGGCTGACCGGGCCCGGCCTACCGCCAGGCGCCGCGCACGTACTGTTTCGGGTAGGGGGCTTGATCCCGGGTCAGCCCGAGTTCGTGGGCGGCGCGCAACGGCCAGGCCGGCTCGCGCAGCGCGGCGCGGGCGAGCAGGACCACATCGGCCGACCCTTCGTCCAGGATCTGTTGCGCCTGAGCCGGTTCGGTGATGAGCCCGACCGCCCCGGTGCGGATGGCGCCCTTCGTGCGCACATCGCGGGCGAACGAGACCTGGTAACCGGGGCCGACCGCGATCTGCTGCGCCGGGTCGAGGCCGCCGGACGAGGTATCGACGAGGTCGACACCGTGCTCACGCAGCAATCCACCCAATTCCGCGCTCTCCTCGATCGCCCACCCGCCGTCCACCCAGTCGGTGGCCGAAAGACGCACCAGCACCGGCTTCCCGGCCGGCCAGGCGGCCCGGACGGCGTCGACCACCTCGAGCACCAATCGGGTCCGGTTCTCGAAAGTGCCGCCGTACTGGTCGATCCGCTGGTTGGCCAGCGGGGACAGGAATTGGTGGAGCAGGTAGCCGTGGGCGGCGTGCACCTCGACGACGTCGAAGCCCGCGTCATCGGCGCGGCGCGTTGCGTCGGCGAAGGCGGCGACGATGTCGGCGATCTGGTCGGTGGTCAGCGCGGCCGGGGTGGCGTACCCGTCGAAGGCGACCGCTGACGGTGCGACGGCCGGCCAGCCGCCCTCGCTCTCCGGGACCGTGCCATGGCCGAGCCAGGGAGTGGCGGTCGAGGCCTTGCGGCCGGCGTGGGCAAGTTGCAGGCCGATCGGCGTGCCCTGCGAATGCGCGAACTTCACGACGCGCTGCCACGCCACGACCTGCTCGTCGTTCCAGATGCCGGTGTCCTGCGGGCTGATCCGGCCGTCCGGGGTGACTGCGGTGGCCTCGGTGAGGATCAATCCGTACCCGAGCGCGGCGTGCGAACCCAGGTGCACCAGATGCCAGTCGGTGGGCACGCCATCCTGCTCCTCCACGCTGTACTGGCACATCGGGGACAACCAGATGCGATTGGAGATGGTCAGGTCCTGCAGGGTGATCGGGTCGAACAGCGACGGCATGGGCTCACCTTCCTCGAATCATGTCCGAGGTGCTGCGGTGGACCCCGGTGGCCGGGTGTCCGGCCGCTCGTCCAGGGCAACCCAGGTGCTCGACGACCTATTCCTGTGGCGCCGGTCATAGTGCTTGACCTGGGATTTGTGGGCAAATCGTGGGAGCGCCGGGAGGTTGGGTCAGACTGCTTCCGTGAGTTGGGCGGAGGGGGGCCTGGTGCACTCGCCGGACGACGGGCAGCGGTACGAGATCCTCGACGGCGTGCTGCTCGTGAGCCCGGTGCCGATCCCGCAGCACCAGACGGTGTTGTTCGAGCTGGCCGTGCTGTTCCGCGCCGCCTGCCCGCCCGACCACCGCGCCTTTGTTGCGCCGGTCGACTGGCAGCCCGACGGTCGTACCTCGCTGCAGCCCGACATCCTCGTGGTCCGCAAGGACCGGATCGGCGAGAAGAACGTCGTGCAGACGCCGACCCTGGTCGCGGAGGTGCTGTCGCCGAGCACGGCCCGGATCGACCGGATGGTCAAGTTGTCCCGATGCGCCGAGGGTGGCATCGCGCAGTACTGGTTGGTCGATCCGGGCC
>Ga0247821_10000834_pt1 | contig 17281 bp, 18 predicted proteins | sample 13C_Glycerol_Day_FD_192481 | JGI IMG/M metagenome (GOLD analysis project Ga0247821, IMG submission 192481) | Soil microbial communities from agricultural site in Penn Yan, New York, United States - 13C_Glycerol_Day14 | ecosystem: Environmental > Terrestrial > Soil > Agricultural land | place... | reverse complement strand
CGCTACACCGGCAATGCCAACGGCATCGGCACCCGGCCAACCGTGCAGCGCAGCTATGAAGTGGTCGCGGCGCTGGCCAACGACATCCTCGGCAATCCACTGGGGGTGAGCATCAATGACCCCAGTGGTGTCGGCCAGCACGTCGGCGGTCCATTGAAGGCCAATGGCGGTACCCTGGTCTACAACAGTCGGCGCACCAGTATTCCTCAGGTTACTGTGACCGATCCGGAAGATGGTGAAACCTTCACCATCGGTGGCCACAGCGGGCCACTGCATGACCCGACCGCGATCCTCTACGTGCGCAAGGCTGACCTTGATCCGGTCACCGGCAAGCTCAAGCCTGGCGTGCCGATCGAGCCGCTGGTGCTGCGTGCCGCTGCTGGCGAGTGCTTGAAGGTCACCCTGGAAAACCGTCTGCCGCTGGTGATGCCGGACCTGCCCAGCACCGCCGTGATGCAGAACGTGGTCAAGCGTGACCGCCAAGGCAGCGAAGGCTCCACCGCCTTCAACAACAACCTGATGCGTCCCTCCAGCCATGTTGGCCTGCACACGCAACTGCTGGCCTATGACATCACCAAGTCGGACGGCGTCAACGTCGGCCAGAACCCGGTCCAGACCGTACCGCCGCGCACCGGCAGCAGCGGTGCCTACCCGAACAAGGTGTACCAGTACTATGCCGGGCACCTGGAACGTGAAGGCAAGCCGGTGATGCAGATGGGCCGGTCGGTGGACAACATCAACACCACGGCCATCGAGTTCGGTGGGCTCAACATCACCCCGGCAGACGTCATCAAACAGGGGCAGAAGGGCCTGATCGGTGGCATGAGCATTCTGCCGCAGACCGCGACCTGGACCGAAGACAGCGCCAGCCGTGCCTCGGCCACGGTGCAAGTGCCAGGGCAGGCGGCCTACCGCGACTTTGCTACCCTGTGGCAGCGGGCGCTGAACATGCGCTGGGCCGATGGCCGGCCGGTGGAAGGCATCGCCACTGAAGGCAACGGGGTGCCGGGCGATCCGAAAGATAACTCGAACATGGCCATCAACTACAAGACCGAGCCCCTGTGGTTGCGCTTTGGCCTGGCCCCGGATGCGCCATTTGGGCATGCCGACGGCAATGGTTGGGCGGATGTCCCCAATGCCCACATGGCCTACAGCAACGCCCTGGTCGGCAGCGATCCGCAAACCCCTGTGCTGTGGGCCAAACCGGGTCAGCCGTTCCGTAACCACATCCTGATGCCTACCGGGGGCAGCCGTGGCATTACCTACCAACTCGATGGGCACCTGTGGCCACTGCACAACTACCAGGCTGAGAAGTCCGACATCGGCGGCTACCCATTGAATCTACCGGGGATCGGTTCGGTGCGCTTTGGCTACAACCCACAGGCGATGTTCATCGGCGCCCAGGAAAGCGTGCTACCGGCTGCGCACTTCAGCTTCATGGTGCCCAGTGCCGGGGGCAGCAACGCCATACCCGGTGACTACCTGTTCCGCGACTATGCTGCCTACGGCAACGTTTCGGGGCTATGGGGGATCTTGCGAGTAACGGAAGAAGCACCACCGACTACAGCGCCAGCGCAGTGACAGGGAGAGGAAGAGGTCATGAACAATAAAAATCGACCGTTGTACCTGGGCCTGATGGCAGGCTTGACCCTCATGGGTGTGGGGGTCAGCTACGAGAGCCTGTGGTGCGACCCGCGCAGTGAGTTGGCTGAGACTCAAAGCGACCCGCAGGCCTTGCATCGGCTTAGCCGTGATGGCGTCACGGTCGAGTTCGAGGCGCGGCCACTGGGCAGCGACGGGGTGCTGACCGAGGGCGCGTTTGCCAGTGTGCGCTTCAACGTCACCGATCAGAACAGCGGCCAGCCATTGTCGGGCATTGCCCCCGGCGCCTGGCTGGACAAGGCGTTGACCGGCGACGCAGCCAAGGATCGCAACAAAAGCTGTAAGGCACGGGTGGCGCTGTTTCTTAAAAGCAGCATCGGTGCCCGGCCATTGCTCGACCTCAACAGCTACTTCCTGCTGGTACTCAACAAAGACGCCAGCCTGACCGTGATCGACCCCTCAGTCTCGGTCGGCGGTGTGACCAGCACCCTGGCGCGGATCGAACTGCCTGGTGTACCCATGGACTGGGCGGCCAGCAACGACGACAAACAGGTATTCGTGTCGATCCCCGAGCGCGATGAGGTGGCATTGATAGACACCGAGACCTTCCAGCGCGTTGGCAATATCGCTGCCGGCAAACAGCCGTTGCGGGTAGCCTTGCAGCCGGACCAGCGTCTGTTGTGGGTCGGCAACAACTCAACGGATCCCGCGCGCAGTGGTGTCACCGTGATTGATGTGACCAGCCGCAAAAACATGAAGTTCTTTGCCACCGGTACTGGCCATCACGAAATCGCCTTCAGCGCCGACTCGCGGTATGCCTTTGTCAGTAACCGCGACAGCGGCACCTTGAGCGTGATCGATGCCAGTGAAATGCGTCTGATCAAGACCTTGAAGGTTGGCCCGCACCCCTTATCGGTGGCCTATTCGGCGCTGTCGCAGGCGGTGTATGTGGCCGATGGTCGCGACGGCAGCATCAGTGTCATTGATGCCCGCAGTCATACTTTGCGCCACCGCATCGAGGGCCAGCAAGGGTTGGGGCCGATGCGGTTCAGCAGTGACGGGCGTTTCGGCATCGTCCTCAACACCCTGGAAAGCCAGGCGCTGGTAATCGACGCCAGCACCGACCGGCTGATTCACAGCCTGCCGGTGGCCGCCGAACCCTATCAACTGACCTTCACCAAGGCCTACGCCTATATTCGTGGCCTGGCTTCACCGAAGGTCACCATGGTCAACTTGAGCAGCCTTGGCGAGGGCCGCCAGCCCATCGTCCAAGGCTTCGAGGCAGGCCCGGCGGCACCGCGTCAGGCCGGTGACCTGCCGTTGGCCCAGGGTTTGGCGGTGTCGCGCGATGAGAACTCGGTGTTCGTCGTTAACCCGGTGGACAACACCACCTACTTCTATGCCGAGGGCATGAATGCACCGATGTCCGGTTACGCCAACCGCGGCCACAATGCCCGTGCGGCGTTGGTGATCGACCGCAGCCTGCGCGAGGTGGCGCCGGGGGTGTACAGCTCGACGATCAAACTGCCGGCTGCTGGCACCTTCGATGTGGCCTTCATGCTCAACCAACCGCAGATCATTCACTGCTTCAGTACTGAAGTGGCCGCTTCGCCCACCGCGCCTCATCGGCAGACGCCGCAGGTCGAGTTCCTGCTTGAACCCACCGTGGTCGTGCAGGGCAGCCCGTTTACCGCGCGCTTTCGTATCGTCGAAGGCAATGGTACCCCGCGCAACGGTATCAAGGACTTGAGTGTGCGCTACTTCCTCGCACCTTCGTCGCGGGCCCGTGACAGCCGCGTGCATGAAGTTGGCGAGGGCGTCTATGAGGCACCGTTGGAGCTGGCAGAAGCCGGCGCCTGGTACCTGCATGTACAGGCGCCGTCGCTGGGCAGTGCCTTTGCCGAAAAAAATTACACCAGCCTACGGGTGCTGCCTGCCGGGGCTCAACAAGCGTCTGACTCGGGTTCAAGGAGTGTGCGATGAAAAGGCTTGATCGCTGCAGACTGTTCAGCCTCTGCCTGTTAGCCGCCAGTTGTGGTTTTGCCCAGGCGCATGGTGGTGTGGATCACAGCGCCCAGGGTGACCACAGTGGACATGCTCCACCTGCCGCTCACCACGAAAAGGCCTCCGTGCGTTTCGCCGACGTGCAATTGCTCGACCAGAACGGCATGCCGGTACGCCTGGAGAAGGACCTGGTGGGCGATCGCCTGGTGGTCATGGGCTTTATCTACACCAGCTGTACCACAGTGTGCCCAGTGGTGTCGTCGATCATGGCCAAGGTGCAAAAGCAATTGGGTGGGCGGGTCGGCGACGAAGTCCAGTTGGTGTCGATCAGCGTCGACCCACAGCGCGATGATTCCAAACGCCTGCAAGATTATGCCAAAGCCTTCCAGGTGGGGCCGGGCTGGAGCTGGCTGACCGGCACCCCCTATGCCGTCAATGAAACCCTCAAGGGTTTGGGCAGTTTCAGCGCCAATCTCAGTGAACATCCACCGCTGATCCTGGTAGGCGATGGCCGCAGTGGCAAATGGACGCGTTTCTATGGCTTTACCGATCCGGCGTTGCTGGTGACGGAAATCGATCGCCTCAGTGCTCGTCGCGTGCATGCCAAACACACCGCTATCGCCCAGGAGGTATTGCCATGAGCGCCGCACCTGCACACAAATCGGCGATGCGCGGGGTCGACTGGCTGGCGTTGCTGGCCTGCCTGTGGATCCTCAGCTCGGTGGCGTTTGCCCATGAAGGGCATGCCCCGCAAAGCAGTCCAAGCCCCAACCCCAGTGCCGTTACGCCGACTGCGGGCACCCATGATGCCCAGACTTACTTTACCGACAGCCTGGTGCAGGACCAGAACGGTCGCACGTTACGGTTCTACAGCGATGTGCTCAAGGACCGTGTGGTGTTGCTCAATGTCATTTTCACCCACTGCAGCGATGCCTGCCCGCTGATTACCCGCAAGCTGCGCGAGGTGCGCGAAGCCATGGGCGAGGAGGCGGCCAGCAAGGTGACGTTCGTTTCCTTGAGCAGCGACCCGACCAACGATACGCCGCAAGTGCTCAAGGCCTTTGCGCAAAAACAGGGGGTGGACGGGCCCAACTGGCTGTTCCTGACCGGTGACAAGGCGCAGATGGACCTGGTGCTGATGCGCCTTGGCCACCTGATTCCCAGCCCCGAACAACATTCCACCCAACTGATCGCCGGTGATGTCGCCAACAAACGCTGGAGCAAGATCCGCCCTGATGCGCCGCCGATGGCGATCGCCCAGCGCCTGCAATTGCTTTCGCAACCCCTGGCCGGACGTTGAAGATCATGACCACGACGGCGCGCACCCTGGCCGTGTTGCTGATGCTCGTCGCCAGCAACGTAAGCCTGGCCCTGGACCTGAGCCCGGCAGAACTGGCAGGCAAGCGCTTGTACCGCGAGGGTGTGTCGAGCAGCGATGCTCAAGTGTCGGCGCGGGTCGGTGCTGCCGATATGCTGGTGCCGGCCAGTGTCGTGCCCTGTGGCAGTTGCCATGGCGCCGATGGCCTGGGGCGGGCCGAGGGTGGTGTGCGTCCGCCGCCGCTGAGCTGGCAACGCCTGGCCCTCGGCCAGGGGCAGCGTAGTGTCAATGGCCGTGCCTATCCGGCTTACACCGAGGCGAGCCTGGCGCGAGCGATTCAGGAGGGCCGGGACCCGGCGGGCAATCACCTGGACCCGGCGATGCCACGCTTTGTCCTGAGCATGGCTGACCAGCGTAACCTCACTGCCTATCTTAGGCGCTTGGCCGATGACCGTGATCCAGGGATAGAGGAGCAGACATTGCGCTTGGGCACTTTACTGCCTGGCGAGGGTGCGCTGGCGGCGTCGGCACGGGTGGTGGCAGCGGTGCTCAACGACCGCATCGAGCAACTCAACCAACAAGGCGGCATTCATGGGCGCAGGCTGCAGTTGATCAACGTCGATCCTGGGCCCGATCAAGCGAGTGCCGAACAAGCCCTCGCACAGTTGCTGGAACACGAACAGGTGTTCGCCTTGATTTCGCCGCTGGCACCCGCGCTGGAGCCGGTGCTGGCGAGCCGCCTGGAGCAAGCGCGGGTGCCTTTGATCGGCAGTGCACCGGCATTGACCAGCAGTGTGCAGATCTTTGACCCTTTGCCGGGGCTGGATGAGCAACTCTTGAGTCTGGCTGACTACGCCCAGGCCACGTTGGCACAACAACAGGTCGGTACGCGGATTGTGTATGCCGATCCCGCCCAAGCCTCCATGGCCCAGCACCTTGAGCAGCAACTGCAACAACGCGGTTGGCGCGAGGTCAAGGTTCAAGCCCTGACTGACCAAGCGCCAGAGGGCCAGGCCATTTTCTTTCTCGGTCAGGCCGACGACTTCGGCCAGTTGACCACCCAGCTGCAGCAGAGCGGTCGCACTCCTTACTTGTTTGCCAGCGCCAACCAGGTCTCCAGCCAGTTGCCGCGAGTGCCTGAAGCCTGGTCGCGGCGGGTCTATCTGGCTTATCCCTTTGTCCCAGGGGACTGGACACCTAGCGGGCGCCAGGCACTAATGGAGATGCGAGTACGCCAAGGCCTGGACGGTCGCCAGGGAGTATTGCAGGTCAGCACCTGGTGTGCGGTGCAGTTGCTTGGCGATGCCCTCAAGCGTGCCGGACGGGATGCCAGCCGTGAAAAACTGATCCAGGCACTGGAGGGCCTGCACGATGTGCAGACCGGCTTGACGCCGCCGTTGAGTTTTGGACCGGGGCGCCGTCAGGGCTTGGCTGGCGCTCATGTCGTCACCCTGGAAATGCCCGGCCCGGTGTTCTATCCGGTGGCGGCCTATCGTCCTGTCACTGAGGTGACCACGCCATGAAGCTGCTCTGTCTGTTGCTGTGCCTGTTGGCCCTGCCGCTACAGGCGCAAGAAGGCCCAGCTGCGGCCAGGGTCAATGGTGTGCCCATTAGCCAGCTGCGTCTGGAACGTTACTTCGCCGACTACTTGCAGGCACAGAGCAGGGCCTTGACCAGTATTCGCAACCCCAGCGTGTACAAGCGTCTGCGCGAGCAGGCGCTCAATGACCTGATCGATAAAGAGTTGCTTTGGCAGGAGGCACAGCGTCAAGGAATCAAGGTCAGTGATCGTCAGGTGGATGAGCAGATAGACCAGCTACGTCAGGCGATGGGCACAGCAAAGCCCTTTGAGCAGCGTCTGGCCGATGCCGGGTTTGATGCCAACAGCTTTGCCGACTACACCCGTCATGAATTGGCCGCGCAGCAGGTGTTCATGCAGGCCTCTCAGGTCCCGGAGCCGAGCCCGGACCAGGTCCGCGCATTCTATGTGGCCAATCAGGAATCTTTGCAGCAGGCAGAGAACCAAACCGGCACTGGCCCAGTCGAACCTGAGCAGGGATTGAGTTTGGCAAAACGTTTGCTGGTCGATCAGCACCAGGCGCAGGCGCGCCACGCCTTGCTACAGCGTCTGCGTGACGCCGGGCAGGTGCAACGACTTGACTGACAACTCATCTGACCCCCAATGTTGGGGACATCAGTAGGGGCAAAACGCCAGCCGGTCCCCGGGATTGGGGAAGGGGGGATGGCCCGTTTGCGTCTACTCTTAAAGAATCAACGACATAGCACAGTGAAAAGCGCCGCCTCCGGTCTGGCACGAAGCATGCGTAAGCCTCTACAAGGTCGCACTTCGTCAGACCGGGAAACCGGGCCTGTGATGCTTCAGGGAGTCGACCTTGGTTAACACAGTATTGGTAGTCGATGACGAACAGACCCTTGCGGGCAATATCCAGGATTATCTGGGGCAGCAAGGCCTGGATGTCCATGTTGCCTACGACGGCGAGAGTGCCATCGGTAAAGCCGAGCGCACCCGACCTGACGTGATAGTGCTCGATTTCCGCTTGCCCGACATGGAGGGGTTTCAGGTACTGGAAGCTGTACGCAAGAGCAGGAACTGTCATTTCGTGCTGATCACTGCCCATCCGACCGCTGAGGTCCGTGAGCGGGCCAGTCAACTGGGTGTCAGTCATATCCTGTTCAAGCCTTTTCCGCTGGCGGAACTGGCCCGTGCAGTCAACGACCTGATGGGCATCAAGCGCGAAGCCAGGAGCCAGGGCAACACGGACACAGGGTTCGTCGAACGGCGCCAGAGCAGGAGTGAGAATTTTCCCCTGCAGTTGTTCGACGGTAGTTGGGTTTTGGCAGATCGCCGCCGTAATGGCGCGAGGCCGCCGGAACCGGACGACGACCAACTGCTCACCGGGGAATAACGCGCGAGCAGACCTGACCATGGCTTGCCGCGCCCCGCGCTGGAGAGCAAGTCATGGAAACCGTGTCGCTCGCTGTTGTCACCACCCAGGCCGGTGCCGTTGCCCCCCTCGGTCGTGAGTTGCTGGCCCAGGCCCGTGCCGTCGCCGAACAGAGCGCCGAACGCCTCCTCGATACCCTGCAACGCCTGAGTGGCCAGAGCCCTGCCGATTTTGTCGCCCGCTTAGGGGTGACCCTGCATTACCCGGTGCTGGACAGCCAGGCGTTGTTTGCCGCCACACCGCTGTTCGACCGAGTCAGTCTGGCCCAGTGCCTGAAGCGCGAATTCCTCTTCCTTGAACATGACGGCCAAGCCTTGGGCGTGTTTGCTGACCCCTTCGATACCGCGCGTCTAGCCTGGATCGACGAGTGCCTGCAAGGCGCGCCGCTGTACCTGGTCGAAGCCGCTGACCTTGCCGGCTTTCTGGCCCGCCACGAAGAAAGCTTTCATGCGGTTGACTCGCTGGACAACGAAAGCGAAGCAGTCAACGAACTCGACACCCTGCAGAGCCTGTCGCTGGCCAGCATCAGCGAAGACCAGAGCCGGGTGGTCAAGCTGGTCAACTCGACCCTTTATGACGCCCTGAAAATGCACGCCAGTGACATTCATCTGGGTGTCACGGGTAACGGTCTGGTGATCAAGTACCGCATCGATGGCGTGCTCAACAGCATCAGCAAGGTCAGCGGCAGCGAGTTCGCCGAACAGGTGATCTCGCGGATCAAGGTCATGGCCGAGTTGGACATCGGTGAAAAGCGCGTACCGCAGGACGGTCGCTTCAAGATCGGCATCAGTGCCCGGCAGATCGACTTTCGTGTGTCGATCATGCCGAGCATCTTCGGTGAAGATGCGGTGTTGCGGGTACTCGACAAGCAGGACCTGGCCGATCGCGTCAGCGGCGTGCAACTGCAGGCCCTGGGGTTCGAAGATCACACCCTGCGCAGCCTGCGCCGCCTGGCGAACGAACCGTACGGGATGATCCTGGTTACCGGCCCGACTGGCAGCGGCAAGACCACCACCCTCTACGCCATGATCAGTGAGATCAACCACGGCGTGGACAAGATCATCACCATCGAAGACCCGGTTGAATACCAATTGCCGGGGGTATTGCAGATTCCGGTCAACGAGAAAAAAGGCCTGACCTTCGCCCGCGGCCTGCGCTCGATCCTGCGTCACGACCCGGACAAGATCATGGTCGGTGAGATCCGCGACCCGGACACTGCACAGATTGCCGTGCAGTCGGCCCTGACCGGGCACCTGGTGTTCACCACCATCCATGCCAACAACGTCTTCGATGTGATCGGCCGCTTCAGCCAGATGCAGGTCGACCCCTACAGCTTTGTTTCCGCCCTTAACGCAGTGTTGGCCCAGCGCTTGATTCGCCTGGTGTGCCCGCACTGCGCCAGCCCCCATCAGCCCAGCGAGGAAGAACTCAGCCTTTCGGGGCTGGTAGCGGGGCAGGTGGATGACTACCACTTTGTTCACGGCAGCGGTTGCGGCCAGTGCCGGGGCAGTGGCTATCGCGGACGCACGGCGATCGCCGAATTGCTGCACCTGGACGATGAACTGCGGCAGATGATCGTCGAACGTCGGCCCCTGGCCCAGATCAGGGCGTTGGCCTGTCAACGCGGTCTGCGCCTGCTGCGCAGCTCGGCACTGGAACTGGTGCGCGATGGCCGGACCACCCTGGAGGAGATCAATCGTGTCACATTTGTCGCCTGATCGTTTTATCGCCGTGCTCGGCGCCCAGGGTGTTGGTGTTTGCCAGCGCCAAGGACAGCAACAACACTGGCTGGGCAGCCTGGGCTTTATTGCCGAACGCAGCCAGGCCGCGAGTCTGGCCCTGGACACGCTGCACAGCCTGCTGGCTGAACAGCGCTGCAAGGGCGCCGACCTGCAACTGGTGCTGTCAGCGCATTACTGCCGCTTCTGCCTGGTGCCCTGGAGCGCGGCGATCAGCCGTCCCGATGAGCTGCACCACTATGCTCGGGCCTGCTTTGAAGCCCACTATGGCCAGAGCCTGGACGGCTGGCGCCTGGTGGTCTCGCCCGAGGCCGCCGGCGCTGCACGGATTGCCACTGCCGTGCCGGAAGCCCTGCTGCAGCGGCTGCATGAGCACTGCCGCGACCTCGGTTTACGCCTGCGCTCGGTGCGCCCTTACTTGATGGCCGCCTATAACCGCTTTGCCGAGCAACTGGGGCAAAGCGACTTCCTTTTCGTCCTCGCCGAGCCACAACGCACGGTTTGCCTGCTGGCGCAGAACGGTGTCTGGCGCCAGGTCAGCGCGCAGGGCAGTGGTGACAGTGACGCTGCTCTGCAAGCTCTGATTGCCCGCCAGTGCGAACTCAATAGCCACGAACGTACGCTGGCGGTGTTCCTTCACGCGCCGGGTCGGCTGGAGCAGCCTCCGCTCATCGATGGCGTGCACTTGTGCGAACTGGACGGTGAAGCCGCTGACGTGCTGTGCCGCATGACCCGGGCGGTGGCCTGAAATGCGCCGCCTGGAGCTGGACTTTCAGCCACGGCGCACAGCCGTTGCGGCCTGGGTGTTGTTGGCGCTCGGCGCCAGCCTGTTGGCAGGGGCGATTATCGTTAGCCAAGGTTTCGAGCAGCAGCAGGCAGCACTTGATCAGCAACTGGAATCGTTCGAGCGGCAGTTGGGCAAACGCCCTGAGCATAGCGCGTCGCTGACCCCGGCGCAGAGCCGCGAGCAAACCGAGAAGCTGGCACAGATGCGCAGCGTCTCGCAGCAACTGCAGCGGCCGTGGGAGCGTCTGTTCGACATGCTCGAAGCACTGCCCCAGGACGACGTCGCGCTGCTGACCCTGACCCCCGATGCACGTAAGGGTCAGGTTCGCATCAGCGCCGAGGCCCGCGACCTGGAAGCCATGCTGAGTTTCCACAAGCGCCTGGAAGCCAGTGGTGAGTTGCGCGATGTGTCATTGCTCAACCACGAAATCATGGCCAAGCAAGCCGAGCATCCGGTGCAGTTCAACCTGTCGGCGACCTGGGAGATCGGCAATGCCCATCCATAGCCTGATTGTCCATGAGCGTGTCCGCCAGTTGGGCGTGGTTGGCCTGGCCGGTGCTGCCTTGGTGTTGCTGGCCTTGCTGTATGGCGCGGCAGTGGTACTGCCGCACTGGCAGCAGGTGCAACAGCAGCACCTGCGCAGCGAGCAGGCGCTGGCGCAGTTGCAGCAACTCAAACGTGGCGACCTGAAACTGCCGCAGGTGCCCCAGCGTGAACTGGAAGACTTTCACAAACAACTGCCGGCCCAGCCGCAGGCCACCGTGGTCATCGACCGTATCTACAGCTTGGCCAAGGCCGAACGCATCAGCCTGGCTCGCGGTGAGTATGCCCTGGGGGTCGACCCGAAGACCCAGCTGGCGCGCTATCAGATCCTCTTGCCGGTGCGTGGCAGCTACCCGCAGATCCGCCGCTTCGTTCACGCCTTGCTCGGTCAGTTGCCGGCCCTGGTGCTGGAAGACGTCGACCTGCAGCGCAAGAAGATCGGGGACAGCGAGCTGACCGGTCGCCTACGTATGACCCTTTATCTGTCGAGGTCATGATGAACACTCAACGCCGCCTGGCCTGGCTGGCCTTTCTCGGATCCGCTGCCGTGCTGGCGTGGGCGCCGGGCTACTTCTTCGCGGACTCGGCCGCTGACAGCGAGGCAGTGATTGCCGCCGCCGACAAAGCCACGGTCGCTGCCAACGAAGTGGGCGCGCAGGCTGCCAAGCCAGCCGTGCTCAAGCTGCGCGACCTGTTCCCGAGCAAAAGCTGGAAACCGGCCGCACAGATGGCCACGGTCACGGAGCAACCGGCTGTTGTAGCGCCAGTGGCCTCGGCGCCCACTGCACCGGCGTTGCCGTTCCAATTTGTCGGTCGCCTGCACGATCGCGACGATCAGCAGGTGTTTTTGCAAAGTGGTGAAAAGCTTTACGTCGTACGTCGCGGCGATGTGATTGATGACCTCTACCGGATCGAGCAAATCTCCGCCACGGAGTTGAGCCTGGTCTACCTGCCGTTGCACCTGTCCCAGACTTTGTCTGTAGGGAGCGCACCATGATTTCGTCCAGGCACTGCAACAAGGCGCCGTACCTGATGCTGGCACTGTGTGTAGCCCTGGCCGGCTGCGGTACCAGTGGCGTACGCAAGGACGGCCAGGCGCTGATCGCCGAAGGGCAGTACGAAGCGGGCATCGCCTTGCTCGAGGAATCACTCAAGGAAAATCCGCGCGACACCGAGCTGAACATCGCCGTGATCCAGGGCCGTCGACAGGCGGTGGAGGCCTTACTGAGCCAGGCTGATAGCGACCGCAGCCGCCACGACTTCGCGGGTGCAAGCATGGGCTACGGCCGGGTGCTGACCCTGGAGCCGAACAACCGCCGGGCCCAGGAGGCGGTGCGCCAGCTTGAACAGATCCACAACCTCGACGAGCGCATCACCCTCGGCCAGGCAGCGCTGCGTCGCGGTGACCTGTTCGGTGCCGAGCGGCACATGCGTGAAGTGCTCCAGCTCGACCCGCAGAACGCTCAAGGCCTGACCCTGCGCAGTGACATCGAACTGGTGCAGAGCCGCACCGCCCAGCCTAACCCGCAACTGCGCACGAAAATGGAACGGCCGGTGACCCTGGAGTTTCGTGATGCCAACCTGAAAACCATCTTTGAGGTGCTGTCGCAGGTGGCCGGGCTCAATTTCATCTTCGACAAGGACCTGCGTCCGGACATGAAGGCGACCATCTTCGTCAAGGACGTGCGCATTGAAGATGCCGTGGCGCTGCTGCTGGAACAGAACCAGTTGCACCAGAAAGTGGTGAACGACAACACCCTGCTGATCTACCCGGACTCGCCGCAAAAGACCAAGGACTATCAGGAATTGGTCATGCGCACCTTTTACCTGACCAGCATCGACTCCAACACCGCGCTGAACCTGGTCAAGACCATGCTCAAGACCCGAGATGTGTTCGTCGATGAACGCCTCAACACCTTGACCATGCGCGATACCCCCGATGCGGTGCGCATGGCTGAAAAACTGCTGCAGTCGCAGGACCAGTCCAATCCTGAAGTGGTGCTGGAAGTCGAGGTGATGGAGGTCGCGCGTTCGCGAATCCTCGAGCTCGGCCTGCAGTGGCCCAATACCTTCGGGGTGCTCAATGAAGATGGCAAAGCCGTAAGCACCCTCGATCAACTGCGTGGCATCGACTCGTCGCGCATCACCATTTCGCCGTCGCCGCAGGCCAAGATCAACGCCCAGGACAACGACATCAATACCTTGGCAAGCCCGGTGATTCGCGTCAGCAACCGCGAGCAGGCACGCATCCATATCGGCCAGCGGGTGCCGATCGTCAGCGCTACGTCGGTGCCGTCTACCCAGGGACCGGTGATCACCGAAAGCATTACTTACCTGGACGTCGGCCTTAAGCTTGAAGTGACCCCGATTGTGCACTTGAACAACGAAGTGGCGATCAAGGTATCGCTGGAGGTCAGTAACGCCAAGCCACTGGAACCGACCCGTCAAGGCACCATTCCGGTCCAGGTCGACACCCGCAACGCCCAGACCAGCCTGCGCCTGCATGACGGTGAAACCCAAGTGCTGGCGGGGCTGGTGCGCAACGACGACGGTGCCAGCGGCAACAAGATTCCGTTGCTGGGCGACATTCCCGGGTTGGGACGACTGTTTGGCAGCAACCGCAACGACAAGAGCCAATCGGAACTGGTGCTGTCGATCACTCCGCGCATTGTGCGCAACCTGCCATACCAGAGCCCGTCGGACATGGAGTTCCCGTCGGGCACTGAAACCAGCATGCAGATCCGCAACCTCAATCGCACGATTGAGGTCAGCGACGAGCAGCCGATCGCCGCCGTGCCTACTGCTGTGAGGCCCTAAGCCATGAACCGCTCGATGGCAGGATTCAGCTTGATCGAAGTGATGTTGACCCTGGCGCTGCTCGGGTTGCTGGCCTCGATTGCCGCACCGCTGACCGAAACCCTGGTGCGCCGGGGCAAGGAGCAGGAGCTGAAAACCGCGCTGTATCAGATTCGCGACGCCATTGACGCCTACAAACGCGCCTTCGATGCGGGTTACATCGAGAAATCGCTTAATGCCAGCGGCTATCCACCCAGCTTGCAGGTGCTGGTGGACGGGGTGCGCGATGTGCGCAGTGCCAAAGGTGCCAAGTTTTACTTTCTGCGGCGCATTCCCCACGACCCGTTGCTCAGCGCCAAGGCCGACGACGAAGGTGGCTGGGGCCTGCGTGCCTATGACAGCTCGGCACAAAGCCCGCGCGAAGGTGAAGACGTTTTCGACGTCTACTCCAAGGCAACGGGCAAGGGCCTCAACGGCATCGCCTACGGGCAGTGGTGACCAGCATGAAACGCAGCCAAGGCTTCACCTTGATCGAGTTGCTGGTGGTGATGGCGATCATCGCCACGCTGATGACCATTGCCATGCCGCGCTATTTCCAAAGCCTGGAAACCTCGCGTGAAGCCACCTTGCGTCAGAGCCTGGCGGTGATGCGCGAAGCACTGGACCACTACTACGGCGACACTGGGCGTTACCCCGAGTCGCTGGAGCAACTGGTCGAGCAACGGTACCTGCGCAACGCGCCGCTGGACCCGATCACCGAGCGCCGTGACCAGTGGCAGGTGGTCGCTCCGCCAGAGGGCGTGGGCGGTTCCGTGGCCGATATCAAGAGCGGTTCAACTGGGAGGGCGCGTGATGGCAGCTTATATGCCGAGTGGTAGCGCCGCCGAAGCGGGCTTCACGTACCTGGGGGTGCTGTTGCTGATTGCGGTGACCGGTATCGCCCTGGGTTCGACGGTGACCCTGTGGTCGACCCAGGCGCTGCGCGAGCGCGAGCGCGATCTGCTCTGGGTTGGCAGTCAGTATGCCCAGGCCTTGCGCAGCTACTACCGCAACTCGCCGGGCCTTGCGCAGTACCCAGAGACCCTGGAAGCACTGCTGGAAGACCCGCGCTATCCCAACCTCAAGCGTCACTTGCGTCGTTTGTACCCGGACCCAATCACCGGCAGCGATGACTGGGGGCTGCTGCGCGCCATCGACGGGCGCATCACCGGGGTGTACAGCCGTTCGGATCTCGCCCCGTTGAAACAGACCGGGTTTGCCGCCCAGTGGTCGGACTTTGAAGGCCTGCAGCACTACTCAGACTGGCAGTTCGTGGCTGAGAAGGATTTTGCCGAATCCGCCGCAAGTGGGCGCAAGGGCCAGGGAGCAGGGCAATGAACCGCCGCCTGGCAACCTGCGCCCTGGCCTTGGTGCTGCTGGCCGGCACGGCCCGCGGCGGTGCCGAGGACGAGATGATGGGCTTTATCGTCGACAACACCATCTCGCACATTGGCCACGACTTCTATTACAGCTTCGCCGAGCGGTTGCGTGCCACCAGCCGCCTGGATTTCAACCTGGTGGTACGCGAACGGCCCGACCCACGCTGGGGCAGCCTGGTCACGGTCGAGTATGAGCAACGGGTGGTCTACCGGCGTTTCCTGCCACCCAACACCACAGAGCTGAAGGACGCCGCCTATGAAGCGGCTGACCTGGTCAAGGCGCAGATCATCCAGCGCAAGTTGCAGATGCTGCTGCAGGACACCACCGATCTAGAGAGGGATGAGCTATGAACAACAACAATACCTGCCGCCTGGCCTCCCTGGTCCTGCTGGCTGCCCTGTGCAGCCAGGCGGGTGCCACTGAGCTGGTGTACACCCCGGTCAACCCGGCGTTTGGCGGCAATCCGTTGAACGGCACGTGGTTGCTCAACAACGCCCAGGCTCAGAACGACCATGATGATCCGGACGTCAAGGACCGCGCCTCGGCGTTCGCCAGTACCTCCGCACTGGAGCGCTTTACCAGCCAACTGGAGTCGCGGCTGCTCTCACAACTGCTTAACAACATCAATAACGGCACCACCGGCAGCCTGCAGACCGATGCATTCATCATCAACGTGCTCGACGACTCTGGGGCGCTGACCATCCAGATCACCGATCGGGCAACAGGTGAAATTTCAGAAGTTCTGGTGAACGGCCTGAACCCTTGAAGGGCCGGGCAATGGGGAGAGACAATCATGAAACGATTTCTGACCACACTGCTGATCCTCGCCGCGTTGCAAGGTTGCAGCCTGCGCGAACCGATGCCCGCCGAGCAGGACAGCGAAAGCCCGACCCTGACGCCGCGCGCTTCGACCTACTATGACTTGATCAACATGCCGCGGCCCAAGGGCCGGCTGATGGCGGTGGTGTATGGCTTTCGCGACCAGACCGGGCAATACAAACCGACCCCGGCCAGTTCGTTCTCCACCAGCGTCACCCAGGGGGCGGCAAGCATGCTGATGGATGCCTTGCAGGCCAGCGGCTGGTTCGTGGTGCTTGAACGTGAGGGCCTGCAGAACCTGTTGACCGAACGCAAGATCATTCGCGCTTCGCAGAAAAAGCCGGACACGCCGGTGAACATTCAAGGTGAACTACCACCGCTGCAAGCGGCCAACCTGATGCTCGAAGGCGGCATCATTGCCTACGACACCAACGTGCGCAGTGGCGGCGAGGGGGCACGCTACCTGGGCATCGACATCTCCCGTGAGTACCGCGTCGACCAGGTCTCGGTCAACCTGAGGGCGGTGGATGTACGCAGTGGTCAGGTGTTGGCCAACGTCATGACCAGTAAGACGATTTACTCGGTTGGGCGCAGTGCCGGGGTGTTCAAGTTCATCGAGTTCAAGAAGCTGCTGGAGGCCGAGGTCGGCTACACCACCAACGAACCGGCGCAGTTGTGTGTGCTGTCGGCCATCGAGTCGGCGGTGGGACATCTGCTGGCGCAAGGCATCGAGCGGCGCCTGTGGCAGGTGGCAGGGGATGGCAGCGGCGATAGCGCGACCCTGGACAAATACCTGAGTCAGTATCAAGCCCCATGAGGGAACCACTGACTTGATTGGCACCTTGTAGCCGCTGCCATGAGGCTGCGATCGACTGCAGAGCAGTCGCAATTCGTGCACTTCGTTAGACCTGACGGATTGCGGTGCCTGGTTTTGCGGCCGTTTCACGCCCGATCGCAGCCTCTCGGCAGCGGCTACAGGCCAGGAAGCAGTTGCACATGCTGTAGCCGCTGCCGAGGTACGAGGCTGCGAACGACTGCAGAGCAGTCGCAATTCGTGCACTTCGTTAGACCTGACGGATTGCGGTGCCTGGTTTTGCGGCCGTTTCACGCCCGATCGGAGCCTCTCGGCAGCGGCTACAGGCCAGGAAGCAGTTGCACATGCTGTAGCCGCTGCCGAGGTACGAGGCTGCGATCGACTGCAAAGCAGTCGCAATTCGGGCCAACCTTATGAGCCGAAATTGGCTCTTGCCCGGTGACGGGCAAGACGGTATCTACTACTCATTACGGC
>Ga0247821_10000830_pt1 | contig 17302 bp, 15 predicted proteins | sample 13C_Glycerol_Day_FD_192481 | JGI IMG/M metagenome (GOLD analysis project Ga0247821, IMG submission 192481) | Soil microbial communities from agricultural site in Penn Yan, New York, United States - 13C_Glycerol_Day14 | ecosystem: Environmental > Terrestrial > Soil > Agricultural land | place... | reverse complement strand
TGTCGAGCCAGGTCGCGCCGCTGCCGGTGTAGAGCGTCTCGGGACTCGAGGACGTGTCGATCATCGCGGCGCCCGGCAGCAGCGCATACGCCGACGCGCAGGCGATCCAGGGCGCGCTGATCGGCCATGCCGAGCGGCGCCGCGCCTACCGCATCGCGGTGCTCGACTGCGAGCCGAACCAGACGCCCGGCGGCATGCGCATCGCGCGCGGCCGCATCGACTCGCGCTACGCCGCGCTCTACTACCCGTGGGTGATCGTCTCGAACCCGCTGGCCCGGCCGGGCCGCGACGACATCCCGCGCGAGATCGCGCTGCCGCCCTCGGGCTTCGTGGCCGGCATCTACGCGCGCAACGACACCCAGCGCGGCGTCTACAAGGCGCCGGCCAACGAGGTCGTGACCGGCGCGCTGCGCTTCGAGAGCGACATCAACTTCGCCCAGCAGGAGCTGCTGAACCCGATCGGCGTCAACTGCCTGCGCTACCTGTCGGGCCGCGGCTATCGCGTGTGGGGCGCGCGGCTGGCCTCGAGCGACCCGGAGTGGAAGTACGTCTCGGACCGGCGCTACTTCAACTACCTCGAAGCCTCGATCGACCGCGGCACGCAGTGGGCGGTGTTCGAGCCCAACGGCGAGCGCCTGTGGGCCAACGTGCGGCAGACCATCTCGGACTATCTCTACAACGAGTGGCGCGGCGGGGCGCTGCTCGGCAGCACCACCGAGGAAGCCTACTTCGTGCGCTGCGACCGCACGACCATGACGCAGAACGACCTCGACAACGGACGCCTGATCTGCCTGATCGGCGTGGCGATCATCAAGCCGGCCGAGTTCGTCATCTTCCGCATCGGCCAGAAGACCGCCGACGCCCGGGCATGAACTGAGCATCAAGGGGAACCCACATGGCCAATCGCACCACGCCCTACGGCGCCTTCAACTTCGTCGTCAACTTCGACGGCGGCGAGACCTTCGGCGGCTTCTCGGATGTCTCGGGCATCGGCACCGAACTCACGATCGCCGAGTACCGCAACGGCAACGACAAGGAGAACCACGTGCGCAAGGTCGGCGGCGTGCACAAGGTCTCGGACGTCACGCTCAAGCGCGGCATCGTCAATTCGATCTCGCTGTTCCAGTGGATCAAGGATTCGCGCACCAAGGGCCCCGACGCCAAGAAGAGCATCACGATCCTGCTGCTCGACGAGTCGCAGAAGCCCGTGCAGTCGTGGGTTCTGCGCGGCGTGCTGCCGATGAAGTACACCGGCCCGACGCTGGCGGCCAAGGGCGGCGGTGACGTCGCGATGGAGGAGCTGGTGCTGTCCTCCGAGGCCTTGGAGATGGAAGCCTGATCGGTCCGAGCTTCATCGCCGCGCCATGAGCCTGCTGTTCGAAACCGCCGCCCCGCCGGTCGCGCCCGACCTGCGCCGAGCCGATGTCGCCTGCTTCGTCGGCCATGTGGCGCGCCGGGCCGGCACGCCGCTGCCCGACGCGGTGCGCGAGCAGCTGCGCGAGGGCGGCTGGATCGACGGGCTCTGGGCCCGGCCGCGCGAGCAGGTCGAGGCGCTGCTGAACCTGCCGGTGGTGATCGACAGCTGGGCCCGCTTCGACGCGCTGTTCGCGTGGGAGACGCGGCCCCTGCGCGCGGACCCGGCCGATACCGACACCGGCGTCGCGGTCTGCGCGACCTACCTGGGCGCCGCGGTGCGCAGCTTCTTCGCCCGCGGCGGCCGCCGCGCGATCGTGGTCCGGGTCGGCGACCCCTGGCCCTTCATCGAGACGCTGGCCGACCCGGCCGCGACCCGGCGCGAGCGGCTGCGCCGCATGATCCCCGACTTCGCCGACCGCACGAACCCGGCGCGCCTGTTCGTGCCTTCGGAGCCGTCGACCTGGCAGGGCATCCACCATGCGTACGGCCTGCGCGAGCTGAGCCTGCTGCTGCTGCCCGACCTGGCCGACGCCTGCTGCACCAGCGATCCGCCGCCGCGCACCGGGCTGCCGCCGCCCGCGGTGCCGACCGGCTTCGTCGAATGCAGCGACAACGATGCGCCGCCTGACGACAGCACGCTGCGCCGGCTGCCGGCGCCCCGGCTCGACAGCGAGGGCTACCTGGCCTGGCAGCTGGCGCTGGTCGCGGTGCGCGCCTTCCTGGCCCGGCACCAGCGCGAGCTGATGCTGATCGCCGCGCTGCCGCTGCCGCAGGCCGAGACCCGCCGCGTCAGCGGCGACGGCCAGGTGCATGCGCAGGCCGAGATGGGCGCCTACCTGCGGCGCATCGGCGTGCTGACCGAGGCGGCGATCCCGTCCGACCAGGACCCGGGCGCGGCGAGCGCCTTCGTGCAGCTGGCCTGGCCCTGGCTGCGCACGCAGTCGGCGGTCGACCTGCCCGAATGGCTGGAGTCGCCCGACGGCGTGCTGGCCGGCCTGATCGCCGCCAGCGCGAGCCTGCGCGGCAGCTTCCGCTCGGTGGCCGGCGATTTCTCCGTGGCGCGGCTGCGCGACGTGGTGGATGCCGAGCCGCGGCCCGCCTGGGGCCTGGGCGACGACAGCCCCGATGCGCGGCTGGCGAGGCACGTCTGCCTGTTCGCGCAGCAGCCCGAGGGCTGGGCGCTGCAGTCGGACGTCACGCTGTCGTCGCAGGAGGCCTGGCGCTTCGGCGGCACCTCGCGCCTGATGGGCACGATCCTGCGCGCCGCCCGCGCGGCCGGTGACTGCCTGGCCTTCGATCTCAACGGCCCGGCCACCTGGTCCCGGCTGCGGCGCAGCATCGACAACCTGCTGGCCGGCTTCTGGGCCGAGGGCGCCTTCGCCGGCGCCACCATCGGCGACGCCTTCGCGGTGCGCTGCGACCGCACCACCATGACCCAGGCCGACCTCGACGCCGGCCGCATGATCGTCGAGATCACGCTGCGGCCCGCGGCATCGATCGAGCGCATCACGGTGCTGCTCGACCTCAACAACGCGAGCAGCGCCGCGGCGCTGCGGGAGGCCGCCTGATGCCCGCCCAGGACCTGCCCGAGAACCTGCTGCAGCCGCTGCATGCGTTCCGCTTCCACGTGAGCTTCTCGAATGCGCACGGCGGCGACACGGTGGATGTCTGCAGCGGCGCCTTCGCCGAATGCACGGGCCTGGAGGCCACCATGGAGCCGAAGGTGATCAAGGCCGGCGGCGTCAACTACGGCGCGGCGCAGCGGCCCGGCCCGGTGAGCTTCGCGACCGTGGTGCTCAAGCGCGGCATGACGAGCACGCGCGATGCCTTCAAGTGGTTCCAGCTGGTGGCCGGCGGTGCCTATGCCTACCGTCTTTCGGCCGAGATCCGGATGCAGGACGCGGCCGGCGAGACCGTGGTCACCTGGGGCCTCGACAAGTGCATGCCGGTCAAGTTCAAGGCCTCGGACCTGAACGCCAAGGGCGGCGACATCGGCGTCGAGGAACTGCACCTCGCGCACGAGGGCCTGCGGCTGATCGTCGACTAGGAAAGCAACCCACCATGGCCAGCCTGCCCGACGCCCCCACGGTCGAATCCGCCACCTTCGACGTGCTCGAGGGCCCGGGCGCGGGCGGCGGCGCGATCGCGGTGCAGTTCAATCCGGTCTCGCTCGAGTACACGATCAGCAACGAGTTCGACGACCGCAACGGCAACAACGGCGCCCGCCAGTTCGTCAAGAAGAGCACCGCCAAGCTGTCGATGACGCTGGTCTACGACAGCAGCGACGACGGCAGCGATGTGCGCATCCAGACCGAGACCATCTCGCGCCTGATGGAGCCGGCCAAGGACGGCAAGAAGAAATTCGCGCCCAAGGTCGCGTTCGGCTGGGGCAGCTACAGCTTCAAGGGCGTGATCGAGCAGTACAAGGAGACGATCGATTTCTTCGCCGCCAGCGGCGTTCCGCTGCGCGCCAGCATCGCGCTGACGCTGGCGGCGCAGGAGGTCGAGTTCCAGAGCAGCAAGAACCCCGACGCCAGCGTCGACGGCAACCTCAGGCCCGATCCGGTCGACCTGCCGCCGGGCGCGGCGCCGGCCTCGGTCGCCAATGCGCTCGGCGACCCGCGGGCCGCGCGCGCCATCGCCTCGGCCAATGGCGCGGCCAGCCTGCGCTTCGGCGCCGGTGCCTCGCTGTCGGTCGGCGGCTCGGTCAGCATCGGCGCGCCGGTGGCCTTCTCGGCCGGTGCGGGCCTGGCGGTCGGGGGAGGCGTCTCCGCCGGCGGCGGTGCATCGATCGGCGGCGGCCTTTCGCTCGGCGGCGGCGCCGGGCTCGGCATCGGCGCAACGGCAGGTGCCGCGTTCGCAGGGCTGCGCGTGGGCACTGCAGGCGCCAGCGCCTCGGTCGACACCGCCTCGGCCCGCGCCGCGCTGCTGCCGGCGGCCGGCGTCAGCGGGCCGGTCTCCTTCGGGCTCGGCGGCCGCGCGCGGGCCAGCGGCGGCGCCAGCCTGTCGGCCGACGTCGGCGCCGGCGCCGACCTGCATGCACGAATCGGATTCGGAGGTTGACGATGCCCATTTCATTCGACGAAGTCTCGGCCGAGATCGAACGCGAGCCGGCCCGCGGCAACACCGGCGACACGCCTGCGACGGCGGCGCCGCCGCCCGATCCGCGCGAGCAGTTCGAGCGCGAGCTGCGGATCTTCTCCGAGCGGCAGGCGCGCCTGTCGGCCGACTGAGCGCGAAGGAGCCAACGCATGTCCGAGACCAGCCTCAGCGAATCGGCGATCTTCAGCGCCCGGCCGGTGGTGCGGGTCGGCGGCCAGGCGGTCGAGCGCGTCAGCACCCTGCTGAGCGCGATGCGCATGGAGGAGAGCGAGGGGGGCATGAGCACGCTCGAACTGCGGCTCGCGAACTGGGTCGCCACCGGCAGCGGCGGCGCCGAGCTGGCCTTCGACGCGCAGTCGCCGTTGAAGCTCGGCGCCGAGCTGCTGGTCGGCACCGGCGACGAGGCGGCGCCGAACGAGATTTTCCGCGGCAAGGTCAGCGCGCTCGAGATGGTCTGCAACTACGGCCAGCCGCCCGAGCTCGTGGTGCTGGCCGAGGACGGGCTCGGCGCCGCGCGCCGGGCCCGCCGCACCAAGGTCTATGCCGACATGACGCCGGCCGACGTGATGCAGGCCGTGGCCGGCGAGCTCGGCCTGTCGCCGACGGTGACCGGGCTCGCGTCGCCGAGCGGCACCTGGATGCAGCTCAACGAGACCGACCTGGCCTTCCTGCGCCGGCTGGCCGCGCGCTTCGAGGCCGACCTGCAGGTCACGGGCACGGCGCTCACGGTGGCGCCGCGGCAGGAGGTGCAGCGCGGCACGATCGAGCTCACGCTCAACAGCCAGCTGGCGCGGGTGCGCATCACGGCCGACCTCGCGGACCAGGTCACGGCCGTGACCACCGCGGGCTGGAACGCGCAGGACGGCAGCGCCGTGAGCGGCTCGGCCACCGGCATCACGCATGGCGGGCCGGGCAGCGGCAAGAGCGGCGTGGCCTGGGCGCAGGAGGCCTTCGGCAACCGCAGCGAGCACGTCGGCGGCTACGCGGTATCGACCGACGGCGAGGCGCAGGCGCTGGCCGAGGCCGCGCTGGACCAGCGGGCGCGCCGCTTCCTGCGCGCCGAGGGCACGGCCGAGGGCAATGCGCGCATGCGGGTCGGCGCCCAGGTGCGGCTGGCCGGCATCTCGCCGCAGTTCGACAACAGCTACTACGTGACCGAGGCGCGGCACCTGTTCGACATGCGGCAGGGCTATCGCACCGAGTTCCGCGCCGAGTGCGCCTACCTGGGACCTTGAGATGAAGCGCGACGCCGTATTCAGCAACCCCGCCGGCTGGATGCAGTCCGGCTTCCTGGCGCGCGTGGTGTCGCTCGACGACCCCGACCATCGCGCCCGCGTGCAGGTCAAGCTGCTGTCCTTCGCCGACGTCGACGGGCAGGACTCGACGATGTGGGCGCGCGTGGTTTCTTCTTTCGCGGGCAGCGACCGCGGCGTGTTCTTCCTGCCCGAGGTCGACGACGAGGTGCTGGTGGTCTTCGTGCAGGGCGACGCGCGCCATCCGCTCGTGATCGGCGGCCTGTGGAACGGCTCGGCCACGCCGCCGGCCGCGATCGAGTCGGGCGGGCGCAACCGCTTCAAGCGCATCAAGTCGAAGAACGGCATCGTCGTCACGCTCGACGACCAGGACGGCCAGGAGACGCTGCAGCTGGAGACCCCCGGCGGCCAGAAGCTCACGCTCAAGGACGGCCCGGGCAGCGTCAGGATCGAGGACAGCAACGGCAACTCGGTCATGCTCGAATCGGCCGGCATCACGGTGCAGGCGTCGGCCAAGGTCAAGGTGCAGGCCTCCACGGTCGAGGTCACGGCCGGCATGGTGACGGTCGATGCCGCGATGTCGAAGTTCTCGGGCATGGTCAAGTGCGACGTGCTGCAGACCAATGCCGTGATCTCGACCAGCTACACGCCCGGCGCGGGCAACGTCTGGTAGCGGCAGGAGGACGACGCCATGCACGACATCCTCATCGGCGCGCCGCGCGACATGCTCGCCAGTGCCAAGCCCGTGCTGCTGCAGCGCAGCGACGAGGACTTCATCCAGTCCACGCTCGACGAGCTGCGCAGCCCGCAGGGCCGCGAGACGCTGGCCGGCCGGCGCGCCAAGGCCGTGAATGCCCAGGGCACCCTCAAGCTGTTCCAGCCGATCCAGCGCCAGTTCCACCTGGCGCTGATCGAGGCCTGGTGCGACACGCCCGGCGCGCCGCGCATCGATGCGCAGCGCGTCGATTCGGCCGGCCTGGTGGTGCGCCGGCTCGACGCCAACGGGCAGCCGCAAGGCTGGATGCGCTCCAACGGCAGGGTGCGCGGCTGGGTGCCGATCGCGCGCGTGGGCGGCAGCGCCAGCGATCCGGCGGCGCGGCACCGGCTGCAGCGCCGCCTGACCGGCGTGGCCGACATCGATCGGCAGCTCTCGGGCTTCGCGCTGCAGCAGCCCGACAACCTGTTCGAGGAAGACGTGGTGCCGCTGTTCATCGCGCCGCCCGATGTCTGCGCCGAGGCCGGCAAGACCGTGTTCTACGGCATGGTGCCGACCGTGAGCAGCGAGATCAGCGAGGCCGCGCCGGCGGCCAGTGCGGCCGGGTCGGTCGACTTCGGGCCGAACTCGAGCGCCTTCCGCAGCCACCTGGCGGCCCCGCTGCGCGGTCTCGAAACGCCATTTCCCTTCGCCGGCGCCCAGGTGGTGCCGGGCTGGTTCGATGCCAGCGAGGCGCCCGGCGAAGTCAAGCCGGCCGACGTCAGCGCGGCGCAGTTCGCGGCCTTGAAGGCGCCGCTGGAGAACAGCGAGCAGCCGAGCCAGCCGGCCGGCCGGATGCGCGTCTTCCTGCTGCTGCTGCGCCAGCTCGCGAGCGAGTTCAATGCCTTCGATGGCGGCGACGAGGCGAGGGCGCTGCGCACCGCGCTCGCGGCCATCCGCCTGCCCTTGGTCCTGAAGCAGGGCCAGGCCGAACCGGACACCGTGGCCGCCGACCAGTTCCTCGCCGCTGCCTGCAAGCTTCTGCTCAAGAAGGAGAGCATCGCGGCGCCGATCGAGATGCCCGAGCGCTGGCCGGCGCTGGGCAGCGAGCTGACCCAGGCGCTGGCCGGCGCGATGCACTCGGCGATGCAGGCGCGCGCCGCGGCGCTGCTGCCGCAGAGCGGCCGCTACGACGAGCCCGGCGCGCGCTACCAGGTGCGCGCCTTCGTGCGCATCAAGCCCGAGGGCGCCTGCCCGATGCGCATCGTCTGGAGCCAGGAGAGCGAGCCCTTCGTGATCGCGCCCTGGTACGAGAGCGCCGATGCGCGGCCGCCGCTGATGATCCCGCTGCCCGACGCCAGCGACCGCGCCATGCTCAAGCAGCTCAAGCCCAACGTCGCCTTCGTGGTGCCGCCCTCGATGCAGAACCTGCTGTCGGGCAAGGCCAAGGATTTGCTCGAAGGCAAGGCCAACATGGGCACGCTGGGCATCACCTGGATCTGCGGCTTCAACATCCCGGTCATCACGATCTGTGCCTTCATCGTGCTGAACATCTTCCTCACGCTGTTCAACCTGATCTTCGGCTGGCTGTTCTTCATCAAGATCTGCGTGCCGTTTCCGAAGATGGGCAACAAGGCGCCGGCGAAGCCGCCGTATCCGTCATGAGCGGTTTTCCTCTATTGCCTCTGCCCGACGCGAACGGCGCGCTCGCGTGGCCCGATCTCGCTCAGTCGGTGCGCGACGGCATCCGGCTGATTCTCTCGACCCGGCCCGGCGAGCAGCTGATGCGGCCCGACTTCGGCGGCGGCCTCGACCGGCTGCTGCATGCGCCCAACACGGTCGCCACGCGGCGCCAGATCCGCGACCTGGTGCGCGACGCGCTGACGCGCTGGGAGCGCCGCATCCTGCTCGATGCGGTCGAGGTCTGGGAGGTCGACAACGAACCGAGCGCGCTGCGGGTCGAGATCGTTTTCCGGCTCGCGCGCACCGGGGCGCCGGGTGCCATGAACGTGACCGTGCAACTGGAAGGCTAGAAATGAGGCACACCCCCAGGCTTGCCCACTTCGTGTGGCCGCACACCCCCTTGCAGGGGGCAACACCAGCGGCCCGGCGAAGCCGGTTCCGCGGTGTTTCCCGAAGGTGCGCCTGGGCGTCGCGTCGCATGGCGGAGAACTGACATGCCCATCCTTCCCCCCTCGCTGGACGACAGACGCTTCGACGACCTGGTCGAGGACCTGATCGCGCGCATCCCGGCCCATACGCCGGAGTGGACCAACCCGCGCCTCGGCGACCCGGGCCGCACGCTGATCGAGCTCTTTGCCTGGCTCGGCGATGCGCTGCTGTACCGGGCCAACCTGATCCCCGAGCGGCAGCGGCTGGTGTTCCTCAAGCTGCTCGGCCTGGGCCTGAAGCCGGCGCAGCCGGCGCGCGCGATCGTCAGCCTGGGCTTCGCGCAGCCGACCGAGCTCGGCGCCCACACGCTGGCGCCCCACGGCAGCGTGAAGGCCGCATTGCCTTTCGAGACGCTGGCCGAGACCACCGTGCTGCCGCTCAGCGGCGAGGCCTACATCAAGCGCCGGCTGAGCCCGCAGGAGCGCGCCGACCGCGCCGACGTGCTGCAGGGCCTGGCGCGCATCCACGGCATCGCGGGCACGCCGCAGGGCTACGAGACCACGCCGGTGTTCGCCGAGGGCAGGGCGGTGCCCGGCGGGCTCGATGTGTTCGGCCAGAGCGCCGACCGCGCGCTGTGGGTCGCGCTGCTGGCGCCGGTGGCGCCGCGGCCGGTCGACCAGCCGGACGTGAACGGCGCCGTCACGCTGGCGATGGGCGGCGGTGGCGCCAGCGGCCTGCCGGCGCTGCTGTCGGTCGGCGTGGTGCCGGCGCTCACGATGCCGGCGCCCTTCGAGGATGTGGCGACACCGGCGCCGGTGCCGGTGCTGTGGGAACTGACGACGCGTGGCGCGAGCGGCTTCGCCACCGACTACCTGACGCTCGGCGTGCAGCCGGGCACCGACAGCAGCGGCGGCCTGGCGCGTGCCGGCACCCTGCGGCTTCAGCTGCCGGGCCAGCGCGACATCTGGGCGCCGCCGAACGACGTCGGCATCAATCCGCTGGCCGGGGTCGGCGATGCGCCGCCGCGGCTCGACGACCCGGAGCGTGCGGGGCGCGTGGTCGCCTGGCTGCGCCTGCGGCCGAAGCCGGGCGAGAGCGTCGATTCGCTCAAGCTGGCCTGGCTCGGCATCAATGCGGCCGAGGTCGACCAGCGCAGCACGGTGGCGGCGCGGGTGCTCGGCGCCTCGACCGGCGCCGGCTCGCAGACTTTTTCGCTGCCCTTCGGCTCGGTCGATCCGTCGTCGCTGGTGGTGCAGGTCGAGGAGCCCGGGCAGGGCTACCGGGACTGGATCGCGGTCGACGACCTGGCGGCGATCAGCGCCGATGCGACCGTGGCGCGCGAGGCCCGCGTGTTCCAGCTCGATGCCGAGGCCGGCACGCTGCTGTTCGGCGACGGCGTGCGCGGCCGCGTGCCCGAGCGCGAGATGCGCGTGCGGCTGGCGAGCGGGCGCTTCGGCGGCGGCCGGGCCGGCAACCTGCCGCCGGGCAGCATGGGCGAGCTGCGCGCGACGCGCATCGACGGCCGCGCCGCGCCCGCGATCACGGTGCAGCAGCCGCTGGCGGCCGAGGGCGGCGAGGATGCCGAGACGCTGGCCCTGGCCGAGCGCCGCATCCCGGCGATGCTGCGGCACCGCGACCGCGCGGTGACCGAGGAGGACTACCGCCGCCTGTCGCAGGAAGCACCCGGCATCGAGGTCGGCCGCATCGAGGTGCTGCCGCGCTTCAAGCCGGCCGACCGGCGTTTCAACGTGCCGGGCGTGGTCAGCGTGATGGGGCTGCCGGCGGTCCCGCTGCAGCCGGCGCCGAACCCGCGGCCCGACCGGCCCTTCATCGAGCGGCTGCATGCGCACCTCGCGGCGCGCGTGCCGCTGGCCACCGAGCTCTACGTGATCGGCTGCGACTATGTGCCGCTCGGCATCGCGGTCGCGGTCCGGCTGCGCGACGGCTTCGCGCGCGACAAGGTGCTGCTCGACGTGCGCGAGTCGCTGCGCCGCCTGCTCTGGCCGCTGGCGCCGGGCGGACTCGACCGCCAGGGTTGGCCGCTGGGCCGCGCGGTGCGCAGCCGCGAGCTCGAAGTCGAGGTGTCGCGGGTCGATGGCGTCGACGAGCTGCGCGGCATCACGCTGTTCCAGCGCAACGGCGACGCCTGGCAGGCGCTGCCCACGATCGCTTCCGACGGTGCGCAGATCCTCGCGCTGCTGGCCTGGCAACTGCCCGAGCTGCTGGCGGTGGTCGCGGTGGAGGGTGATGCGCCGCCGCGCGATCTGTCGGCGCTGCCGAATCCGTTTGCGGACGACAACGCGGTCGCAGTTCCGGTAGTCCCCGAGGTCTGCTGAAATGAAACACCCCCGAAGCGCCTGCGGCGCCTCCCCCTCAAGGGGGCGATACCAGCGGCCCGGCAAAGCCGGTTCCGCGGTATCCCTGGCATGGGGCTGCGCCGGTTTCATGCGTCGCGGGTCACGCGATCGCGTGGTGGACCACTGACATGGACTCCAACGGCCTGCGCTTCTGGCAACTCGCCGACCGGGCCGCATGGCCCGACCTGCGGCATGCCGGCGTCGCGGGCTCGTGTGCCGCGCTGCGGCTGGCTTCGGAAAGCACGCTGCTGCCGGCGCTGGCACCGGCGGCGGCATTCGTCGCCGCCCAGGCCGCGCTGGAAGAGGTGCCGCGCGCGGTCGATGCGCTCGAATGCGTCGCGAGCTGGGATGGCGGCGTGCGCGGCGTGGTGGTGCACGGACCCCTGCCCGACGACGTGCTGCTGCTGGAGCTCGAGGAGACGCCGAGCGATCTCTGCGTGGCGCATGACGGCGTGCTGCTCATCGCGATCGCGGGGCGTGTTCTGATGCATGACCTGCGCGATCGCTGGGGCGACGTGCCGGTGGCGCTCGAGGCCTTCGTGGCCTGGCGCATCGCGCCGATCGCCGGCGGCGGTGCCTGGGCGCTCGAACGCACCGGCGGCCGCATCGCGCGGCTGCACGGCAAGCCGCTGCGCGCGCAGACGCCGACCACCGACATGTACGGGCCGCAGGTATTCCGGCCTCAGCCCGAGAACGGCTGCCCGCCGAGGCTCGAACTGTTTGCGACGCCAGCGCTGGGCGCCAGCGAGCGCGTGCTCGCGATCGCCGACGACCGCACCGGCGGACCGATGCTGCTGTGCTGGCTCGACGGCCTGGGCAGTGCGGCGGTGCGGCGCTGGAACGCGGCCCAGGCCCGCTTCGATGCGCCGCTGCGGCTCGAGGGCGCCGCCTATGCCTATTCGCTGGCGACGCTCGGCGGCGACCGGATCGTGCTGCGCGTGCCCGGTCGGCGCGATGCACCGGCCTTCGATCTCGCGGCCGCCGATCCGCAGCGCCGCGTGCTGCCGCTCGGCGAGGTCTTTCCGCTGAACGCTGCGGCGCGCGAGGCCTCGTTCTGCGGCGGCGTGCGCGAGAACGGGCAGCCGCCGTACTACCCGGTGGCATCGCGCCGGGCCGAGCCGCTCCATGCCCTGTCCTACCAGACCGCCGCGCGGCGCGGCGAGGCGCGCAATTTCCTCGCCGCGGCCGAGGGCGATTTCCGCGCCTCGATGATCGACAGCGGCGACACCACCACCGTCTGGCACCGGCTCAACGCCGAGGCCGCGATTCCGCCGCACTGCGGCTTCGTGGTCTGGCTGGCCGCGACCAACGACGCCCGGCCGCCGGCCGAAAACGACGGCACGCAATGGCATCCGCATGCCTTCGGCCGCGAGGCGGCCGCGATCGACGAGGCCGCGCGCGGCCCGCAGGTGCCGTGCGCCGCGTGGGATCGGGCGCCGAGCGAGCTGGCCGGCCATCCGGGCCTGCTCGAGGGTGAACGGGTGCCGGGCCAGCGGGGCCTGTTCGGCGTGCTGGTGCAGGCCAGCCGGCGCCGCGTGCGGGCGCTGCAGGGGCGCTACCTGTGGCTGCGCGTGGTGCTCACGGGCGACGGCCGCGCGAGCCCCGAGATCGTCGCGCTGCGCGCCTGGGCCAGCCGCTTCTCGTACGTCGACCGCTACCTGCCGCGGGTCTATCGCGAGAGCCTGTTCGGCGACGCCGCGCTGGCGCCCGGCCTCGGCGCCGGCCGCATCGAGATCGCGCACGCGGCGGCGCTCGATGCCGGCGGCGCGCCCGACGACACGCTGCGCGCCCGGCTGATGCTGGCCGGCGTGCGGCCCGGCGCGGCGGCCTCGGTGACGGTCGAACGCCCAGGCCAGGCCTGGCTGCTGCGCGATGGCGCGAGCGCCTGGCGGCTGCGGCGCGAGACCGACACGCAGGGCGCGCTGCCGCTGGATTTCATCGCCCTGTACCAGCCGCAGGCCACTGCCGCGGATTTCAACGCGCGGCTGGTGGCGAATTTCGAGGGCGTGCTCACGCAGCTGGAAGACCGCGTGGCGGCGGCCCATCTGCTGAGCGATCCGCAAGGCGTGCCGGAGCCGAATCTCGAATGGCTCGGCGGCTGGATCGGCGTGGCTTTCGACCCGGTCCTGCCGGCGGCGCGGCGGCGCGAGTGGCTGCGCGCGGCGCCCGAGCTGGCGCGGCGCCACGGCACGCGCGACGGCTTGCGGCTGGCGCTCGACGTCGCCAGCGGCGGTGCGGTGCGCGGCGGCGAGATCGTGGTGGTCGAGGACTTCAGGCTGCGGCGCGTCCTGGCGACGCTGCTGGGCGTCGACATGAGCGACGCGCACGATCCGCTGCTGCCGGGCCTGCACCAGAGCGGCAATTCGATCGTCGGCGACACGCTGTTCGTCGGCAGCAGCGAGGGTGCCGAGCTCGCGGCGCTGTATGCCGATGTCGCGACCAGCGACAGCGAGGATGCGGCCGCGCTCGACTTCCTCGGCCGCCTGGCCCATCGCGCCACGGTGCTGGTGCATCAGGAAATGGAGCCGCAGGATTTCGCGCTGATTCGCCGCATCGCGCAGCTCGAAGCGCCGGCCCATGTGCTGGTGCGCGTGGTCGGCGCGACCTGGCCGCTGCTGGTCGGCATCGCGAGCCTGGTCGGCGTCGACACCTACCTCGGGCCGCCGCGCTCGCCGCGGCCGGTGCGCGTCGGCGTCTCGTCGATCGGCCTTGGCGACCGCCTGATCGGGCCTGGCGTTCTCGATCCGCGTCTTGCGGGCCACACGGGGGTGCTGGTCGGGCCGCCGGTGGCCGATGCGGGGGGCGACCGTGCGGTGACGATCGGCACCAGTTTCGTGCTGGATGGCAGTGGGTCGCGTGCGCCTGGAGGGCGACGCATCACCGAATACCGGTGGCGGCTGTTGCCGCCGCAGGACTGAACTTTTGCGGATGGGAATGATGCTTTTTTGGGATCGGATGGCGTTTTACTGTGCGTGGGCGGCGATGGCGAGCGGTATGCCCTGGGCCGGCCGACGTCACCGGCCGCTTCGCGGCTGCCCTGCGCTGCTCGCGAAAGGCGAGCAGCGCAAGGCAGCCCGAAGGGCCGGCGCAGTGGGGTCGACTGGCCCGTACCGCGTGCCGGGCGCCCCTCCAAAGAACAAGCATCCCGAAATTTTCAACACCAGGAGAAAACCAAATGGCTGAATTCGTGATCGGTACCGACATCAGCACCGCCGAGGCGGTGATCGAAGTCACGGTGAACCCGGACAAGCCCTTGCCCGTGGGCCGGCAGATCTTCCGCCTGATCGTGGTCGACGACTCGGGCAACGAGTCCAAGCCCGACCAGATCGTGGTGATCGTCGCCGACCAGGGCGCGCCGACCGCGGTGCTCGCCGGACCGCAGACCGTGGCCTCGGGTGCCAGCTTCAAGTTGAGCGGCGAGCGCTCCTTCGACGTCGGCGGCGGCAAGGTCGTCAAGTACCTCTGGACCTACGTCGGCCCGGCGACCTGAGGACCACGAGGACGCACCATGGTCGCCTTCACGATCGGCCGGCCCGTCACCACCGATGTCCCCGGCATCGAGGTGGACGGCCTGCCCGCGGGCAGCCATCGCTTCCAGCTGGTGGTCGTGGACGACGACGGCATGCGCTCGCAGCCCGACCAGATCGTGGTGCTGGTGCGCGACCGCGTGCTGACGCCGATCGATCCACCGATCGTGCGGCCACCGATCGGCGGACCGGCGGTGGACCCGGTCCAGCCCCCCGTGACCGGGCCCGTGATCGGACCGGTGCGACCACCGGTCACCGGCCCCGTCATCGCCGGGCCGGTGATCGCCGGTCCGGTGGTCAGCCCCGTGCGCCCGGTGGTCACCGGCCCGGTCGTGAGCCCGGTGCGCCCGGTGGTCGCCGGCCCGCTGGTCTCGCCGCTGGTCGTGCGCGCTGCCGGCCCGGTGCCGCCACCGCCCAAGCCGGCGTCGGCCGAGGCGCCGACCCCAGCGAAACCGGCACGCAAAAGCAAGAGGAGAAAGCCATGACCATCCTGGCCACCAGTGCCGATCCGCTGTTCGCACAGCCGCGCGCCGAGCGGCCGGCCTACGCCACCGGCATGCTGCTCGATGCGCAGGACTTCAGCGACGAGCAGACTTACCATCGCGGCCGGCTCGCGCTCGCCTTGTCGCTGCTGGCCGGCGGCGGCACGCTGGCCGGGCTCGCGGTCGAGCACCAGCCGCAGAGCCCGACCCAGGCCGAGGAGGTGCGCGTGCGCCCCGGCGTCGCGGTCGACCGGCTCGGCCGCCTGGTCGAGCTGCCGCGCGCGGCCTGCCGCGGGCTGGCCGACTGGTTCGCCGACGTGGCGGCGGCCGATGGCGGCGACACCTTGCGCACCAGCGCCTACGACAACCTGCAGCGCTTCGTCTCGGCGCGCTTCCTGGCGGCCAACCCGGCCTTGCCCGCGCGCGCCGTGGTGGCCGATGTCTACCTGCGCTTCGCGCAGTGCGCGGTCGGCCTGACGCCGAGTTTCGCGGCCGGTCCCTTCGATGCGCTCAACGCGGTGTCGACCTCGCGCATCCGCGACGCCTACGAACTCATGATGGTGCCGCGCACCGGGCTCTCGGACACCCAGGCCGGCCTGCCGCTGCCGCCGGCCGGCCCGCTGCTGGGCACCGGCAGCGCGGCCGAGCGCAGCGCCGCGGCGCAGGACGCCGTGCTCGGCGGCTATGTCGCTTCAGGCCACGTGGGCGGCACCGCCCAGGGCCTGCCGCCCGGTCCCGAGCATCCCCCGCTGCTCGACACCAGCGCGGTCTTCATCGCCCGCGTGCTGCTGCCGGTGGGCGCGGCCAACCCGCCGCAGCGCACCGTCGGGCCGCCGCTGGTCGACAACTTCTCGCGCCGCTTCCTGCCCTCGATGCCGCTGCTGTGGCAGTCGGCCGGCCTTTGATCGTCCCGTCTTCCGGAGCCCGCCATGGCCACCCAATTCCTCGATTCGCGCAGCTCGAACTTCTCGAACGTCGCGCGCGGCGCCTCGCGTGAACAGATCGCCCTCGAAGAGGTGCGGCGGCTGCGCGCCAGCGGCGTGCTGGTGGAGGACGCGCGGCGCGAGAGGCCGCGCTACTTCGACGGCCGCTTCCTGGCGGCGCGCGACCTGATCAAGGACCAGCAGTACTTCCTCACGCGCGAGGCCGACCTCGGCCGCGCGGCCGGTGCGGGCGTCGCCACCGGCCTCGAGGTCGACATCGGCGACAGCGCCTCGCAGATCGTGATCGGCGCCGGCCAGGGCATCACGCCGACCGGCGAGCTGGTGCTGCTGCCGGCCGAGCTGCGCCTCAACCTGAGCGACCTGCCGCTGGCCGAGCAGCTGTCGGCGCGCTTCGGCCTCGGCCGCATTCCGGCGGCGCCGATGCGCAGCCGCACCGGCCTCTTCGTGCTGGCGCTGCGGCCGGTCGAATACACCGCCAATCCGATCGGCGCCTACCCGACCACGCTGACCGGCCCGCGCACCGTGGAGGACGGCGACGTGATCGAGGCCACCGCCGTGACGCTGGTGCCGTGGCAGGACGACGGCGCCGCCGATGCGCTGCAGGCACGGCGTGCGCATGCGGCGCGCACGATCTTCGTGCAGGGCGGCAACGCGGCCGTGGCCTCGGGCCTGCTGCCGCTCGCGATGCTGGCGCTCGAAGGCAACCGGCTGGTCTGGATCGACGAGGCGATGGTGCGGCGCGAACTCGGCGCCGACCGCGGCGACCTGCCGGGCCTGGGCTTTGCGCCGCGTGCGCTGCGGCTCGCGCACCTGATGCAGCACACCACCCACCTGGAGGACGTGACGCGCCGGCTCGGCGGCCGCAGCTTCCCGGCGGCGACGCAGTTCCAGGCGCTGCCGCCGGCCGGCCCGCTGCCGCCCGGCATCATCGCCACCAGCGACTTCACGCAGCGCTACTTTCCGTCCGAGGTCGACGTCGACTTCTCGGTGATCCCCGAAGACGAGCTGCCGGCACTGGTCGAGGAGTCGCTGGCGCTGCCGCCGATCGACCTGCAGGACAGCGAGGCCGCGCTCGACCGCACCGCGGTGCTGGTGCTGGCGCCGGTGCCGCGCGCCGAGTGGCGCGCCGTGATCGCGCGGCTCGAATCGCGGGTGCGCACGCTGCGGCCCGCGGCGCCGAACCAGGTCGCGCTGCGCAAGCCGCTCGAGATCCTCACGCGGCTGCGGCTGCCCTTGCCGCTGCCGGCGCCGGCCCCCTCCGACGCCGAATGGACGCGGCTGGCCAGCCTGCCGCGGCTCTGGTACGTCCGGCGGCGCAACCTGGCCTACCGCGACGACCTCGCCGGCACGCCGCTGGCGGTGACCGGCGGGCCGGTGCCGGCGCCGGCCGCGCCGCGGGCGGTGCGCATCGCGAC
>Ga0247821_10000829_pt1 | contig 17303 bp, 29 predicted proteins | sample 13C_Glycerol_Day_FD_192481 | JGI IMG/M metagenome (GOLD analysis project Ga0247821, IMG submission 192481) | Soil microbial communities from agricultural site in Penn Yan, New York, United States - 13C_Glycerol_Day14 | ecosystem: Environmental > Terrestrial > Soil > Agricultural land | place... | reverse complement strand
CCGGATCACGCCCCCCGGCAAGGGCAAAGATCCGCTCGACGCCATCCGGGCCAACCACGGCATCGACGCAACCCGCCTGCGGGCGAAGCGCGAGGCCATCGACGTTCATCGCTGGCAGCTGCTGTACGGGGGCCTCCCCGTACCCATCCCTACGGCCACCCTGGAGGTGCCTCGTGCCTGATCCGTCCACCACCAGGATCTCGCTCTATAAGTCCAAGTCGGACGGATCAGAGCTGGTCAACTACACCCAGGATCTGGGCCAGAACTGGGACAAGGTCGACCTCGCCGTCGGCTACCAGGTCGTCACCTCCGGCACCCGCCCCGCGACGCCCTACTCGGGCAAGCCGATCGCGCAGTCCGACACCGCCTACAGCACGTTCTTCTCCAACGGCACTGCGCCCGCGTCCGCCTCCTGGGTCGAGATCCCCAACAGCAGCTCGACGTTCGGCTCCAACCTGAAACTCGTCTCTGGCGCCCAGCTCACCATCGGCGCCGACGTCAACCTCTTCCGCAACGCCGCCAACGTCCTGCGCACCAACGACGCCCTCATCGTCGACGGCGCCCTCACGGCCAGCAGCGGCATCTCCGTCGGCGGCGACCTGAAACTCGTCGGCGGCACCACCACCTACCGCAACCAGCTCAGCGCACAGACCACCGTCGCGAACACCGTGACGGAAACCGTGATCGCCTCCATGACCGTCCCCGCAAACGATGCCGTCGTCGGCGCCGTCTACCGCATCAAAGCCTGGGGCACCATCTCCGCCGCCGCCGCAACCACCCCCACCATGAACTGGAAATGGAAGATCGGCGGCACCGGCGGCTACCAGATGGCGCAGAGCCAGAACCGCACCGCAGCGACCGCCGGGATCACCAACCGCGCGTGGCAGTGCGTCGGCGAAGTCGTCTGCCTCGCCACCGGCGCCTCAGGATCCTTCCAAGGATCGCTGCTCACCATCGAAGGCTGGAGCGTCACCGGCGGCCCTCCGATCGTGGCCCCCGCCACCATCCTCGACGGCATCACCCCCGGCACCCGGGACTCCACCGCCAGCCAGCAGATCTGCCTCACCGCCACGTGGGGCACCGCCAACGCCTCCAACACCCTGACCTGTCTCGGCTACTACGCCGAACGCATCGCCTAACACTGGAAGGGAACGCCCGTGACGACCTACCCCTATTACGTGTTCAACATCATCAAGGGTCAGTACGGCTACGACCTCAACATCACCCCCAGCGGCGACGGCTCTGACATCGAGGGCGGCGTTCCGCAAGACGTCATGGAGGCCTACGGCCTCCTCGACGATCTCACCGCATTCTTTCGCGCCCGCAACGGCGTCGTCTCGGTGAACGTCCACCGCTACACCCAGACCGACACCGAACTCGTCACGGAGTGAGCCGCGACACCTAGAGAGGGACTCGCATGACAACCTTCCAGGTCATCCTGCTCATCGAGGTCGGCATCATCGCCATCGGAAGCCTCCTCGGCATGCGACGGCCCTAACCCGGCTCGACCTCCGGGTACGGCGGCTGCGCGGCCAGATCCGGGCCGCCGGCCACAGGCGTAGGCTCGTCGGCCGCCTGCTGGAGGCGCTGGTTCTCCTCCTGCGCGGCCGTGAGCTGCCGCTCCAGCACCTCGACCTGCGCGCGCAGGACGAGGGTCTCGTCGAACAGCTCACCGCACCGCTTCCGGTAGACGGGGAACGCGTCCTCGACGCTGATCTGCTGGCCCATCACGCCACCTTGTCTGCGAGTTCGCGGTACCGGTCGAGGATTCCGGCCGCGTTCAGGAACGGTCCTTGCGTGAAGAACGAGTAGTGGCTGACGATCGCGTCGCCGCGGAGGATGTTGGGGACGCCGATGGCGAGAGGCCGGTGGACCGTGGTCCAGCTCTCTTCCTCATCTGGAACGAGGACGCCGGGCTGGTCCAGTCCGGCATACATGCTGCCGAGGCTGGCGAAGCAGGAGACGGAGAACTGCATGCCGTTGCTGCCGTCGTTCGGGTTCTGGATCGGGAAGTCCTGGTAGAGGTACAGGTCGGGTACGGCGTCGCGCTCGATGTGGTCGAGGAGCAGTTCGTGCAGTTGGACCGCGAACGGCCCGGACGCCCAGCCGATCGGGTCCATGCAGTACGGCTTAACCTCGCCCCATTCCATCGGGACCTTGCGGCAGACCTGGAGGAAGTACGAGCACAGGGCGTTGTTGAAGATGATGGGGAAGACCGCGGTGGGCGCGGGCATCTGAAGGCGGGCGCGGACCAGGTTCTCGATGGCCGCCTCATGGATGTACACCACATCATCGTCAAATCTGACGTAGACCGCCTCGGGGTCGACCATCTCCCGATAGGCCAACCCTGTGTACCTCTGCTTGGGCAGCTGGCCCAGATCGGCTCCCTCCGGCCGGTGCTTGAGCTTGACCCAGTCGAACCGCTCGGCCAGTTCGTGGGCGTAGGCGATGTCGTCCTCTTGGCCCTGCGGATCGGTGTTCATGTACAGCCACGCCTCGTCGACGAGGCCGCGCTCGACGTCACGCTGCAGGTACTTGATGAGGATGCTGTACGTCCGGCGCCGGCCGTAGGGCGTCCACGCGGTGACGCGCTTGCCGTCGATCACGTCGTCTCCCGGGGGGCGTTCGGCATTGCAGTCATGACTTCCTCCTCAGCCAGCCGCCCGGGTTCATGGACAACAGAAACTTGTCCCTCCCCGGGTCGTATTCGAATTCGGGGTGGTCAGGCAGCCAGCGCTGCAGCGCCTCCCAGGTACTTCCGTCCTGGAACCGCTCACCGTGGCAGTCGTACCGTGAGATGAACGTGTCCTCCACCACCAGGTATGACCCGGCGGTGACCAGGGCGGGGTACATCTGAAGTTCGGCGTACACGTGCGATTCCAGGTGTTCGCTGTCCAGGCACACCATGACCACGTCGTCCGGGCGTAGCTGGCCCTGCACTTGCCCCAGTGTGCCCGGGCGGGTGGAATCACCCACGACGTACACGATCCGGGGATCGCGGGCAGTAACCTGGTTCTGGACGTCAACCGTGATCACCCGCCGCCCGCGGCTGTCGGCAGGCAGTCGGTCCAGGAGATCCTGGAAGTACAGAGAACTGCCGCCCTGGCACGTGCCCGTCTCAACGATCGCGGTTGGGCGGATCTCCTCGATGAGTTCCTGATATACCCACAGATCCTCGGGGTACTTGAAGATAGGTACGCCTCGGTAGCGGATCCGTTCCCAAGCGCCGCCCCAAAAGCACGCCTGGTTCGCGGCCTTGCGGTCTTCGACGTTCATCGGGTCAGTACCTCTTCCCACTGATGGTTGATGGCCTGCAGGATCGACCCAGACGCTTCCCCGCGGGCCGTCATGCCGACCCGCTGCCGCAGCCCCGGGTCGTCCACCAGCTGCTTGAGGTACTTCCCCCACTCGTGCTCGCGCTTGACGAGGAACCCGTTCTCCCCGTGCCGGATCACCCGCCTGTACGGCTCGATGTCCGACGCGATCAGCGGGATGCCGAGGATGCTCGACTCGAGGAACTTCGTCGGATACTTCGACCGGTTGAACGGGATGTCCCTATACGGCGCCACCCAGACGTCCCATTCGCCGACCGCCTGCATGTAGTGCTCGTGCCGCTCCACCCAGCCCAACGCGCCGATCTGCCTGCCACGGAGACCGAGCGCCATGGCGTGCTCGGGGGCGATGCCGACGATGCGGACCTGCACGCTGCCGGGCCGCGGGTACTGCGAGATCCGGTTCAGCGCCCGGACGGCTTCCGGCAATTCGGCGACCGTGGACGACGTGCCGGCCCAGCCCACCGACAGCGGCCGGTCCTTCGCCTGGTAGTCGCGGGGCGTGCCGAGGTACTGCGCGGGCAGCCCGTTGGGGATGACCCGGACGTCGGCCGCGTAGTCGCGGAGAACGACGGCCAGGGGTTCGGAGCAGCAGGTGACGACGTCGGCGAGCGCCATGTTGTCGGCGAGGCGTTGCAGCATCGCCGTGTCCCAGGTGCGGACGGCTGCCTGGTTGGCGGGGTCGAGGTGGAAGTAGTCGTCGTCGAGGTCGAGGACCAGCCGCTTCCCGTCGTCCTTGAGCCGCTGCCACATCATGGTCGGTTCCGGTTTGGCGACGCGGCAGCCGACGACGGTGTCGACGGCGGGCCAGTCGTGGGGGAGCCGCATCCCGGCAGACACGGCGTGCCCGAGCCATTGCAGGCTCATGCCGGGCAGGATCGCCCTGTACAGGGCGGAACCTGCCTCGTCGGCCGACCACATGTGAATACGCACGTCAGGCCCCGTCTTCGCCGGTCTGCGTCCGCTCGTTCCGGGTGGCGCGCTTGGCGTCTCCGATGGCGACTCGGTAGCCGTGCCGGTAGCCAGCGGAGTCGGAGTGCAGGGCATCCATGAACTTGGGCTCTTCGGACAGGCTGCGGACGCGGGTGAGCGCTTCGTCGTAGTCCGCCGCGCGCTTGAGGTGTTCGCAGGAGTCGAAGTGAGGTGGCCAGCCCTCAGTCAGCCAGTCGGGTGCCACGCCGTGGTCCGACCAGCCGCAGTGGCGTTGCCCGATCTCGTAGCCATGCCGGGCCCACTGGCGGGCCTCGTCGCGGGCTGCTGTCAGCTGTTTGGCCTCGGTGAGGTCTGCGAAGTCGACGATGCGCGGCGCCGGGTCTGCCTGCGCGATGGGCTCGTTGGCGGGGATCTCGACTTCCTCGTCGAAGACGAGGATGGTTCGAGCTCCGAGCTCATCCCTCAAGTGGGGTGGATCGCGCAGGAAGTCCAGCATGCTTTCTGGGTTCTGGACCTTGTCGATGACCAGGACGAACGGCGTGACCATGTCGTCGCCGTGATGCTCGGTCGGAAGTTCGAGAATCTGCAGACGCGCCATCAGACGCTCACCGCCTGCGAGTCCACTAGATACCCGGGCAGCCACTGCTCGGCGTAGTACCGGACGGTGTGGTGGATGCCCTCGTCCAGCGGCACGAAGTCGGCGGCCGTCATGCCGATCTGCTGGAGGGTGGACGTGTCGGAGGTGACGACCGCGTTGGGGACTTCGCCGGGCCGCATCGGCAGGTGCTTGATGGCGACCGGCTCCCGGCCGGTGTACCGGGTAGCTTCCTCGCTGACGAGGCGGGCGATGTCGTTGACGGTGAGGGACTCCAGCGGCCCGACCTCAACGGGGCGCTCGGTGGGCCCGTGGACGGCGGTGTGCTCGAGCGCGGTGACGAACGCCGTGGCGACGTCGGCGACGTACACGCAGTCGGAGATCTGGGTGCCGTCCCCGTACACCTCGATGGGGGCACCGGTGAGGGCGCGGCAGCTCAGAGAGGGCATGATCTTTCGAACCTTGGAGGTGCCGTAGGGGGCGGCGATGCTCTGGCCCGGCCCGTAGGCGTTGACCGGGCGCACGATGGTGACCTTGCCGCCCCGGTACGCGTTGAACATCCGCGCGTAGTCCTCGGCCGCCGTCTTGCTGATCGTGTACGAGCCGGTGCCGAGGTCCCGCATGAACGCGTTCCCAACACCTGCGTAGACGACGGGGAGCCCGTACTGGTTGGCCGCCTCGAACACGTTGAGGCTGCCCCGGATGTTCGTGTCCGCCGACGGGCGCGGGTTGCCGATCGTCTCCTGCGTACCGAGGACGGCGGCGAGGTGGATGATCCCTTCGACGTGCGCGGCGAGTTCGACGACCGCCGTCTCGTCGCGGATGTCCCCGAGGAAGAAGGTCTCGCCGGGCGCCATCGCGGTGTGGGGGTGGCGGTCGAAGACGACGGCCTCGTGGCCGCGCGCGAGGAGTTCACGCCTCACATAGGAGCCGATGAAGCCTTGGCCACCGGTTACGCCGTAGACGCTCATGCCTTGTTCTCCTTGCTGGCGGCAGCGACCGCCTCGTTGAGGGTGGTCCGCCACCGGTCGACGGTGCGCACGCTGATCCATCCGCTGGACAGGCAGGGCTCGCCGGGGTGCCCCTTGTGCACGAAGTGGCCGAGGATCTCGTAGAGCAGCGCCCGGAGTTCGTCACGGTCGCGGCGTAGATCGTCCAGGCCGGGAACAGGTGCTTGATCGGTGCCGAGAGCTTCGCGGACGCGTTGGATCTGGTAGCGCAGCGACTCGCTGTCCGCCCGCAGCTGTTCCAACTCGGACAGCTCCGGGGGCTGCTCGGGCCGGGTGCCGTCGTCGGGCGCCCATCCGGGACATTGCAGACCCTCGTACTCGTGGGCGTCGTGCGGTGTCCGCTGCACGAGCGGGCAGATGATCGCGTCCGGCTCGTAGTGCGGGCAGACCTTGCAGTGCTCGCACTGGTCCGCGCCGTCGGGGCAGTCGCATCGGGGGCAGCGGCGTGCCGGGCAGCGGATCGGCGTACCCCAGCCGTCTGTGTGGATGTCGCCGCCGCACTCCGGGCGCGGGCATGGGCCGCTCATCGCGAACTCCAGGCGGCAGATGTGTAGTCGACGTGCATCTCGGCGGGCTGCGCGAGCGCGACGAACGCGAAGAGGACAGCAAGCGCTGTGGTGATAGCGGCCATGAGCGTGCTCCTGTGCGGGTGCGTGTGCGGGTTGGCGCGGGATTTGAGCGGCAGGGGTGCAGACCCGCACGGCCACACCCCTGCCACAGGCCCTCTGAGCAAAGAACCTACTCACACGATACCTGTGATTCGTAGGTGAATGGCGGGTCTAGGGCTACGATTCCAAGGTAAAGGCCCGTCGTGAGGGGAACCCGCATGGCCACACAGCACAGACCGCTCGGTCGCCACGTCGAACACGACCCCCGCAGCCTCGCGTTCGCCCACGGCGTGCTGCCCAGGACCGCCATCAAGACGGTCGACTGGACCCGCCGGGCGCCGATCTTTGACCAGGGCGACTTGGGATCGTGCACCGGCAACGCGGCGGCCGGACTCCTCGGCACCGACAGCGCAGCCCGCACCGGCCTCACCTCGACGACGATCGGCAACAGCGTCGTCCCCGTCGACGAAGACCTCGCCGTGCGCGTGTACGAGCTGGCCACGCAACTGGACAGCATCAAGGGCACCTACCCGCCCGCCGACACCGGCTCCAGCGGCATCGGCGCAGCGAAGGCCCTGAAGAAACTCGGCCTCGCCACGTCCTACACGCACGCGTTCAGCCTCGACGCCCTCAAGTCAGCCCTCCAGGCGGGCCCGGTCATGGTCGGCACCGTGTGGCTGGAGTCCATGTTCGACCCCGACCCGACAACCGGGTTCGTGACGGTCGACCGGAAGAGCCAGGTAGCCGGCGGCCACGAGTACGTGCTGTCCGCCTACAACGCCAGCGCGGAAGCCTTCCGTATCGACAACTCGTGGGGCGAGAGCTGGGGCCTCAACGGGTCGGCATGGCTCGACGAGAGCGACGTCCAGTGGCTTCTCTCACAGCAGGGCGACGTGACCGTCCCCGCCTGGGTCACCGCACCGGTGCCCACCCCTCCTCCGTCGCCCGCTCCTGCTCCGGATCCTCGACTGGTTGAGGTCGTGGCTCTGATGCAGGCGTGGGCGCACGACAACCACGTGACGGGAGCCTGACCATGGTCGACCTGTGGATGCCCGGCGCAGCCCGGCACGCCGTCGGGAACACCGGCGCAATGAACGGCGGGCCGGCGCGAGCCGTCTGGCACATCACGTCCAACGCAACGGACTGGACGTTCGCCCGCGAGCTGGGCTGGTTCACCGGGGGCGGCGCCGACGTCGCCCCCCACCTGCTTTACGACCCGTTCACCGGGGAGATCGCCCAGTTCTTCCCCGCGGACAGCCGGAGCCTCTCGCTGCAGAACGCGGGCGACGTCCGGACCAACCGGACCGGCGCCCACTGCATCCAGATCGAGACCGTCTTCACCGAGGGCGAGACCGTCAACGGCAAGAAGTACGCGACGGTGCGGGACACCCCCTGCAAGAACCTCGACAAGATCGTGGCGTGGCTGCGGAGCCTCGGCATCGCCGACGTCTGGCCCGGCGGCTCCCCGACCGGATTCGTCCGCGACACCGTATCCCTGGACAGCTGGTTGAAGCTCGGCGGGCACTACGGCCACAACCAGATCCCCGGCAACTCGCACGTCGACCCCGGGCCGATGCCGTCCTTGTTCGGGACCACCCCGGTCACTCCGCCGCAGCCGCCTACCCCGGCGAAGCCGAAGGTCAGCGTCGCGCACCTCGTGTACGCCGCCCGGCACGACCCGGCCGCCGCGCAGGGCCACACCAGCTACCGGGCCGAAGTCCTGCTCGTCGAGAAGGCTTTGCACGCCGAAGGCCTCCTGGCGACGCAGTACGTCGACGGCAGCTTCGGCACGAGGACCGTCACCGCCTACGCCGCCCTCCAGCGCCGTTACGGCTACTCCGGAGCTGCCGCCGACGGCATCCCCGGCAAGGCCTCCCTGTCGAAGCTCGGCAGCGCCCACGGCTTCATCGTCACCGACTGACCCAACCCCGAAGGAACGCCATGACCGTCAACCTCGACTCGGCCTACTGGCTGGGCCTCGTCATATCCGTCGTCCTGCCCGTCCTCGTCGGCCTGGTCACCACCCGCGTCACCTCGGCCGGCGCCAAGTCGGTGCTCCTGCTCGCGCTCAGCACTGCGAACGGCTTCCTGGTCGAGCTCGCCGGACCGCATGATGCCGGGTACAGCGTGCAGACCGCGGCCGTGCTCTCCCTCGTCAGCTTCGCCGTCGGCGTGCTCTCGCACTTCGGCCTGCTCAAGCCGACCGGGGTGTCCGGCAAGGCGCAGGACAGCCTCGTCACCGCCCGCCCGCGCACCACTCAGGGCGTCTGAACGTAGGAGCTCCACGTGGCCGACGAGCCGACACTCGGCGAGGTCGCCAGACGCCTCGAGGCCATCCATGTCGACCTCAAGGAAGACCTCCGCGAGTACGGCACGCGGCTTGACAAGAAAGTCTCCGTCGAACGGTACGAGCTCGAGCGGCGGGCTGCCGACGAGGTACACCGGCAGGTCATCGAGAGGATCGCCGCGATCGAGGCGGAACGCTTGCAGGAGCTGCGGGACGCAGAGGTAGACCGGCGGAAACGGCAGGATGAGCGGCGCGCAGACCGCCGCCTCGTGTTCTCCTGCCTCGCCGCCCCGGTGCTCCTCCTGCTCCTGCAGGCCTATCTGGCAGCGAGGGGAGCAGGCACGTGAAGGGCCACCGCAGTCGAGAGCAGATACAGCGCCGCCGCGACATCGCCTACGGGGTGTTGGTCCTGTTCGGGGTCGTCCTGTTCACGCTGCTCGTTCTCTGGCTGCAGGAACTCAACCACAACTTGCGGACCGCCAACGACGCCCGCGACGCGTTGGCGCGGCAGGTGCAGCAGTTGGGGCACAAGCCGGTGGGCGGACCGCCAGGCAGCCGAGGCGAGCCGGGCAAGAGCATCGTCGGCCCCCAGGGACCGAAAGGCGACACCGGCGAGCCCGGACCCGTCGGACCGATCGGACCCTCCGGCGCGCCAGGAAAGAACGGCATCAACGGCAGCAACGGCGTCGGAACACCTGGAATCGCAGGCGCCAACGGTGCCGCCGGCCAGCAAGGAGACCGCGGCGAAACAGGAGCCACCGGACCGCAAGGCCCACAAGGCGACACCGGGCCGGCAGGACCACAAGGCGACAAGGGCGAAAAGGGCGACCCCGGGCCGGCATGCCCCGACGGCTACAGCCTCCAGGCCCCGGCCTACGACCCGGACGCCCTCGTCTGCCGCAAGGACGGCGCCCCGCAGCCCTCAGAGAAGAAGGGCCTACTCGGCTAGGAGCCACCATGGACGATGAACCCCCGCCGCCGTTCTGGCTGTCGCCGTGGCCGTTCCTCGAACCGCGGTACCCGGACGGCGCGTGGACGCCCGACGACGAGACCGAGTGACAGCGCCCCCGCAGCTTCGGCTGTGGGGGCGTTCTGCTGTGTCCGGGCCCGGAAGGGCCGTTCATCAATCGGTCGGGACGTGAACCTGAACAGGATCACCCGGGAAATCCCGTCCCTGCAGCACGAGTTGTTCATCAACCCGTTCATCTACTGCTAGTGTTCAGATACTCGACACAGACGTTTGATGAACGGAAGGAGAGTTGGATGGCCCTTGTCGGCCTCGTCCGAGTCAGCACCGACAAACAGAACACCCAGCGACAGCACGACGCGCTCGATCCGGTCTGCCTCAAGGTCTTCGAAGAGAAGATCAGCGGGAAGCTCGCCGTAGACGACAGGCCCGCCCTCAAGGCCGCCCTCGAATACATCCGCGACGACGACATGCTCTGCGTCCAAGAGGTCGACCGCCTCGGCCGCAACCTCCTCGAAGGACTGATCGTCCTCAATGACCTCTTCGAGCGAGGCATCGCCGTCAAGGTGCTGGAAGGAATCGCGTCTGGAGAGCACACGGAACGGACCTTCATCCTCGACCTCGCCCTGGCCCTCGCCGAAGACCGCCGCAGGGACATCGTGAAGAAGACGAAGGACGGCCTCGAGGCAGCCCGCAAGCGCGGCCGCGTCGGAGGCCGCAAGCCCGTAATGACGGAGGCGCTCACCATTCAGGCCGCTGCCCTGCGGGAGCGAGGCTTCACTATCCGGCAGATCCAGCCGCACCTCCGAATCTCGGAGGGCAAGGACAAGGGCAAGAACCCGAGCGTCGGCGCCATCTCTCAGGCGCTCCAGGCGCACGACGCGCAGCTCCAGGAGAAGTCGTGACCCTCAAGTGCAGGGCGACAACCAAGACGGGGCGCCCCTGCAAGGGGGATGCAGGCAGGTGGCCGCGCGGCGTGGGCGGCGACCCGCAGCTCTGCGGCCGGCACCTGCCGGTGAACCTGCGCGAGATCCGCGACGAAGGGTTCGCCGAGCAAGAGCGCCGCCACATCGAACGACTCGCCACCCGCAACCCCGCCTGCTGGTCGTGGGATACAGCGATCTCCGAGGAGCACGACGACGACCGGTCCGCCTTCAGGGCATGGCATGCCGGCCGGTGCGCCGTCTGCGGTTACCGCGACGTGCGCCTGGTGGACGACCACGACCACGACACGGGCCTCATCCGCGGCCTGCTCTGCCGAAGCTGCAACGGCCGCGAGGCTCACGACGACGGCCTCTTCCGGAAGTACCGCGACCGGCCGCCAGCGCAAATCCTCGGCATCCACCTGCGCTACTGGGATCCGTTCCACGGCTGGGCGCAACCGCGCGCCATCGGCCGACGGCAGCTCGACAACCACCCCGCCTACCAGCTGGCCGCCAAGCTGGGAGAGCGGCTTCAGCAAGACGCCCCCGAGTAGCGAGCCGTCGACTTGCCCCAGAATTCGAACACGCGCTCTAATCGACCCATGGGCCACTACAAGGTGCCGCACCTCACCGACACCCAGGAGCGCATCCTCCGCTGCATCCGCCAGGCCATCGCCGACCAGGGCGAGGCTCCGACCGTGCAGGAGATCGGGGAGCGGGTTGGCATGCGGAGCCGCGCCTCCGTCCACTACCAGCTGGGGGAGCTGGAGACGAAGGGCGCGATCCGCCGCGAACCGCACCGCCGGCGCGGGATCAGGCTGGCGTGATGAACGACGAGCGGTACCACCTCACCCTGTACACCGGCGGCCGTCCCGTCATGCACGGCTGGTGGGGCGACCGAGCGACGGCCGAGCGCAAGTTCCGGCGCTGGATCGGCGAGCACGGGACCGTCGACGGCGCCCGGGTCGTCCTCGCCGACGAGCAGGAGCAGCTGGTCCTCGCGTCCTGGCCCGACGAGCCCGCCCGCCTGCCAGACTGATCCCGCCCCTCGGTCGTCATCCCCGTCACCGAGGGGCGCCTCGTTGTCAGTGCCCGCCCGTAGCATGGGCTCAACTGTTCACGTCTGAAGGCGTAGAGCAGCTACTCGAGACCGCCCCGCTCCGGCGTGATGCACCGGGCGGGGCGGACGACTTTGGAGGGCCCGTGAGGGAGCCGGACTACGTGGTCCTGCGTGCAGCTTCCGATTTGCCGGAAGGCTTCATGTCGCCGCGCATGGAGGGCCGCTGGCTGGACCGCTCGGAGTTGCCTCCACCCCCGCCTCCCGACTGGAAGCCTCCAACCGATGGCTCCTATGGGGAAGCGGTGGCCGTACCGACGGGCCGGTTCGAGATCCGGGAGTGGGATGGCGCGGTGGCCGAGGTGTTCGAGGTCCGCGTCTAGCCTGCTGCCGTGTGCCGGACGACCTGCTTGAGCCCGAGCTCAACGTCCATCCGCCGCAGCCCGGACTGTTCGGCGAACGCGGTGACGGCCTCGTGTACGGCGCGCGCCGTGTCCACGGTCAGCTCGCCGCGCTGGATCTCCGTCCAGGAGGTGCGGGCCAGCGCGATCAGATGGTCGGGGAAATCGATGGTTGCCACCGGAGGATCCTACGATGGACCCACCGCCCACCCTGACGGAGGACACGTGGACCTGAACGCCGCCCAGGCTGCCGCCGCATGGTGGGCTGATCGCGTCCGCTCGGCGCGCCCGGAGGTGGAGGGTCTGCACCCCGGGCTCTCCCGCGAGCAGGCCTTCGCCGCGACAGCCCAGATCGCTCTACGCGCCACGGCGATCGACACGGCCCCCGCTGTCGACGACCGAATCGCCGAGGCGTTCACCGGGGAGCTTGCCAGGCTCATCGCAGCCTCGGAGCGGAACCCGGTGCGGCTCGCCGTCGACTACGGTCCGGACGTGCTACTCGCGCAGGCGGCGGACGCGGCCGAACTCCACAGGGCGCACTTCCCCGGCAAGACCACGATGACCGTCTGGCCGGACCACGTCATCGCCAAGGCTGGGTACAGGGCGCTGTGGCTGCTCGTCTGGTCCGCGCCCGGCTGGCAGCATCCGCTGTGCGGAGTGCAGGACTGGCCCGAGGATTCGGACGATCCGATTGGCCCCGAGTGTGCACGGCTGCGGTGGCATGGCGGCGGCCACGACTGGGCTTGACCGGTCACGCCGCTTCGACGATCTCGCCCCGCTCGGCCGCCGTGGCGACCGTCCACTCCTCGACGAGCATCTCGTACCGCCGCCGTGATGCCCCGTACAGCCAGCCGCCCACCGAGGTGACCAGCTGCCGGATCTCCTCATTCACCACGGCAGACGGCCGTGCGGGGCCCGGGTCTGGGGGAGTGGGAGGCATGGTGATCAGTCTAGGACGGGGCACTGTCAGCGGTCAGCCCTCCGCGGGCGGCTGTCGTGCGACGAAGCTACCGAGGCCCGGTTCCGTGTAGATGAGCCCCTCGTCGCGCAGCCCGCGGTGCACCTTCTGCGCGGTCGCCTGCGCGATCCCAAACTCGGTGGCCAGCTGGATGACCGACGGGACGCGAGTGCGAGACGGGTACGTGCCATCGGTGATCCGCTGCCGGATCACGTCCGCGACCTGCTTCCACCTGGGCACATCCGCCTCGAATTCGATCACACCGTCAACGTGACACGCCATCCCATGCCACGCGAGATGTCGCATACGTGGCACGCCATAGCATGCTATGTCTAAGCTGCTGGAATGCAGCCCCGCCCGCGCACGGCCGGGGGGAGACCGGCCGGTGAGCGGAGCGTCGACGTGGACGAGCGTAGAGAACCACCCCCCAAGCCCGTAACCCGGCCGCCGGTCATAACCTCGGTCGCCGGAAACCTCTCCCCGCTCCAGCAGGCCTACAGCCGCTACGTCACCCACACCACGAACTGCGACGTCTGCCGGGACCTCGACCGCGGGCGGTGCAAGGAGTCCGAGCGGCTGTGGAACGCCTACCGGGCACAGGGGGACGAGGCGTACCGGCGGCTGTCCGAAGAGGCGTGACGGGATCTTGCCTGGCAGGCACTAAACGGGCGCTGACGTTGCCGCCAAGGTAAGCGCTGGCCATGGGCTGACCTGCGGTAACAGAAACGTGCGGGGTGCACAGAAAGCGCACAGATATATGCAGGTTCAACCTTCCCTTACCGACGGTCGTAATGTTGAATCTGCCTCAGTCGCGCAGCCGAAGCCTCGCGAAAGTGACTTATCCGTGCAGGAGGTCGGTGACGTGAACCCGCAACGCGTGAGCGATCAGCAGCAGATCCGAAAACTGTGGATCCCGCACCGCGTTCTCGTAGCGCTGGATCGACCTGCGCTCCATGCCGGCGAGGTGCGCCAACTGCTCCTGCGATAGCTCAGCCTGCCGCCGCAGGTCGGCTATGCGGTGACCGAGGGCGATACGTCGTTGCATGACCCAGTCGGGTCTCGGATTGCGGCGGGCTGGCACCCGGGAAACGTTTCGGCGTTAGTGATCTTGTGTCAGTACCCAAATGGTCGCCAGCCGAGAAAGATTGGTTTCCGTGCGACGGACCGTCAGCCTCCCCCCGTAGGGCAGGTGGGTGACCGAGGCAACCTGTGGGCGCTATGGCATATGCCGCAGGACCCCAGGTAGTGTCGGCGCTCGAACAGATGTTCCATACGTAGATACTTCGGCGCCGCGGAAACCTGAACGCCGCGGCGCCGAGTGGACCATCGCACGGCCGCGCAATACCCCCCTTGGCGACCGCGCGGTGGACTGGAGCCGGAGCCGGAGTCGACCACTACCCCCAAGGTATGTAAGACGACTCCGGCTCCGGTCTCTCCATTACGGCCACCGCACGCCGAACACTCAAGGGTGTACGCCGATGTCGGGGAAATGGGAGACGGATGGGAGATGATCAACGGGAGCAGATGCAAGCTTCCGCTAGAATCCGCCAACATCCGCTATGCCGTGAGCAGACTCCCGCAGGTCAATCCGCTGGCCAGCAGCTCCAGACCCCGCCACCTTGATGCCCTTGGTGATGTCGTCGATCACACCTCGCCAAGCACCGGAAGTTCACTGAACTGCGGCGGAACCCCACCGGCGACATCCGATGGGAGAGAAATGGGAAACGGCGGCGTCCACAGACCCTGCCCCACCACGTGCTTCTCCCACACGCCCTGCAGGTACTCGACGATACGCATCTCCATGCCGATCGTCACCCGCGAGTACACCCCCTCCATGCCGGCCACCTCGTGCCCCATCCGGGCCTCCTTGGCCACCGTGGAGATGTCCGCGCCCGGCTCGTCCAGCAGCTCCCGGTGCCAGTGCCGCAGCCGGTACATGTCCTCGCCCGCCATCTCCGGGACCGCCGGGATCTCGGGGCGCACATACCGCATGTACTGAGCCCGGGGCTTACGCTCCTTGGCGCCGTCACGGATCGGCCGCCAATAGTTCTGCGTGAACTCGGTCGTCAGCAGGTGCCCGCCCGTCATCGCCGGGAACACCCACGGCGACGCATGCGCCCCCAGCAGCGCCTCATGGATCTCATGCAGGAATGGAGGGATCACCAAGGTTCTGTACGAATCGTACTTCGGACCGGCCAGGGTCGGCCCGTCGTCCGCGTAGTACGCCTGATGCTGCACCCGCAGGGCATGCATGCCCGCGTACCGTTTGGCCGCGTCCCTGCCGCGCGACAGGACCGGGTCGGCGGCCGGCCAGCGTGGCGAGGCGAAGCCACGCTGAAGGCCGTGCATCTCGCCGGGAGGCCGCATGCCGGTGAACGCAATGGTCCAGATGTACCCCCAGCCGGTGAAGCCCCACACGTGGTAGGCGTTCACGGCGAGCTGATGGACGGCCGTGAACGGCAGCTCGCTCTTGGCGCGCCGGACGTTCTTCTTCGCGTACCGGCCGCGGCGCTTCTGCTCAATGACGGGCGACTCGGTGCGCAGCTTGTATTTGACGACCGCATCGTCCATCAGCATCCGGAACAGGCCGAGCAGGTTGCCCGCGTAGTTGTCGGAGTACTTGGCCTTGATCTGCTTCTTCCACATGTCGTAGTCGATGGCAGTGATCTCGCCGACCGTCCACTTCGTCCAGTACGGAATGATCACCACGTTGAGCATCGACTTGTACTTGCGCGTCGAGCGGGTCCTCAGGTCGGCAGCCTTGAACCAGGTGCGGCAGTAATCGTCCATAGGTGTACGGGCGCCGGCGCGCGGGATGTGCTTGCCGTGGCGGACCTCGTGCTCACGGTCCAGGCCGAAGTCGTAGGCCTCATCCTCGCCTTCGAACGGCACGCCGGGTGCGGGACCGGATGCGGACTCGTACTTCTTCCGCTTCGTCGGTCTGTCGTCGGCGTCGAGAACATATTCGCCGCCCCACCACTTCACGCGGATCGAGTTGCCGCGCATCTCGACGTAAGGCATACGTGCCCCCTTGGGTGAACTGCGGTCGCGGCAGTCCGGCGGTACCCCCACCGCCAGGACTTCCGCGTCCGGCCGCTCAGGTGCCGAGACAGCAGTTCCGGCATCCCTCGCAGTCTCCTCCGACACGCTTCACGATCTCGCGCATCGAGCGGCGCGCTTCTTCGCTCGTGCGGATTTCGGGAGGCGCTACACAGATCATTCTCCCACCGGCGGGGCCGGCCCATCCTGCGAACTTCGGACCGGCATCGACTATGGACAGAGTGCTCCGCATACCTGGTCCCCCTTCTGGGTGCTGATGGGGAACCCCCAAGGTGTCCAACGACTGTGCCATGTTTCAGCCTGGTTGGGACCACGGAGGACCAAAGTGATGCAAGGAAAAGGCGTAACAAGCCGTTGCAGGCAAAAGGTTGTAAGCCGATCGGCTTAATTTCGTCTAGAGCACGCCTCGTTCGCGGAGCTCGTGTAGTACGCGTTCGTTCAGCTCCGCGATCTCATCGCCCGTCAGTGACCCCTTCGTGGCAATGGCCGCGGTCTGCACCGCGTCGCCGACGAACCGGGCGAGTTCCGACTTGGGGACATCGGACATTTTCGTGTCCTGGGTGCCGTCGATGGGCTCACTGACGATGGGTTCGCCGCCGCCCAGGACGCGCAGGCAGCCGCCCGAGGCCCATTGGAGGGCTTCGTCGATCCCGGCGTAGGAGCGGTCCCAAACTTTCTGGCCCGCCTCGACCCGTTTCCAGGTGTCTTTGGAGATGCCGCCGAGCTTGGCGGCGGGCTCAATACCGAGCCGGAGCTCGGTCCGTCGCTTCTGTACGAGCGTCGCCAGACGGTCGAGGTCGGGGGTCGTCATGTCGACATCCTCGCAGGACCCGCTAGGACCCGCTAGGACTGGGCCAAAGGAGTCCGGAACGTAGTGGCGCAAAGGCGCACAGTGATCGCGCCTGCGCTGGCACGCACGCTCGAAGCGCCTACCGATTGGTAGCGATCTTCCGCCAGTTTCCGCTAACTTCCGCTAGACGAACCCGCCAACTTCCGCTAAGTTCTTCACATGGAAGCAACCCCACCCACCTTCAAGGTGAACGGGGCGGAAATCCGAAAGCTCCGCATGAAGGCAGGGCTGAGCACCGCCGAGATGGCTCGAAGCGCACTCATATCCGAGCGCTACCTCAACCACCTCGAAAACGGCTACCGCACCCGCATGAGACCGCACT
>Ga0247821_10000828_pt1 | contig 17310 bp, 16 predicted proteins | sample 13C_Glycerol_Day_FD_192481 | JGI IMG/M metagenome (GOLD analysis project Ga0247821, IMG submission 192481) | Soil microbial communities from agricultural site in Penn Yan, New York, United States - 13C_Glycerol_Day14 | ecosystem: Environmental > Terrestrial > Soil > Agricultural land | place... | reverse complement strand
TCCGTATACCGATCTTCACCTGGAACGTGCTGCTGACCGGTGTGCTGGTCCTGCTGGCCTTCCCGGTGCTGGCGGCGGCGCTGTTCGCGCTGGAGGCGGACCGCAAGTTCGGTGCGCACGTGTTCGATTCGGCCAACGGCGGTGCGCTGCTCTGGCAGCACCTGTTCTGGTTCTTCGGGCATCCAGAGGTGTACATCATCGCGCTGCCGTTCTTCGGCATCATCAGTGAGGTCATCCCGGTCTTCTCCCGCAAGCCGATGTTCGGCTACATGGGTCTGATCGGTGCGACGATCGCGATCGCGGGTCTGTCGGTGACGGTGTGGGCGCACCACATGTACGTCACGGGCGGGGTGCTGCTGCCGTTCTTCTCCTTCATGACCTTCCTGATCGCGGTGCCGACCGGTGTGAAGTTCTTCAACTGGATCGGCACGATGTGGAAGGGCAGTCTGTCCTTCGAGACGCCGATGCTGTGGGCGACCGGCTTCCTGATCACCTTCACCTTCGGTGGTCTGACCGGCGTCATCCTGGCCTCGCCGCCGCTGGACTTCCACGTCTCCGACTCGTACTTCGTGGTGGCGCACTTCCACTACGTGGTGTTCGGCACCGTGGTGTTCGCGATGTTCTCCGGCTTCCACTTCTGGTGGCCGAAGTTCACCGGCAAGATGCTCGACGAGCGTCTCGGCAAGATCACCTTCTGGACGCTGTTCATCGGCTTCCACGGCACCTTCCTGGTCCAGCACTGGCTGGGCGCCGAGGGCATGCCGCGCCGCTACGCGGACTACCTCGCGGCCGACGGCTTCACCGCCCTGAACACGGTGTCGACGATCGCCTCGTTCCTGCTCGGCCTGTCGATCCTGCCGTTCGTCTACAACGTCTGGAAGACCGCCAAGTACGGCAAGCCGGTCGGCGTCGACGACCCGTGGGGCTACGGCCGCTCGCTGGAGTGGGCGACCTCCTGCCCGCCCCCGCGGCACAACTTCATCACCCTGCCGCGGATCCGCAGTGAATCCCCGGCGTTCGACCTGCACCACCCGGAGATCGCCGCGCTCGACCAGCTCGAGAACGCCGGTCACGGCGAGAAGGCCCTCGCCGGGAGCAAGGAGGCCGGCAAGTGAAGATCCAGGGCAAGATGTTCATGTGGCTGGCCGTCTTCCTCCTCGCCGTAGCGGTCGTCTACGGCGTGTGGTCGAAGGAGCCGGCCGGCACCACCGCCCTCTTCCTGGCCTTCGGCCTGTCCATCATGATCGGCTTCTACCTGGGCTTCACGGCCAAGCGGGTGGACGTCGGCGCGCAGGACAACAAGGAGGCGGACGTCGCCGACGACGCCGGCGAGGTCGGGTTCTTCAGCCCGCACAGCTGGCAGCCGCTCGCCCTGGCCGTGGGCGGTGCCCTGGCCTTCATGGGCGTGGCGATCGGCTGGTGGCTGCTGTACTTCTCGGCGCCCCTGCTCCTGGTCGGCCTCTGGGGCTGGGTCTTCGAGTACTACCGCGGTGAGAACCGCACCCAGTAAGCGACAGCGGTGCCCGGAAGGGGCCCGGACACTCCACCAGGAGTGTCCGGGCCCCTTCGCCGTCGCCTCACCCGTTCGGGCCGTCCAGTGAGCCGGGGACGGTCCGGGTTCCTAGCGTGAGGTCATGAGACACACAGAGTCCCCTCGCGGCGTCCGCGCCGGGAGCCGTGTCGTCGGCTGCACGCTGCTGGTGGCCGCCCTCGGAGCCGGTGTCACCGGCTGTTCCTCCGACGGCAGTCCGCTCGCCTCCGAGCCGTACGACGCCACGGACCAGATCTCCTTCAGCGGATCCGTCGAAGAGGGCAAGCAGGCCGACCCCGACGAGCCCCTGGAGATCGTCGCGGAGGACTCCGACGGACGCATCACCGACGTCACCGTCGCGGACGCCTCAGGGCGCCGCGTGGCGGGCGAACTGGCCGCCGACGGCAGCCGCTGGCACAGCACCTCCCCGCTGGCCGCCGAGGCCCAGTACACGGTCCGTGTGAGCACGGAGGACGAGGACGGGGCGCCCGGCCGGAAGGTCCTCACCTTCTCCACCGGCAAACCGACCACGACCAAGCGCCTTGCCGTCACCTTCGGGCCCAAGGCCGGCACGTACGGCGTCGGCCAGCCCCTCACGGCCGAACTCAGCGACCCCGTCAAGGACCTCGCCCAGCGGGCCGTCGTGGAGCGCGCCCTGAAGGTCGAGTCCACGCCCGCCGTGTCCGGCTCCTGGCACTGGGTGGACGACAAGAAACTGCACTTCCGCCCGCAGGACTACTGGCCCGCGCACGCCACCATCAGCATGCGCAGCACCCTGGAGGGCCTCAAGGTCAACGACCGGCTGCGGGGCGGCAGGACCAAGCCGCTGACGATCCGTACCGGCGACCGGGTGATAGCGGTCACCGACGCGGCCACGCACCAGCTGACGGTCTACAAGAACGACGAGGAGATCAAGCAGATCCCCGTCACCACCGGCAAACCCGGCTTCGAGACCCGCAACGGAGTCAAGGTCGTCCTCGCCAAGGAACGCTTCGTACGTATGCGCAGCACCACCGTCGGCATCGCCGAGGGGTCGTCCGAGTCGTACGACCTGGACGTGCACTTCGCGACCCGGGTGACCTGGAGCGGCGAGTACGTGCACGCCGCCCCCTGGTCCGTCGGCTCCCAGGGCTACGCCAACGTCAGCCACGGCTGCGTCGGCATGAGCACCGACAACGCCGAGTGGTTCTTCGACACCGTCCGCGAGGGCGACGTCGTCACGGTCGAGAACTCGGCCGGCGACACGATGGAGACCTTCGGCAACGGCTACGGCGACTGGAACCTGGACTGGGCCAAGTGGCAGGCCGGCAGCGCCCTGACCCCCGGCAAAGCCACGGGGCAGGCGGAACAGGCCCGCCTGCGGCCGCAGAGCACGTGAGGCGCCGGGCCGGCGGCCTACGACGCGCCCTGCAGCGCCTTCCGGCGCAGCAGGGACGCCAGCGCGGCGGCGAACTCGACCGGCTCCACCGGCAGCGTCACCGCCGACTCCGCGCGGCTCCACGTCGCCAGCCAGGCGTCCTGCGGCCGCCCGATCAGCAGCAGCACCGGAGGACAGTTGAAGACCTCGTCCTTGATCTGCCGGCACAGCCCCATACCGCCCATCGGCACGGCCTCGCCGTCCAGCACGCACACGTCGATGCCGCCCCGGTCCAGCTCCGTCAGCACGGCCGCCGGGGTCGCGCACTCCACGAACTCCACGACGGGCACGTCCGGCGCCGGCCGCCGCCCGGTGGCGAGCCGCACCTGCTCCCGGGTGTTGGCGTCGTCGCTGTAGACCAGCACCGTGGCGGTCGCCTGCATTGTTCCTCCACGCGTAAGAGAGAGGGCACGGCTCTGTCGGGAACTTCGGGTACCGATGGCGCGGATGCTACCCCCTCGGACCGCTCGTCAACACCGGTTCGGACACGGCTTCGAAAGGGCGTTCAGTGGGCCATCCGGGCAGTCCAGGAGGGGCGAACACACCGAACGGCACCCCCGGGAGTGAGGGCGGGATAAGCGACCGACATAATGTCGGCGTGGCGACAGCAACGACAGTAGATACCGGGCACGCGCACCCGTCGGTCAACCGACCGAACCTCACCAGCGTCGGAACCATCATCTGGCTGAGTTCCGAGCTGATGTTCTTCGCGGCCCTCTTCGCGATGTACTTCACCCTGCGATCGGTGACCGGACCCGACTTCTGGTCGGAGAAGGCCGACCTGCTGAACTTCCCGTTCTCGGCGACGAACACCACGATCCTGGTGCTCTCCTCGCTCACCTGCCAGCTCGGCGTCTTCGCCGCCGAGCGCGGTGACGTGAAGAAGCTCCGGATGTGGTTCATCGTCACCTTCATCATGGGCGCGGTGTTCATCGGCGGTCAGGTCTTCGAGTACACCGAGCTGGTCAAGCACGAGGGCCTGTCCCTCTCCTCCGACCCGTACGGCTCGGTGTTCTACCTGACCACCGGTTTCCACGGCCTGCACGTGACAGGCGGTCTCATCGCCTTCCTGCTGGTCCTGGGCCGGACCTACGCGGCGCGGAGGTTCACCCACGAGCAGGCGACAGCGGCCATCGTCGTGTCCTACTACTGGCACTTCGTCGATGTCGTCTGGATCGGCCTCTTCGCCACGATCTACATGATCAAGTAGCCGGGCCCACATCCGCGCGCGCTCTTCCGAGCGCACCAACCAGATGCATCGACGCAGAAGATCCTGACACCGGGGTAATCCGTGAAAAAGCTCTCCGCACGACGACGCCATCCGCTGGCGGCGCTCGTCGTCCTACTCCTCGCGCTGGCATGCACCGGGGGGCTGTACGCCGTGTTCGCGCCCGCGGACAAGGCGCAGGCCGACGAAACCGCCCAGTCCCTCACCATCGAGGAGGGCAAGAAGCTCTACTCGGTCGGCTGTGCCAGCTGCCACGGCACCGGCGGTCAGGGCACCTCCGACGGTCCGCTCCTGGTGGGCGTGGGCGCCGCAGCCGTCGACTTCCAGGTGAGCACCGGCCGTATGCCGGCCGCCACCTCGCAGGGCGCGCAGATCCCGCGCAAGAAGGCCATCTACACCCAGGCCGAGATCGACCAGCTGGCGGCGTACATCGCCTCCCTGGGCGCCGGCCCGGCCGTTCCCACCGCCGAGCAGTACGGCCCCCAGGGCGCCGACGCCGCCAAGGGCGGCGAACTGTTCCGCAACAACTGCGCGCAGTGCCACAACTTCACCGGCAAGGGCGGTGCGCTCACGCACGGCAAGTACGCCCCGAGCCTCGACGGCGTCTCGCCGAAGCACATCTACGAGGCCATGCTCACCGGCCCGCAGAACATGCCCTCCTTCCCCGACAGCACGCTGTCGGAGCAGAACAAGAAGGACATCATCGCGTACCTCGACGCGGTCAACGGCGAAGAGACCGAGAGCCCCGGCGGCCTGACGCTCGGCGGACTCGGCCCGGTCTCCGAGGGTCTGTTCGCGTGGGTCTTCGGACTGGGCGCGCTGATCGCGGTCGCCGTCTGGGTCGCCGCTCGGACCGCAAAGGCCAAGAAGTCATGAGTAGCCAAGACATTCCCGAAGAGAACCTGCCCGTGACGCAGGACACCACCGGCTCGGTGAAGCTGGCGGACGAGAAGAACCCGTTCGCCGACCCGGGGCTGCCGCCCCACGAGCACCGGATCCAGGACATCGACGAGCGGGCCGCCAAGCGGTCCGAGCGTACGGTCGCCCTGCTGTTCACGCTGTCGATGCTGGCCACCGTCGGCTTCATCGCCTCCTACGTGACGATCCCGGTCGACAAGTCGGTCTACATCTTCCCGCTCGGTCACATCGGCGCGCTGAACTTCGCGCTCGGCATGACCCTCGGTGTCGCCCTGTTCGCCATCGGCGCCGGCGCGGTCCACTGGGCCCGCACGCTGATGTCGGACCAGGAGCTCGCCGACGAGCGTCACCCGATCGAGGCCTCCCCCGAGGTCCGGGCGAAGGTCATGGACGACTTCCGCCAGGGCGCCAAGGAGTCGGTGCTCGGCCGGCGCAAGCTGATCCGCAACACGATGTTCGGCGCGCTCGCCCTGTTCCCGCTCTCCGGCGTGGTGCTGCTGCGCGACCTCGGGCCGCTGCCCGGGACCAAGCTGCGCCACACCCTGTGGTCCAAGGGCAAGCTGCTCGTCAACATGAACACGAACGAGCCGATGCGGCCGTCCGACATCATCGTGGGCTCGCTGACCTTCGCCAAGCCGGAGGGCCTGGAGGAGCACGACCACGGCTTCCAGACCGAGATCGCCAAGGCCGCCCTGATGCTGGTCCGCATCCAGCCGGACAACATCAAGGACAAGCAGTCGCTGGAGTGGTCGCACGAGGGGATCCTCGCGTACTCGAAGATCTGCACCCACGTCGGTTGCCCGATCTCCCTGTACGAGCAGCAGACGCACCACGCGCTGTGCCCCTGTCACCAGTCCACCTTCGACCTCGCCGACGGTGCCCGGGTGATCTTCGGTCCCGCCGGTCACGCCCTGCCGCAGTTGCGCATCGGCGTGAACGATGAGGGCTATCTCGAAGCGCTCGGCGACTTCGACGAGCCCGTCGGTCCTGCCTTCTGGGAGCGCGGATGAGTACTACGACGACCCCCGAGTCCCGCTCGCGCGGGAAGGCTCCGGCCGGCGAACGCGTCGCCGACTGGGCGGACGGCCGGCTGGGGATCTACTCCCTGGCCAAGGCCAACATGCGGAAGATCTTCCCCGACCACTGGTCGTTCATGCTGGGTGAGATCTGCCTCTACAGCTTCCTCATCATCATCCTCACGGGTGTGTACCTGACGCTGTTCTTCCACCCGTCGATGAACGAGGTGGAGTACCACGGCAGCTACGTCCCGCTGCAGGGCCAGCTGATGAGTGAGGCCTACAAGTCGACGCTGGACATCAGCTTCGACGTCCGCGGCGGTCTGCTGATCCGTCAGATCCACCACTGGGCGGCGCTGGTCTTCCTGGCCGGCATGTTCGTGCACATGATGCGCGTGTTCTTCACCGGCGCGTTCCGCAAGCCGCGTGAGATCAACTGGCTGTTCGGCTTCCTGCTGTTCGTCCTGGGCATGTTCACCGGTTTCACCGGCTACTCGCTCCCGGACGACCTGCTCTCCGGCACCGGTATCCGCTTCATGGAGGGCGCGATCCTGTCCGTGCCGATCGTCGGCACGTACATCTCGTTCTTCCTGTTCGGCGGCGAGTTCCCCGGCGACGACTTCGTGGCCAGGTTCTTCTCGATCCACGTCCTGCTGTTGCCGGGCATCATGCTCGGCCTCGTGGTGGCGCACCTGATCCTGGTCTTCTACCACAAGCACACGCAGTTCGCGGGCCCCGGCAAGACCAACAACAACGTCGTCGGCATGCCGCTGCTGCCGGTGTACATGGCCAAGGCCGGAGGCTTCTTCTTCCTGGTCTTCGGTGTGCTCGCGGCCGTCTCGGCGATCGCCACGATCAACCCGATCTGGGCCATCGGCCCCTACCGGCCGGACATGGTCTCCACGGGCGCCCAGCCCGACTGGTACATGGGCTTCTCCGAGGGCCTGATCCGTGTCATGCCGGGCTGGGAGATCAACTTCTGGGGTCACACGCTCGTCCTGGGCGTGTTCATCCCGCTGGTGATCTTCCCGCTGGTCCTGGCGGCCATCGCGGTGTACCCGTTCATCGAGTCCTGGGTCACCGGCGACAAGCGCGAGCACCACATCCTGGACCGCCCGCGCAACGCCCCGACCCGCACCGCCTTCGGCGTCGCGTGGATCACGTGGTACTTCGTGCTCCTCGTCGGTGGTGGAAACGACCTGTGGGCCACCCACTTCCACCTGTCGATCAACGCCATCACCTGGTTCGTGCGGATCGCGTTCTTCGTCGCTCCGGTCGTGGCGTTCATCGTCACCAAGCGGATCTGCCTCGGCCTGCAGCGCCGGGACAAGGACAAGGTGCTGCACGGCCGCGAGTCGGGCATCATCAAGCGCCTGCCGCACGGTGAGTTCATCGAGGTCCACGAGCCGCTCAGCCAGGAGCAGCTGCACACCCTCACCGCGCACGAGCAGTACGCGCCGGTCGAGATCGGCCCGACGGTCGACGAGAACGGCGTCCGGCGCAAGGTCCCGGCGACCGAGAAGCTCCGCGCCAAGCTGAGCAAGGGCTACTACGGCGAGGACGCGCAGATTCCGAAGCCGACCGTCGAGGAGTACAAGGAGATCACGAGCGGCCACGGCCACCACTGATCACCTTCAGCGCCTCACCCCAGTCGCCACACGACACCGAAGGGCCCCCGTCCGTTCTGCGGACGGGGGCCCTTCGGGGTCCCCGGAGCTGGTTAAGGTGGAGGCCGGGAGCCTGCTGGCTCCCGAGATCCTTCTACACCCCTCAGGAGCGGCCATGAGCGCTGTGACCCCCGCTGGAGGCGACACCGCGGCGGGCCGCTCCTGGCCCGCCCTGCTGAACGGACTGCTGGACGGCCGGGACCTGTCCGCGGACGACACCGCCTGGGCGATGGACCTGATCATGCGCGGGGAGGCGACCGACGCGCAGATCGCCGGGTTCGCCGTCTCCCTGCGGGCCAAGGGCGAGACGGTCGAGGAGATCACCGGCTGCGTGCGCGCGATGTACGACCACGCCAACGTGATCGAGGTGCCGGGCGCGACGGTCGACATCGTCGGCACCGGCGGCGACGGCGCCAGGACGGTGAACATCTCCACGATGTCCTCGATCGTGGTGGCCGGCACCGGGGTGAAGGTCGTCAAGCACGGCAACCGGGCCGCGTCCTCCGCGTCCGGCGCCTCCGACGTGCTGGAGAAGCTGGGCGTCAATCTGCAGCTGACGCCGCAGCGGGTGGCCGAGGTCGCCGAGGAGGCCGGGATCACCTTCTGCTTCGCGGTGAAGTTCCACCCGGCGCTGCGTCATGTCGCGGCGGCCCGTGGGCAGCTCGGTGTGCGGACGGTCTTCAACTTCCTGGGCCCGCTGACCAATCCGGCCAAGGTGCGGTCGCAGGCCATCGGGGTGGCCGACGCCCGGATGGCCCCGATCATCGCCGGCGTCTTCGCCGGGCGCGGTCACTCCTCGCTGGTGTTCCGCGGCGACGACGGCCTGGACGAGCTGACGACCACCGCCACCTCCCGGGTGTGGGTGGTCCGCGACGGCAAGGTCGACGAGCAGACCTTCGACCCGCGTGACGTCGGCATCGAGCTGGTGCCCGTGGAGGCCCTGCGCGGCGCCGACGCCTCCTACAACGCCGAGGTCGCCCGCCGGCTGCTCGACGGCGAGCGGGGACCGGTGCGGGACGCGGTGCTGCTGAACTCGGCGGCCGCGCTGGTGGCCCTGGAGCCCGGCCCCGGCACCCTCACGGAGCAGCTCGGCGCCGGGATGGCGAAGGCGGCCGAGTCGATCGACTCGGGGGCCGCCAAGCGGCTCCTGGAGCGCTGGGTGACCGTCAGCAACGCCTAGCGGCGGCTTTCCCCGGGACCGATGTCCCGTGATCCGGACACGGGTTGCGGGACATCGATCAGTTCACGTACGTTCCTTCCAGGTCATGAGTGACAGCCATCAGGCCCCGGCCGGCTGTCCGGCAACCCTCCGTCCGTGGCGGGGTGCCCCGGGTGAGGACCAGGCCGTGGGCAGCAGGGCTCACGGCAAGCGCGGACCCCTCGCACACCAGGGGTCCTGGTCGTCGAGGAGCCTTCCATGAGCAAGCGAATGCGTTAGGGCCGCCGAGCCCCGCCTCTGCGTATCCCCTTTCCCTTTTCACTCCGCGCTGGAGCGTCGTCCGCTCGCGCGGGGATTCCGCCTGCCTCACCGGGAGTTCCGCCATGCCCGTCTCCACCCTCTCCGCCGTCCCCGCCGCGTCCGCCGCCGACCGGTCCGTGTGCGCCCCGCTGCCCGTGCTGGGCCGGGACGTCACCGTCCCCGTCGCCGCCGGGGGCGAGGTCTCCTACGCCGCCCTCGACTACGCCGCCAGCGCCCCGGCCCTCCAGCGGGTGTGGGACGACGTGGCCGCGTACGCCCCCTACTACGGCAGCGTGCACCGGGGCGCCGGATACCTCTCGCAGCTCTCCACCGACCTGTTCGAGAACGCCCGCCGGACGGTCGCCGGGTTCCTCGACTGCCGCGACGGGGACCAGGTGGTGTTCACCCGGTCCACCACCGACTCCCTCAACCTGCTCGCCACGGCGCTCCCCGACGGCTGCGAGGTGTTCGTCTTCGAGACCGAGCACCATGCCGCCCTGCTGCCCTGGCGGGGTTCGCGCGTCACCTTCCTCGACGCCCCGAGCAGCCCCCGGCAGGCGGTGGAGTCCCTGGAGCGCGCCCTCGCCGGACGCGACCCGCACGGCCCCGCCCTGGTCTGCGTCACCGGCGCCTCCAACGTCACCGGCGAACTGTGGCCGGTAGGGGAACTGGCCGCCGCCGCGCACGCGCACGGCGCCCGGATCGTCCTGGACGCCGCGCAGCTCGCCCCGCACCACGCGGTGAGCCTGCGCGAGCTGGACGTCGACTGGGTGGCCTTCTCCGGGCACAAGCTGTACGCCCCGTTCGGCTCCGGGGTGCTGGCCGGGCGCGCCGACTGGCTGCGGCGGGCCGAGCCCTACCTCGCCGGCGGCGGCGCCAGCCGCAAGGTCACCCGGCGGGCCGACGGGGGAGTGGACGTGGAGTGGCAGGAGGGCGCCGCCCGCCACGAGGCCGGCTCGCCCAACGTCATCGGCGCCCACGCCATCGCCTCCGCCTGCAAGGCGCTCACCGAGGCCGGCTTCGAGGCGCTGGCCGCGCGTGAGCAGCGGCTGATCCGCACGGTGCGCGAGGGGCTCGCGGACGTTCCCGAGGTGCGGTTCCTGTCGCTGTTCGGGGACGACGCCCCGCGCGTCGGCGTGCTCTCCTTCGTCGTGGAGGGCTGGACCGGCTCCCGCTTCGCCGCGGCGCTGTCCGCCGAGTACGGCATCGGCGTGCGGGACGGGCTGTTCTGCGCGCACCCGCTGGTGAGCGGGCTGCTCGGCGACGCCCGGGCGGAGGGCGGGTGCGGTGCGCCGGAGTCCTCCGGCGCCGTCCGCGTCAGCTTCGGGGCGGGTACGCCGGACGAGCACGTCGAGCGGTTCGTGCGCGCGGTGCGCGAACTGGTGCGGGACGCCGGAAGGGCCACGTCCAGCCCCTCCGGCGCGTGAGGAGGGGGAGCCTCAGCTGTCCAGACCGATGGCGAAGGCCGCCTCGAGGTCGTGCTGGGAGTAGGTGCGGAACGCCACGTGCGTGTCGGTGCCCTCCACGCCGGGGATCTTGCTGATCCGGCCCGGAATGACCTCGGCCAGGTCCTCGTGGTCACGGACCCGCACCATGGCGATCAGGTCGTAGGTGCCGGTCACGGAGAACACCTCGCTGACACTGTCCAGCGCGGCGATCCGCTCCGCGATCTCGGGGATCCGGTCCACGCTGGTCTTGATGAGGACGATCGCGGTGATCACGGCTGGTTCTCTCCCTCGGGGGCCGGAGCAGGGGTGGCCTTCACTGTAGTCGCCCCGCCGAAACGCACCCACGCGTAGCCGAAGCCCAGCCCGAACCCGATCAGGTGCGCCAGGTACGCCACCCCCGGCCCCTCGGCGGCCTGCCCCGCCGCCGCCCACTGCAGCGCCGCCCAGAACGGCAGCACCACCCACGCCGGCAGGCGCACGGGCAGGAAGAACAGGAACGGCAGGAGGCTGGTCACCCGGGCCCGGGGGAACAGGAACAGGAACGCGCCGAGCACCGCCGAGATCGCCCCGGAGGCGCCGACCAGGGCCCGCTCGGAGCCCGCGTTGGCGGCGGCGTACCCCAGCAGCGCGAGACAGCCGCAGCCGGCGTAGCAGAGGGTGAACCGGGCCCGTCCCATCCGCGCCTCGGTCATCGCCCCGAAGACGTGGAGGAAGAGCATGTTGCCGAGCAGATGCACCCAGCTGCCGTGCACGAACAGCGCCGTGGCGGGGGTGAGCAGCCCTCCGGGGGATCCTTCGAACAGGTCTGCGGGGATCACGCCCCAGCGCCGGAAGTAGTCCCTCTGCGCGGCGAGCAGTTCGTCCCCGGAGCCGTACGCCGGGTTGAGCCCCGCCGCCGGGCCGATGAGGAAGGCCAGGCAGCACAGTGCGACGAGGGTGCGGGTCACCGGCGCGGAGGTGCCCCGGACCGTTCCGGCGGCCGGCGCGTACCACTTGCGGATCATGAATACAGAGCATGACGTAACCGGACGCAACAGCGCAGACCGCCTCGCCGCCGTGGACGGGCGGGCGACGGAGACCCGCCAGGCCGTAGGGTTACGAGCCACACGCACCGCGGAGCCGGTGCGTCACGGACACTGGAAGGAAGGCGAACAGCCACGATGACGGTTCCACTGCCGACCGCCTCGACGCGGTGGCGCTGCACCCTCTGCGGCAACCTCACCCGCTTCGACGTGACCCGCTCGTCGAAGGTCGTCGAGTACGTCCACCTCGACCTGGCCGGAGAGCCCAGGGTCGAGGAGCGCGAGGTGCTCGGTGAGACGATCGAGTCGGTGCGGTGCCGCTGGTGCAACGCCGTGGACCAGGTGGAACTCGTGGACAGGCCGGGTGCCGGCTCCTGAGCGGGAGCAGGCCCCGCGGACGGTGACCCCGCGTACGGGGCCGCCCACAGGCATTGGGGTGTGACGGATGGTGGAGACCACGGGCGGGGGGCCGCAGGACGGCGCCGCCGAGGTGCTCGACCGCCCGCTGCCCGACGGAGTGCGCCGCCGCGTCGTCCAGATCGTCGCCGACGGCTTCGGCGGTCTCACGGTCGCCGAGCTGCCCGCCCAGCTGCGGCAGTACGCGCGCTTCGCCCCGAACCGCCGCGCCAAGTTCGCCGGCAACGCCATGGCCGCGGCCCTGGAGACCGACCCGGTGTTCCGGCAGCGCATCGGGGAGAAGCTGAGAGAGGCCCAGCCGGAACTGACCGGCGCCCTGGACTCCGGCTCCCCGCCCCCGGCCGCGGACCCGCTCGACGTGGCGGCCGCGGCCTATGTGCTCCGCCCGCCGGGCTGGGTGAAGCTGGTGACCGCCGCCGGCGAGGAGGCGCAGCGCGCCGACGCCGAGCGGGCCGGCGAGGAGAGCCGGGCCGAGCTGGAGCGGCTGCGCGCCGACCTCGACCGGGCCCGCGAGCACACCAGGTCCGAGACCGAGCGGCTGCGCGGCGAGCTGGAAGCGGCGAAGAAGGAGTCCGAGTCGCTGCACCGCAAGCTGCGCTCCGCGCTCAGCGACGTCAAGCGCGGCGAGGCAGCGCTGCGCAAGCTGCGCGGCGAGATGGAGTCCGTGCGCGCCGAGGGGCACGCCCAGGTCTCCGCCGCCGAGAGCGAGACCCGCCGGCTCAAGGCCCGCCTGGGGGAGACCGAGGCCGCTCTGGAGGCCGCGCGCCGGGCCGCCCGGGAGGGCCGCAGCGTGGAGGACATGCGGGTCCGGCTGCTGCTGGACACCGTGCTGGACGCCGCCCAGGGGCTCCGCCGGGAGCTGGCGCTGCCCCCGGTGTCCGTCCGGCCCGCCGAGACCGTGGACGCCGTCGAGCCCGGCCGTATGACCCCGAAGGACATCGCGGCCCGCGCGCTGTCCGAGCACGACCCGGCCATCCTCGACCAGTTGCTGGCGCTGCCGCAGGCCCATCTGGTCGTCGACGGCTACAACGTCACCAAGACCGGCTATCCCCAGATGCCCCTGGAGAAGCAGCGGCTCAGGCTGCTGGGGCAGCTCGCCCAGCTCGCCGCCCAGACCGGCGCCGAGGTGACCTGCGTCTTCGACGGCGCCGAACTGGCCGCGCCGGTGCTGCTGGCGCCGCCGCGCGGGGTGCGGGTGCTGTTCTCCAAGCCGGGCGTCACCGCCGACGAGCTGATCCGACAGCTGGTGCGCGCCGAGCCGCCGGGGCGGCCCGTCATCGTCGCCTCCACCGACCGCGAGGTCGCCGACGGCGTCGCACGGGCCGGCGCCCGACCGGTCGCCTCGGCGGTGCTCCTCAAAAGGCTTACCTGACACCTCATTCGCATCCGTCCCTCGTGCAACGTACGGCGGCTATGCCCGAATTGACGGAACCGTCACGCAACGTAGCGTCAAGGGTGCGTCACTGCAGGTGAGTTGTGACCCAATAAACCCGCTGTAACGGAGATTTCGTGTCCAGGGATTTGAACTGATCACAAGAGAATCACTATGGTCAGCCTTCGAACCCGCGCTCGCGCGATCACTCTCGAGAAGGAGCTCGTCTCCGTGGCGTCCCACCGTCGTCCCAAGCAGCCGAGCCGCGCACGCGTGACCGTGCTCACCACCGCTGCCGCCGCTGCCGTCGTCATGAGCTCGCAGGCGGCCAACGCCGCGCCGAGCGAGAAGCCGAGCAAGGACGAGGTCAAGGCCAAGGTCGACAAGCTCTACGAGCAGGCGGAGCAGGCCACCGAGAAGTACAACGGGGCCAAGGAGAAGCAGGAGAAGCTCCAGAAGGAGATCTCCACCATCCAGGACAACGTCGCCAAGGGCCAGCAGGAGCTCAACGAGCTGCGCGACGGCCTCGGTTCGATGGCCAGCGCCCAGTACCGCAGCGGTGGCATAGACCCCTCCGTCCAGCTCTTCCTCTCGGCCGACCCGGACGACTACCTCGACAAGGCGTCCACCCTGGACCAGCTGAGCACCCAGCAGGTCGACTCGCTGAAGAAGATCCAGGAGAAGCAGCGCGAACTCGCCCAGCAGCGCTCCGAGGCGTCCGAGAAGCTCAAGGACCTCTCCGCCACCCGCACCGAACTGGGCAAGAAGAAGCAGGAAGTCCAGGGCAAGCTCGCCTCCGCGCAGAAGCTGCTCAACAGCCTCACCGCCGCCGAGAAGGCCCAGCTCGCCCAGGAGGAGAGCCGCGCCACCCGCGCCAGCGAGCGTGACGCGCTCAACGTCAACGTCCCGGCCGGTTCCGGCCGCGCCGCCGCCGCCTTCGCCGCCGCGCAGAGCAAGCTCGGCACCCCCTACGTCTACGGTGCCACCGGCCCGTCCTCCTTCGACTGCTCCGGCCTGACCTCCTGGGCGTACGCGCAGGCGGGCGTCGGCATCCCGCGGACCTCCGAGGCGCAGACCGGCGCCGGCACCAAGATCTACTCGGTGAGCCAGCTCAAGGTCGGCGACCTGGTCTTCTTCTTCAACGACCTGCACCACGTGGGTCTTTACGCGGGCAACGGCCAGATCATCCACGCGCCGCGCACCGGCACCGTCGTGCGCTACGAGTCGATGAACACCATCGGCGGCCCGTTCATGTTCGGCGTCCGCGTCTAGGACTGTCCGCGTGCCCCCGTTCGGGGGATTCGCACCCGCGTCGATCTTCCCCGCGCCCCGCCTCTGACCCAGGTCACAGGCGGGGCGTCACCGTATGTGCCCGCCCTGGCCGACGCTTCGCCGGCCGCCGGGACGGCTACTGTCTGCCGCGTTTCCCTGTCCGCCAGCGGAAGGAGCGCGGCTTCCCGTGGGGTCCCATCGTCGTACCGCACCGTCGTCCGGATCCGGCCGGAGCGCCGTCCTCGCCCTCGGGCTGCTGGCCGCCGCGGCCACCGCCCTCGCCGCCGTACCGGCCGCGGCCACGCCGCCGGGCGACACCCGGGCCGAGGTGGACCGCCTGTACCAGGAGGCCGAGAAGGCGACCGAGGCGTACAACGAGGCCGACGAGCGCGCCGACGGACTGCGCCGGGAGATCGCCGCCGCGCAGGACGGGATCGCCCGGCAGCAGCAGCGCGTCAACACCATGCGGGAGTCGCTGGGTTCGCTCGCCGGCGCCCAGTACCGCTCCGGCGGCCTGGACCCCTCCCTCGCCCTGCTGCTCTCCGACGACCCGGAGGACTTCCTGGAGAAGGCCTCCGCCCTCGACCGGATGACCGTCCACCAGGCCGGTGAACTGAGGAGACTGAGGAGCGCCGTGCGCTCCCTCTCCCAGGACCGCTCGGAGGCCGCGGACAGGCTCGCCGCGCTGGAGCGGAGCCGCAGGGCCGTCGCCGCCCACAAGCGGACCGTCGAGAGCAAGCTCGCCGAGGCCCGCCGGCTGCTCAACTCCCTCCCGGACGCTGAACGCGCCGCCTGGGACCGCACCACCCGCTCCGCCCGCGCGGACCTGCTCGGCCCGGCCGGAGCCCCCGCCTCGGGCCGCGCGGCGGCCGCCGTCGCGGCCGCCCGCTCCGCCCTGGGCAAGCCCTACGTGTGGGGCGCCTCGGGCCCGTCCTCCTTCGACTGCTCCGGACTGGTCCAGTGGTCGTACGCGCAGGCCGGGGTCGGGCTGCCGCGTACCTCGCAGGCCCAGCGGTACGCCGGCCGGCAGGTACCGCTCTCCGAGGCGCGCCCCGGTGATCTGGTCGTCTACCGCTCCGACGCCTCCCACGTGGGGATGTACATGGGCAACGGCCAGGTGATCCACGCGCCCTATCCCGGCGCCCCCGTGCGCTACGACCCGGTCGGCATGATGCCGGTCTCGTCGGTCACCAGGGTCTGACCGCACCGGCACGGCGCCCGTACCCTCGGGAAGGTGGCTGGTCGAAAGCGGGTGTCGGGTGCGTCGGTGGTGGCGCTGTGTTGGCTGCTCGTCTCCCTGGTGGCGTGCGGCGGGGGACCGGCCGTCGACGCCGCCCGCGCGGAGGTGCAGTCGCTCCTCGACCGGCGCGCGGAGGCGGTCCTCGACCGCGACGCCGCCGCCTACGCCCGCACCGGCACCCGGACCGGGTTCGCCGGCCTGCGCGCGGTGCCCCTCGCGGACTGGTCGTACCGCGTCACCGCCCTCGACCGCACCGGTGACACCGCCACCGCCGCCGCCGACCTGAGCTACCGGGTCGAGGGCCACGACGGCTCCCCGGTCGTCACCGCCCGCTCGCTGAGCCTGAGCCGGGACGCGGAGGGCCGCTGGTCCGTCGACTCCGACCGGCCCGCGGCGAAGTCGGGGCAGCAGCTCTGGGACCAGGGGACCGTACGCGCCGTCCGGGGCGGGCGGAGCCTGGTGCTGGGCGTCGGGCAGTCCGCCGACACGCTGCGCGACTACGCGGGGCTGGCCGACCGCTCGGTGCCCGCGGTGTCCGGCGCGTGGGGCCCGCGCTGGGCCGGGCGCGTGGTCGTCCTGGTCCCGGCGAACCTGGAGGGCATGGCGGGCCTGCTGGGTTCGCCCGCCTCCTCCTACCGGGGGATCGCCGCGGTCACCACCGGCGCGACCGGCACGGGCGGGCGGGCGCCCGCGGACCGGGTCATCGTCAACCCGGAGGCGTTCGGACTGCTCGGCGACCCGGGCCGGCAGATCGTGCTCACCCACGAGACCACCCATGTCGCCACCCGCGCCCACACCTCCGCCGCCACCCCGCTGTGGCTGTCCGAGGGGTTCGCCGACTGGGTCGGCTACCGCGGCGGCGACCGACACCCCGACGAGGCCGCGCCCGAGCTGGCGTACGCGGTGGGCCGGGGCGAGGTGCCCGCCGGGCTGCCCGACGACGAGGACTTCGGCTTCGCGGGCGACGCGGACCGCCTGGCCCGTGCCTACGAGAGCGGCTGGCTGGCCTGCCGCCTCATCGCCGAGCGCTGGGGCGAGGACCGCCTGCGCGAGTTCTACCGCGCCGTGGGCGCCCACCAGGACCGGGAGGGCGCCGTCGAGGACGCGATGCACCGGGTACTCGCCCTGACCCGCGAGGAGTTCACAGCCCAATGGCAGGACTACGTGAAAGCCACCCTGACGTGACCTGACCCCGCCACCCCGGGCGGTCGTGCCTGCCCCGAAGCCCGAAGCCCGAAGCCCGAAGCCCGAAGCCCGAAGGGCCGGTCAGGACGAGACCGGCGCCCGGGCCGCACGCCCGACC
>Ga0247821_10000821_pt1 | contig 17362 bp, 28 predicted proteins | sample 13C_Glycerol_Day_FD_192481 | JGI IMG/M metagenome (GOLD analysis project Ga0247821, IMG submission 192481) | Soil microbial communities from agricultural site in Penn Yan, New York, United States - 13C_Glycerol_Day14 | ecosystem: Environmental > Terrestrial > Soil > Agricultural land | place... | reverse complement strand
CGAACCGGCCGGAACGTACGAGGTCCGCTTCGAGATGGCGGACACCGGCTACGACACCTACATCCGCACCCTCTGACCCGCCTCTGACAGCCGGGCGGAAGGAGCACCCCAGTGGCAGGCTCACCGCCCGGCCCCGGAAAGGAACCACCGTGTGCAGCAAGTGCGAGCCGGACGGTCTGAGAGGTCCGGCCATCAGGGAAGAGCTGCTGGAGATCCACCAGCTCGCCCTTCCGTGGGCCATGGAGAACTGGTTCACCTACGAGGTCGACTGGGACCCGCAGTCGGGCATCCACTGGATCACCGTGATCCCGTCCGGCGAGGGCGACGTGGCCTGCTACTTCGTGTGCGAGTTCCAGGCCTTCATCCAGGGCCTGGAGACCGCCGCCCGGCACGGACGGAGAGTGTCGTGAACCGGGTCGAGCCCGGCGAGGTCGAGCTGATGGGCGTCAGGGAGATCGCCGAACTGTTCGGTGTCACCCGGCAGCGTGTCAGTCAGCTCGCCGCAGGTCACGCGGACTTCCCCAGGCCGCTGGCGCAGCTCCAGATGGGCCCGGTGTTCTGCGGCGTGTCCGTCCGGGAGTTCCTGGCCTCCTGGGACCGCCGCCCCGGACGTCCCCCCATCCACCGGGAGATCACCAGGAGGGACGTGTGAGCTTCAAGGAGCACTGCCTCTACTGCTCGCACACCAGGGATGATCACTCACTGCCCGGCAGGGTGTGTGCGATCTGCACACGGGAGCGTGACGGCGTCCCCTACGAGCCGGGCGAACCCCGCTGTGAAGGCTTCCGGGGATCAACCATGTGCGGCATCTGCGGAGGTCGCATGACCTGGCACCCGGATGTCATGCAGTACCTGCACGCCAACGAGGCCGACGACGATGACCACGAGGCCGAGCCCCGCACCCGACGATCCAGGAGGAAGACGTGACGCTCGATGATCTGCGTGAGGCGATGGCCAGCTTCGATCACCTGCCCGGCAGTACTCCGGTGATCCTCCAGAAGGACGCCGAGGGCAACGGGTACTCGCCGCTCGCCGGTGGCGAGGAAGCCATGTACCTGCCGCTGAGCGACTGGTCCGGCGAGGTGTACCTGACGCCCGAGGGTCTGGCCGAGAAGCTGGCCGAGCCCGGCTCGCTGTACGACGAAGAGGACGACGCACCGCCGGAAGAAGCGGTCCGCGCCGTCGTCCTCCACCCCGTGAACTGACCCGAGAAGGAGAGAGACCCATGGCCAAGAAGCAGCCCACGCTCATCATGGTGAACCCCGACCTGTCGCCCGAGGTCGCCAAGATCGTCAAGCGGGCGGTCGAAAAGCACACCGTGCCGCCGTACGGCATCGTCGATTCCAGCACTCTGCCGATCGGCTGGTCCCTCGGAGTAGGCGGAGCGGTAATCCACGACTTCGCGTACTTCGGTGCCTACCTGGTCGGCGGCATGACCGCTGCCGTCGCCATCCGGGCGGCTCTCCCCAATCGGGTGAAGGAGATCCGTAACAACGCCCAGGCCCGCAAGGCCTACCGCAGTCAGGACTACCGCCTCTCCGACCTCGGCTGGGACGAGGGCGAGAAGATGATCCGGTCCGCCTTCGAGTCGGTCGCCTACATCACCCGGTCCACCGTGCACATCGAGGACCGCATCGACTCCGCCCGCAACAACCTGGTGCTGCCCCGGCAGCTCTGGGACCTGATGGGCGACCTGGCCGAACTGCAAGAGCACAGGAAGGACACGCCCAAGCAGGATGCCCTGGCCGCCGCACACCGGGGCGTCATCCAGCAGATCACCGTCAACTGCGAGCGGCGCGTCCAGGCCCTGGAGACGTACGCCACTCAGGTCATCAGCGCCGACAAGCGTCTGGCCGAGCTGAAGGCCGTAGAGAAGCTGGAGTCCCGCTCCTCGGGCCTGATGGACCTGCTGGCCCGGACCTCCACCGTCGACATCGCGGTGGCCGAGCTGAACGAGCTGACCGGCCACGCGGCCACGCTCGTCGAGTCCTACCGCACCGCCTTGGCCGCCGCCCGTGAGGCCGGTCTCGCCCTGGAATCGGCGTGAGCACCGAGCGGATCGAGTGGTCCGGCGACTGGGTGCGCAACGTCGGTGCGGTGAACGGGGTCCACTGCTTCACGATCGTCCGCATCACCGGGCACACGGTGGCGGGCTACCCGTTCAAGATCCAGCACGAGCTGCCGGGCTACAAGCAGTTCAGCAAGGCGTTCGCCACCACGGAAGGCTGCAAGACCGTGTGCGAGAGGGTCCTGACGGCATTCATGGACCGCATGGGATTCGTTCCGAAGGAGGAAGACAAGTGACCAGGTTCATCGGCACGCACACCAAGTGCGCCGCCGTCGGAACGGTCGACGGCTGGACCGTCGTGTGCGGCCGGTCCTACGGCCACGACGACCCGAAGACGCGCAAGACCCCGACCGACCACTACGACCCGGACGGCGAGGTCACGTGGCCGTCGGACAAGGCCCGGAAGGTGAACAGGTGAAGCTCCTCGACCGGCTCCGTGGCGTCCCGCCCAAGTGCCGGGCCGTGTGTCACGTCCTCGGTCCGACCCTCCTGACCTGCGACCTGGAGGACAAGCACGACGAAGGGCCCGAGGCGGTCCCCCATCACGACCTCGCCCGCGACAAGAAGTGGTACCTCCCGAAGGGGGAGCGGTGATGCCCGACCAGCAGTACTTCATGGCCCGGCTGCACAGCGAGAACGGCCGCCTCGTCCACTCCCAGGGACGGCCCGGGTCGGTGTCCGTCGATCCGCACAAGGCGTTCCGGCACCAGATCCGCCGCGAGTGGGAGAAGTACCCGGACTTCGACAACACCCGCCGGGGCCTGATGTACGCGATCTGGACGCTGCCGATGGGGAGCCGGAAGTGGAACGTGGACCGGGCGTTTCTGTACGCCTGGAAGAACGCCATCGAGGCCGAGGTGCACATCGTCTCCCACTCGTACACCTGGGAGAGCGCCCTGGTCGCCGTCCACCCGGCCAACCCGATCATCTTCCAGGAGGTCTGATGACCCACCAGTGGCGCGACGTGCGCAGGGAAATCCTCAACAAGACCGACGAGGTCGTCATCTCCGACCAGTACAAGGCGCTCATCGGAGCGCAGACAAGGATCAACGGCATGGGCTCCTTCTGCGACGGCGACGACTGCGGACCGGCGGAGGCGGGCGGCTACTTCATCCACCGGCCGCCGTGCATGACGCTCGCCTCCTCCCGCACCGACGAGGAGAACGAGGGCTACCAGGAGGCGTGCGAATGAGCAAGGTCAGCGCCTTCCTGCACTTCTCCGGCGGTGGCGACGTCGAGCACGTGACCATCTTCCAGGTCCCCCGGATCGGCGAGCGGATGACCTACCACGAGTACCCGGAGTCCGAGCAGCCCCGGACCGGCACCGTCCACGACGTCGAGTGGGTCAGCAGCCCGCTCGGGGCCCTGAGTCAGACGGTCCGCATCTACGTCAACGACCTCCCCAAGGAGAGGACATGATCCCCGTACTCCTGGACATCAGCACACACGAGGGACTCGACATCCCTAGTCCCATCGTGGACTTCGCGGACCTCCCCGGGGTCGGCGAAGGCATCGAACTGGACTTGGTGCTGCTCGGCAGTGCGGAGGCCCTCGACGGCCACAGGGCGGTCTGGACGACACCGGAAAGGTCCGGTATCAGCCTGACGGTCCGGTCGATCTACTGGCAGACCCAGACCCCCGAGAGGGGTGCACCCTTCATGATCCCGGTCGTCTGTGCGGACCTGGTCACCGGAGACCTGGTCACCGGCTGATGGGCTGGTGGAGCTGGGCCCTGACCGCCATCGGAGCCTTCGGGCTGTACCTGGCCGGTCAGAAGAACCTGTGGGGCTGGGCGGTCGGACTGGCCGCCCAGCCGGTGTGGATGACCTACGGGGTCGTCACCGACCAGTACGGCTTTATCGCGTCTGGTCTGATCTACGGAGCGGTCTACCTGAAGAACTTCATCTGGTGGGGCCGCGAGAAGCTGATGGAGGAGACCGGCTGATGCCGAAGTGGGGACAGGACCGCAAGCCGCAGCAGACCCCGATGCCGAAGGAGTCGAGTTCGGCCAGCGACGCCGAGAAGGGGGCCGCGCAGAGCTTCAAGGAGCAGGTGGCCCAGTACAACGAGCTGCTGGCCTCGCAGCCGGAGGCCGCCGCCGACTACGCCAAGAGCGCCATGTACGCCAACCGCAGCGAGTACCGACAGGCCAGGGGGAGGTGAGCTGCAACGGCGCATGCCCCGACTGCTGCGACAACGGGTCGGGAATGCGCTTCTGGTACGGCTACGTCGAGCGGGCCCTCGGCTTCCTGGACGACCCGCACTCGGTGACCGAGATCCTCCGGGACGCGATCGACGGTGGGGCCCCGGAGGAGGTCACCGTCCTGATCGAGGCCGTCCTGCGGACGATCCGGACCTGCCTGTGCGGAGAGATCTGCTGGTGCGAAACGCCGGACCAGGCCGTACTCGACCCGTTCGCCCCGGCCGACGTGAAGTTCACCACGGACTGGTACGCGAGCATGGCCCCAGACCCCGGGGTCTGCTGGTGCGGGCAGGGCGTGAACGCCGCAGACACCGACGACCTCGACGCGCACAGTTACTGCCATCCCGGAATGTGAGGACCGCGTGACCGTGAAGGACAAGACCCAGCCCTGCACCCGGTGCAGCCACGGCTGGGAGGACCACAAGAACAACATCAGCTCGGGCCACAAGCACGTGTGCGCCCACCCGATGGCGCGCAAGACCCACTGCCCGTGCCTCGGCTTCAGGGAGGTGGCGTGAACGAGAAGGCCATCGACCTGAGCGAGGCCCCTCCGCAGCTCATCCCCGCCGTCTGCGACCTGTGGCAGGCGTGGTGGGAGGACGTCGACACGTGGGACGGCTACGCCTTCTACCGGGCCGAGACCGACTTCGATCTGGAGGTCGCACAGAAGCACGCCGCCTTCGACTACGTGGCCTCCGAGTACGGCTGGTACCCGGGCGACGAGGAGCAGCCCGAGATCGAGCTGACCTGGGCGTTCGAGTACCACCGGTGGCATCTGCTGGAGAACGGCAAGAGCACCGGCGTGACCCTGTCCCGTGTCCGCATCTCCGAAGGACTCGGACGGCCGGGCCGTGGTGCAAGATCTGCACCAGGGTCCGTCTGACAGAATGAGGAGTGCTTCTCCTCGTTGAGCGGCCCGGCTTCCGACCTGCCGGGCCGTTCGCATGTAAGGAGCGAAGTGTGAGCGTAGGTGTCATCGCGCCGTGGGGCGGCAACTGTCCGCACCGCCAGGCCGCCTGGGAATGGGTGCAGGGCTGGTACGCACAGAACCACCCCGACTGGGATGTGGTTCAGGGCGTGTGCAGCTCGGAGCGCTGGTGCAAGGCCGAGGCCGTGGCCGACGGGCTGCGCAAGACGGACGCCGACATCCTTGTCATCGCGGACGCCGACGTGGTGGCGGACGACATGGGTGCCACGGTCCGCCAGATCCAGCGGGGGATCAAGCGCTGGGCCATACCGCACCTGCGGGTGCACCGGCTTTCCCAGAGCGCTACGGCCAGGATCCTTGCCGGTGAGAAGCCAAACCGGGTGGCCAAGACTCTCGACGACTACGACCAGCCGCCGTACCGGGGCATGTCCGGCGGGGGCGCCGTGGTCCTGCCGCGCGAGATCTACATGGATGTTCCGCTCGACCCGGGCTTCACCGGCTGGGGTCAGGAGGACCAGTCCTGGGCCATCGCCCTGAAGGCGGTCCACGGCAATCCGTGGAGGTCGGCGAACGGTCCGCTGTGGCATCTGTGGCATCCCCCGCAGAAGCGCCTGACCCGCGAGAAGGGCTCTCAGCAGTCCTGGAACCTCTACCGGACGTACTGCCGGGCAGCGGGCTCCCGCAGCGCCGCACACGGGCTGCTGCGGGCGGGGAGAGCGCTCGTGGAGCGGGGGCCCCAGGCCTGAGCCCGGAGCCCCCAGTGGTTCACGAACCGACGGGAACCGTCACGACGGCGATGCGGGAACGGCCCGGCTCGTTCTTGTCCGTGGCCGTGATGATGAAGCGGCCCTCCATCTGGTAGCCGTGGGTGAGTTCCTCCTCACCGTCGGCAACGGTGTCGACCGGCTCCGAGTCGTCGCCGAAGTCGACCGTCGCCGGGCCGTGGCCCTTGTTGTCGACCGTGACGACGACGCTCATCGGGTCCTGCTGGTCCTGCACCACGTGGAGGGTGAGGTCGTCCTGGCCGGGAGGCGTGTCGCTGGAGGCCTCGACGGTGAAGTAGCCCTCGCCGTACGCCACCTTGGAGACGTTGCCCCAGAAGACGTCGGACTCGTCGCTGGACAGGATCAGGCGGTCCTCGCCGGGCCACAGGCCCTTGAGCACCTCGATGGTCTCCGGCTCGTCCTCGTACAGCGCGAGGAGGGGCCAGGACACGCACACCGAGAGCGAGCCGTCCTCCTTCTGCTTCACCGAGGAGGAGGCCAGGGCGACACCGACCTCGGTCTCCTCGCCGTCCTGGTCGACGATCGTGACCGTGTAAGACATGCTGTTCTCCCCTTGCTGACGGAACATCCCCCACGGTCGAGTTTGGGCACGGGAAGTGAAGCATTCAAGGACCGACCGGGTAGATTCGATGGAGAACGGACGATCTGTCTGCAAGGTGGCCCAGGTCTTCCGCGCGGCGTCCTAGCGGAACCGGACGTGAGTTCTGAGGGTTTTGTCAGTGCCCCGCTGTACGGTTCGTTCATGGCAGACGAAGACCTTCAGTACCAGACCCGCGCCTTCGTGCGAGACCTTCTGCTGGCCACCGTCACCACACCTTCCTCACGCGACAAGCAGCGCCTGCCGGGCCCGAGTGACCTGGCGGACCCCTGTGACGTGTGTGTCGCCAGGAAGATCGCCCTCTCTTGCGGGATGGCCATAGAAAAGTCCAACAGCAGAAACTTCTCGCTGAAGGCGTGGAACGGCACCGCCGTCCACCAGAAAATCGAGCGGGATCTGCCGGGCGTGTACCCTCACGCCGAGCAGGAGATCACCGTGGAGATCGCGGAGGTCGAGGGCCTCGGTCTCGTGAAGGGTCACGTAGACCTGTACCTCCCCCTACAGAAAGCGATGTGCGACTGGAAGACCACAGACCTGAAGAAGCTGAACGTCTATCGAACATCCGGCGTGCCCGCCTCCCACTTCGGACAGACCATGCTCTACATGTATGGCCTGCGCAGATCCGGCCGTGAGACCGAGGTGGCCACCCTCGCCTACATCCCCAGAGACTCGAACAAGACGTCGGACTTCTGGGTCGCTTCATGCTCCTTCCGCGAGGATGTTGCGCTAGGATTGCTGGAGCGAGCCCGAGAGCTGACCGCGTTGGTCCGTTCCGGGGAAGCCACTGGACTTCAGCCCGATCAGGGTTGTTTCGTCTGTATGGTGCAGCCGCGACTTCGGTGACTGAAGCACTCGAACAAGACTGCAAAACACTGCATCCTCTGAGGGGAAAACGCGTGAATCTCCCTGCTGCACAGGCACCTCCGCCTGACGTGATGGCACCCAGCCGGACGATCGTTCCGGCCAAGGTGATGTCCGCCCAGGAGATGAGGGACTACGCCAAGGACCTGTCCTCCTCCACCTTCTTGCCCCAGCACTTCCGGAGCAACGAGGCGAACATCATCTACGCGATCGAGCTGGGCCGGAGCTACGGCCTCGAACCCGTCTCGATCATGAAGAACATCCACGTCTTCGACGACGGGCAGGGCCGCATCCAGGCCGCCCTCTCGGCGGACCTCATGGTCTCCCTGGCCCGCAACGCCGGGCACACGATCCACATCAAGGCGAACCAGAACCGGGCCACCGCGTCCCTCATCCGGCGCGAGCTGTTCGAGATGGACCTGGAACGCCTGAAGGTTCTGGCCGATCTCGGCATCAACATGAAGGACTACCTCGTCTTCGAGGAAGTCTGGTCCATGGACGACGCCGTCACCGCCGGTCTGGCTTCCAAGCAGAACTGGAAGAAGTACCCGCGCGACATGCTCAAGGCCCGCGCCAAGGCCGCCCTCGTCCGGGCCGCCGCCTCCGAAGTCCTGATCCAGATGTCGGACATCTCCGCGCGCGCCGGTGGCCTGATCATCGACGGCCAGCAGGTCATGCCGGTCACGACGCACACGGCCGACGAGCTGGGCGCCGCCATCACCGACGAGGGCGAGGTCGTCGTCGAGCGCGCCGACCAGCCCCGGTTCAAGCGCAAGTCCGCGTCGGTCCCCATGAACGACGCGCCCCCCGCGCAGAACGCGGCAGCCGGTGTGGACGAGGCCGTCCTCGGCTTCATCCAGCCCAAGACGGCCGAGGAGATCGTCGAGTGGGTCACCGCTCTGCGCTCCGACGAGGCTGTCTCCGGCCAGGACAAGATGCTCCGGATCAAGTCGGTCTACGACGTGTGCGCCCACCTCGGACGCCTCGACGGACCGGTGAACCACGAGGGCGCCTCCACCACCGTGGGCCAGGTACTGAAGGCCATCGGCCAGTCGCTCATCCCCGCCAAGTAGCAAGGAGAACACCATGTCCGACGATCCGTTCGCGAACCTGAACAAGACCGGCGAGACCCCCGAGGCCGCCGACGCCGTGGCCGAGGCCTTCGACTTCTTCTCCATGGAGATCGGCGAGGAGGAGTTCGAGCAGCCGCTGGAACGCCAGCCGTACGTCATGCCCGAGGACGGGGCCTGGATCCCCGTCGAGATCGTCTCCGCCAAGATCGGCACCTGGGAGATGAACATCATCACTCCCGGCAGCGACGAGCCCCAGATGGTCGACGTCCCCCGCTTCGAGCTGGAGTGCCAGCACGCGTCGACCGCCTACGGTGACAAGCCGTGGCCGTACAACCTGCGCGTCCCCGCCTTCGACATCAAGCTCCCCGGCCGCCGTGGGCCCTGGGTCAAGGACTCCGGCCGCCGTCTGCTCGCCGCCACCCGCGTCACCAAGCCGGGCCAGCGCATCACCCCCGAGACGCTGGAGGAGCTGGCCGAGGCCATGGTCGGCAAGGTCGTCATGACCCAGATCCGCCACGTCCGCAAGGACTACGCGGACTCCGAGCCCCGCGTCGACAAGCAGACCGGCGAGTTCATCAAGGCCAAGACCACCGACGACGGCGACTTCATGGAGGTCGTCAAGAACGAGGCCGGGGTCTTCGTCATGAAGGACTCCGGCGCCGAGTCGCCCGTCCAGGAGGAGGACCGCTACATCAAGTACCGCGACGCCTACCTCATCCCGGACACCGACGGCACCGTCATCCGCGACATGGTCACCACGACCAAGACGTTCGACAACCTCCAGGACAACGTCGCTCCGGTCCCGGCCCGCGAGATCGCCTACACGGGCCTCGACGGCAAGCAGCACAAGGGCGAGGTCACGCTGGAGACCGTCGGTGCCATCGCCACCCGTCCGATCAAGGCCAACACCAAGGTCTCGGTGCTGGTCAAGGGCGGCGAGCTGGTCCGCGTCTCGTGGATCGGCACCCTGTGGACCGAGGCCGAGGGCGACGCCTTCGACGCCTTCAAGGGCGACTCGGCCTGATCCGGCGTAAGGCGCGTATGCGCCTGCCGAGTGGTTGAATCGGGATAGACCCCGCATCAGCCCAGGCGAACGGAACCAGAACACGGTGAGGGCGGGAGACGAATCTCCCGCCCTCACTTGGTGGCCGGTGTCAGGACCGGCCTCCGCCGCCGAGACGAAGAAGGATCCACTGATGAGCTTTGCGTTCTTCGACACCCTGTTCCCAGGAACGGGCAACGACGGCCAGGATCTAGGGTACGCGGTCCTCGCCCTCTTCCCGGAGGGCAAGTTCGACCCGGCCAAGGGTCCCGTGCAGTCCCACTTCTTCGCGTGGCCGTCGCAGAAGGACGACCTCGTGGCGTTCTGTCTGCACAACGGGGACAAGGACATCTACACCGTTCCGGCCCTGTTCAAGAACAACTCCAGCCGCAAGGCCGACAACATCGCCCACATGTGGGCCGTCTATGCCGACGCCGACTCGCTGCCGTTGGACCGCCTGCGGGCCGAGCCGACGCTGATCGTCGAGACGTCGCCCGACCGGCACCACACGTACTGGGTGACGGCCACCGACAATCCGGCCGCGCTCACCGCCGTGTCCCGGGCCATCGCACACACCCACGCCCAGGACGGATGCGACCCTTCCGGCTGGGACGCCGGGCAGCTCCTGCGTGTGCCGGGGACCTCGAACAACAAGTACGAGCAGATCGGCCTCGACCCGTTCGAGGTCAAGATCAAGCGGCACGGCAGCACCTGGACCCTGGAGAAGCTGGCCGACCTCTACCCCGAGCCCGCCCACCTGGCGAAGAAGCCCGAGGGGTCCGAAGACATGCCGCTCCGCCGGGAGTGGCACTACGCGGCCGAGACCGTCGAGGAATCGACGAACATCTTCCACTACAGCCCCGACATCTACGCCATGTTCTCGACCGAGCTGGTGCCCGGCCAGGACCGCTCCGCGACCATGTGGCGCCTGCTGTGCGAGCTGTCCCGGTACGGCTGCTCGCGCAAGACGGCGATGTTCATCGGCTGGGAAGCCAAGTGCAACAAGTACCGCATCGACGGCCGCAGCGAGGAGGAGCTGTGGGCGGAGCTGTGCCGCGCCTTCGACGACCCGGCCAACGCTCCTGTCACCACCTCCCTGGAGGCGGCCGAGAGGACCCGCCTGGACGCCTCCGACAGCAACCCGGAGAACAGGCTCAAGTCCTTCCTGGAGTCCGTCGAGATCCTTCACGAGGACGAGCGCCACCTCGTGCCCGAGGACACCTTCATCGACCGGTACGTGAACTGGGCCTGCACCCGCACCGACGCCCCGGAGATCTACCACCGGGCCGGTGCCGTCACCATCCTGTCGGCCGTCTTCGGCGAGTTCGGATCGTGCCCGACGAAGTTCGACTCGAACCTGACCCTGTGGTTCCTGCTGCTCGGGCCCACCACCCGCGCCCGCAAGACCACCGCCATGATGCTCTGGGTCGACCTGCTGGCCGATCTCCAGGACCAGAAGTACCACTACCTCCTGGGCTCCGACGTCACCTCCGAAGCCCTCTCCGCCATCCTGCCGAAACGTGACGGCAGAACGTCGCTCTTCTACCGCGACGAGGCCCACGGCCTGCTGTATGAGCAGGACAAGAAGCGCTACCTGGCGGGCCTGCGCGAGCACATGACCGAGCTGTACGGCGGCCGTGTGCGTATGAGCCTGCGCGCCGACCAGGCCCGCGCCGATGACTCCGAGACCGCCAACTCGGGCAACGTCCGGACGAACTTCGTGATGTTCCTGTGCGGCACACTCGACCAGGTCACCACGGCCCTGACGATCGAGGACTACCAGTCCGGTCACCTGGCCCGCTTCCTCGTCGCCGAGGCCGACCCGCCGCCGATGACCGAGGACGACATGTACGCCGAGCAGTACGACGGCGTCGACCGCTCCGAGGACCCCTTCCGTCAGCGCCTGATGGACGAGCTGTCCAACTCGCGGTCCTTCTGGGAGCGGTCGACGCCGCCCGGAAAGCTGCGGATGGTGCCGTTCGAACCGGCCGCCTGGGACCGGCTCCAGAAGGCCAAGTGGGAGATCTACCAGAGCGCCAAGGAGAACGATCAGGCCGAGGCGCTGCTGCCGACCACCGACCGCATGGGCACGTCGCTGATGAAGGCCGCCGTGCTGATCGCCATGGCGGAGCGCGAGCCACGGGTGGCCATGCGTCACGTCTTCAAGGCGATGCACCTGGCCGAGGAGTGGTACACCTCCACGGCGACCATCGCGGGCCGCATCATGCACTCGTCGTGGTCGGCCCGCCAGGAGGAGATCCTGACGAAGATCCGCTCTCACGTGGACGGTGTCACGGAGGCCGAGATCTACGCCCGCTTCCGCTCGAAGATGCAGGAGAAGGAGATCGAGTCCGACCTCGCCGTCCTCATGAAGGCCGGTCTGATCAGGAAGGTCATCGACAAGAAGAGGATCCGGTACATCCGCGTCAGCCGTCTGTGACGCTCCAGGAAAGAGAGCTGCCGTGCCCCGCCGCCCCACCGGACGCGCACCGGGGCGGCCCAGAGGACCCGTCACTCCGGAAGGGAAGATCGAGCGGGCCCGCACGGTACTTCCTCATGTGCGGGCCTTTCCCTTTCTGCGCAACGCTGTCGACCGATCCCTGGCCGCGCCTGGCCTGGTGCTGACCCGTGATGCCACGTCCGATCCCCGTGACGTGGCTCTGTCCTACCGCTACACACCGGCCGAAAGAGGGCAGATTCTCTCCTTCGTCTGGTGGGTGTACGTGAACCGGAACGACTGGACCCGCAGCCGGGTCAACGCAGCGGTGACATCCATCTCACCGTTGATGCTTTTCTCTTCCACGTTCTTCGCGGAGATGACCGGGCTTCCCGGATCGAGTGTCAAGAAGCTCATGGTCAGATCACCGGAGATCGCGGCGGGCCGTGTCACCGGGTCCTGCGACATGATGGTGATTCACCGGCTCCTGGAAGCAGCAGCTCAGGGTATGGAAGAATACCGGGAAACGGTCCGCGAGTTGTCGATCGCCAAGGGAATCCCGGATGCGCTTCTGTCGCGAATCTCTGGAGTCCCCAAGGAGATCCTGACTCGACCTGACCGTGGACTGGACTTCTTCGCGGAGAAGCCCGACCTCATCACCGGCCAGGTCTGCTCGGTCAGTCAGAGGAATACGTACTACAGCAGGAACACGCAGGAAAGGAGGAGGCATGACCCACAGCCTGGTAATCAGCACACCATCCGTAACGCCCTCGCAGGTACGGCACTGGGTGACATCCGTACTACCCATGCTCCCGTTCCCGACGAGGGTCAGCTTCCGTACCACCTCTCGATCCCAGGGCTCCCCGTTCTTCGTGAACCCTCTGCCCTCACCTTCGAGCACCTGCAAGTCATGCAGGAGTGGCAGATGCGATACCACCTTCCGGCTTCCGCCGCTGTGGGATCTCTCCGCTCGCGTGAACACCCGTGAAGTGATCCTCGCCAACCTGGCACGGGCCACCCGTCATGCCGGAGGGCACGACATCCCCGAGCCGGACGGCGCCTACCGGGTCATCGGCACACGGGCGGAGGCCATCGCCTGGATCCGCAGGCGCCAGAAGAACGCGATCATCTCCCTCGACATCGAAGGCGACGCCAACCCGTCCCTGGTCCACCCTTCGCTGCACAAGGTGCTGTGCCTGGGTCTGTGCGACGGAGCCGAAACGGTCATCCTCCCCGAGGAGCTGTTCACCACCCTGTGGCCCGAGCTGGCCGACGCTCTCGAAGCCGCGACCACCGTGGCGCACAACGGTAAGTTCGACGCGTCCGTCCTCGGCTGGGTACTGCGCGGCACCAACGATCCGCTCGTGATCACCCATGACACGATGCTCGCCCACTACGCCCTGTGGCCCGCCGGAGGGAACGACGACGAGCACGCGGACAGCGCCTCCACGGCCTTCGCCTACCACGGTCTGAAGCTGCTCGGCATCCTGTACACCGGCTGCGCCCCCTGGGCGCTGAGCAGGGAGCAGTACGAGAACATGCGCGGAGTCCCGCTGCATGAGCTGTACGTCTACAACGCCAAGGACGTCCAGCACACCTACCTGCTGCTCCAGTTCTTCCGCGACCAGTTCACCCACCGGCCCAAGCAGCTCAGGGCCTACATGGACGTCCTGATGCCCGCCTCCAACCACCTGACGTGGCAGGAGCAGAGCGGCGTCTGCGTCGATGTGCCGTACGTCGAGACCGAGCTGATCCCCGGCATGACCGCGAAGGTCAACGAGTCGACCGTCAAGCTGGTCAAGCTCGCTGACGACCTGCTGCCCGGTCACACGTGGCCGCTCATCGCCCCTTCGAAGCGACTGCCCGGCGAGACCTCCAAGGAGGCGCGCCGGTTCAACCCCGGCTCGGCCGACCAGGTCCGCACCATCCTGGAGAGCCAGGGTGTCGAGCTTCCTGTCGACCGCAAGGCCAAGACCACCAAGGGCTCGACCTCGAAGCGGACCCTGGAGCTGCTGATGCGCTCCGAGATGAAGGGCGACCCCTTCCTCACCGAACTCCTGGGGCGCCGCAAGACGGAGAAGCTGCTCGGTACCTACGCCACCCCGCTGGCCACCAGGGCGCACACGGACCACCCGTTCACCGGCCTGAGGCTCTTCCCCGGCTTCCACCTCCACAAGACGCTCACGGGGCGCCTGGCGTCCTCCGGGCCCAACATCCAGAACCAGCCCAAGTCCGCCGACATCCGGCGCGCCTACATCGCCTCAGGGCCCGGACGCGTCGTCTTCCAGGTCGACTACAGCCAGGCCGAACTGCGCGTCATGGCCGTCCTCGGCAGGGACCCGTTCCTGTCGGCCATCTTCCGCAATCCTGAGCTGGACGTGTTCGACGGCATGATGCCCGGCATCTTCACGGACATCGACTTCGAGGCCAACCCGGAGAAGTACGCCGAGCTGCGGCGCCCGCTCAAGGCCTGCATCTACGGGCTCGCCTTCGCCCGGGGCGCCAAGGACATCGCCGAAGACCTCGGTATGGAGGTCGGCCACACCCAGTCCATCATCGACGGCTTCCTCGCCTCCGCCCGGGGCGTCACCGCCTGGCGCCAGGAGGTTCTCGAACACATCCGTCACGAGGTTCCGCTGGTCAGCCGGTTCGGGCGGTACTTCCTGCACCCTCCGGTCAACGAGAAGAACCGCGAGGACATCAACCGTTCCGCCCTGTCCTTCCAGCCGCAGTCCTCGGCCTCCGACTCCTGCCTGCTGGCCGCCGTCGAGCTGGGCAAGTTCATCCGCAGCAACAAGCTGGACTGGGACATGAGCGCCCTCATCCATGACGCGATCATTGTCGATGTGCCGCAGGACCAGGTGCTCGAAGCGATGAAGGTGACCGGCGACTTCATGGTGGCCTCGGCAGCCAAGTGGTTCCCCGAGGTGCCCTTCGCGGTCGACGGGACATGGGGCTGGTCCTGGTCCGATCTGGACGACAAGAAGCTCCAGAAGCAGCTCCGCAGCCTCACCCCCGAGCAGGCCGCCCGCGTCGACCGCGACAGCCTCGTCACCGCAGCGTAAGGAGAGACATGAAGCCGCCGTTCTACCTCGACTGCCTCGACCCCGGAGGCACCACCGGCCTGGGTCTGATCAAGGTCAAGGAGGAGACGTACATCTCCATGGAGCAGGAGGTCGCCGCCTACCTGAAGAACGGCGCCTCGGCCGTCTCGATCCTCAAGGACTGGCGCCGTACGTACGACGACCTGCCGCACGTCCTGGTCTACGAGGACTTCCATGTGCGCCCCGTCCGGGCCATCCCCGACACCACGGCCCTGCGGGTCATCGGTGACCTGGAGGCGTGGCTCAACCCTTCCGACCCGAACACCGCCAGGGCTATCCGCATGATCAAGGGCATCCGGTACACGGCGCAGGGCGCCCTCCGGGAGATCCTCGACGAGGCCGTGGGAATCCTGGAGATCACCACCGGGGCAGAGGAAAGCCCCTACGCCCTCGTCGTCGCACAGGAGCCCGTCCAGGCGAAGAACCTGGTGACGGACGATGTCCTGACGCTGCTCGGACTGAAGGCGCAGGGGCCCTACTCGGTGCACATCAACGACGCCCACCGGCACGCTGTGGCGTGGCTCGCCATGCGGCGCTACCTTCCGGTGTGCCACACGGGCTGGCCGCAGGGCTAGTCCTTGGTGATGGCCTCCAGGTCCCTGACCACCTTCAGGTCGCGGATCTCCGCCTCAAGCTCCTCCACCTTGGAGTTCAGATTGCGGACCTGGGCGGTCATCACCACGTTCTCGTACTGGGCGTCGCTCAGCTTCTGCCGCAGTACCTCGATCACGTCGTTCGACGAGACCACATTGTTCGCGCTCACGCTTTCCCCTTTTCTCTACTGTGCGAGCCTGCGGACCATTTCTTCCTTGTGCAGGCGAAGGCCCACGGCCTTCTCGATGGATTCGCCGAACTTCATGTCGAAGATGCGGCGGCGTTCCGTGTCGACCACGTCGGCGTGATGTGTAAGCAGGGTGGTGAGCTGCCGGTAGCCCGGCGAGTCCTTCACCAGTCCGTCTTCCGCCGTCGCTTCCCCGACGAAGCTGAACAGGGAGTTTCTTGCCGAAGTGAAGGCGTTGACCTTCGCCTGGGGGGCCCTGGCCATGGAGATGTCGCCGTATCCCGCCTCCGTGGAAACGGCGAAAAGCTGAGCAGTCATCTCCTTCTTGGAGGAAGCGGGAATCGACATGGCCTCCGTGGTCAGGTACTTCCGCATCTGCTCCGTGGTGTCCCGCATCATTTCACCGCGTTCGGCCACGAGCTTGCGGAACTTGACCGGGTTCTCGTGGCTCATGATGACGTCGTTGGAGTGCGACACCACGATGAACTCGACGGCCTCTATGTCGGTGGCCATCCCGTAAGCGAGTTGCACATCACCGATGGCCATCAGGGGCATCACGTGGTAGTGATCACCGACGGACGTCTCATCCCACGGCGGATCGTACTGAAGACGCAACGACGGAATCGACGGGAGTCCGTCGATGAAGATGTCGTTCACCGAGAATTCTGCCGAGTTGATGGCAATTTCCATAGCGATATCCTATGAGTTTTTAGATGTCGTAGGAACCGCGCCAGGCGAATACCTGGATGCCGTCCATGTCGGCGGAGCACCGCCAACTGAAGCCCGTGGCGCTGAAGGTGTAGACGTTGGCGTACATGGCCACAGTGGTGCTGGTGGCGTTCGGGCTGATGACCGGACGGTATCCCCATCCGTTGTCGGCACCCCACGTCACGCTTCCGTTTCTCTGTCCGGCAGTCGTCAGCACACCGATGGAGCGGAAGCAGGTCAGCAGGTAGCCGATCGTGGCGCCACGTGCCATCGTTCCGTACAGCCCGAGTTCGTTGGTCGCGGTCGGGGATTCGACCCCAGCGAAAAGGCCGTTGCTGTCGACGAATGCCTTCTTGAAGTACATGCCGCCGCCGACCTGCATATTGAAGTCGACCCGACCGGAGCTGTTACGCGTCACCTCGGGGCCGTTGATGACGAACGAGTACGGAGTCCACCCTCCGGTTCCCGCGCCGTCGGCCACGTAGATCACGGTGTCACGGGCGCCGGGCCCGATGGTGTCCAGGCGGATACCGGCCTGGTTCAGGAAGTTGGCGTTCGGACTGACCTCGACCCGGGGAAGTCCGGACGAAGGAAGGCTCGTCTGGAGAATCGGACCGGTCATCACGTGCTTGACGGTGACCGCGTCCGACTTGAGCTGCGTGGTGGTGACACAGTCGGCCGCAAGCAGGGGGGCCTGGATCATTCCGTCGCCGATGTAGACGGAGTTCTCCTGCCAGGCAGACGCGCCGGAAATGGAAAGCGTCGTACCGTTCG
>Ga0247821_10000819_pt1 | contig 17381 bp, 14 predicted proteins | sample 13C_Glycerol_Day_FD_192481 | JGI IMG/M metagenome (GOLD analysis project Ga0247821, IMG submission 192481) | Soil microbial communities from agricultural site in Penn Yan, New York, United States - 13C_Glycerol_Day14 | ecosystem: Environmental > Terrestrial > Soil > Agricultural land | place... | reverse complement strand
GAGCCGTGCACATCCAGCTGCAGCGGCGAAGCGGGATCACCGGCAGGCATGGATCTATCGGCAAAATTCAAAATCCATCGCGGGGCAAGCCCGCTCCCACCGACGGGTGATACCCGCGGCCCGGCATGTTGTCGAGCTCGGGGTAGGAGCGGGCTTGCCCCGCGATAGGCCCCTGAGCCGTGCACATCCAGCTGCAGCGGCGAAGCGGGATCACCGGCAGGCATGGATCTATCGGCAAAATTCAAAATCCATCGCGGGGCAAGCCCGCTCCCACTGGCGGGGATTGCCACGGCCTGGCCCTGCTCTTGATCTTCATGCACGAGCGTTCAGACGCCCCAGAGTGCGACTTCAGGAAGCCGAGTGGAGGTGTCTGTAGGGGCAGTGCGCAGCACCTTCGGCGTAGCCGAAGACGCGAGCCGTAGACTTGGCGAAGCAAGTCGTAGGCCGCGTGGCCCCGGAGGGCGCCGGAGCGCAGGGCCGTATGCAGGAGCAAGCGGTTTTGCCTACTTTTCCCAAGAGAAAGTAGGCCGCCGTAAGGACGGAAGGGGCCGGCAGCCTCGCCACATGGAATGGATAATCTCGCAAGACCAAGACCAGACCAAGACCTGAATCACACACCCCAGAACTCAGTGAGGAGCCCAAAAAACGCCCGAAGGATCAGTCCACCAGCCTGAGCAACTCGTCACGAATCAACCGGGGTATGGCAACCGGCGCGTTGCTGCTGCGATCCACGTACACATAGACCACATAGCCCAGTGCGCACGCCTCGTCCTCGTCGTTGCGGAAAACCCCCAGTTCATACCGCGCGCTGCTGTTGCCCAGGTGGGTGATACGCAACCCCACCGTCACATCGTCGGGAAAGGTGATGGGCGAGAGGAAGGTGCAGCTGGACTCGACGATCAAGCCAATGACCGGGCTGTTGCCGATGTCCAGGGTGCCCTGGCCCACCAGAAAATGACTGATGGCCGAATCGAAGAACGAGTAGTAGACGATGTTCTGCACATGGCCATAGGAATCATGGTCTGCCCAGCGGGTGCCGACGGTGTAGCTGTAGCGAAAGTCCTCGCGACGGGGACGGTAGGCCTTGCGACTCATAGTATTTCTCCGTAGAGGGCTTGTACGTCGGCCAGCGTCACCGCGCGCGGGTTGTTGCCGAGCAGGCGCGACTGCTTCATCGCATCCTCTGCCAGGGCCTGGATATCGTCCTCGCCGATTCCCACGTCGCGCAGCCGGGTCGGCAGCTTCAGGTTACCGGCCAGGCTCCCCAGATGATCGGCAAGGGCACGGGCCCTTTGCAGCTCACTGCCGCCCACGTCCGGCAGCACGATTGCGGCCAACTGCGCGTAAAGCGGCGCCGCCGACTCCAGGTTGAAACGCATCACAGCCCCCAGCAGCAGCGCGTTGGACACCCCGTGCGGCACATGGAAGCGCGCGCCGATCGGGTAGGCCAGTGCATGGACCGCCGCCACCGGCGAGTTGGCAAACGCCATACCGGCCAGGCAGGCCCCCAGCAACATGCTTTCCCGGGCCGCCAGGTCAGTGCCGTCGCGGCAGGCCTGATCGAGGTTGGCGCACAGCATGCGCAGGGCATCCTTGGCCAGGCAGTCGGAGAGCGGATTCTTCAGATGACGGCTGGTGTAGGCTTCAACCGCATGGACAATGGCGTCGATACCGGTCGCGGCAGTGATGTGTGCAGGCAGCCCCAGGGTCAGCTCGGCATCCAGCACGGCCAGGTCGGGCAGCAGGGTTGGCGAAATCACCACGTTCTTCTCGCCAGCGCCAGTGGTGACCACCGACACGGCCGTGACCTCCGAGCCTGTGCCGGCGGTGGTTGGCACCAAAATCAACGGCAGGCGCGCGCCCTTGCTCTGGTTGATGCCGTAGATCTGTGTCAGTTGCTCACCGCTGCGCAACAACAGCGCCGCCAGCTTGGCGGCATCCAGCGAACTGCCGCCGCCAAAACCGATGACGCAATCGGCGCCGCAGGCCCTGCCCGCTTCCACCGCCGCCAGGATCACCGACTCCGGCGGGTCGGCCAGCACCTCGGAAAATACCCGCACCGGCACGTCTGCAGCGGCAAGACCGGCCACCACCCGGTCGAGCAACCCGGCAGCCACGACCCCGGCATCGGTCACCAGCAGCACGGAGCTGGCGCCCAGGTTGTGCACCTGCGTGGCAAGGCGGCTGGCGCCACCGCGCTCGATGATGATCGAACGGGTGGTATTGAAGACCATTGATAACATCGGACAAGACCTCTGAAAGGGTGGATTGACCACCTCCGCCTGTCGGGCGTGAGGCGCAACGCCCCTATCCTGGAGGCTTGCCCTGGTGCTCATACCCCCTCCTTTGGAGTGGTGCCACGCTATCCGGAGGCGTCCCCGGGCTGCCCTCGATAAAAACAAAATAGCCCTTTGTTTTCAGTCGCTTGCCTCTTCGAGACGAGCCGCCGGAATCCGGAACTCGCGCACCCGCCCGCTCTTTATACTCGCCGTACGAACGACCTCGCCTACAACAACAATGCCAAGAGGAACTGAGCGATGAGCATCGAATGCGCGCCTATGAACGGCGCAGAAAGCCTGGTACGCACGCTGCTGGAATCGGGCGTCGACACCTGCTTCGCCAACCCTGGCACCAGCGAAATGCACTTTGTTGCCGCCCTGGATCGTGTGCCCGGCATGCGTTGCGTACTGGGCCTGTTCGAGGGGGTCGTCACCGGGGCGGCCGATGGTTATGCGCGCATCGCCGGCAAGCCGGCGGCAACGCTGCTGCACTGCGGCCCGGGCCTGGCGAACGGCCTGGCCAATCTGCACAACGCACGGCGGGCGAACTCGCCGGTCCTCAACATCATCGGCGACCACGCCACCCATCACCGCCAGTACGACACGCCCCTGACCGCCGACGTCGAAGGCTGGGCGCGGCCGGTGTCGGTATGGACGCACACCGTTACCGAGGCCGGCGCCGTCGGCTGCGCCGCAGCGGCGGCCCTGCAGGCAGCCTGTACCGCACCGGGCGGCGTCGCCAGCCTGATCCTGCCCTCCGACGTCAGTTGGGATGCCGGGGGCCGGGTCGCCGCGCCCTTGCCGGCGATTCCCCCGCCACGCGTGTGCCCCGATGCCGTGCTGAAGGTCGCCCGAACCTTGCGCAGCGGACGCTCTTGCCTGTTGCTGCTGGGCGGCAGCGCCCTCGCCGAGGACGCCCTGGCCGATGCCCACCGCATCGCCGCGGCGACGGGCGCGCAGCTGCTGTGTTGCGTGCAGAATGCGCGCATCCCCCGTGGCCGTGGCCGCTTCGACATCGAGCGCATGCCCTACTTCGGTGATGCCGCACGCGCCCGGCTTGCCGGCATCGCCGAGATCATCCTGGTCGGCGCCCCGCCGCCGGCGAATTTCTTCGCCTATCCGGGCAAGCCATCGCGGCCCTATGCCGACGATACGGCGGTCCAGGTGCTGGCGCGCCCGGAACAGGACCTGGCCGACGCCCTGCGCTGCCTCGCCGAAGAACTGGCGGCGCCGCCACTGGCCCCCCCGCAGGCGAGTGCCGACATCCGGCCCGGCAGCGGCCCGCTGAGTTCAGCAGCGGTGGCGCAATCGCTGTGCGCCCTGCTCCCGGAGCACGCCATCGTGGTCGACGAGGCCGCGACCTTCGGCCATGCGTTCTACCCGGGAACCCGGCAGGCCGCCGCCCATGACTGGCTGCAGAATACCGGCGGCGCCATTGGCCACGGTCTACCGATGGCCGTCGGCGCCGCCGTCGCCGCCCCCGGTCGGCGGGTGATTGCCCTGCAGGCCGACGGTTCCGGCATGTACACGCCCCAGGCGCTGTGGACCCTGGCCCGCGAGCGCCTGGACGTCACCGTGGTTATTTTCGCCAACCGCAAGTACGCCATCCTCCAGCACGAACTGGCCAGCGTCGGCGCCACCGCCGGTGCGACCGCCATGAGCATGCTCGACCTGGGCAACCCGGACCTGGACTGGGTACAGCTCGCCACCGGCATGGGCGTAGAAGCCGCGAAGACCGACAGCATGGAGGGCTTCAATACCCTGTTCGCCATGGCCAACCAACGCCCTGGCCCGTTCCTGATCGAGCTGGTGGTATGAAGGCCTCGACCTGACCCTGCCCGGCCAAACCACGCTTTTCGTCTGCGCAGCCCGCCGCTGCGCCCCTCCCAAGCACAACGAGCGCGCCCACCGCGCTGGACCGAACCATGAACGGGAACGACCTATGAACGACACCCTTTCGCACGCCCCGGACACCGCTTGCGCCCCTCCTCTTGCAACGCGCGTCTACGCCAAAGTGTTGTGGCGCCTGATGCCCTTTCTGATGCTGGCCTTCATCGTCAACGCCATCGACCGGATAAACCTGTCGTTCGCCAAGCTGCGCATGGCCGAGGACATCGTGCTCAGCGACGCCGCCTACGGTATTGGCGCGGGAATCTTCTACCTGGGCTACATCCTTTTCGAGGTGCCCAGCAATCTGTACATGCAGCGTGTCGGCGCTCGCCGCACCCTGACCCGGATCATGTTGCTGTGGGGTGCGGTGACCGTGGCGACGGCCTTCGTCACCACGGCCAACCAACTGATCGCTGCACGCTTCCTGCTGGGGGTGGCAGAGGCCGGGTTCTTCCCCGGGATCATCCTGTACCTGACCTACTGGCTGCCGGCATCCCTGCGCGGGCGGGTCACGGCCGGACTGTTGATGTCGGGCATGGTGGCCGGCATCATCTGCGGGCCGCTGTCGGGCGTGATCATGGCCCACATGGATGGCTGGCTGGGCTTCAAGGACTGGCAAGTGCTGTTCATTCTGACCGGCGCGCCCACCCTGGTACTGGGCGTGTTCGGCTGGTTCTGGCTGACGGATCGTCCCGAGCACTCCAATTGGCTCACCGACGACGAAAAGCGCCAGATCGCCCAGGCGATTTCCAGTGAGCCGGGCCCCGTCCGCAGCCATTTCGGCGGCGTGCTGCGCGAGCCGCGCCTGTACATTGCCGGGCTGGTCTACTTCTGCATCTACAGCGGCTCCAATACCGTCACCTACTGGATTCCGACGCTGATCCAGGGCTTCGGGCTGCATGACCTGAAACTGATCGGCGTGCTCGCGGCCCTGCCGTTTCTCGTCGCCCTGTGCGCCATGTACCTGCTGGGGCGCAGTTCCGACCTGCACATGGAGCGCCGCTGGCACCTGGGCCTGACCATGCTGGTAGGTGCCGGCAGCTTTGCCCTGCTGGGGATGCTGCACGGCAATGTGACGCTGGCGATCGTGCTCATGAGCCTCGGTTCGGCCGCTGCGCTGTCGGCCATCCCGCTGTTCTGGACCATCCCTCCGGCACTGCTGGACAAGGCCGGCGCCGCAGGCGGCATTGCGATCATCAGCAGCCTGGGCAACCTTGCCGGGGTGCTGAGCCAGGCTACGGTCGGGGCAATCAAGTCGGCCAGCGGCAGCCTGTACCTGGCCTTCGATGTGATGGCCGTGGTGATGGTGATTGGGGCGCTGGTCCTGCTGATCGGCATTCCCGCGCACTGCCTCAAGGAAGGGCGCGGTTGAGGGGCATCACGGAGCGCTACTCGCCGCAGTAGCGCTCCATCAGTTCGCCCATGCGGGCCAGGTACTCGCCACGGCCCAGGTGCAGGACGTGGTTGCCGGCAAACCAGTGCAGCGCGCTGCCCGGCCAGTGCCGGTGCAGCAGCCGCAGGTGGCGCGGCATCGTGACCCGGTCCCCGGCACCGCCAATGATCAGCATGCGTTCGCCGTCCAGGCACGGGGTGTAGGTCAGGGGGTTGTGCACCGCCAGCAGGCCGCGCATTTCGGCCACACCGATGCCCTGGCTGCGCATCAGCCGCGACAGCAACAGCCCCGTGGGCTGCCACTCAAGGAACACATCGACCGGGCTGACCGCAGGCACGATCGGCACGCACCAGGCCAGCCGCGGGTCGACGGCCGCCAGCAGCGCCGCGGTATAGCCCCCCAGGGAAATGCCCGTCACACCGATCTGGCCGACACCCCGGGCCTGCAGATAATTAATGAACACCCGCAGGTCATGCACCGCATGCAGCGGCGCCTCGTTAAAGGCCACCAGGCCGTTGCCGAACAGCCCCTGGCCACTGAACCAGTTGCCCGGTTCGGCGCGCAGGCCGTGGTGCGGGTAAGTGAACAGCAGGATGTCATAGCCGCGCCGATAGAAACCGGCCAGCGACAGCGCGCGGGCATTGAGCCAGTGCGGGTCGGCGGCGAAGCCGTGGATGACGATCAGCGTCGGTCGCGGCCGGTCGCCGTGGCACCAGTGCTGGGCATGGGCGAAGGCGTTGCGCTGCATGGCCTCGAACTGCGGGCGGGCGAACGGATTGAGCGGTCGGAACGGGCTTTCAAAGCGCAACTGCAGGCGGCGGATGCCGTTGTCGGGCAACGGCCGCTGGGAAACGACGATGTCGTCGGGCGGTGGCAGGAACACCCGCGAGGCGTCTGCGGCGCGGGCCAGGGGTTCGTAGAAGCGCAAGGCCTCGAACTCGCGCTGCAGGCGCCCGGGCCTGGACAGCGTCGCCAGGGCGCTGGCCGCCACGGTCGCCGACAATGAGGTGCGCATCACCCGTTCGATGGCCGCGCTGCCACGGATTTTCACCGGGTGGCGGGCATCCAGTTCGGTGCCATCGGCCTGGCGCGAGAAGTCTTCGGCCAAACGTTCCCACCAGGGCGCGGATGAACCTCCTGGCCCTGTGTCACTCACGCACTGCTCTTTACTCAACACAAAGACTCCTTCGCTGGCCGAGGACCGGCTTCGCACCGCGCCCTCCGATAGCCGCCAGCATAAAGACCCGCCTACCCCGCGTTCCCCCCCATTTGCAGGGGGACGCCCCCACGGCGAATCGACCAACCTGCCTGCATCGACCTTCGTCGCATTGACGGGGCCCGTCCGAGCACGCGGTTCAGCTCCCGGGATTCAGCCAGTCCACCTCCACCACCCTGCGAGAGCTTTCACGATGAGCAAACTGAGCGGGCAAGACGCCCTGTTCCTGAACGTCGATCGTCCCCATGCCGCGTCGCACTGCACCATGATCTACATCTACGACCAGTCCACGGTCGAGGGGCAACACCTGGGCTTTCGGCAGATCGTCCAGCATATCTGCGAGCGCCTGGACGTCTCGCCCGTGTTCAAGCGCAAGATCGTCCAGGTGCCCTTCGGCCTGGGCTACCCCTACTGGGTGGAGGATGACCTGTTCGACATCGACTTCCACGTTCGCCATTTCGCCCTCCCCAAGCCCGGCGACTGGCGCCAGTTCTGCATCATGGTGTCGCGCATCCATGCCCGCTCCGTGGACCTGTCCCGGGCGCCCTGGGAGATGTACGTGATCGAGGGCCTGGACAACATCGAAGGCATCCCCAAGGGCAGCTTCGCCATCCTCACCAAGTCTCACCATGCCGCCATGGACGGCGCCGCCGCGGCCGAACTGACCTGGGCCCTGCATGATCTGGCCGGCGCCCAGGGCAAGCCGGTTGCCGTGGTGGACAAAAAGCCCGCGCCGGCGAGCGTGCCGCTGCGCTGGCGCCCGCTGGACACCGTCAGCCGCATGCTCACCGACAACATCACCGCCTCCGCCCGCATGGCCAGGCCCCTGGTGCGCGTGCTGCCCAAGCTCACCGTGGCCAGCCTGCGCAAAGTGGCGCATACGGTGCTGGGCCGCGAAGGCGGCGCACCGCGCACCCGCTTCAACAGCAACGTGGTGTCCAGCCGGGTCTGGGATTCGGTCACGCTCGAGCTGGCCGTGGTGAAACAGATCAAGAACCTGGTACCGGGCGCGACGGTCAACGATGCAGTCCTCGCCCTGGTCGGCGGGGCGATGCGTCGCTACCTGATGGCCAAGGATGAACTGCCCGAGAAGTCATGCGTGACCCTGGCACCGGTCAACACCCGCCAGGGCAATGAATCCGTCGCCGCCGGCAATACGGTGTCGATGCTCACCTTCCCTTTGGGCACCGACATCGAGGACCCGCTGGCCCGCTTGCAGGCGCTGCAGGCCGCCACCTCGCAATCCAAGGCGATCCAGAATGCGGTAGGCGCGAGCGACCTGACCAACCTGCAAAAATTCGCGCCCCCGGCCACCCTGGGCCTGGCCGGGCGCCTCGCGACGCTGATGGGCATGGGCGGCAAGGGCCCGGTGGTGCTGCACAACTGCATGGTGACCAACGTCCCGGGCCCCAACGTGCCGCTCTACATGCTCGGTGCCAAGCTGGTGTACTGGTGCGGCGTGGGCCCGCTGGTGGATGGCCTGTCGCTGATCTGGAACCCCACCAGCTACTGCGACAAGATGTTCATCTCACTGACCAGCTCACCCAACGTCGTTCCCGACCCGGATTTCCTGGCGCAGTGCCTGAGGGATTCCTATGAGGAAATGCAGGCGCTGGCCAACGCCGCCGCGCAGACGCTGCCCAAGGCGGCGAAACCGCGTCGTGCCGGCCGACGCGCTGCCGCACCCACGCCCGACGACAGTCAGGCGCTCTAGCCGTGAGCGTCCTGCCCGTCTGCGCAGTGCAGACGGGCAGGACGCACTCAGGAAACCGACCTGGCCTGATCCTTCCAGTACTTGTCACGCACCTGGCGGCGCAGCACCTTGCCCACCGGGCTGATCGGCAGCTCATTGACCAGCACCACCGACTTGGGCGCCTTGAAACGCCCCAGCCGGGCCTTGACGTGCTCGATCAGCGCCTCCAGCGAAGGTTGCGTGCCAGCCCTGGCCACCACTTCGGCATGCACCGCCTCGCCCCATTGCGCGTGGGGAATGCCCACCACAGCCGACAGCGCCACGTCCGGATGGGCATTGAGCGCCGCCTCCACCTCGACCGCATAGACGTTGAAGCCGCCGGTGATGATCATGTCTTTCTTGCGATCGACGATGAACAGATACCCCTGTTCGTCGATGTAGCCCAGGTCCCCCGACTTCCAGAAGCCCTCGGTGAACTCGGCCGCGGTCGCTTCGGGGTTGCCGTGGTAGCCGCCGATGGTGGCCCGGCTGCGCAGCCAGACTTCGCCCGTGCCACCCGCGTCGAGCTCAACGCCGTGCTCGTCGACGATCATCACCTCGACCCCTGGCGCCACCCGGCCGGCCGACGCCAGCCGGCCCGCTTCGCTGGCCAGCAAGTGGTCGGCCTTGCCCAGGGTGGCGACCGGCTGCAGGCACTCGGTGGCCCCGTAGATCTGCACAAAGAGGTTGCCAAAGCGCTGCTGCAACTGCGCAAGCCTGCTCGGGCTCATGGGCGCAGCGCCGTAGTAGACGGTCTGCAGGCTGGAGAGGTCATGCTCGGTGGCGGCCGGCAGGTCCAGCAGGCGATACAACAAGGTCGGCACCAGCGAGCCGACCGTCACCCGTTCGGCCTCGATGTTGCGGCACCACAGGGCCAGGTCCGGGGCGTTCTGGGTAAGCGTGCAACCGCCGCGGAACAGGGTCGCCAACAGGCTCAACCCCGAGCCATGGCTGATCGGCGCCATGTGCAGCAGGCGGGTTGCGGCATCGAAGGCCTGCTCGCTCTCGGCATAGAACGCGTCACGGCAGGCCAGCCAGTTGTCCAGGGTGTACTGGGCGCACTTGCTCTTGCCGGTGGTGCCGCCGGTGAAGCGGTAGACCAGGACGTCCTCGCGCGTATCACTCTGGATGCCCGGGTCGTGGTCGCCGATGCCCTCCAACAATTCATCGAAACTGTGCAGCCCCTCCCGAGGGACAGCCGGCGGGTCCATGCACACCACCGTAATGCCTGCGGCGTGCAGCCAGTCGAAGTAGCGATCGAGCAGCAGGTTCTCCAGGAACACCACCTTGGGCCGCAGCAACTCGACCTGGGCCCTGTGCTCGTCCTGCGCGTCACGCAGGTTGGTGTAGGCCACGGCCGCCTCGCCCTTGAGCGCGGTCCAGGTGTGCAGCAGCGACAGGTTATCGTTCTCCAGCATGCACAGGTAAACGTCACCGCGCCTGAGCTGCAGCCGCTCGCGCATCATGTTGACGATTCGGTTGGTCAGCCGGTGAAGCCCGGCAAAGCTGTAGCGGCGGTTGCGCTCGATGTTGACCAGCGCCTCATGATCGCCGTAGCGAAGGGCGAGCTGGGCGAAGGTGCGTGCGAAGTTCATCTTCATCAGGGGCCTCATGCGGGTTATGAGCCCCGGCGTCATTGCCGGGACGCCACTCTTTGACGCGGCGCGCGGCGTCGCCATCGGGGTGGTAGGCATGGCAGGTGCCAATCACCCAATGATCCGGCATCTTGAAATCCGGATCAGTCGCGGCACGCTCGCGCAGGCGCTTTTGCATCACGGGGGCCAGGGTCTGGATGGCGGTGGTTGCCATCGGCCCGAGCATTTCGGTGAGGTGGGTACAGCCCTTCAATCCGCCGACACGTTCAGCAACCCGCTGCTTGAAGCCAGGGCCGATGCGCAGCCCCACCAATGCCGCGTAGGCCCGGTTGACCTGGCCGCACACCGGTGTGGGCGCCTTTTCGGTAACGGCGGTGAGCTGGCGGATTTCCATGTTCAGGTCGAGGGTCATGGTGATGCGCATGTAATGCAGCACACCATCGGCGGGAACCGTGTTGTAGACGAACTGGGTGGCGATACCTTTGGTATCGAGCAGGCATCCTTCGATATCGAAAAGGCCATCTTCGCGCTCATAACCGCTGCAGACCACCTTGCGGGTGTGCAGCAGGCGTCGCTTGGGATGACCGGAAATGGGCACTGCCATGGCCATGCACTCCAGCAAGGCGGAGCGCCGAAACGCCCCGCCGGGTTCTCAGACGTTACCCAGGCCACCGCCGCAGACCAGGACCTGGCCGCTGACGTAGTCGGACTCCGGAATGCAGAACAGGTACACGGCACCGGCCGCTTCCTCGGTGTTGCCCGGACGCCCCAGCGGAATCATGCTCTTGGACTGCTCGACAATCGCCGGGCTGATGCCCACCTTGATCTCGCGACCTTCGATGTTGATGAAATGCGGATCGCCCTCCACCGGCTGCGTCTGGCGGGTTTCGATGTGGCCGAAGGCAACGGCATTGACGGTGACTTTCATGCGTCCCCATTCCTTGGCCAGGCACTTGGTCATGCCCAGTACGCCGGCCTTGGCCGTCGAGTAGTTGACCTGGCCCGGGTTGCCGCCCGCGGAGGTGGACGCGATGTTGACCACCTTGCGATTGACCACGCGACCTTCGGCGGCCTCTTTCTTGGCCATGGCGCTGATGATCGGCTGGGCAGCACGCAGGATGCGGAACGGCGCCGTGATGTGGCAGTCGATGATCGCGTACCACTGCTCGTCGCTCATCTTCTGGATTACGTTGTCCCAGGTGTAGCCGGCGTTGTTGACGATGATGTCGATGGTGCCGTAGTTGTCGACGGCGGTCTTGACGAAGCGGTCGGCGAAATCCACCGCAGTGACGCTGCCCACGCAGGCGACGGCTTCACCGCCCAGGGCACGGATTTGCGCAACCACTTCTTCAGCGGGGCCCGCGTCCAGGTCGTTGACCACCACGCGCGCGCCGTCACTGGCCAGTTTCAGCGCGACACTGCGCCCGATGCCACGACCGGAACCGGTGACCAGGGCGACTTTGCCTTCGAGTTTTTTCATGGGATGTTCCTTGTTCTTGTTGGGTTCAGGTCAGTGCCACAGTGGCTTCGCCGACCAGTTTTTCGTCGCCGTATTGATTGACGCAGCGAATCGCCAGGCGCGCGCGCCGTTCACCCTCGACCTCGATCAGGTCAATGACCGTGCCGTGGCAGGTGGGGACATGGCCCAGATGGGTGATGCCGGTGAAGCGCACCGCCAGGCTGCGGATCTGCTGTTGTGGCACCCAGCCGGTGAGCAGGCGGCCGAGGTAGGCCACCGAGAGCATGCCGTGGGCGAACACATCGGGCTGGCGGGCCTTGCGGGCGAAATCCAGGTCGATGTGGACCTGGTTGTGATCCCCCGAGGCCCCTGCATACAGCGCCAGCGTGGTGCGATTGACAGCAGGCAGGACCAGGGGCGGCAGCTCGTAGCCGATCTGCACGTCACGCAACCGGGATAGATTCATGGCGGACTCCTCAGCGCTGCACGAGTGATGAACGGATATCGGCGATGTGCCGACCTTCCTGGTTGGTGACGCGGGTCTGTTGCACCACGAAGGTCAGCGCCCCGCCTTTTTTCTCGTAGACATCCACCACCCGGGTATCGAAGGTGAGCACGTCGCCGGCATAGGCCAGCGCGTGATAGTCGAAACCCTGCTCGGCGTGCAGGATGCGCCCCAGGTCGAAGCCGAAAATGCCCTGGACGATATGGTCGCTGTCGCGCCCCTCGGCTTCCAGGCACATCAGGAAGCTGGGCGGTACCGGCAATGAGCGGTGCCCGGCTTGTCGCGCGGCGTCTTCATCGGTGTACACCGGGTCGGTCTCGCCGATGGTCTTGGCAAAGAAACGCAAACGACCCTTCTCCACTTCGCAGTGGGTCACGCCCAATGATCGGCCGATCAAACTTTTGTCTGCCATCTCACACCGTCCTGTCCGTCAGAGAAAGGACGCGCCCGCAACGGACGCGCCGTGCCATCAGCCGTGGCCGAACAGCGTCACGATGCCCGCGCCGCCCAACCCCAGGTTGTGCTGCAAGGCGTGGCGGATGTTTTCCACCTGGCGCTTGTCGGCGGTGCCGCGCAGCTGATGGGTCAGCTCGTAGCATTGGGCCAGGCCGGTGGCGCCCAGTGGGTGGCCTTTGGACAGCAGGCCGCCGGACGGGTTGATCACCACTTGCCCGCCATAGGTGTTGTCACCGTCCATCACGAACTTTTCGGCTTCGCCTTCAGGACAGAAACCCAGCCCCTCGTAGGTCAGCAGCTCGTTATGGGCGAAGCAGTCGTGCAGCTCGCAGATGCGGATCTCTTCGGGGCCGACGCCGGCTTTCTCGTACACCTCTGTCGCCGCCTGACGGGTCATGCCGACCCCGACGATGCTGATCAGCGAAGGCGGATCGAAGGCGTGCGGCTGATCGGTCACCAGCGCCTGGGCCAGGATGCACACATCGGTACGCAGGCCGTGCTGCTTGGCGAACCGCTCGGAAACGACGATGGCCGCCGCGCCCCCGCAGGTCGGTGGGCACGCCATCAGGCGGGTCATGACGCCAGGGAAAATCACCTGGTCGGCCATGACGTCTTCGGTGGTGAGCACCTTCTTGAACACCGACAGCGGGTTGTTGGCGCCATGGCGGCTGGCCTTGGCGCGAATGGCGGCGAAGGTTTCCATCTTCGTGCCGTATTTCTCCATGTGCTCCTTGCCCGCGCCGCCGAAGAACTTCAGGGCGTCCGGCATTTCACGGCCTTCAGGGAAGATCGCGTCGGCCACTTCATGGCCCTTGCCGTAGGTGATCGGGCGGTCGAGCCAATGGGACTTGAGGGCACCGGGTTGCATCTGCTCGAAGCCAAACGCCAGGGCGCAGTCCACGGCGCCACTTTCCACGGCCTGGCGCGCCAGGTAGAGCGCGGAAGAACCACTGCCGCAGTTGTTGTTGACGTTGATCACCGGAATGCCGGTCATGCCCACTTCATACAGCGCCGACTGGCCGCTGGTGGAGTCGCCGTACACATACCCGGCGTAGGCCTGTTGCACCTTGCGGTAGTCGAGGCCAGCATCCTGCAGTGCCTGGCGAATGGCTTGTGCGCCCATTTCGATGTAGGTACCGCTCTGGCCGGGTTTGGCAAACGGGATCATGCCGACACCGGCAACAATTACTTTCTGCGACATCACTTTCTCCAAGGTCAGTGTTCAAGGCCTGTGCTGCACGCCCAGGTTGAGAGGCGAACGCAGCCAACCGTGGGTCGATGGTCACGCACAGCGCCGCACCGCATGCCCCCCCCGGTGGAGGGGGCACGGGCGTCATCGCGACGGCATTGCGGGGAGTCGACAGGCGGGGGGTATCCCCCCCCACTGGAGGGGGAGGCACAAAGGACGGCGGCGGTAGCGTGGCGTGGCGGTACACCAGAACAACAAGATCAAAGGGGTAACCAACACGTGACTTTCGCAAGACATATGAGCTCCCGACGCCAGTGGCCCTCAACCACCTTGCCCATCGAACTGCGCCCTCACCTGCTGGCCCTGGCCGTGGGCCTTGGGACGTGCACCGGTGCCAACGCCCTCGACTTCCAGATCGGCGAGATCGAAGGGCAGTTCGATTCGTCCCTCTCCGTTGGTTCCAGTTGGGCGGTACGCGGACCGGACCCCACCTTCATCAACGCCGGCAACACCCTGGGCCTTCGCGGTGAGTCGGCTACCCGCACGGCGGATGACAACCGGCAGAACTTCAAGAAGGGCGAAACCTTCTCGAAGATCTTCAAGGGCGTGCATGACCTTGAACTCAAATACCGTGACAGCGGCGTGTTCGTGCGCGGCAAGTACTGGTACGACTTCGAGCTCAAGGACGAACACCGCCTGTTCTATGACATCGACGACAGTGGCCGCGAAGACCTGGCCAAGTCGTCCGGCGCCGAGTTCCTCGACGCATTCGTCTATCACAACTACAGCATCGGCGAGTTGCCGGGCAACGTCCGCCTGGGCAAGCAGGTAGTGAGCTGGGGCGAGAGCACCTTCATCGGCAACTCGATCAACAGCATCAACCCCATCGACGTGGCCGCCCTGCGCCGCCCCGGTGCCGAAGTGAAGGAAGGCCTGATTCCGGTCAACATGCTCTATGTATCCCAGGGCCTGTCGGAGAACCTCACTGTCGAAGGCTTCTATCAGATCACCTGGGCCAACTCGGTGGTCGACAACTGCGGCACCTTCTTCGGTTCCGACCCCCTGCCCCAGGGCTGCAACGATCGCCTGGTGTTCGCCGGCCCCGACCTGGCGCCGGGCGTGGCCAACAACACCGCCACCGCCGCGCAGATTCTTGGCGGGCGCGTGGTGGATGATGTGTACATGCCGCGGGTCAAGGACAACGACCCACGCGACAGCGGCCAGTTCGGTATCGCCTTGCGCTGGTTCGCACCGCAATTGCACGACACCGAGTTCGGCTTCTATGCCATGAACTACCACAGCCGCAACCCGTACCTGAGCTTCAAGCAAACCACCGTCGCGCCCATCACCGCAGCCCAGGTCGGCGCCCTGCCTGCCGCGGCGCGTCCCCTTGGCGTGGCCCAGAACCAGTTCGACCGGGTGCGTGCCGCCCGTTACTTCATCGACTACCCCGAGGACATCCGCCTGTACGGGCTGAGTTTCCAGACCACGGTGGGCGAAACCTCCGTGGGTGGCGAACTGAGCTACCGCCCCAACATGCCGCTGCAAATCAACACCGCCGACCTGAACCTGGCGGCCATTCAGTCCACCGACACCGACTTGCGCACCCAGACCTCGCCGCTGTTCACCTCTGGCGAAACGGCGCAAGCCCTGGGCGGTGACCTGCCGGGCTACAAGCGCATGCCGGTGATGCAGGCGCAGGTGACTGCCACGCAGTTCTTCGACCAGGTACTGGGCGCCAGCCGCCTGACGCTGATAGGCGAAGTGGGCTACAACCGCATCAACGGCCTGGGTTCGGCCGACGGCACCGACGTGCGCTTCGGCCGCAGCCCGGTCTACGGCGCCGGCGAGTTTCCGGGCAGCCAGAACGCAAGCGTCTGCGCCACCGCCACCAACCCGCAACTGGAGTGCAACAGCCACGGCTTCTACACCACCGACTCCTGGGGTTATCGGATGCGGGCCAAGCTGGACTACACCAACGTCGTCGCCGGTATCAACCTTTCGCCGAACCTGGCCTGGTCCCATGACGTGGACGGCTGGGGGCCTAACTTCGAGGAAGGCGCCAAAGCCGTCAGCGTCGGCGTGGATGCCGACTACCTCTCCACCTACACCGCAAGCCTGAGCTACACGGACTTCTTTGGCGGCCAATTCAATACCACCACCGACCGGGACTACGTCTCGCTCAGCTTCGGCGTCAACTTCTGAGGCGCTACAGACAGAGGGTAATTCCATGAAAGCAAGCACGATCATCACCGGCGCGGGCCTGACGCTCGCCCTGCTGGCCAGCAGCGTCATGGCCGCCGTCAGCGAACAGGAAGCGGCGCAACTGGGCACGACCCTGACGCCACTGGGCGCGCAGAAGGAAGGCAACGCCGACAAGAGCATTCCCGCCTGGGACGGCGGCCTCAAGCCCGGCGCGGCAGCCGTGGACAGCAAGGGTTTCCTGGGTGACCCGTTCAAGAACGAGAAGCCGCTGTTCACCATCACCGCGGCCAATGTCCAGCAGTACAAGGACAAGCTGACCCCCGGCCAGCTCGCCATGTTCCAGCGCTATCCGGACACGTACAAAATCCCGGTCTTCCCGACCCACCGTACCGCTGCGGCGCCTGTGGGCATCTATGCGGCGGCGAAGAAAAGTGCGGTCAATGTGCAGTCGGTCAACGAAGGCACCGGCCTGAGCAACTTTTCCGACTCGCGTTACTACGCCTTCCCGATCCCCAAGAACGGCGTTGAAGTCTACTGGAACTACGTGACGCGTTTTCGCGGCGAGAACGTCGAGCGCTGGTCGGTCCAGGCGGTGCCGCAGGTCAATGGCGACTACACCATCGTCGAGACCCACGACCAGAACAGCTTCCCGCAGTACATGGATGGCGTGGACCTGCAGGCCGAGAAAAACATCCTCTATTACTACATCTTTGCCGTGAACGCGCCGGCGCGCCTGGCCGGTACGGTGTCGATGGCCCATGAAACCATCGACCAGGTCACCGAGCCGCGCAAGGCCTGGACCTACAATGCGGGCCAACGCCGTGTTCGTCGCGCGCCACAACTGGCGTACGACGCCCCGGGCCTTGCCTCGGACGGCATGCGCACGTCCGACAACGCCGACATGATGAACGGCTCTCCCGATCGCTATGACTGGAAGCTGATCGGCAAGAAGGAGATGTACATCCCGTACAACAACTACAGGCTGCAGTCGCCGAGCCTGAAGTACGCGGACATCATCAAGCCTGGTCATATCAATCAGGACCTGACCCGTTACGAGCTGCATCGTGTGTGGCATGTGCAGGCGACCTTGAAGGCCGGCCAGCGGCACATTTATGCCAAGCGCGATATGTACTTTGATGAAGACACCTGGACGCTGGCCGAGGTGGATCATTACGACGGTCGCGGGCAGTTGTGGCGGGTGGGTGAGAACTATACCTACAACAATTTCGAGAAGGGTTTGAATGCGCCGGCGGCGCAAGGGTTCTATGACTTGCTGGCCGGGCGTTACATTGTCGCGACCTTGAGCAATGAGGCGAAGCTGGCGCCGCAGTACGGGAATCGGACCAAACTGGCGGATTTCACGCCGGCGGCGTTGCGCAATGCGGGTATTCGGTGAGGTGATTGGCGGTGATTGAGTAGACGCCCCGCTTGCGGGGCGTTTTTCGTTTTTTTGGGTTGGTGT
>Ga0247821_10000818_pt1 | contig 17390 bp, 11 predicted proteins | sample 13C_Glycerol_Day_FD_192481 | JGI IMG/M metagenome (GOLD analysis project Ga0247821, IMG submission 192481) | Soil microbial communities from agricultural site in Penn Yan, New York, United States - 13C_Glycerol_Day14 | ecosystem: Environmental > Terrestrial > Soil > Agricultural land | place... | reverse complement strand
TCCCAGCGCAGGTTGCGCAACTGGCCAGGCAGGTCGAAGCCCAGGCTGATGCGCTGATCGTCGGCGTCAACGGCGCTTGCCTGCTCGGCCAGCACGCGCAGGCGCGGCACGTAGCGCAAGCCGTCGGCGCTGATGGCCATTTCGGTTTCGGCGTCGGCGCGCAGCAGGGCCGGAACCAGGCTGTCGATCGATGCGCCATGGGCCAGATCGAGCAGACGGATCGGGCAACTGGCGGACTCGTTCGCCAGGGTCCGGCCAAAGCCCCAGAACGCGGCGTCGGCGATGGCATCCACCTGCTGCGCGTTGTCACGGGTGTACAGGTGAGCGGCAGCGCCACGGGTCAGCAGCCAGCAGTACGGGGCCAGGCCCAGCGATTCGCACGCCTGGACCAGGGTTGCGGCCTGCATGCAGCGCTCGCCCTGGACATCCAGGCCCTGGACGGCATCGAAGCCGGCCAGGTGCACGATCTGCTGCGGCGACTGATCCAGCGCAGCGAGTTGCTGCGCCAGCGACCGGGCATCACCTGGCACCAGCAGGCTGACCTGCTGGCCCTGCTCGCGCAGGCGACGGGCCAATTGCTCGGCGGCGCCCTGCCCGGCCTCGGCCAGCAAGGCCCAGTGTTCAGAGACGATCGGCGCCAGCGGCGCAGCACTGTCCGCCGGCTTGCCAGCGAGCATCAGGTAACTGCCACAGCCATTGCCCGGCAAGGCTTCCAGCGTGTGGACCAGGGTCAGGCCATGACGTTGCAGTTCGTGCTGCCAGAAGCCTGGACGCTGCTGGCGCGACAAGGCCTGCTCGGGACCGGCCAGCCACCAGTCGGCCTGGGCACCGAAAACGAAATCGGCCCAGCGCGCCGGGTACTGCGCCAGCAACGCCAGTTGTCCATGGGGATTGAGCTGGATCGCCGCCTGGCGCAGCGCAGCGCCGATGCTGTCCAATGCCGCCAGGTCAGTCGGCACCAGTACCCAGTCGTAGTGACCGGCAGCGGCGAGTTGATCGAAACCGAGGATTTCCAGCGCCGGGCACTCGTCTCGCAGCATCTGCGCCAGTTCCGGCTCTTGCACGCAGTAGCTGTAGTCCACCCGGTCAAAATCGACAGCGGCATACAGCGATTCGGCAAAGGACGACCCGCCAAAGCCGAGCTCCAGCACCCGCAGGCGTTGCCCGGCCGGCAATGTATCCAGGCGTTGGGCCAGGGTCTGGCGCAGGCCGGCGAGCAGACGTTGCTGACCGGCCGCGCCCAGCACCAGGCGCGCCAGGCTGGCGCCGCTGGTTTCCCGCGGCAGTAGTGCTTCAAGCGCCTGGCGACCGTCGAGCAGCGCCTGCAGGTGGCGACCGATACGGCCCACCGAGTGAATCAGCTGGAAATGTTCCGGATAGCTCTGGAACAGCTCCTGCCAGATCGCCTCCGACGCCGGACGCTCGCCTGCATCGGCCAGCTGCCAGCCACCTTCGGCATCACGATGAAGGCTGCCGTCTTCCAGGCCATGGCGCAGCAAGGTCGCCAGGTAGTCGCCCGGCACTGCATCCTGCTGCGACCACAGGGCAACCTGTTCGGCGCTCAGGCGGCCACCGGCCTGCTCGATCAGGTCGAGCACGAAACTCGAACACAAAGCATCGAGCAGCGGCTCGACCTCGTTGAGGTAGCGGACCTGCACCGGCTCATCGGCAAGGCCCTGCAAATGATTTACCAGCGCCGTGCCGACCGGGGCTTCACGCCGCAACGGTACGACCTGACCTGGCGCGGCGACGCCGACATGGGCCAGGTGCTTGATGTCGCCGGAGCGATCGCGCTGCAGGCGCACGCCACGGAAGCGCGCTTCCTTGATACACAGCACCACTTCGCCGTTCGCGTCGTACAGGACGAAATCCACCAGCAACGAATGCTCGGTGCGCTTGAGCTGGCGGACCTCGGCCAGGCAAGGCACTCCGCCGTCACGGGCAAATGCGATGCGCCCGAACTTGACCGGAATGAACGCCAGGCCCTTGTTGCGGCCGGGCTGGCTCACCAGCAGTTCGGTGATCAACTGGAAGGCACCATCGAGCAAGGCCGGGTGCAGGTGCAGCGATGCCAGCTCGGCGCTGATGGCAGCCGGCACACTCAATTGGGCCAGAATGTGCGCCGGCTCCACCCAGACGGCCGAGACGGCCTGGTAGGCCGGACCGTAGTTCAGGCCGACCGCGGCGGTCAGTGCCAGGTGCTGCTCACCACTGAAATCTGCCGGGCGCTGTGGCAGTGCCGGGGCGCGGCCGCCGAGCATCACCCCGCGCGCCTCGCCGGGCAGGCGCGCCACCACGTGCTGCACCCACTCCTCGCGCTGGGCCAGGGTGCGCGAGACGATACGCAAGGTACCGTCGGCTTCCTCGACGCTGACGCGAATCTTCTTGCTGCCTTCGCTGCCGAGCAGCAGCGGGTTGTGAATTTCCAGCTCCTCGATGTCGACGAACTCGCCCGGCTGGTGCAGCAAGGCCACGGCCAGGGCCAGCTCGGTGAAGCCGGCACCGGGGAACAGCACCGACTCGCCCACCTTGTGGTCGCCCAGGGTCGGAAACAGCTGGGTATCCAGACGGTTTTCCCAGGCCAGGGCCCGGTCGGCCAGCGCATAGCCCAGCAAAGGATGCACGCGCTCGCGCTGCAACAGGCCGGACGACTCGGGGCTGACCGGCAACTGGAAGCGGTCGCGCTGCCACGCATAGTTGGGCAGGCGCAGGTTGGCGCCGGCCACCGGGAAATGCGCCTGCCAGTCCGGCTCGACACCGGCGATCAGCAACTTGGCCAGGCAGCGCTCCAGCAGTGCCGGGCTGTGGTCCTTGCGCAGCAAGGTGGCGATCACCTGGCCGGTCACTTCGCGCTGGGCCAGGGCATCGGTGATGTAGGTGCGCAGGATCGGGTGCGGGCCGACTTCGACGAACAGGTTCAAGCCCTGCCCCACCAGCGCATCCATCGCGCCCTGGAACAGCACCGGCAGGCGGATGTTCTGCCACCAGTAGCGGCTGTCCAGGCGCTCGCCATCGAGCTCGCCGCCGACCACGGTGGAGTAGAACGGAATACGGCCGGCGCGCGGGCGGATGTGCGCAAGGTCGCTGATGACCTGCTGTTCGATCGGGTTCATGGCCGGCGAATGGAAGGCGTAGTCCAGGGCCAGGCGACGGGCGAAGACCTGGCGCTCGCCAAGTACCTGCTCCAGCTCGCCCAGGGCTTCGATGCAACCTGCCACGGTGGCGCCACGTGCGCTGTTTTCGCCAGCGACCACCAGGCGCTCGTCCAGGCCCAGTTCCGCCAGCACGGTAGCGGTGTCTTCACCCGACAGGCCCACGGCAGTCATCTGGCCATTGCCACGGGTCAGGCCCTGCAGGCGGCTGCGGTGGAAAATCACCTGGGTGGCGTCTTCCAGGCTCAGGGCACCGCAGGCCCAGGCCGCAGCCACTTCGCCAACGCTGTGGCCGATCACCGCCTGGGGATGCACGCCCTGCGCCGCCAGCACACGGGTGACGGCGACCTGCAAGGCGAACAGCGCCGGCTGGGCAATTTCGGTACGCGCATAGCGGTCCTCGCCGTTCTCGCCCATCAACTCGGCACGCAGCGAGTAACCCGCCAGCGGCTGGAACAGCGCATCGACCTCGGCGACCGCGGCGTCGAACAGTGGATTACCGAGCATCGCCCGGCCCATGCCTTGCCACTGCGAACCGTTGCCGGAATAGACGAAGACAGGGCCCTGGACCTTGTCCAGCGCCTGCCCGGCCTCAAGCACCGAACTCAGCTCGCTGAGGCTCGGGTCCTGGGCATAGTCGGCCAGGGCCTGGGCGGACTCGGCCGGATCGGCACTGATCAACAGCAGGCGATGGGGATGGGCATCGCGGCGGAACATGGCCTGGTAGGCGACGTCGTAGTAGCAGGTCTCGGGATGCGCGGCCAGGTAGTCGGCAAAGCGCTCGGCCGTGGCACGCAGGCCTTCGGCGTCCTTGGCGCTGAGCAGCAACGGCAGCCGGCGCGCCTGGTGTGGCGCAGCAGGCGCAGGCTGCGGTTCGGCGCTTTGCAAGATGACGTGGGCGTTGGCGCCGCCAAAACCGAACGAGTTGATGCCGACCGTCAGTTGCCCTTCAGGCTTGAGCGCACGCGGCGCGGTGACCACGTCCAGGTTGAGGTCGGTAAAGTCGATCGTCGGGTTGAGTGCTTCGACACCGATGGTTGCCGGAATCTTGCGCTCGGCCAGGCAGTTGAGGGCCTTCATCAGGCCGGCAACGCCGGAGGCGGCTTCCAGGTGGCCGAGGTTGCTCTTGATCGAGCCGATCGGCAGTGGATTGCCGGCGCCACGGGCCTGGCCCAGGGCCTCGCCGATGGCGCGGGTCTCGACCGGGTCGCCGACCGCGGTGCCGGTGCCGTGGGCTTCGAGGTAATCGAGTTGCGCAGGGGCGATGCCGGCCTTGGCATAGGCGCCCTTGAGCAAGGCGGCCTGGGCATCGGCGTTGGGCAGGGTCAGGCTGGACTTGCGACCATCGGTATTGACCGCACTGGCCGCCACCACCGCCAGGATCGGGTTGCCATCGGCCAGGGCCTGGTCGTAGTCCTTGAGCAGGAACAGGCCACCGCCTTCGGAACGGGCATAGCCATCACCGCTCTCATCGAAGCTGTGGCAGCGCCCGGTACGAGAAAGCATCGAAGCCTTGGCGAAGATCATGAAACCGAACGGGTGCATGTGCAGGCTGATGCCACCGGTCACGGCCTGGTCGATATCGCCACTGAGGATCGCCTGGCAGGCCTGGTGAAAGGCCACCAGCGACGACGAGCAGGCGGTGTCGATGGCCATGCTCGGGCCGCGCAGGTCGTAGAAGAACGACAGGCGGTTGGCGGCGATGCTCATGGTGTTGCCGGTGGCGGTGGCGGCATCGATCGAGGCCATGTCTTCGACCAGACGATAGGCCTGCTCGACACTGGCAATCCCCAGGTACACGCCGCAGTTGCTGCCCCGCAGGCTCGACGGCTTGATCCCGGCGTTCTCGAAGGTTTCCCAGCACATTTCCAGCAACAGGCGTTGCTGCGGGTCCATCACCGCCGCTTCGCGCGGCGAGATATTGAAGAACCCGGCATCGAAGGCACTGACATCGCCCAGGCTGCCAGCGGCGAAGGTGTAGCTGGTGGCCGGGTTGGCCTTGTCCGGGTGCAGGAACTCGGCACGTTCCCAGCGCGAGGCGTCGACCTGGGTCACCAGGTCGCGCCCGGTCATCAGGTTTTGCCAGAAACTGCTGGTGGTGGAGCCAGGAAAACGGAAAGAGCAACCAACAATTGCAACCTGTTTACGCTTTGTCAAAACCTATTCCTTTAAAAACCACTGGCACCGTCCCATCCTGCGGACAGCCGGCAAGCCTGGCCAATTCAACTTTGGCAGTCGTTAAACGTCATCGGTGGATCATGCTTGGTGCTGGAGATCACCTTGCGGGCATCAAGGCCAAGTCAAGGTGTACGGCGTGCACGCCGCGTAGGAAACATCTTCAGACTTTTCTGATTGGATAATACGCGGTCTGGATGATAAGGGAAAACCCCAAGCGGCGCTCAACGGGCGAATGTCCGAACGCGGTCACCCTACGGCCGCAGCCACCTAAAGTTATAACCTAATAACGAACTAGTCTATTTGGCTATAAAAAAACCTTTATGCTGGCTGCCATCCGATCACGGGCACGTTGGGCGTTAGGTTGACTATGGATGTAGGTTCTTTCGGCTTCACCATTGCAGGTCTGGTTGTAGGCTTCATCGTCGGCATGACCGGCGTGGGCGGCGGCTCCCTGATGACCCCGATCCTGCTGTGGTTCGGCATCAACCCGGCCACGGCCGTCGGCACCGACCTGCTCTATGCCGCCATCACCAAGGCCAGTGGCGTCTGGGTGCACGGCAAGAACAAGAACATCGACTGGAAGATCACCGGCTGGCTGACCCTGGGCAGCGTTCCGGCCGCCGCCTTGACCCTGTGGTTCCTCAGCCGCCTGGACGCCGACACCCAGGCCGCCAACGCCATCATCAAACAGGGCCTGGCCGTGGTGCTGGTATTGACCGCCCTGGCCATCCTGTTCAAGAGCAAGCTGCAAGCCTTCGCCAACAAGCACGCGGGCGATCGCTGGCACCTCAACGGCAGCACCCTGAACCTGCTGACCGTGGTCACCGGCGTCATCCTCGGCGTCATGGTCTCGCTCACCTCCATCGGTGCCGGCGCCCTGGGCACCGTGGCGCTGTTCCTGCTCTATCCCTACCTGGTCACCCGTCGCCTGGTCGGCACCGAGATCGCCCACGCGGTGCCCCTGACCCTGGTCGCGGGCCTCGGGCATGCCAGCATGGGCAACATGGACTGGTCGCTGCTGGGCTACTTGCTGCTGGGCTCCTTGCCGGGCATCTACCTGGGCAGCCACCTGACCGGACGCATTTCCGACGGCGTCCTGCGCCCTTGCCTGGCGGGCATGCTGTTGATGATTGGCTATAAACTGGCGTTCTGAGACCAATCGGAACGCCCTCTTTGACGACTGCCCAGCCCTCCACACTTATCTTCCTCCCCGGCGCCTCGGGCAACACCGACTTCTGGCGCCCTGCCGCCCGGCAACTCGCCCATCCCGCGCACCAGCTGCATGTCGGCTGGCCCGGATTCGGACCGACCCCGGCGGATCCTCAAGTGAAGAGCCTGGATGACCTGGTCACTCGCCTGCTGCCAGCCATCGACCAACCCACCGCACTGGTGGCGCAGTCCATGGGCGGTATCGTTGCGGTGCGCGCAGCGCTCGAACGGCCCGAATGGATTACCCACCTGGTACTCAGCGTCACTTCGGGCGGGGTGAACATGCCAGCGTTCGGTGCCCAGGACTGGAAGCCGGATTTCACCGCCGAATATCCGCAAGCGCCGCGTTGGTTTCTCGATGAGCACAGCGATCTCAGTGCGCGCCTGGCGGAACTGAGCATGCCGGTGCTGTTGCTGTGGGGTGACAGTGATCCGATCAGCCCGGTGGCCGTGGGCGAGCACCTTGCCGGCTTGTTGCCCTGTGCAACGCTGCATTTGATATCGGGTGCCGGACATGACCTGGGGTGCAGCCATGCGCTAGCGGCAGCCAGATTGATTGACCGGCTCAGTTGCTCAAGTCCGCATATTGCTGCTGCAAGAACTGCTGATAAGGGAGCGACAGGTTGTTCTTTATCACGAAGTCATAAGCATTCTTGTAGACGATGGCACCCTCAGCTGAGTACTGAGCGCTATCCAGACCGGGCTTGCCCAGGATCTCGTCGCGCTTGCGCTCGATGACCTCTTTGACATTCTTGATATAGAACTCGGCCTCCCTGCGGTCTTCCGCGCCCCAGAACTTCTCGACGTCATCCAGGAAGGCAGCATCACTGATGACCGGTTGAAGGCTCGCCGTATCAAATGCCGACTGGCACAGATAAGCCATGGCCAGATAATCCCTGGCCCGCGGATCACCCGAGGCCTTCAGCGATTGATACAAGGCTGTTCTGGCGTTGTAGTAAGGCGACGTTTTTTGCTTCGAATCGGCTTCGTAATACAACATTGTATTGCACTGGATCAGGTCACTGGTGGTGCCTGCGTTATTTTTCTCCTCGGAAATCCGGCTCATCATCAAGTAATTGATGATGTAGTCATTGGCTTCGGCATAACGCCCGGAAACGTACAAGGCGTGGCCAATCGCTTTATAGTAACTGGTGCACGACCAGTAATAATCCCAGGACACTTTATTCTTGCTGCACACCTTCTGGGCCAAGGGAATCAACTGATCGGCTATCGCACTCGGGCTGCTGGTAGATGCCTCGATGGATTCGATTTCCTTCGAGCCATCCAGCGAACTGTACGACATACACCCGGCCAGCAAAGAAAACACCCAGGCGACCATCACCAACTTGATGTTCATGCAAGCGCACTCCTCATTCGGCGGAACCGCCTTCGAACCAGCTGGCATCCAGCCGCTCGGTCGATGCCCAGTATTTGTCGCGGGTGGTGAGGTATTTCCACCGCCGGTTTTCACACTTGTAGACGTACTTGCCATACGACAGGACCGTGCCATCGGCGTGGTAATTCAAGTGGGCCTCGTCACTGGGCCGAGTGAAATACTCGCAGGACTTTCCGGCGTAGTTCTGATCGGGGTCCTTGGGTTTTGGGGGCGGTGGCGGCTTGCTGGGGTTCGAGACGACCCTGGGCGCAGGATCGGGCGCCGCGAGGGGAGTGTTTGCGCGCCGTTGAAAGGTGGGCCCGTCGGACCAGGGGTTCAGAGAGGGATCTTGCCGGGCCTTGTTGAGCTGGTATTGCTTTTCCTGCTCCCGGAGCATGATCTCCTGCTGGAGCTGGCGCTGCTCTTCTTCCTGCTGGGCCCGTCGCTCATTGTCGCTGTCTTCCAGCATCTGGATCAGCATTTCACCGCCCTGCTGGATCGCTTGCGAAGTTGCGGCGTCGTTGCTACTGCTGCCAGAACCTGAGTAACCGCCGCCGGTGTTCGACCTGCACTGCACGGCCCCGTCGCATCCGGGGGCAGCGCTGGCGGTCGGGCTCCAGCCTATGGAGAGGACAACCAGTGGGAACAGCATCGAAGCGGTCAATCGGGCGAACGTAAACACAACGCGGGAGGACGGCCTCAGCCAGTTCGAGGTTGCCATTTTGCAACGCCTCCAGAGGGGTGTTTTATGTAGGCATAGACGGGAAAAACAGCAGCGTCAAATTGCCATACAGTTGAAATACCAGGAAGCTCAACCACTTGACCTGTAATGGATTTTTAAAGAAATCAATAGCAGAAAACGTTTGCCTCATCGGATCACCAAGCACGTCACGTTTATTGCAATAAAAAACAGGTACCGGAGACAGGAAGGACAGACCTGCTTCCCATTTTCTTGGGGAATACCACGATAAAACGCGCTCACAATCACAAGTGACAGGGATACCTGAAAAATAATTCTTTATCTCTTCTGGTACCCCTTTCTGCTTGCAGAAGGCAATGGTAGAGTTTGCTGGCGCCAAGAAAGTGGCGGCGCAGCTACCTGCCCGGGCAGAATGGCTTTCGGATGTTGTTCGGTGAGCTGTATTGGTTCCTCCAGACAAAAATAATTACCCGCTCAAAGCGGGCACAGGGAGAGTGACAATCGTTCGACCGGCTCGATCACTGATCGGGTGCTGGACGGACACAGTTCAACGCGCGACCTGCAGGCCGGAGAGGTGCCATCATGTGGTGGATTGCTGCTGCCCTAATCATCACTGTGCTCATTGCAATCCCGGCAGTGACCATTTTTATCATTGGCCGACGAATAAAGAAGTGCGAGGACTATGATTAATCGGCAGGGTACCGATTGAATGAAACAAGGGTACAAATTTGTTTTCTGAACGTACCCCTTCTGCCGCCAGCTCCGAAAAAGATTCCAACGCAGTATCGAGTTCAGGTATTTCACTCTTCCGTCGCTTTACTCAAGCATTACCGAGCTGCTTGCAGGCGCACGCCTGAAGCTCTTGATAGAATGGAGCCCTGTCGCGCCAAGCGCCCCTGAAACCGCTACGACCCACGTTGAACGAAATGCCCCCAGAATCCGCCTCAGCCCCAGCAAACACTCGCCCCGAGCCCTCCCGCCGCTTCTCCGTGGCGCCGATGATGGATTGGACCGACCGCCACTGCCGCTTCTTCCTGCGCCTGCTCTCCAGCAACGCCCTGCTCTACACCGAAATGGTCACCACCGGCGCCCTGCTCCACGGTGACACCGAGCGCTTCCTGCGCCATGACGAGACCGAGCATCCGCTGGCGTTGCAACTGGGCGGCAGTGTGCCGGCGGATCTCGCGGCCTGCGCCAGGCTGGCCGAGCACGCCGGGTACGATGAGGTGAACCTCAATGTCGGCTGCCCGAGCGACCGGGTGCAGAACAATATGATCGGCGCCTGCCTGATGGGGCATCCGGCGCTGGTGGCCGACTGCGTCAAGGCGATGCAGGATGCGGTGCAGATTCCGGTGACGGTCAAGCACCGTATCGGCATCAATGGCCGCGACAGCTATGCCCAGCTGTGCGATTTCGTCGGCCAGGTGCGCGATGCCGGTTGCCGCAGTTTCACCGTGCATGCGCGCATCGCGATTCTCGAAGGCCTGTCGCCGAAGGAGAACCGCGAGATCCCACCCCTGCGCTACGACGTGGCAGCGCAGTTGAAGACGGATTTCCCCGAGCTTGAGATCATCCTCAACGGCGGCATCAAGACCCTGGCCGAGTGCCAGGAGCACTTGCAGACCTTCGACGGCGTGATGCTCGGCCGCGAGGCCTATCACAACCCGTACGTGCTGGCCGAGGTCGATCAGCAGCTGTTCGCCAGCCAGGCACCGGTGATCAGCCGCAGCGAGGCGCTGGCCAGGCTGCGCCCCTACATCGCCGCGCACCTGGCTTCGGGCGGTGCCATGCATCATGTGACCCGGCACATCCTCGGCCTCGGCCAGGGCTTCCCGGGGGCGCGAAAGTTCCGCCAGTTGCTTTCGGTGGATATCCATAAGAGCACCGATCCCCTGGGCCTGCTCGACCAGGCCGGCGAACTGCTGCAAGGGCGCTAGCGCCGGAACCTGCGCCGGCTTCGACACTCGAAGGTTTATCTTCACCCCGCCCCAGCCAGCCCTTGAGCGGCTGGCGGCGCTCGGGTAATGTCGATTCATTGCACAGGACAGAGCACACCCATGACCTCCAAGCTGGAACAACTCAAGCAGTTCACCACCGTGGTTGCCGACACTGGTGATATCGATGCCATCAGCCGCCTGAAACCGGTCGACGCCACGACCAACCCTTCCCTGCTGCTCAAGGCCGCGGCCATGCCCGGTTATGCCGACCTGCTCGATCAGGCGGTGAAGGGCAGCAAGGGCGACCTGGGCCTGGCCTGCGATACCTTTGCAGTGTCGGTGGGCGCGGGGATTCTCAAGGTGATTCCGGGGCGCATTTCCACCGAGGTCGACGCCCGCCTGTCCTTCGATGAACCGGCCCTGCTGAGCAAGGCGCGCCAGTTGATCGACCTGTACGGAAAAGCCGGTATCGGTCGCGACCGGGTGCTGATCAAGCTGGCCTCGACCTGGGAGGGCATCCGCGCCGCCGAGACGCTGGAGAAGGAAGGCATCCAGACTAACCTGACCCTGCTGTTCTCCTTCGCCCAGGCCCAGGCCTGCGCCGACGCCGGGGTGTTCCTGATTTCGCCGTTCGTGGGGCGTATCTACGACTGGTACAAGAAGTCCACCGGTAAGGAGTACGTCGGCGCCGAGGATCCGGGCGTGCAGTCGGTGACGCGGATCTACAACTACTACAAGGCCAACGGTTACAACACCGTGGTGATGGGGGCGAGTTTCCGCAACATCGGCCAGATCGAACAACTGGCCGGCTGCGATCGCCTGACCATCAGCCCCGAGTTGCTGCAACAGCTGAGCGATGACCTGGGCGAGTTGCCGCGCATCCTCAAGCCGGGCAACCCTGCTCAAGCGCGCCAGCAACTGACTGAGGCGCAGTTCCGCTGGGCATCCAACGAAGACGCCATGGCCACCGAGAAGCTGGCCGAAGGCATTCGCCAGTTTGCCCGGGACCAGGAGAAACTTGAGGCGCTGCTGGCCGCAAAGGCCTGATACAAATCCGGGTTGCCGGTGCTGGGAGGAAGGTGGAGCATCTCCCGGTATTTTCGCGGCCTTGAGGGCCTCATCGCGGGTCAAGCCTGCTCCTACCCGTAGGAGCGGGCTTGACCCGCGATGCTTTTGACTTTGCTTTCAGAGATGTTGATGTCAGATTCTTCCGCATTGCCGGCAGTACTGGCCGGCCCCGTGCTGCGCCGCCTCGAATCACAACGGATGGTGTTCTGGCTGGTGGCTTCGCAGCCCCTGCAGCCAGCGCTGGAACTGGGCTGTGCCGACATCGCCGCGCAAACGGATTGCACCATCGTCCCCGTCGGTCGCCAGGCTTTCGTCCACCTGCTCGACATCAGCCTCGACAACCCGCTGCCTTGCGACGTGCAGATCGACTACGACCTGATCCTGCACAGCGCCGAAGGCGCGCAAGGCATCGCCCAATGGGCCCCGCACCTGCTCTACGCTGGCGCCCGACGACCGAATTTCGTCCTGCATTCACGCCTTGGACAGGTGCTCCACGGTTCTTGCCGCAAGCCGCACCACCCGGCTGCGGACGGTCTGCTGTGCGCCGATCGCCTGCTGATGCAGTGCAGCGATCCAACGGCGCGCCCTGCCCTGTTGATGATGAGCGGCGACCAGGTCTATGCCGACGACGTCGCCGGCCCCATGCTGCGCGCCATCCATGCGCTGATCGAGCGCCTGGGGCTGTTCGACGAGCAATTGCAAGGCGCTGTGGCCGAATCCGCCAGCGCGCTCTACAGGCACCCTGCCAGCTATTACCACCGCGCCGACCTGCTGCCGGCCCTGGAGAGCAATGAAACCCTGCGCGAGCGTTTTTTCGGCGGCGCGCGCAAGCCGATCTTCACCAGCAGCAATGCCGACAACCACCTGGTGACCTTCGCCGAGGTCATGGCCATGTACCTGCTGGTCTGGTCGCCGGTACCCTGGCGCCTGATAGCGCCACGGATGCCGGCTGGGCTCACGGCCCAGCGACAGGACCGCTACCGGCAGGAACAACTGCTGATCGATGGCTTCGTCAGCGGCCTGGACGGCGTGGCCAGGGTGCTGACCCATCTGCCAAGCCTGATGATCTTCGACGACCATGACATCACCGATGACTGGAACCTGTCGGCGCAGTGGGAAGAAACCGCCTACGGACACCCCTTCTCCAAGCGCATCATCGGCAATGCCCTGCTCGGCTACCTGCTGTGCCAGGGCTGGGGTAACGACCCGGATGCCTGCCGGGCGCTGGTGCTCAAGTGCCGGGCCTTGGGCCAGGGCGCCCTGGAGGCCCCAGGGCTGGATGCGTCACGACAGGATGCACTGATAGATGAAGCATTACGTTTTCAAGGCTGGCAGTTCGTCCTGCCCAGTAATCCGCCCTTGCTGGTACTCGACACCCGCACCCGCCGCTGGCGCAGCGAAAGCAACCTCGGCAAACCGTCCGGCCTGCTCGACTGGGAGGCCCTGAGCGAGCTGCAACAGGCCCTGCTCGACCACCCTTCGGCGATCATCGTCTCGCCGGCGCCGATCTTCGGGGTCAAGCTGATCGAAACGGTGCAGCGGGTGTTCAGCTGGCTCGGCTATCCGCTGCTGGTCGATGCCGAGAACTGGATGGCCCATCGCGGCGCCGCCCAGGTCATCCTGAACATCTTCCGACATTCACGTACGCCGGGGCATTACGTGATTCTCTCAGGCGATGTGCATTATTCCTTCGTCTACGAAGTGCTGATCCGCCACCGCCAACGCAGCCCGCACCTGTGGCAAATCACCAGCAGCGGCATCAAGAACCAGTTTCCCAAGCGCTTGCTGGATACCTTCGACCGCCTCAATCGCTGGCTGTATTCGCCCCGTTCGCCCTTGAACTGGTTCACCAAGCGCCGGCAGATGGAAGTGATTCCGCGCACACCCAACAACAGCCAGGCCGGCGAGCGCCTGTGGAACAGCGCAGGCCTGGGCCAGGTGTTTTTCAACGAGCAAGGGCAGCCGCAGCGGATTTTCCAGCTCAACGCCGACGGCGCGCCGGCGACGGAGTTTCCGCCAAGGACCAGGGACTAGTCGGGAAGGCAGGCGCCACGTGGCGCCTGAGGGCAAGGTCAGGTGCGCTCGAGGGCGTTGACCAGGTCGTGGAAGGCTTCGCGGTTGGAATCGTTCAGGCCCATGAGGATCTTGTGCGCTTCGAGCACCTTGGAACGCACCACGTCCTCGTTCTGGTCCTGGGACGGCAGGTCGGTCAGGCATTCCGGGCACGGGATCGGCCGGTCGACGATGTTGAACACCTGGTCGAAGCCCATGGACTGCAGCAACCGGGAAATGTCCGGGTTGGTGGTCACTACGGTCGGCAACAGGCCGACCTTCTGCCGCGACAGGATCGAGAGCTTGGCCAGCAAGCCCAGGGTGGTGCTGTCGATGCTTTCGGTTTCAGTCAGATCGATGACGATCGCCGAGAAATTCAGCGCCGTAAAGATCTTTTCAATAGTCGCATCCAGCGCCGAACACAACGTCAGGCGCACTTCACCGACAAACTTGAGAACGAACGTGCCGCTCTGCTCGGCGAACTGGATTCTACCCGTACTCATTGAAGGTTCCTGCTCAACACCAATAGGGCGATATCATCCGGCATCTCCCCAAGCGTAGCCAATCCGAATCGTTGGCGCAGCCCATCCAGGCTACCCCCTGCGGCCTTGATGATCTCAGGCAGGGCCGCTTCTTTATCTTTGAGTGTTTCCCCGGGCAAAAGATCCAGAATGCCATCAGAGAGCAAGGTCAGGCTGAACTGGGGCGGCAACTCCAGGACGTGGTCCTGGTAGGTGGCCTCTTCGAATAGTCCGACCGGCAGCCCGCGGCCTTCCAGGTAGCGGCTCTGGCCCGGGGTATAGAGGACCGGCAACGGCAGGTGGCCGCCGATGCTGTAGGTCATCAGGCCGGTGTCTTCGTCGATCACGCCGCCGACCATGGTCACATGCTTGCCCAGCTTGCAGTTGATCAGGCCGCGGTTGATGTGCCCGAGCACTTCCGACGGCTTGAACTCACGCAACTTGCCACCGCGCTTGAATTCGAACAGCAGGCGGGTGGTCATGAACTTCAACAGCACGGTGACGAACGCCGAAGAGGCGCCGTGACCGGAAACGTCTGCCAGGTAGAACGCCACACGACGCTCATCGACCCGGAAATAGTCGGCAAAGTCGCCCGACAGGTACAGGGACGGGATGATCTGGTGCTCGAATGACAGGTCGTCGGCCACCCAGGGGCTTTCCGGCAGCATGTTCATCTGCACCTGACGCCCGGCGGTCTGGTCTTCCTGGAGCAGGTGCAGGCTGGCTTCCAGTTCGCGGTTGGCGGTTTCGAGCTTTTCCCGGTAACGCTGGTTTTCCAGCACCAGGTAGGCCCGGTCCAGCGCCCGACGCACCGAGTGTTCCAGCACCGCGAGGTCTTCCAGGGGCTTGATCAGGTAATCGGCCGCACCCAGGCGCAACGCTTCCACCGCATCGTTCATCACCCCGGCACCGGACACCACGATCACCGGCAATTCGGGGGCGCGCTCGGTCACCTGGCGAATCAGCTCCAGGCCGCCCATTTGCGGCATGCGCAGATCGCAGATCACAAGGTCAGGCTTTTCCTGTTCGAAGACCTGGAGACCCTGCAGGCCGTTACTTGCCTGCAGGACACTGAAACCACTGTCTTCAAGGTAAGCAGCGAGACTCGCACGTACGACGTCGTCGTCATCGATTATCAGCAGCGTTGCACTGTTTTTCTGCATGTGGGCAAACGGCGCCAGAATTAGGTTGGCGTAGGCGGCTCGGCAAGGCGTGAGCACGCGTACTGGATTCGCTTCTAGCCACTCTACTATGAGTTGTAGGACAAGACAGGTTGTCCGGCAACCAGCAGAGGTGCCCTGTAAGGCGCAGACGGTACTCCCATCCGCCAGGCGTTTCAAGGGTGGGCCGATGCTCGCGGTTGCTCTTTGCGAGCTAAAGCACAGGGAGTTATAAAAACCCTTTCAGTAGCAACCTAATGGAATGCTTTAGGTAAGAAAAAGGCGACCCTGAGGTCGCCTTTTTCATGTGCCACGATCAGAAGTCGTCTTTGACTTCGCCGTCCTTGACCTTGAACTCGCGGTTCTGCAGGTAGGCGTTGCGAATGAACACGTACTTGTCGCCGCTGATCAGCTTCTCGCTCGACAGCAGGCTGGCGCGGGTATCGACCACATCCACGGCGAGCGCGGTGTTGCGGGTCGGCACGTGATCGATGTAGCGGTAGGGTTCGGTGTAGGTGTCCGGGTACTTGGCGATGGCATCGCGCACGGTGCTCGGGCCGAGCAGCGGCAGCATCACGTAAGGACCACTGCCTACACCCCAGTAGCCCAGGGTCTGACCGAAGTCTTCGTCGTTGCGCTGCAGCCCCATCTGGGTACCGACGTCGAAGAAACCGGCCAGGCCGAAGGTGGTGTTGACGATCAACCGCGCGGTATCGACGCCCGCCGCATGGGGCTTGAGCTGCAGGATGTTGTTGGCCAGGTTGGTGACATCACCCAGGTTGCGGAACATGTTGTGGATGCCGTCTTCGAGGAACTGCGGGGTGACCGCCTGGTATCCCTTGGCCAGCGGCTTGAGCGCGTAGGTATCGACCGTGTCGTTGAAGCGGAAGATCGGGCGGTTGATGCTCTCCCAGGGATCGTCCTCGGTGGCCGCCTGGGCCGCACCCAGGGGTGCCAGCAACAGGCCGGCACAGACACAGGCCCGGGTCATCCGATCGATCACGCCTGCTCCGTTCCTACGCATAGAGTTACTCCTCGACAGTCACTGCGGCAGATGCTGTGCGTCTGCTCGCCAAAAAGGAAACAAGTATAAAGGGTCTTCTGGTGAGAAGCAGCCTGACACAAATCAGGTAACTAATTTGTGAACATGTATTACACAAGGACGTAATCAGACCGTCACAGGCCGAGTGTAGCCTGCAGGTTATTTTTCAGGGACGTTGCCATGCCAGACTCGCCCGCCCTCACCGCCCTGCTGTTCGGCCTGCGTGGCTGCCTGGTCGAAGCGGGTGCCAGCCCGCACACTGCGCAACCTACGCGCGGCGCCTTGCAGGCCCTCGACTGGCTGCACAGCCAGCAGGTGCCCTGTGCCTGGCTGGACGAAGTGTCCGCCGCCGATGCCGAACACCTGGCAAGCCCCCTGCCCGGCTGGCTGAAGGCCCTGCATGGCAGCGCCACGCCCTGGCCAGCGCCGGACGCTTGCTGGCAGGCCCTGATGGCCCTCAAGACCCATACACTCGACGGTTGCGTGCTGGTCAGCGGAGAGCCGCGCCTGCTGCAATCGGGCCTCAATGCCGGCCTGTGGACCATCGGCCTGGCCACCTGCGGTTCGTTGTGCGGGGTCGACAGCCAGCAGTGGCAGACGCTCAGCCCACAGGAGCAGGAACGCAAGCGTGGCAAGGCCACCCTGCAATTGTTCGCCCTGGGCGTGCATTCGGTGATCGATCACCTGGAATCGTTGAGCGACTGCCTGGCCGACATCGCCCAGCGCCGCCTGAAAGGTGAAAAGCCCTGACACAGGGCCGTTGATCCCGGTCATGCAAAGCGCCGCGCGGTGGATTACTCTAGAAGACGAGGTATGGACCTTTCATTTGCTGCCGGGGTCCATGACTGTGCCTATTCATTGAGGGAGACCACCCATGCCTGCCCGCGAACTGCAACAGCAACTCAACGAGCTGCGCGAGCAACTGGAGCAAAACCCGCCGCTTTCAGAAGAAGAGCGCGAACACCTGCATGAGCTGATGCGGCAAATCGAGGCCAA
>Ga0247821_10000816_pt1 | contig 17396 bp, 12 predicted proteins | sample 13C_Glycerol_Day_FD_192481 | JGI IMG/M metagenome (GOLD analysis project Ga0247821, IMG submission 192481) | Soil microbial communities from agricultural site in Penn Yan, New York, United States - 13C_Glycerol_Day14 | ecosystem: Environmental > Terrestrial > Soil > Agricultural land | place... | reverse complement strand
CCCACCCGCCCACCTGTGGAAAAAGGCTGGCACAATGGACAGGTCTGTGTGTCATTGCTGCTGGCAGTGGATGGCGCGCGCCCTTTACGGAGCCCCTTATGAGCGAGAGCGCCTTCGCCGATCGCATCGTGCAGAACCTGCTCGACACTGATTTCTACAAGCTGAGCATGATGCAGGCGGTGCTGCACAACTACCCCAACGTCGAGGTTGAATGGGAGTTCCGCTGCCGCAACGGCGAAGACCTGCGCCCCTATCTGGCGCAGATACGCGAGCAGATCGAGAAACTCTGTGAACTGAGCCTGGCGAATGGCCAATTGGATTTTCTGGAGCAGATCAGCTTTATAAAGCCAGACTTCCTGCGCTTTCTCGGTTTGTTCCGCTTCAATTTGCGTTATCTGCAAATGGGCATCGAAAACGACCAGTTTTATCTGCGTCTACGGGGACCCTGGCTGCATGTAATCCTCTTCGAGGTGCCGTTGCTGGCAATCATCAGCGAAGTGCGCAACCGCCACCGCTACCCCCAGGTCAAGCTCAGCGAGGCCCGTGACCAGCTCTACCGCAAGTTCGACTGGCTCAGGGCGCATGCCAGCAGCGATGAACTGGCTGAGCTGCAAGTGGCAGACTTCGGCACCCGCCGACGCTTCTCCTACAAGGTTCAGGAAGAAGTCGTGCGGGTGCTCAAGGACGATTTCCCGGCACGCTTTGTCGGTACCAGCAACGTCCACCTGGCACGAAAACTGGATATCAAGCCCTTGGGGACCATGGCCCATGAATGGATCATGGCCCACCAACAATTGGGCCCACGCTTGATCGACAGCCAGATCGCCGCCCTCGACTGCTGGGTGCGTGAATACCGCGGCTTGCTCGGTATCGCCTTGACCGACTGCATCACCATGGATGCCTTCCTCGGCGATTTTGACCTGTTCTTCGCCAAGCTGTTTGATGGTCTGCGCCATGACTCGGGTGATCCGGTGCTTTGGGCAGAAAAGGCCATCGCCCACTACCGCAAGCTGGGAATCGACCCGATGACCAAGACCTTGGTGTTCTCCGATGGCCTGAACCTGACCAAGTCCCTGGAGATCTTCCGTGCCCTGCGCGGTCGGATCAATGTCAGCTTCGGCATTGGCACCAACCTCACCTGTGACATTCCCGGGGTGGCGCCAATGAGCATCGTGCTTAAAATGACCGACTGCAACGGCCAGCCTGTCGCCAAAATTTCCGACGAGGCCGCCAAGACTCAATGTCGCGACGAAAACTTCGTTGCCTACCTGCGCCACGTCTTCAAAGTGCCCAAGGAGTAATTCATGCAAGCCGTCCAGCGAGAGATTGCGCAAGCGCTCAAGGTCCAGCCGCCCTTCGCCGACCGCGCAGCACTCGATACCGAAGTGACCCGTCGCGTGGCGTTCATCAAGCAATGCCTGAATAACGCGCGCCTCAAGACCCTGGTGTTGGGTATCAGTGGTGGTGTCGATTCGCTGACGGCAGCGCTGCTGGCGCAACGGGCGATCAACGAGCTGCGCAACGAATCCGGTGATCCGGACTATCGCTTCATTGCCGTACGCCTGCCTTACCACGTGCAGCATGACGAACACGATGCCCAGGCCTGCCTGGAGGTGATCAAGCCGGATGAACTGCACACGGTGAACATTGCGCCCGCCGTCCAGGCGTTGAGCAAAGAAGTGAAAGCCTTGGAGAACAGTCAGCCGGCCATGGTCGACTTCGTGACCGGCAATACCAAGGCGCGCATGCGCATGGTCGCACAATACACCATCGCCGGTGCTCGTCAGGGCCTAGTGATCGGCACTGACCATGCTGCCGAAGCGGTGATGGGGTTCTTCACCAAGTTTGGTGACGGTTCCTGCGACCTGGCGCCATTGAGCGGCCTGGTGAAAAACCAGGTGCGTGACATTGCGCGCAGCTTTGGCGCCCCGGAATCACTGGTAGAAAAAGTGCCGACTGCCGACCTTGAAGACCTTGCGCCAGGCAAGCCGGACGAAGCGTCGCATGGCGTGACCTACGCACAGATCGACGCCTTCCTGCACGGTGAGCCGGTCAGTGAAGAGGCGTTTGCGATTATCAAGGGGACGTACGAGAAGACCCAACACAAGCGCGAGATGCCGTTCGCGCCCTGATTTGATCGTAGCCGCTGACGCCAGGCTGCGATCGGGCGTGAAACGACCGTCATTCAGGCCCATCACGGTGACTGGATGACGACTGCTTCGCAGTCGATCGCAGCCTGGCGGCAGCGGCTACAACGGGTCAGATTACTTCAGAGTAACAGTGCCTTTCATCATCGAGATGTGGCCTGGGAACGAGCAGAAGAAGCCGTACTTCTCATCAGCCTTGAGCTTGGATACATCGAAGGTCACCGAGTCGGTTTCCTTGGCGCCAATCACTTTGGTATGAGCAATAACACGCTCATCGCCGTCTTTCAGATAGTTCTTGTCGATACCAGCGCTCAAGCCGTCGGTGGCGATCGGCTGCATGTCAGCTTCTTTACTGATCACCAGGTTGTGGCCCATCACGTTCTTCGGCAACGAGCCGGAGTGCGTCAGTTCAACAGTAAAAGTCTTGCAGCTCTTGTCGATTTCAATGGCCTTGGTGTTGAAGGTCATCTGATCGGTGGAGTCGACCGTGACCTTGCACTCAGCGGCGAATACCTGAGTGCTGGCGAGGGTCAGCAAGGATACGGCTACAACTTTGGCAAACATCGTGAATCTCCTTGGCAGGGTTTTATCAGTTTGCAGACTGCCTGAAAGCGTGAGGCGAACCCATGATGTGGATCAAGTGCTAGCAAAGCGCCATCAGCAGTGAATTTGTTCTATGAATTGTATACATGAAATCTAAGTGCCCATCATGCACCGTTGAGGGAGGATGAAACAACCTCTCATTAAGGAGTAATTGCCATGACCCTCAACAGCCTTATGCGCAGCCTTCTGGCCGCTTATGCCTGTGGTGCCAGTGGTGCGACGTGTGAGTTCGCGCGTCCGGAATAACCCGCACTTCGCAGTTAATGTCACCGCTCACTCTTGGAAGGTACCGTTCAGCCGCTTACTCTGTGCGCGCTTGTAACCGGAGAGAAGCAATGCCTGTACGTTCCGTTTGTGTGTTCTGTGGCGCCAGCGCCGGCGTCAACCCAGCCTACCGGGAAGCGGCCATCGCCCTTGGTCAGACCATCGCTCAACGCGGTCTGACCCTGGTCTACGGCGGCGGCGCGGTTGGCCTGATGGGGATCGTTGCCGACGCCGCCATGGCAGCTGGCGGCGAAGTGATCGGGATTATCCCCGAAGCGCTGAAAAACGCCGAGGTCGGCCACACCGGCCTGACCCGCCTGGAAGTCGTCGATGGCATGCATGCGCGTAAAGCACGCATGGCTGAACTTAGCGATGCCTTCGTGGCCCTGCCCGGTGGCCTGGGCACCCTGGAAGAACTGTTCGAAGTCTGGACCTGGGGCCAACTGGGCTACCACGCCAAGCCCTTGGGCCTGCTCGACGTCAACGGCTTCTACAGTAAGCTGGGCAGTTTCCTCGATCACGTGGTGGAAGAAGGCTTCGTCCGTCCACAGCACCGCGCCATGTTGCAACTGGCCGACGCCCCCGGTGAACTGCTTGATGCCATGGACAGTTTCCAAGCGCCCGTCGCGCCCAAATGGGTCGACAAAAAACCTGATTAGAGCTGCCCCTCCTCCACCGGCATGACCGTGACCTGCACCTGCGGGTCATGGTTGCCCCCGCCGAGGATCACCCCGCGCAAGGGCGACACATCGGAAAAATCCCGGCCCCAGGCCAGAGTGATGTGCTCCAACCCAGGCCGCAGGTTGTTGGTCGGGTCGAAATCAACCCATCCCTGCGTTGGACAGAACACCGAAACCCAGGCATGGGACGCATCAGCACCGACCAACCGGGGTTGCCCTGGCGGCGGCCGAGTCAACAGATAGCCACTGATGTAGCGCGCTGCCAGGCCTCGCGAGCGCAGGCAAGCGAGCATGAGGTGGGCGAAGTCCTGACAGACACCGCGACGGCGCTCCAGCACCTGTACCAACGGCGTAGCAACCTGGGTCGCCTCGGCATCGAAGGTGAACTCGGTATAGATCTTTTCCATTAATGCCTGGGCGCCAGTCAGTAACGGTTGCCCAGGGGCAAAGCACGACGCACTGAACGCTACGAAGCGCTGCTTGAGACGCACATAGGGCGACTCGAATCGGTAGCGACAGGCCTGCAGATGTTCATCCGATCGCGGTTGAGCGGCATAGCTCAGTGCATCACGCACCTGCTCCCAGGCGGGAGAGGCACTCAACTGCGGCTCGGCACGCGGCAAGACTTCAATCTGCAAGCGCGCCACCACCCGCAACTGATCATGCTGACGTTCAAAGGCCAGCCGCGTAAGCGGGTTACCGAAGACATCCCATTCATCACGTCGCTGGGTCGGCATCGGGCTGACCTGTAAGACCTGCGCCGTGCAACGTTGCCAAGCACAGGGCCGCGGCCATAGATGCGCCAGTTGTTGGGCCAGCGAGACCGGGCTGTCATAACGGTAATGGGTGTCGTGAATGACCTGGTAATGAGCGCTCATCAGACCGACACCGTTTGCTGGCTGACATCGTCGACATGGGCGAAATGACGCAAGGCCAGGCGCTCGGAAATCTCACCGCTGGCCACGGCGATGTCGTGTAACAGATCGGCCAGGCCAAGCAGCACCGCGTGAATGCTGGCACTGCCGAACAGCGAATCCTCGAGGCTGCGCAAATCAAAATGCTTGAGTTGTTCGGCCAGCAACGCCAGACCAGGATCCACGCTGCCAGCGAACTCGGCGCACAAACGTCGATAGGCGCGCACCAGCAATTTGAGCTGGAACAGCACCGCATGAGGGTTCTGCTCATCGAGCAGCAAGAGGTCGAGCACCGGAATCAACTGGGCCACCGCCAGGTAGCGTGAGCGATAGGTAATACTGCTGTTACCCAACTCCAGCAGCCACTCCAGCCCGGCCTGATCGAACACCGCAGGCCCCCGCAGAAAGGCCGCCAAGCTGCTGCACAGAGACTGCAGACGCTCGATGCGCCGGCCGATCATCAAGAAGCGCCAGCCCTCGTCGCGGGTCATGTCATCCAAGGCAAACCCGGACAGCGCCGCCATGGACATCACCAGGCGGTTGAGAAAATCCACCTGTTCACCAAAGTCTGCAGCGTCATCATCAAGGCTGCGCGATTCGCGCTGTAACTCCACCAGCGCCTGCCAGTTTTCGCGCGAAAGCTTGCCGCGTACTTGCGAAGCCGCCCACTGCAAACGCTGCAAATTGGCATTGAGGCTGAAAGCCCAGTCGCTGTCGGCCAGAGCTGTACGCAAGCGCTCGGGCAATGTGCCCTCCTCTGGCAGTAACGCCAGTTCATCGGCCAGGGTTACCGCCGCCTGCAGGGCCAGGGGGTCATCGCCGTCCAGATAGCGGGTGAGGATAATCCGCAGCAAGCGAGCGCTGGCGTCGCAGCGTTCGCAATAGCGCCCGTACCAGAACAGGTTCTCCACCACGCGCGAAGGCAGGAATGGGTCCTGGCGAACCAGGTCTGCCACCCGCAAATCACGCTGACTGCGCCACGGCTCACCGACCGCTGCCGCTTCACCCAGCACCCACGTGTCTTTGCTGGCACCGCCGCGCTGCATTGACACCACCTCAGCGTCGGCAAGGGCCGCGACCCGCGTCAAGCCACCAGGCAACACGCGGTACCCTTGCGCCGACGCCACTGCATACACGCGCATGCCGATAGCCCGAGACTGCAACTGGCCCGTGTCCTGCTGCCAGACCGGCGCCTGGGACAGCTGCGCCAGCTCCTGGGCAACATAGGCATAGGGACGCGCCTGAATCCGCTCGGCCAAGGCTTGGCGCTGAGCACTGTCCAGGTCACGACCGAACACCGGCCTGAAGCTCTGGGAAGGAAACGCCGGCTTGACCAGTAACTGCGGTAATTGCTCCAGCGCCCGCGCCATCACTGCAGGTTCCCCGCACCACCAGGTGGCAATCGATGGCAGGCTGAGCGCTTCGCCAAACAGACGCTGATTGATCGCAGGTAAAAAGCCGAGCAATCCGGGCGACTCCAGCACGCCGCTGCCCAAGGCATTAGCCACCAACACCCGACCCTGGCGCACTGCATCGAGCAGTCCCGGCACACCCAGAGCGGAATCGGTGCGCAGCTCCAGCGGGTCGCAGAAGTCATCATCCAGGCGGCGCATGATCGCGTGAACACGGCGCAGGCCGCTGAGCGTCTTGAGGTACACCGTGGCATCGCGCACGGTCAGGTCACTGCCCTCTACCAACGGATACCCCAGCTGACGCGCCAGATACAAATGTTCGAAATAGCTTTCGTTGAACCGCCCCGGTGTCAGCAGGACCACCAAGGGTGGCTCTGTATCGTTGGGTGCCAGGCGGATCAGGGTTTGCTGCAAAGTCCGGAAAAAACCCGCCAGATGCTGCACCTGCAGATCCCGGTACAACTCCGGCAAGGCCCGTGAAACGATGGTGCGGTTCTCCAGCGCATAGCCGGCCCCGGACGGTGCCTGGGTGCGGTCGGCGGTCACCCACCAACGTCCGTCCGGCGCCCGCGCCAGATCAACCGCATACACATGCAGAAACGTCCCGTCGGGCGGGCATATACCTTGGCACGGCCAAAGGAAATTGTTATGCCCGTAAACCAGTTCAGCCGGCAGCATGCCGTCGCTGATCAGGCGTTGTGGCCCGTAGATGTCTGCCAGTACGGCATTGAGCAACCGAGCGCGCTGGGCGACGCCTGCAGCCAGCTGCTGCCATTCGCCAGCAGGCAACACATGCGGCAAAAGATCGAGTTCCCAGGGGCGATCAGCGCCCTTGGGGTCGGCATAAATGTTGTAGGTGACGCCGTTTTCCTGCAACTGCCGGGTCAACGAAGCCTGGCGCTGTGCCAACTGCGCCGGACCGCTGCGTTGCAGATAGTCGCACACCGGCTGCCAATGGCCACGAACCTTGCCTTGGGCTGCAAGCATTTCGTGGTAAGCACCCGCTTGCAGCGGGTAGGCATCAAACAAGTCAGGCATGGCAGTGCTCGAAGGCCACAGGTCAATGTCAGAGTAGCGCTCAGTGACGGCGCAGATCCAGAGTAAAGGGCATTTGTGGATCGATCTGGAGCATCGGCACCGGCAACTTGCCGGGACTGTGCCCAAGGCGGAAAAAACGTGCCTGGCGCCGGCTCTGGGCTTCGTTGGCATTAACCGGTTGGCTGTCGTAATTGCGCCCGCCAGGATGGGCTACGTGGTACTGACACCCGCCCAACGAGCGCCCCATCCAGGTGTCGAGCACATCGAAGACCAGCGGCGCATGCACCGGGATGGTCGGCTGCAGGCAGTTGGCCGGTTGCCAGGCGCGATAACGCACGCCCGCAACGAATTCACCGACTCGCCCGGTAGCCTGCAACGGCACGGCGACACCGTTACACGTCAGCCGATAGCGCTCGGCGCTCATGCCAGTGACCTTGACCTGCAGGCGTTCCAGCGACGAATCGACATAGCGCACGTTGCCACCTGCACCGCCCTCCTCACCCAGCACATGCCAGGGTTCCAGGGCCTGGCGGAACTCAAGTTCGATGCCATTGACCGCGTAGTCGCCCACCTTGGGAAAACGGAACTCAAAATGCGCGGCGAACCATTCGGCACGCAAGGGGTAACCGGCGGCATTGAGCTCGACCAGCACATCGGCAAAATCCTGCTCAATGAAATGCGCCAGCATGAAGCGATCGTGCAACTCAGTACCCCAACGGACCAAGCGGGTCGGTGCATAGGGCTCACGCCAGAAACGCGCCACCAATGCCCGCAGCAACAGCTGCTGGAGCAGGCTCATGCGCGCATGCGGCGGCATCTCGAAAGCCCGCAACTCCAGCAGGCCCAAGCGCCCGGCCGGGCCATCCGGCGAATACAGCTTGTCGATGCAGAATTCGGCGCGATGGGTGTTGCCGGTCACATCAATCAGCAAGTTGCGCAGCAGTCGGTCCACCTGCCACGGTGCGCAGGACTCACCAGGCTCGGGCATCTGCGCGAAGGCAATTTCCAGTTCGTACAGCGCGTCGTTGCGCGCCTCATCCACCCGTGGCGCCTGAGACGTCGGACCGATGAACAGGCCAGAAAACAGATAGGACAACGACGGATGGTTGTGCCAATAACTGATCAGGCTGCGCAACAGGTCTGGCCGACGCAGAAACGGTGAGTCCTGCGGTGTTGCGCCGCCAAGCACCAGGTGATTGCCGCCCCCCGTGCCGGTGTGGCGACCGTCGATCATGAATTTTTCACTGATCAATCGCGTCTGCCGGGCCTGTTCGTAAAGAAATTCGGTGCGTTCGACCAGCTCATCCCAACTGGCTGACGGCTGCACGTTTACCTCGATCACGCCTGGGTCCGGGGTCACCTTGAAGTTAATCAGCCGCGGGTCAGCGGGTGGTTCGTAGCCTTCGAGGATCACCGGGCAATTGAGTTCAGACGCGCTTGCCTCAATCACCGCCACCAGCTCAAGGTAGTCTTCCAGTCGCGAGAGTGGCGGCATGAACACGTACAGGCGCCCGTCCCTGGGTTCGGCACATAACGCCGTACGGGTCAGCCAGTCGGCTGAGGCATCGGCCTTCGGCGCCGGCAGCTCCTGTTCATCCACTTCATGAGCCACACTGGCCGCGGCCAATACGTCACGGCCGGGCAAGTCACCGAGTAGCTGATTAGGATCAGTCGGATGTACATAGGGATACTCTGCCGCACTGACCCAAGGCTGCGCCGCCAGCGGCAGGCGATAACCCAACGCTGAATCACCGGGCACCAGCCGGCAATGTTCATCGCGCAGGTACCAACGCCCGCTCTGCCAGCGTTGCTCATCGGCACTGCGCGCCAGCGGCAGGACCTGACCGATGACCTGATCGAGGCCCTGGCCAAACACCTTGCGCAGCCGTACGCGCTCCATCTCATCATCCAGCCGCGCATCCTCGACGCTGACATTGGACGGCAACCCACCTTCGCGCCATAGGTAGTACAGCGCATCTTCGTAGGCTGGGAATACGTAACGGCCGGGCAACTTCAGCCGTTCGGCAACGCTGGCGAGAAAGCGCCCGGCCAACTGACTGTCGGCACCATAGTCTTCCTGCTCTCGGGCAATCAGTGCTGGATTGCGCCACACTGGCTCGCCGTCACGGCGCCAAAAGCAGTTCAACGACCAACGCGGCAGTTGCTCACCCGGGTACCACTTGCCCTGCCCAAAGTGCACCAGCCCCTTGGGTGCATAGTGCTGATACAGACGCTGGAACAACTCACTGGCCAGGCGACGCTTGTCCGGTCCCAGCGCCGTGGTGTTCCATTCAGCGCCGTCGGGGTCATCAAGGGCAACGAAGGTCGGCTCACCGCCCATGGTCAGGCGCACATCCGCCGCTTTTAGATCCGTGTCGACCTGACGCCCAAGGGTGACGATCGCCTGCCACTGCTCATCGCTATAAGGCAGCGTTACCCGCGGTGACTCCCACAACCGCTCGACACGCATGTCATGGGTGAAAGTACAGTCACAGGGTTCGACCAGCCCGCTGATAGGCGCCGCAGAGGTTGGGTCAGGGCTACAGGCCAATGGGATATGGCCTTCACCGGCAAATAGCCCGGACGTCGCATCCAGGCCGATCCAGCCCGCGCCGGGCAGGTAGACCTCGCACCAGGCGTGCAGGTCAGTGAAGTCTTCATCGGCACCAGAGGGCCCATCAAGGGCTTTGATATCGGCACTCAGTTGAATCAAATACCCGGAAACAAAGCGCGCCGCCAGGCCAAGATGACGCAGCAGTTGCACCAACAGCCAGGCCGAGTCGCGGCAGGAGCCCGAGCCAAGCTCCAGGGTCTGCTGCGGTGTTTGTACACCGGGTTCGAGCCGGATCAGGTAGCTAATGTCCAGACTCAGGCGCTGATTGAGGGCAACCAGAAAATCGACGCTGGGCTGAGGGCTGCGATCAATGCTCTGCAGGTAATCGGCGAACGCGGGGGTCAGCGGCAATTGCTCCAGGTAGGGCATCAGCTCGTGGCGTTCGTCCTTGGCATAGTTGAAGGGAATCTGCTCAGCGTAGGGCTCAAGAAAGAAGTCGAAGGGGTTGAACACCGCCATTTCGGCAACCAGGTCGACTTCTATCCGTAGCTGGTCGGTTTTCTCCGGGAACACCAGGCGAGCCAGGTAATTGCCCTGGGGGTCTTGCTGCCAGTTGATGAAATGCCCGTCCGGCTGCACGTTCAGCGCATAGGAGAGAATCCGTGTACGACTGTGGGGCGCCGGACGCAGACGGACGATCTGTGGCCCCAACTCGACAGCGCGGTCATAACGGTACTCGGTGACATGGTGCAAGGCGACATGGATCGACACGGCGGGCCTCCTGCGAGCCTGGACGGTAGCAGAGCCGCGCAAGACCTGTGCCAGGTGGCCAGTTCCACGATTGCTCCGCGCAACCTGCTCAGGTGCGCCAGAAACGCACCGCAACGAAGCTGCCGTGCAAGCCTTGCACAGATTTGAGGCTTTGCCAGCAGCGACGAGTGGGTCGTTGGCCCCCCATTGAGGGTAGCGACGCAAAACCACGGTGGTCAGTAGGCTATCGCTATGGCGCGGCATACGGATTACCGGCGAACGGAGTGGCAATGAACAACAACAAAAAACCAAAGGCGAGCCCTGAGCGACAGGCTATCGGTATGCCTCGCGTATTGCGCGCCCAGCAACCCGACCGAGAAGCGCGGGCATTTTTGCGCCTGGTCAACTTCTCCACCCGCTTGCGCCCTGCAGAAACCTATTCTCTGCCCAGACTGCGTCAGGGGTGGCGCTTGACCGCGCTTGCGCTCGGACGCAACCCAGCAGTGGGCTCAGTAACGGAGCAACTGATCGACGGTCCCGGTGGGGCCATCACCCTGCGCGTGTTCAAACCTGGCCATACTGAGCCGCTGCGGCCTGCGTTTATGTGGTTTTTCGGCGGCGGGTTCATCATCGGCGATCTGGACACCGCTGATGGCATCTGCCGCAGCATTGCGCTGGCCGCCAACTGCATCGTCATTGCCGTGCGCTATCGCCTGGCGCCGGAGCACGATCTGTCAGCAGGCCGTGCCGATGCCCTCGCTGCGTTCGAATGGGTGGCTAAACAGGGAGCTCAGCTGGGTATCGATACCACTCGTCTGGCCATTGGCGGTGATTCGGCAGGCGGCAATCTCTGCGCTGCCATCGCCCAGGAAAACGTGCGCCGCCGCGGGTCGGCACTGAGCCTGCAAGTGCTGGTGTACCCGGCCACTGAGCTGGTGGACAAGTTCCCCTCCTACGCGGAGAACGCGCACAGCAGTGCCCTGCTGACTGATCAAGCCGTTCAGTGGATTGAGCAGACCCTCGCCCCCTCGCTCAGCACACTGGACCTGCTTGACCCTTGGTATTCGCCACGCCGTAACCCCGACCTGCACGGCCTGGCGCCAGCGGTTATCGTCAGTGCCGGTTTCGATCCGATCCGCGACGACGGCCTGGACTATGCCGCGCGTCTGCGTGCAGCCCAGGTGCCGGTGGAACTGCTGCACTACCGAGGTCAGTTCCACGGCTTCATCAATTTCGACTCGGTCAATAGCGCCAGCCGTGACGCGCTGCAGCGCATCGCCGATGCACTGAGCAATGCGTTCGCCCAGCAGTCGCCGGCCGACCGCACGATCGAGATCGCCGACAGAATGCCCCGCAAACACTCGCGACTACGCGCCAGCGCTGGTGAACTGGCCAGCTCGACCCTGACCGCGTGGGTTGTTACCGAACGCTGGGGCAGCGCCTTGCTACGCCTGTTGTCGCCCAAGGCGGCCGACACCTGTGGGCTGTTGATCAAACCTTTGTTCGTGCCCACCGCTCTGATCCGCCGCAAAGCGATTTCCGGTCTTGATCAATTGGCCGCACGCCAAACCTATCCGATAGAAAAAAACTGCTCTGTTAACCGTTGAGTGAGGACCACGTCATGGCATTACCTGATCCGTTAAAACTGTATCGCGAGGCCATCACTCGGTTCGAGGACGGCATCAATGCCCTGGCTGCCCGTAACAACGACTCGAAACAGCTGGGTCTTGTGATCGACCAGTATTCCAAGGTCTCGCTCGGCCTCCAGCACCTGTCGCAAACGTCGCTGGAGCGTTTGCACAGAAGTCTGGACCTGCCCAGCCGTTCCGAAATCGCGGCGCTCGCTGCGTCGTTACAGCGAGTAGAGGACAAACTTGATCAGTTACTGCCGCCCCCCAGCAGTACGCCGATTGCAACACGCCCGCCCCGTACTCGACGTCCGCTGGTTGAAGTTTCCCCTGCGCCGCTCAAACCGGCATCCAAACGTAAAAGCAAGGAAGGAAATCTCGATGCCTCGGCCGCATGAAAACCCGGTAGCCGACGCGTCGTTGGCCAATAGACTGCGCTCGGAGGTCAGCATGATGATCCAGCGTAGCCGCAAGGGTCTTGAGTACCTGAGCACACCCCCGCCAGCCGTTGGTTTGACCCCCAGGACGCTTCTGCACCGACGCGGTACGGTAAGCCTGTACCACTATCACGCAACATCAGATGAGATTTACCGCGTGCCGCTGTTGTTCGTGATGGCGACGACCAACAAGGCTGCCATTTTCGATCTGGCGAAGGGGCAGAGCCTGATCGAGTTTCTGCTCGCGCGCGGTTACGACGTGTATGTCATTGACTGGAATGCGCCAACTCGGGAGGAGTCACACCTGAAGTTCGAGCATTATGTGCTCGACTTCATTCCCGACTGTATTCGCCGCGTACAGCAGGATTCAGGCGTGGATGACGTCACGCTGGTTGGCTACTGCATGGGGGGCGTGCTCGCAACCCTGTACGCCGCCCTACATCCGGACGGTCCCCTGAAAAACCTGGTGTGCTTCACCACGCCCATCGACTGGACGAAAATGCCGTTGGCCAGCCAACGTCATTTCCAGGCTGAGCGCTTGATCAATGCGACAGGCATTGTCCCGCCCCAGACCATCGTCAAGGCAATTGAACTGCATCGACCAGCAGGCCGTATTGCCAGCCAGGTCCGGCTTTGGGACAACATGTGGAACGACGACTACGTTAAAGGTCACCGCATGATGGCTCGCTTCAGTGACGAAACCCTGCCGCTTCCAGGCGAATACTTTCGACAGATCAATCAGGACCTGGGAAAAAAGAACGCGCTGTTTGAAGGGGGGTTGCGCATCGCTGGCCAAGAGGTCGACTTGAAAAACATCAAGGTCTCGTTGCTGCATGTCATCGCACAGTACGATTCGCTCGTGCCGCCAGACTGCGCACAGCCTTTGGTGGCGGGAGTGGGTTCGCACGACAAGGCAGAGCTGGTGCTGCCCGGTGGCCATATCAGCCTGGTGGCGGGACCGGCGGCGGTCAAGCGGATGTGGCCCAAGCTTGATCAATGGCTAGGGGAAAGGTCCCTCTAGCCCAACCAAAATGTAACGTGCAAAAAAATACCCCTCACAGAGGGGTATTTATGGGCTGATTACCTGAAACGCTCCGATGGAGAAAACCGCTCAATCAGCGTGGAATCACCGGCTGGCGGGCAGGCTTCTTCTTGCCCTTGCCCCCCTTGGCAGCTTCCTTGCGTTCCTTCGCTGCCTGCTGATTGCGGGCAAACGCCGCAGCCTTGGCCTGCTCACGCTTGTCCCACGGATTGGCGCCGTCACTACCGCGTGGTGGCAAGCCCGTATGCTGGGTAAGGATCTTCTGCTCTTTGGCCACCTTGTGGCTACCCGCTGGCGTCGAGTTCTTGCGACGCGCGCTCTGGTAGCTGTCAGTTGCAGGCTGGTGCAGCGGGATCAGCTGGTGCTTGCCCGGACCGATCAGGTCCGCGCGACCCATGCGCTCCAGCGCTTCACGCAACATCGGCCAGCCCTTCGGATCGTGATAGCGCAGGAAAGCCTTGTGCAGGCGGCGTTGCTGCTCGCTCTTGACGATGGTGACCGGGTCGCTCTTATAAGTGACCTTGCGCAGCGGGTTCTTGCCCGAGTGGTACATGGCCGTGGCCGAGGCCATTGGCGACGGATAAAAGGCCTGCACCTGGTCAGCACGGAAACCGTTGCCCTTGAGCCACAGCGCCAGGTTCATCATGTCTTCGTCGGTGGTGCCCGGGTGCGCAGCGATGAAGTACGGGATCAGGTACTGCTCTTTACCCGCCTCTTTCGAGTACTTCTCGAACATGCGCTTGAAGCGGTCATAGCTACCGATACCCGGCTTCATCATCTGATTCAGCGGGCCTTCTTCGGTGTGCTCCGGCGCGATTTTCAGGTAGCCGCCGACGTGGTGGGTGACCAGCTCCTTGACGTACTCCGGCGACTCCACCGCCAGGTCGTAGCGCAGGCCCGAGGCGATGAGAATCTTCTTCACTCCCGGCAGGTCACGCGCACTGCGGTACAGCTGGATCAGCGCCGAGTGGTCGGTGTTCAGGTTCGGACAAATGCCCGGGAACACGCACGATGGCTTGCGGCACGCCGACTCGATCTCGGGGCTCTTGCAGGCAATGCGGTACATGTTCGCGGTCGGGCCGCCGAGGTCGGAGATAACCCCGGTAAAACCTGGCACCTTGTCGCGAATTTCTTCAATTTCACGAATGATCGAATCGTGCGAACGGTTCTGGATGATCCGCCCCTCGTGCTCGGTGATCGAGCAGAAGGTGCAGCCACCGAAACAGCCACGCATGATGTTCACCGAGAAACGGATCATGTCGTAGGCCGGAATTTTCTCCTTGCCGTACGCCGGGTGCGGAATGCGCGCATAGGGCATGCCGAACACGTAGTCCATTTCTTCAGTGGTCATCGGAATGGGTGGTGGGTTGAACCACACGTCCACCTCCGCGTGCCTCTGCACCAGGGCACGGGCGTTGCCCGGGTTGGTCTCCAGGTGCAACACGCGGTTGGCATGGGCGTAGAGCACCGGGTCGTTGCGGACCTTTTCGAACGATGGCAGGCGAATCACCGTCTTGTCACGGGTCATGCGCGGGCTAGCCAGGATCTGCACGACCTTGGCTTCGTTCGGGTCTTCAACCGGGCCCTTTTCCTGCTCGATGGCGCAGGCCTGGGTGTCCTGAGTGTTGACGTACGGGTTGATGATCTTGTCGACCTTGCCCGGACGGTCGATACGCGTGGAGTCGACTTCGTACCAGCCTTGCGGGGTGTCCCGGCGAATGAAGGCAGTGCCGCGAATATCGGTGATGTTTTCGATCTTTTCACCGAACGCCAGGCGTTGGGCCACTTCGACGATAGCCCGCTCGGCGTTGCCGTACAGGAGGATATCGGCGCAGGCGTCGATCAGGATCGAATGACGAACCTTGTCCTGCCAGTAATCGTAATGGGCGATACGGCGCAGCGAAGCCTCAATGCCGCCGAGGACGATTGGCACATGCTTGTAGGCTTCTTTACAGCGCTGGCTATAGACCAGGCTGGCGCGGTCCGGACGCTTGCCGGCCAGACCACCCGGGGTATAGGCGTCGTCGGAGCGGATCTTTTTGTCGGCAGTGTAGCGGTTGATCATCGAGTCCATGTTGCCGGCCGCGACGCCGAAGAACAGGTTCGGCTCGCCGAGCTTCATGAAGTCGTCTTTGGACTGCCAGTTCGGCTGGGCGATGATGCCGACACGAAAGCCCTGGGCCTCAAGCAGACGGCCGATGATCGCCATCCCGAACGACGGATGGTCGACGTAGGCGTCGCCGGTCACGATGATGATGTCGCAGGAATCCCAGCCGAGCTGATCCATCTCCTCCCTGCTCATCGGCAGGAACGGTGCTGGTCCGAAGCATTCGGCCCAGTACTTGGGATAGTCGAAAAGTGGTTTGGCTGCTTGCATGTCAGTGACCGGTGGCTAATCGATGAAAAATCGCGGGCGCGGAATATAGCACAAAATTTAACCAATTCCGACGTTAAAGGTCGGAATTGGCTGATTTGGCTTTATTCGTCGTCGTCGAAGTTGTAACTACCTGGTGCCAGGTTCTCGAAGCGCGTGTACTTACCAATGAAGGCCAGGCGGATAAAGCCGATCGGACCGTTCCGCTGCTTACCGATGATGATTTCGGCGATGCCCTTGTGCTCGGTTTCCGGGTGATACACCTCGTCCCGGTACACGAACATGATCACGTCGGCGTCCTGCTCGATTGCACCCGATTCACGCAAGTCGGAGTTCACCGGGCGTTTGTTCGGCCGCTGTTCAAGCGAGCGGTTGAGCTGCGACAGCGCTACCACCGGGCAGTTGAACTCTTTGGCCAGGGCCTTGAGCGAGCGGGAGATCTCGGAAATCTCGTTGGTACGGTTGTCGCCGCTGGAACCTGGGATCTGCATCAACTGCAGGTAGTCGATCATGATCAGGCCGATTTCGCCATGCTCACGCACCAGGCGACGGGTCCGCGCACGCATTTCCGACGGGCTGATGCCGGCGGTATCGTCGATGAACAGCTTACGATCGTTGAGCAGGTTGACCGCCGACGTCAGGCGCGGCCAGTCGTCGTCTTCCAGCTGACCGGAACGCACCTTGGTCTGGTCGATGCGGCCCAGGGACGAGAGCATACGCATGATCAGCGATTCACCTGGCATCTCCAGGGAGTACACCAGAACCGCCTTGTCGCTGCGCAACACGGCGTTCTCCACCAGGTTCATGGCGAAGGTGGTCTTACCCATGGACGGACGGCCAGCGACGATGATCAAGTCGGCCGGCTGCAGCCCGCTGGTCTTCTCGTCGAGGTCGGTGTAACCGGTCGACAGGCCGGTAATCGCGCTGTCGGTGTTAAACAGCGTGTCGATACGGTCGATGGCTTTAGTCAGCAGGTCGTTAACGCCCACCGGGCCGCCGGTTTTCGGTCGCGCTTCGGCGATCTGGAAGATCTGTCGCTCGGCTTCATCGAGGATTTCGGCGGCGTTACGCCCCTGGGGGTTGAAGGCGCTGTCAGCAATCTCGTTACTGATGCTGATCAACTGGCGCAGGGTCGCCCGCTCGCGGATGATCGCCGCGTAGGCCTTGATGTTGGCCACCGACGGGGTGTTCTTGGCCAGCTCACCGAGGTAGCCGAGGCCACCGACCTGGGAGCTGAGACCTTCCTTGTCCAGTTGCTCGTGCAGGGTTACCACGTCGAACGGGGCGTTCTGGTCAGCGAGTTTGTGGATGGCGCGGAAGATCAGGCGGTGGTCATGCCGGTAGAAGTCGCCGTCGGAGACTTGATCAAGCACTCGCTCCCAGGCGTTGTTGTCCAGCATCAGGCCACCGAGCACGGCCTGTTCGGCCTCGATGGAATGTGGCGGCACCTTCAGCGCAGAGGTTTGCAGATCATATTGCTCGGGGGCGGTTATCTCGTTCATGGCCACGCAGGAATCAGGGTGATGAAAAAGACAAAGGGCACGACCTGCAAA
>Ga0247821_10000815_pt1 | contig 17421 bp, 13 predicted proteins | sample 13C_Glycerol_Day_FD_192481 | JGI IMG/M metagenome (GOLD analysis project Ga0247821, IMG submission 192481) | Soil microbial communities from agricultural site in Penn Yan, New York, United States - 13C_Glycerol_Day14 | ecosystem: Environmental > Terrestrial > Soil > Agricultural land | place... | reverse complement strand
GCTTACGAGCTGGCGTATGGCAAAGGCCTGACGCCGTTCCTGCGCATGGCCCAGGCGCAGGGTGTGGCGCGACTGGCCGATGGTGTCGGCATGCTGGTCGAGCAGGCGGCGGAGGCGTTCGCCTGGTGGCGCGGGGTGCGGCCAGAAACCCGCACCGTCATTGATCGCCTGACTATTCCGCTGGAGTAGGACCAAGACCACTGTGGGAACGGGCATGCCCGCTCCCACAGTGGCCCTGCCAATCAGTACGGCGGCGGTGGCAGTTCGGCCAACAGTCTTTTGAGCCCGTCGCTCCACTGCCTGCGTATCTGCTCGTAATAGGCATCGTCGCTGGCGATACGCTGGCGTTTCGGTGTTTCCAGGCTGTCCTTGTGATATACCAACAGGTCCAACGGCATACCCACCGACAGGTTGCTGCGAATGGTCGAGTCGAACGAGATCAGGCCACAGCGCAACGCTTCATCGAGAGGCATCTGGTAGCCGAGGTTACGGTCCAGAATCGGCCGCCCATACTTGCTTTCGCCCAGTTGCAGGAACGGGGTGTCCGGCGTGGCCTGGAAGAAATTGCCCTGCGCATAGACGTTGTAGATGCCCATGGCGCCGCCGGCAATCTGGCCGCCGACGATGAACGAACTGCTCAGGTCGATTCCGGCCGACAGCTTGCTGCGATCACGGCCGACCACTTCGCGCAGGGTGTCGGCAACCAGTACCGTCGCATCGTAGAGCGTGGCAACGTTCAGCAGGTTGGGGCCGGGGCCCCGGGTGCGTTGCTGCAGCAGGTTCACCACCGATTGCGAGGTCGCCAGGTTGCCAGCGGTCTGCAGCACGATCAGGCGTTCCCCCGGCACGCCGAATACGAACAACTTGGCAAAGCTGGCGATCTGGTCGATGCCCGCATTGGTGCGTGAGTCGCTGATGAAGACAAGCCCGTCCGCCAGGTGCATGGCGACACAATAGGTCATGCTATTTCCCTTGTTTTCTTTATGAACGGGTGCAGCGCCTGTCACTGGCGATGCACGTGCACGCTGGCCTGCATCGATTCGGCGCCACCTCCGCGGCGCACGCCCCTGACCGGACAGGCATCGAGGTAGTCCAGGCCCACTGCCAGCTTCAGGTGACGCTCTGGCCGGGTAAGGCGATTGGTGATGTCGAAGCTGTACCAGGCGTCATCGACCCAGGCTTCGGCCCAGGCATGGCTGGCCAGATGCTGCTCGTCTTCGGTGCACAGGTAACCGGAGACGTAGCGTGCCGGAATACCCAGGCTACGTGCGCAGGCGAGGAATGCATGGGTGTGGTCCTGGCAGACCCCGGCAGCGCCGCCGAACGCTTCGATGGCGGTGGTGCCCACCGACGTGGCCCCGGGACTGTATGGCATGTGCTCGGCCAGGGCTTGCATCAGCCCGACCAGCGCCGCCCGGTCGCGGTGTTCGCCACAGTGTTGCTTGGCGAAGGCCTTGAGTGCGTCATCGGCCTGGGTCAGGTGGCTGCCGCGCAGGAATGGCAGGGGAGAATGTTCGCCGGCCTCCTGCTCGCGCTCCGGGTCGATCTCCACCTGGCCGCTGGCGGTCAGCGCCAGGTGACCGTGGGGTTTGTCCAGGGTCAGTACATGCAGGATGTTGCCATACGGGTCGATCTGGCCGTTGACCTTGCAGGGCAGGTCCAGTTGCCATTCATTGATGCGCTGGCGCTCGCTGCTGCGGGGTGTCAGGCGCAGGAACTGGATGCTGTTGCAGACATCGCTTGCGTAGCTGTACGTAGTGTCGTGGCGAATGGACAGTTTCATACGACCTCCAGATAGGAGTGATGGACCGCCTGGCCCAGTTGGTTGATGCGTCCGATGAAGTCGCTCAGCCACGGGTGCAACCCCGCTTCGAGGATTTCGTCGATCGCGGTGTAGCGCAGACGAGCGTTGAGTTCGGCGGCCATGCGCTGGGCGGCGCGCCCGGTGCTGCCCGGCAGGCAGGCAAGGATCTGGTCCAGTTCCTCGATACAGGCATGCAGCGAGCGGGGCACGTCGACCCGCAGCAATAGCAGCTCCGATACCGGCCGTGCACTGGGCGCGGCGCGATAGAGTTCGTTGAAGGCTTCGTAGGAGGTTAGCGCGCGCAGCAAGGCGCTCCATTGGTAGTAGCCGCGGGCAGAGTCATCGCTGACCTCTTCAGAGGCCTCGCCGAACATTTCATAGCGTGCATCGAGCAGGCGCAGGGTGTTGTCGGCTCGCTCCAGGAAGGTCCCCAGGCGGATGAAACTGTATGCGTCGTTGCGCATGATGGTGCCTGAGGTTGCACCGCGGAACAGATGCGAGCGTTCCTTGACCCAGTCGCAGAACTGGCTGATGCCGTAACGGCCAAGGCCATTGCTGGCAATGTTGCGCATCTCGATCCAGGTAGCGTTGATGTTCTCCCACATGTCGGCGGTGATGCGGCCACGCACTGCGTGGGCATTGGTCCTGGCCGCCTGCAGGCAGCAATAGATGCTGCTGGGGTTGGTCGCGTCGAGGGCGAAGAAGTGCAGCATGCGCTCGGTGTCGAGTTCGGTGTGCCGGCGGCGGTAGTCGTCCAGCGTTCCGGATGCCAGCAGCGACATGGCCAGCTCGGCATGGCCGTCACTGCGCCCGGCCTGGGGCATCAGTGATAGCGAATAGCTGACCTCGAGCATGCGCGCAAGGTTCTCCGCACGCTCCAGGTAGCGCGACATCCAGTACAGGTCGGAAGCAGTTCTCGAAAGCATGGTTCAGTCCTCCACCACCCAGGTGTCCTTGGTACCGCCGCCCTGCGACGAGTTGACTACCAGCGAGCCCTCCTGAAGTGCCACGCGGGTCAGGCCGCCTGGCACCAGTCGGGTTTCACTGCCAGACAGCACGAACGGGCGCAGGTCGATGTGGCGCGGTGCGATGCCGCTGTCGACAAAGGTCGGGCAGGTGGACAGGCACAGGGTAGGTTGGGCGATGTAGGCATGCGGGCGGGCCTTGATGCGGGCGCGGAAGTCTTCGATCTGTGCGCTGGTTGCCGCTGGCCCGACCAACATGCCATAGCCACCGGAACCCTGGGTCTCCTTGACCACCAGGTCGGGCAGGTTGGCCAGGACATGGGACAGGTCTGCAGGCCTGCGGCACTGCCAGGTAGGGACGTTGTTCAGCACCGGTTCTTCACCCAGATAGAAGCGGATCATGTCGTCGACATACGGGTAGATCGACTTGTCGTCTGCCACGCCGGTGCCCACCGCGTTGGCCAGCACCACGTTGCCGGCGCGATATACCGAGATCAGCCCCGGCACGCCCAGCATCGAGTCAGGGTTGAACGACAGCGGGTCGAGGTAATCGTCGTCCAGGCGGCGATAGATCACGTCCACCTGCTGCGGACCGGCGGTGGTACGCATGTAGACGTGCTCGTCACGGATGAACAGGTCCGCGCCCTCGACCAGTTCGATACCCATTTCCCGAGCCAGGAAGGCGTGCTCGAAATAGGCACTGTTGAAGCGGCCAGGTGTGAGCAGCACGGCGGTGGGGTTGTCCAGTGGGCTGGCGCTCTTGAGCGTGTCCAGCAGCAGGTTGGGGTAGTGGTCGATCGGGGCGATGCGCTGTGCGGCGAACAGCTCGGGGAACAGCCGCATCATCATCTTGCGGTCTTCGAGCATGTAGCTGACCCCGCTGGGGGTGCGCAGGTTGTCCTCCAGCACGAAGTAGCTGCCATCTCCATCGCGGACCAGGTCGACGCCGGCGATATGGGCATAGAGCCCACGGTGCAGCCCCAGGCCCTGCATGGCGATCTGGTAGCCTTCATTGGCCAGCACTTGCTCCGGCGGGATGATGCCGGCTTTGAGGATGCGCTGGTCGTGGTAGATGTCCTGCAGGAACAGGTTCAGGGCGTGCACCCGCTGGATACAGCCGCGCTCGACCATGCGCCATTCGCTGGCGCGAATGCTGCGCGGGATGATGTCAAAGGGGATCAGGCGCTCGGTGTCTTGCTTGTCACCGTACAAGGTGAAGGTGATACCGGCGCGGTGAAACAGCAGGTCGGCTTCGCGTCGGCGTTGCTCCAGCAACTCCAATGGGGTGTTTGCCAACCAGCGAGCGAACTCCTGGTAATGCGGGCGGCAACTTCCGTTCGTTTCGTACATTTCATTGAAAAATGCCCGGGACATACCCACTCCTTGCCGCCGTTGCCGGCAGCTTCATTGCGGTTCATCTACATATTCGGGTGCGGCCTTGCTGGGGTCGGTGGGTGCTGTGTCTGCGGTGAGCCTCGAATCCAATCAATTGCTGGTGCGTCGTGCACGCAAGGGTCGTTGCAATGAAGGTGCCGAAAGCCCGGCACAGCTGCGAAATGGCAAGAAGCGAGCGGTAACACATTGAAACCGCGAGATTTTATTGCTGCATTCAATGACTGCGCAGCGCGCAGCCGTAGCGGAGCGGCCCGAGGGACCGCCGACAGGTGTGCCTCAAAAAAAGGCACGTCATGCACCGAGCTTCAGCTTTTGGCCCGAATTGGAGCGCGCCTGTTGATTTTCCGTAGTTCTGGATTAATGTAGCGAATTAAACAATTTATGTTGAATGAGCTACATAATGGATTGGTTGCTACTGATTCTCGGATTGCCGACGGCCAATGCCACAGAGCGAATGCGTGCCTGGAGAGCCCTGAAGGCCTCTGGAGCCGCAGTGTTGAGGGATGGTGTTTACCTGCTGCCCGAGCAACGCTCGGGTCGGGAGGTTTTCGAAGCCGTCGAGCGAGACGTACTGGCCATCAACGGCACGGCATTTCTCCTGTCGCTGCCGGAGCGTGAAGAGCGCTTCAGCAAGCTGTTCGACAGGAGCGATGAGTACGCCAGACTGATGGCAGAAATCGCAGGCTGCAGGGCTGAACTGGCGCCGGACAATGCGCTGCAGACAGCACGGCAGGTGCGCAAGCTCAGGAAGGCCTTCGGCCAGTTGGCAGCGATCGATTTTTTCCCGGGCGTGCCCAGGGCACAAGCCGACTCGGCGCTGCAGGAGCTTGAAGCCGCGATTAGCCGCGCACTGTCTTGCGATGAGCCGAGTGCGCACGATCAGGTTATCACCCGACTGGAACGTATCGACTACCAGGGCCGCTGCTGGGCAACCCGTAGGCGCCCCTGGGTGGATCGGCTGGCATGTGCCTGGTTGATACGTCGCTTCATCGATGCTGACGCCCGATTCATCTGGTTGGGCAGCCCTGACGACTGCCCGAGCGATGCGCTCGGCTTCGACTTCGACGGTGCAACGTTCAGCCATGTCGGGGAGCGTGTGTCCTTCGAAACCCTCATCGAAAGTTTTGCCATTCAGCAGCCAGGCCTGTCTCGGTTGGCCGCCGTCGTGCATTACCTGGATGTTGGTGGAAGCCAGCCCTCAGAGGCGCCTGGCATCGAGCGCGTCCTCGCGGGCTTGAGAGAAAGCATTGGCGACGATGATCAACTGACAACGGTCGCCGGGGGCATCTTCGACGGCCTGCTGACGGCTTTCGCAAGTGAGGAAAACCCAAATGGTTGAAACCACCTCCGCAGTAAACGAACAGCCTCCATCGCAAGCTGCTCGCAAGCCGATTGGCTTGTTTGAAGCGTTTCTGTTCTGGCTCAAGCTGGGCTTTATCAGCTTTGGCGGACCTGCCGGGCAGATCTCGATCATGCACGAGGAGTTGGTTGAGCGGCGGCGATGGATCAGCGAGAAGCGATTCCTGCACGCACTGAACTACTGCATGTTGTTGCCAGGCCCTGAGGCACAGCAGCTAGCCACCTACATCGGTTGGCTCATGCACCGCTCCTGGGGTGGGGTGATTGCCGGCGTACTGTTCGTGTTGCCCTCACTGTTCATCCTGATTGGCTTGTCCTGGGTCTACATTGCCTTTGGCGAGGTCCCGGTGGTGGCCGGGATCTTCTATGGCATCAAGCCTGCAGTCACGGCGATCGTCGTTCACGCGGCTCACCGGATTGGCTCGCGCGCGCTGAAGAACGGCTGGCTGTGGGCCATGGCCGCAGCGTCGTTCGTGGCTATCTTCGCTCTCAACGTGCCTTTCCCGCTGATCGTGCTGGTCGCCGGTATCATCGGTTATGTAGGCGGCCGGTTCGCACCCGGCAAATTCGTGATTGGTGGCGGTCATGGCGCTGCCAATAGCAGTTACGGCCCGGCGCTGATCGACGACGACACACCAACGCCTGAGCATGCGCGTTTTCGGGTGGGGCATTTGCTGCGCCTGGTACTGATCGGCGCGGTACTCTGGGCCTTGCCCATGGGGCTGCTGACACTGGCGTTTGGCTGGGCCGGCACCCTGACGCAAATGGGCTGGTTCTTCACCAAGGCCGCACTTTTGACCTTTGGTGGCGCTTACGCCGTACTGCCCTATGTCTACCAGGGCGCCGTCGCGCACTACGGCTGGCTGTCACCTACCCAGATGATCGATGGTCTCGCCTTGGGGGAAACCACGCCAGGGCCGTTGATCATGGTGGTTGCCTTCGTCGGCTTTGTCGGTGGTTATGTGCATCCAGTGTTTGGCGCGGAGCACCCGTTCCTGGCCGGTGCGGTCGCGGCGAGCCTGGTCACCTGGTTCACCTTCCTGCCGTCCTTTCTCTTCATCCTGATCGGTGGCCCGTTGGTGGAGTCGACCCACAATGAGATGAAGTTCACTGCGCCACTGACTGGCATCACGGCTGCGGTCGTGGGGGTGATCCTCAACCTGGCCCTGTTCTTCGGCTATCACGTGCTCTGGCCAAAGGGTTTCGGCGGGGCGTTCGACTGGCCTTCGGCGCTGATCGCTATTGCTGCTGCAGTGGCCCTGTTCCGCTTCAAGCGTGGCGTGATCCAGGTACTGGTTGCCTGTGCTCTGGCCGGCCTGGCAGCCCACATGCTGCGTGGTTGATGCCGGTTGCCGGCCGACGTCGTCGGCTGGCTTTCACGAGCTGTGTCCAGGCGGCGGGAGGGTCGTGAATGACCGTATTCATCCCTTCGCCTTGGATAACGGGCTCCCTTCTTGCTGTTGCCCATCCAACAGCAGCCGTACAGTGATGCTGCTACCGCAGCATGCCGCTCCCGCTAAATAAGCAGGCACGCCTGGAAATACGTGGGGTCTGGCTGATTGGCATGGAGTCTGCTCAGTCGCTCTGGAATCTTGTGAACTCCAGGGGGCGACGTGATCGCTGATGAATACCCACTGATTGCCGGTGACCCAGTGAAAGCCACTGCGCTGGCCGGCACAGGTGGACGAAATATTGCCTTTGCCTCGGCATCGATCGCCGATATCGCGCTGGAATTCCGCGTGGTGACCAAACGCTACGAGAGCCGCAGGTCAGGCTCTAGTAGCGCGGTTGAGCAAGTGAGCCTCGCGGTGCGGCGTGGCGAGGTGCTTTGCCTGATGGGTACATCCGGCAGCGGCAAATCGACCTTGCTGCGCCACGTCAACCGGTTGATAGAACCAAGCAGCGGCGATGTGCTTATCGATGGCGAGCTGCTGAGCGACCTGACGTTGCCCGCGCTGCGCCAGCTGCGTTCGCAGCGCATCGGCATGGTGTTCCAGCACTTCGGATTGTTGCCGCATCGCAGCGTACGCGACAACGTTGCCTTGCCTCTGGAGCTGCGAGGTGAGCCGGAAAGTGCGCGGCACGCAGCGGCGCAACGGCAACTGCAGGCGGTGGGGCTGGCAGAGTGGGGCGAGCATTTCCCCCACGAGTTGTCTGGCGGCATGCAGCAACGCGTCGGGCTTGCCCGGGCGCTGGTCACCGACCCTGACATCCTGCTGATGGACGAACCATTCAGCGCGCTGGACCCGACCATTCGCCGCGACCTGCAGGGTCGCTTCCTGCAACTGGTGCGTGAACGCGGCATCACGACGCTGCTGGTGACCCACGATCCGGGTGAAGCGTTGCGTCTGGCCGACCGTATCGCCGTGCTGCGCGCCGGGCGACTGATTCAGGTCGGCACCCCCGGTGAACTGCTTGAACAACCGGCGGACGAGGGCGTGGCCGATTTCTTCGACGAGCGGCCGCATATCGGTCCCACCGCTGCGTCGCCTGGCGACGAGGTGCTCGGCGCGTCGCCGCCGGCCGCTTTGCAAGCGCCTGCGAAAAACAGCTGGCTTCGCCAAGGCCTGTTGGGCCCGGCAGCGCTGGCTGCCGCAGGACGAAGTAGCCTGTTCTGGCTGGCGCTGCTGGTGGAGTTGACGGCCCTCGCCGGGTTCGCTGGCGCGTGGCGCGAGGGGGCCGGATGGATGCTGGCCATCGCACTGGCAGCACTTATGGTCAACCGCACCGCCTGCGTTTGGCTGAGCCTGCGCGGTCACGACCGTGACTCCCATGGCGCGGGATTGCCCCTGGTGCTGCTGCTGGCGAGCCAGGCACTGACACTATGGCGCGCCCTGACGCCTGATGCTGCCGGCGCACTGCTGCAGTTTCCCTCCGACCGCGACAGCATGCTTGCGGTAGCTGGCGCCATCGACCGGTTGATCAGCTGGTCTCAGTTGACCTTCGAGAGCGCCTTCGTCGGGGTGATCGTCGCTGTGCGTACTGTCATCGAAGGCGTTGAAGGCGCGCTGGGCTGGATTCCGTGGCCGGTGCCGGCGCTGGCCCTGATCTACCTGGCCTGGCGTTCCGCCGGCGCGACCCTGGCCCTTACCAGTGCGTTGGCCCTGGGCTACATCGGCCTGTTCGGTTTCTGGGAACGCACGGTCTCTACCGTCGCGCTGGTCGGCTCATCGGTGCTGCTGTCGCTGCTGATCGGTATTCCTACCGGCATCTTGCTGGCCAAGCGGCCGCTGGCGCGGCGCGTGATCACGCCGCTGCTCGATGTCATGCAAACCTTGCCGACCTTCGTCTACCTGATTCCGGCGGTAGCCTTTTTCTCCGTCGGCAAAACACCGGCGGTGATCGCCACGGTGATCTTCGCCCTGGCGCCGATGATCCGCCTCACCGCCCTGGGTATTCAGGAGGTGCCCAAGGCCGCAGTAGAGGCCGCAGTCGCCCACGGCGCGACGCCCTGGCAGACGCTCACCCGGGTCGAGTTGCCGCTGGCTTCCGGCTCCCTGTTGCTAGGGGTGAACCAGACCATCGTGATGAGCCTGTCCATGGTCGTCGTGGCAGCGTTGATCGGCGCCGGTGGCCTCGGCTACGACGTCATGACCGCCCTGCGCAACATCAAGGGTGGGGAGGGCGTCCTCGCCGGCATCGCCATTGTTTTCTGTGCCTTGGTGCCCGACCGGATCATCCAGGCATCCCTTCGCAAACGTCATCGTCCCACTCAGGAGTAAACCCCCTACATGGCCAGATTCCTTTCCCGCGCACTCGCTGGTGTCACGTTGCTGGGTGCGCTAGTGCCGACCGCGGCAATCTTCGCCAAGGACAAGATCGTCATCGGCGAGCAGAACTGGACCGGCGCCATCGCCATCCAGTACATCCTCGGTAACGTCATCACCAGCCGGCTTGACGGCGATGTGTCCTACCTGGCCGGTGACCTGCCGGTACTGTTCGCAGCCGCCGCCAAGGGCGACGGTTCGGTGGATGTGCTCACCGACATCTGGCTGCCGAACCAGTCCGCCGCCTGGGCCAGATACGTCACCGGCGGCACCCGTTCGCTGGTTCCCAACAAGCAGCCCTACGTTGGTGTACAAGGTTTTTATATTCCCGGCTATATACAGGACAAGTACGGGGTGAAGTCGGTTTACGACCTCAAGAGGCCTGAGGTCGCCGAGCTGTTCGCGCCGCCAGGGGGCGGCAAGTCTCAGCTGTTGGTCGGGCCGGCGGGTTGGGAGTCGACCTATATCGGTCAGATCAAGGCCAAGGACTTTGGCTTCGACGGCAACTTCGAGTCTGTCTCCACCGAAGCCTCGGTGACCTACGCCAAGCTCGACGCTGCCTACAAAGCTGAGCGCGGCGTGATCTTCTACGCCTATACGCCGGACTGGATCTTCTCTGCCTATGACCTGCGCCGTCTCGATGAGCCACCGTTCGATGGCTATGCCCAGGACAACAAGAAGGGCGATCCCCTGTACAAGGCTGACGGCTGCTGGAAGTTCATCAGTCCGACCGTCGATGCCGACTGGCTGAACAAGAGCAGCGTCACCTGCGCTTATCCTGACGCGAAGGTGCACATTCTCGCCTCTTCGGCGCTGCAGCAGCGTGCGCCCCGGATCGCCGCATTCCTGGAAAACGTGAGCATCGATCCGGCATCCCTTAACGAGCTGATCCTCAAGATCGAGCGCGAGAAGCAGCCGGCAGACGCCGCGGCCAAGGCCTGGGTCGCCGCCAACCAGGCGACCGTCGATCACTGGTTGAGTGCCGCTGGCACCAAGGTGGCAGCGCAATGACTCAGAATGCCTGGACCCTGCTTGATGGCGGGATGGGGCGAGAGCTCAAGCGTATCGGCGCACCGTTCCGGCAGCCGGAATGGTCGGCCCTGGCGCTGCTCGAAGCACCTGAATACGTAGCGCAGGTACATCGCGCGTTCATTGCGGCCGGCGCCAGCGTGATCACCACCAACAGTTATGCGGTGGTGCCGTTTCATATTGGCGAGGAACGCTTTGCCCGCTCCGGCCGGGCCCTGGCCGGGCTTTCCGGGCAGCTTGCCCGTGGTGCCGCCGACGAGGCAGACGCCCAGGTGCGGGTTGCCGGTTCACTGCCCCCCGCGCTAGGGTCGTATCGGCCGGACCTCTTCGACCCGGTCCGCTCCCAGGCCATCCACCGTGAACTGATCTCCGGCCTGGCGCCGTATGTGGATTTCTGGCTGGCGGAAACCCAGAGCTCCCTGGCCGAAGCCCGCGCCGTGCATGCCGCGCTGGACGGTGAGTGCAAGCCGCTCTGGTTATCCTTCACGCTGCTCGATCCCGACACGGAGCAGTCGCAGCCTTTGCTGCGCTCGGGCGAAAGCGTGGAGCAGGCAGTTCTCCTGGCCCTTGAGCTGGGTGCCAGCGCCTTGCTGTTCAACTGCAGTCAGCCGGAAAGTATGGGCGCCGCGCTCCACAGTGCCCGGCAGGTGCTGAAGAAGCAGGCCCGCGAGTTGCCACTCGGTGTGTATGCCAATGCCTTTCCTCCAGTGCGTGAAGACGCCCAGGCCAACGACACTCTGCTCGATATCCGCGCCGACCTTGGGCCTGAGGCCTACCTGCAGTGGGCGCAGCAGTGGGTCGAGGAGGGGGCTACCATCGTGGGTGGTTGCTGTGGCATTGGTCCGGAACATATCGCCCAGCTCAATCATCACCTGCAGGCGCACGAGGAGATCCCTGACTAGCTGGTGTCGTGTCGTCACGCTGTCAGACCGCGATGATCAACGGCGGCCAGGTTGAGGGGCTGCACGTTGCTCGGGCCAGTCGCTGCTTGCGGTAAACGACATAGAAGTGATTTACGACGGCGCGATTCTCTCCGTGGCCGGGGTTTCACTGCAGGGTGGCGATATCGTCGCGCTGCTAGGAGCCAACGGCGCGCCGGCAAGAGCACCACGCTGAAGGCGATCTCCAGTCTGGTACAGGCCGTGGCCGTATCCACTTCCTGCGCCATGCCAGTTATGCCTGCATCCTGGAGAACGGCCGGGTGGTCGGTGAGGGAGCGGCCGCCGAGCGGGTGGCACGGGAAGACATCCGGCATTTCTACCTGGGCGGCAAGGCCGGCTGATGGGGCGGCGGCATCTGCAACCGCCTTGCATCATCCAGCACTGATGCTTGTTTAATGCTCCGGGAACTCCCTGGCCGAATCCTGCGCCCGGCCAGGGCTGCGCTCAGCTCCAGGGATGGCGCGGCGGCTTGATGCCGTTGAGCAGGTAGTTGCCGATGAGGTGGTATTTCCAGCGTACGGGGTCGTGCAGAGTATGCACGCGGGCATTACGCCAGTGACGGTCAAGGGAGTATTCCTCCAGGGTCGAGCGGGTGCCTGCCAACTCGAACAAGCGATTGCTGGCAAGGATGGCCACCTCGGTCGTGAGCACCTTGGCTTCGGCCGTGCGGATGGAGGCCTCGGCCACGCTCTCTTCACTGGGTTCGCGTATTGCCAGGTCGATGGCATCTGCCGCCAGATCCAGCACGGCCTCGGCGGCGCGCAGGCGAATCTGCAGGTCGCCGAGTTGCTGGAGGATGTAAGGGTCATCGGTGGCTTTCTCCAGTCCCGAATCGATCCAGGGACGAGTGTGTCGGCGCACATAATCCAGGGTGTCGGCCAGCGCTTCTCGTGCCAACCCCGCATCGATGGCCGCCTGGATGAACTGCGAGATCGCTCCGCCAGCGGTGGGGCGGTCGAAGGCCTGCCAGATTGGTACCACTTGGCTGGCCTGCACCCGCACCTGCTCGATCAGCACCGTGCCGCTTGCCGTGGTGCGCTGGCCGAAGCTGGACCAGTCGTTGATCACCTTGAGCCCTTCGGTTTCCCGTGGCACCACGGCCAGATGCGGGCGCCCCTGCTCGTCCACGCTGACGATGGGAATCCAGTGTGCCACCAGGGCGCCGGTGGAGAAGAATTTCTGCCCGTTGACTACGTAGTCGTCGCCATCGCGTGTGATCCTGGTCTGGAGGTCCGCGACGTGCTTGCCATTGCGTTCGGAGAAGGCGTTGCCGAAGCGAGCTCCGGACAGGGCAAGGTCGAAGAAGAAGCGCTTCTGCGCGTCGCTGGCGTCGAAGCCGATGTGCGCGAGGATGACGAAGTGATTCTGCGGTAACTGGCCGAGTGAGCCGTCGGCTGCCGAGATGATCTTGAACACTTCGCCGACGGTGCGGTAGCTGGCTCCCAGGCCCCCATAAGCCTGAGGCACGGTGATGCTCCAGAGGCCGCTTTGCGAGTAGGCCTCCAGCTCCGCCAGGGGCAGGCGGCGTTCGCGATCACGGGCGGCAGCCTCGCGGCGGAAGTCCTGAGCCAGGGCGTGCGCCGCCTCGATGGCTTCGCGCTCACTGCCAAAGCGGTGGGCTGGTTTGCTGGATGGGTGCAGTACGATGCTTTCATCTCGCTGCTGCAGGTGGGGTTCGCTCATCAAAGGACTCCTTTAGAAACGGTCGTTGAGCTTGATGTCCTGGATGAAAAGTTACGCCGACCCGCGAGTGTGGCTCGGGGGTGGGCGTGATCGCAGGGGGATTGGAATGGCGGCTTCAGCGCTGCTTGGCACCACCGCCGATCTGCCAGACGTAGGGCGGCTCGGTGCCATTGACGTGCCAGTCGCCGATGATGCGTTCCTTGTAGATCACAGGGTTGTGCACGGCAGCGGTGCGCGCGTTGCGCCAGTGGCGGTCAAGTTGCTTGGTGGTACTGGTGCTGGAGGCGCCCAGGGTGTTGAACAGGTCGCTGGTGGCACGCAGCACCAGCTCCACGGCCGCCACCTGCGCCTGGGCTGACTCCAGTTCGGCGGCAATATTGGCCTGGCGCTCGGCGGCCTCGTCATGGCCGAAGCGAGCCAGGTAGGCTTGCTGCGCAGCCTCGGTGGCGCGCAGGGTGCCAGCCTCTGCGACGTAGACCAGCGCGCAGGCCTTGCCGATGACCTGCAACACCTGCGGATCCTGGCTTACCGCTGGTGCATTGCCATGGCTGAACACGCGCGTGCGTTTGCGGGTTTCCTGGCTGAAGTCGCGCAGGGCGGCGCGACCCGAACCGACGATGACGGCGAGCAGTACCAGTTGGTAGAAGGCGGTCTGGTACTTGAAGCGGGTGGCGAAGTCGATGATGTTCTCTTCCTCGACCTCTGCGTTCTCGAACACCGAGGTGCCACTGCCTGTCGTGCGTTGGCCGAAGCCGTCCCAGTCATCGCTCTGGGTGATGCCTGGCTGTCGGGTGCGGATCGCCGCGATCACATCACCACCGGTGTCGTCGCGGCGGGCGAACAGGTCGATCCAGTCGGAGAAGAGGCTGCCGGTGCTGTAGTACTTGGTTCCGTTGACCACCCATTTGTCGCCTTTGCGCGAGACACGGGTGATGACATCGCCAATCTTCACCGAACCCACTTCCGTCCAGGCGCAACCCACCAGATCACCTTCGACGAAGCGTTTGAACCAGACGTCCTGCGCTGCACTGGCGTGGGCATTGAGACGGTCTTCGACGAAAGCGAAGTGCCCGCGCAATGCCTGCGGCACGTTGGAGTCGGCTTCGGCCAGTTCGATCAGCAGTTGGAACAGTTGCGGCAACGAGGCGCCAGCGCCGCCATGTTCGACGGGAACACGCACGGCGCCAAAGCCGGCCTCCTTGAGCCAGCGGATGGGCTCGAAAGGCAGGCTGCGGGTGCGCTCCCGCTCCACGCTACCTTCGGCGATGCGCGCAAAGATTGGCCGGAAACGGGCGGCAAGGGTTTCGTAGTCGGTTCCGATGGACAGTTGAGGCAGGTGGGCTTGAGCGGTCATTGCAGTTCTCCTCGATGGGTGCGGTTGCGCACCATCGCTCCTTCGCAAACTCCGTGCCCTTTAAAAAAGTGCTTTTAAATCAAATGCTTGATCATTTTTCGTTGACGCGCGGGCTGTATCGCTGGCAACAGCCTGTCGCAGGGCTGTTGCCAGGCGGTCATTCGGCGCCTCAGGCCCTGCTGTTGGCTTGCAGTCAGTGATTCAACAGCCTGCTTGTGCCGGAGCAGCAATGGCTGTTGAGTGTTTTGGCCAACGCATTGATTTTGAACGCTTTATTGGTTTGGCACGGTAGCTGCTCAAGAGCTTCTGGACGAAGCCGCGAGGGCAGGAGGGATGTGCATGAACACAAGCGTCATCAGGGTCGTGGTGGTATCGGGCAGCCTGCGCGCGCCATCGCGTACTCATGGGTTGCTGCAGGCGCTGGTGGAGAAGCTGCAGGCAAGGTTGTCGAACCTTGACGTGCATTGGGTGCGCATCGCCGAGCTTTGCAGCGCCTTGTCCGGCTCGCTTGAGCGCGATACCGCCTCCGCCGATTTACAGCTTCACTTGCAGGCCATTGAGCAGGCCGACCTGTTGTTGGTCGGCAGTCCGGTTTACCGCGCCTCCTACACGGGTTTGTTCAAGCACCTGTTCGATCTGGTAGACCACCAGTCGCTCAGAGGGGTCCCTGTAGTGCTGGCGGCCACCGGTGGCAGCGAGCGCCACGCCCTGATGATCGATCACCAGTTACGCCCCCTGTTCGCCTTCTTCCAGGCGCACACCCTGCCGTATGGCTTGTACGCCAGCGTCGAGGCCTTCGACCAGCACCATCTGGTCGAGCCCGCGCAGTTCGAACGCATCGAACGGGTGCTCGACACCGTCAGCGCGTTCTTCCAGATCCCGGTCGCCAGTGCGGCCTGACTTCATTTCCCCCGGCAACAGGAGCATCGCCATGAGCCAACCAATCAAATTCGCCTACTGGGTCCCCAATGTCAGCGGCGGCCTCGTCGTCAGCAAGATTGAGCAGCGCACCAGCTGGGACATCGACTACAACCGCAAGCTGGCACAGATCGCCGAGCGTTCCGGGTTCGAGTACGCGCTGTCGCAGATCCGTTTTACTGCCGGCTACGGCGCCGACAACCAGCACGAGTCGGTGACCATCAGCCATGCGCTGCTGGCAGCCACCGAGAAGCTCAAGGTCATCGCCGCAATCCTGCCCGGCCCGTGGTCGCCCGCGCTGGCGGCCAAGCAACTGGCGACCATTGACCAGTTCACCGGCGGACGCATTGCCGTCAATGTGGTGTCAGGCTGGTTCAAAGGCGAGTTTCGCGCCATCGGCGAGCCTTGGCTGGAACATGACGAGCGCTACCGTCGCTCCGAGGAGTTCATCCGTGCCCTCAAGGGTATCTGGACCCAGGACAACTTCAGCTTCCACGGTGACTTCTACCGTTTCAACGACTACACCCTCAAGCCCAAGCCGCTGCAACGGCCGCATCCGGAGATTTTCCAGGGCGGCAGCTCGCGGGCTGCGCGTGACATGGCATCCAGGGTCTCGGACTGGTATTTCACTAACGGCAACAGCGTCGAGGGTATCAAGGCACAGGTCGATGACATCCGTGCCAAGGCCGCAGCCAACGGGCACGCGGTGAAGATCGGGGTAAACGCTTTCGTCATTGCCCGTGACACCGAGGAAGAAGCCCGTGCGGTATTGGCAGAAATCATCGCCAAGGCCGACCCGGAGGCGGTTAACGGCTTCGGCAGCGAAGTGAAGAACGCAGGGGCGGCCAGCCCGGAAGGCGAGGGCAACTGGGCAAAGTCCACCTTCGAGGACTTGGTGCAGTACAACGATGGGTTCAAGACCAACCTGATCGGCACCCCACGGCAGATCGCCGAGCGCATCGTCGCGCTCAAGGCCATCGGCGTCGACCTGATTCTCTCCGGCTTCCTGCATTTCCAGGAAGAGGTCGAGTACTTCGGCAGACACGTACTGCCGCTGGTGCGCGAACTGGAGCAGGAAAGGCGCGCAGCCGTGGCCGTGGCCTGAGGCCCGTCGCCATGCATGGGGAACGTACAGACAACCTGCCCAAGGTGTGGGTGGTGGTTTGGGCTGTCGCTGGCTTCGTCGGGCTGGTCGCCGGCTGCTCTGGGGCGCACGCCTGGGCGTGCAGTTTTACCTCTCGCTGGTGGTGCTCAAAGCCCTGCCGGTGTTGATCATCGGCGGCCGCGCTGAGGAAGCTCGGTTTAGGTTGACTGACTTCCTCAGGGCGTAAAGCGGACGCTTGTGATGGGCAGTATTCAGGGAAGAAATGGTTGTGCTCCGCATGACGCAGCCGTCAGTTGGAGAAAAGTGATGACCATCAATCTCCGAACAGAGCTATACCCAGGCCTGCCACCATCACTAGCGCCCCGCCCAGTTTGATGGCAGACACCGGTCTTTCAACTGCACCCAACAGTCCAGAGTCTACCTCATGGTTGGCGTCAACGATCGGCGGCTTGGCCGTTCACGTCCACAATCAACCGGCCACGGATCTTCCCGTCCATCAGTTCAGAGGCGGCGGCAATCGCGCTCTCAAGGCGAATTTCTTTGCTCATCAACGATAGTGCGTCGAGGTTCAGCTGATCGGACAGCCTTTCCCAAGCCTCGACTCGTCGCTCGAATGGCTGAGTAACGCTGTTGATGCCGAGCAGGCTGACCCCTCGAAGAATGAAAGGTGCAACGGTTGCCGGGAAGTCCATTCCCTGGGCCAATCCACACGCAGCTACCAAGCCTTCAGACATTGTGCTTGCGCACGCATTGGCCAGCGTATGGCTGCCGACCGAGTCGATAACGGCCGCCCATTTTTCTTTTGCTAATGGACGCCCCGGGGCAGAAAGCTCGGCCCGATCGATGATGGTCGTTGCGCCCAGGCTTTTCAGGTAGGCGGCTTCGCTAGCTTTTCCGGTTGCGGCAGTGACGGTATACCCGGCACCGGCCAGAAGGCTGATGGCGAAACTACCGACGCCGCCTGTGGCGCCTGTGACCAACACCGGCCCATCGGAGGGTTTCAATCCATGGCGCTCCAAGGCCATCAGGCATAGCATGGCGGTGTATCCAGCGGTGCCGATGGCCATGGTTTGCCGTTCGTCCAGGCGCTCTGGGTGAGGG
>Ga0247821_10000813_pt1 | contig 17436 bp, 14 predicted proteins | sample 13C_Glycerol_Day_FD_192481 | JGI IMG/M metagenome (GOLD analysis project Ga0247821, IMG submission 192481) | Soil microbial communities from agricultural site in Penn Yan, New York, United States - 13C_Glycerol_Day14 | ecosystem: Environmental > Terrestrial > Soil > Agricultural land | place... | reverse complement strand
GCCGGCGAAGTCACCCGCGGCGGCCTGCTCCTTCTGCCGGTCGAGCAGTTCCTCGAGTCGCTCGATGAGCCCCGGCGGGGCGGGCACGGCCTTCCTGGCGGCGTGCTCCTCGACGAGCAGCCGGGTCTCGACCACGTCGGCGATCTCCTGCGCGGAGACCGGCAGCACCAGCGCGCCCTTCTTGGGGTAGAGCTTGATCAGTCCCTCGGCCTCCAGGCGCAGCAGCGCCTCGCGCACAGGGGTCCGCGAGACCCCTACGGCCTCGGCGAGCTCCCCCTCGGTCAGCAGGGTCCCGCCCTCGTAGTGGCGCTCCAGTACGCCCTGCTTGACGTGGGTGTAGACGCGGTCGGCGGCAGGGGGTTGCCTCACGGCGGCCAGGCTCATGCGGACAGGATAGATACAACACGTACGCATGGAAGAATCCGTCCACGATGCGGACTCGGTGAATCTCGCGAACGGGCCCCGGTTCGCGCACAACCATCCGTGCGCGTCGCGAGTCAGACAGACGCGGCCCCCTTGTATGGCCGCGCCTCAACTCGACCGCACAGTATGGCCATTCCAGGTAATCGGGGTATTCGACTTGAAGATCGACATTCAGGGCAGCCGGCTTCGCAGAGCCGTCGGCGCCGCTGTGACCACCGGCGCCGTCATCGCCTCCGGAGCCCTCTACGCGGCTCCCGCGCAGGCCGCCACCGCACCGTCCGTCGTCGCCAAGGGCGGCTACGTGATGAACAACGCGACCGGCAAGTCGCTCTACACGAAGGCGGCGGACACCCGCCGTTCGACGGGCTCGACGACGAAGATCATGACCGCCAAGGTCGTGCTCGCGCAGAAGAACCTGAACCTGGACGCCAAGGTCACGATCCAGATGGCGTACAGCGACTACATCGTGAAGAACAACGCCTCGTCGGCACGTCTGATCGTCGGCGACAAGGTCACCGTGCGCCAGCTGCTGTACGGGCTGATGCTGCCGTCCGGATGCGACGCGGCGTACGCGCTGGCGGACAAGTTCGGCACGGGCTCGACGCGGGCGGCCCGCGTGAAGTCGTTCATCGGCAAGATGAACGCCGAGGCGACGAAGATGGGGCTGAAGAACACCCACTTCGACTCGTTCGACGGCATCGGCAAGGGCAGCAACTACTCGACGCCGCGCGATCTGACGAAGATCGCGAGCAGCGCGATGAAGAGCTCCACCTTCCGCTCGATCGTGAAGACGAAGAAGTACACGGCGAAGACCGTCACCAAGACGGGCAGCACCCGCACGATGGCGCCGTGGACCAACACGAACACGCTGCTCAGCAGCTACAGCGGCACGATCGGCGTGAAGACCGGCTCGGGCCCGGAGGCCAAGTACTGCCTGGTCTTCGCCGCGACGCGGAACGGCAAGACGGTCATCGGCACGGTCCTCGCGTCCTCCTCCGCCACCCAGCGCGAGACGGACGCCAAGAAGCTCCTGGGCTACGGCTTCAGCAAGATCTGACCCGCACGGACGCACGCACGGGGGCCCGCCGACGCCGGCGCGGGCCCCCTTTCGCATACCCGGCTCCGGCCCTCCGCCATACACACTTTCCGTGGCCGCAACGGCCGTTCCGATCAGCTTCGCTCGCAGTCGTGAACATCACCGAACCTGCTGGCATATGCGTTCCGCCCCGCTCTACGTTCCACGGCGGAGGTGGTTCATATGAACGAACCCAGCAAGCGGCGGAACTCCGCCGAGCGGTACGAGGCGATCGACGTCAGCGATTTCGTGTACGCGGCCACCGGCGCCCGGGTGCGGAGGCTGACGATGCCGGACGGGACGCACTGGTTCCCGGCGGTGGACGTCTGCAAGGAACTCGGCCACACCAACTCTCGCAAGGCGCTCGCGGACCATGTCCCGGAAGAGCAGCGAGAGATTCTCGAGACCGTAACTGGAGGTTACGGTCTCAGCGTTCCCGCAGGTAGAGAGTGGCGCCGAGACTTGCAGGTGATCTCTCTCCAAGGTCTCGTCCTGCTGGTGAACGCCTGCACCAAGCCGGCCTGCGCGCCCTTCAAGCAGTGGGTCGCAGAAGTCATCGAGACCGTGCAGCGAGAGGGTTCGTACACTCTCGACGAGGCCGAGGTGCAGCCCCCCGGGCCCGGCGCCCCGGTCGCCTACGCCATGCCCGAGCAGGTCGCCGAGGCCATCGTCCGGCTGGAGGCGCACAACCTGCGGCTGGACGAGGAGCTGGCCGACGGGCAACGCACGTCGATCGCTTTGCAGAAGGAGACGCTCGCCACGCAGCGGGAAATGCTGGCCACTCAGCGGGAGACACTGGCCACGCAGCAGGCCACCCTCGCGGTGCAGCAGGCGACGCTCGCGGTGCACCAGGCCATGGTGCGGGCGCTGGAACGCATCGCGGACCGGTTCGACACCCTCGTCCTCGAACGCCGGGCGCCCGAGGTGCTCCTCACCGAGCGGCCCACCACCGAGGCGGTGCTGGCCGACTGGCGGCAGCGGCTGTCCGTGACCCAGGACGTGTGGGCGGTGGCCGTGGTGATCGCGCCGGTGCTCGTGGAGACGGGTGAACTGCGCCTGCCGCTGGAGTCGATCGCCTCCCGTACCGGGCTCTCCGCGCACCGCGTCAACGAATGCCTCCGGCTGCTGCGCAAGCACGCGTGCATCCGCTCGCGGGGCGGCGCCGAGGACGGGGCTCCGGTGTACGTACTCCACCGGGGCTGACGGACCCGCGCACAGCAGGAGGGGCGTCGCAATCCTAAGTTGCGGCGCCCCTCCTGTCTCATGAACCTAGCGGTTCGCGGGCCTCACGCCCAGCTGATCAACCGCTTCGGCTGTTCCAGGATCGCGGCCACGTCCGCCAGGACCCTGGAGCCCAGCTCTCCGTCGACCAGGCGGTGGTCGAAGGAGAGCGCCAGGGTGGTGACCTGACGGGGCTTGACCTTGCCCTTGTGGACCCACGGCTGGGGCTTGATCGCTCCGACCGCGAGGATCGCGGACTCGCCGGGGTTGATGATCGGCGTGCCCGTGTCGACGCCGAAGACGCCGACGTTGGTGATCGTGACCGTGCCCGCCTGCATGGCGGACGGGGACGTCTTGCCCTCCCTGGCCGTGGACACCAGTTCGCCGAGGGACTCGGCGAGCTGGGGCAGTGTCTTGGCGTGGGCGTCCTTGATGTTCGGGACGATCAGACCGCGCGGGGTCGCCGCCGCGATGCCGAGGTTGACGTAGTGCTTGACCACGATCTCCTGGGCCGCCTCGTCCCACGAGGCGTTGATGTCGGGGTGGCGCCTGATCGCGACCAACAGGGCCTTGGCGATCAGCAGGAGGGGGTTCACCCGCAGGCCGGCGAACTCCTTGTCCTGCTTGAGCTCCTCGACCAGCCTGAGCGTGCGGGTCACGTCGACCGTCACGAACTCCGTGACGTGCGGCGCCGTGAACGCCGAGCCGACCATCGCCGCCGCCGTCGCCTTGCGGACGCCCTTGACCGGGATGCGGGTCTCGCGGGCGGTGTCGTACGACACCGGGGCGGCCGGGGCGGGGACGGCGGCGGGCGCGGTCCGCTGCTCCGGGGCGGTCTCCACCGCGGTCACCGCCGCGTGGACGTCCTCGCGGGTGATGACGCCGTCCGGCCCGGTCGGGGTGACCGACGCCAGGTCGACGCCCAGGTCCTTCGCCAGCTTGCGCACCGGCGGCTTCGCCAGCGGGCGCTCCTTGGGTGCGGCCGGGGCCCCGTGGCCGTTCAGCTCGGCCTGGACGGCCACCGCCGCCTGCCGGGCAGCGGTGTCCGGGGCCTGCTTGCGGGGGCGGCGGCGCGTCGAGGACGTCGACACGCCGTAGCCGACCAGGACCGGCTGACGGGCAGCCGGCTTCTCGTCGGGTTCCGCGGCGGGGGCGGCCGCCGGGGCGGGCGCCTCCTGGGCGGCCTCCGGTGCGGCGCCGCCCGAGACCTCCACCGCGATGATGGACGTGCCCACGTCCACCGTGGTGCCCTCGGGGAAGTGCAGCTCGCGCACCACGCCGTCGTAGGGGATGGGCAGTTCGACGGCAGCCTTCGCCGTCTCGACCTCGCAGACCACCTGGCCGTCGGTGACCGTGTCACCCGGCTGGACGTACCACTTGAGGATCTCGGCCTCGGTGAGGCCCTCGCCCACGTCCGGCATCTTGAACTCGCGTACGGACGCGTTCGTCATCGTCGTCACGACCCTCTCCCTCAGTACGCCAGCGAGCGGTCGACGGCGTCGAGCACCCGGTCCAGGTCCGGGAGGTAGGACTCCTCCAGGCGGGCCGGCGGGTACGGGGCGTGGTAGCCGCCCACCCGCAGCACCGGGGCTTCCAGGTGGTAGAAGCAGCGCTCCGTGATCCGCGCCGCGATCTCCGCGCCGGAACCGAAGAACACCGGCGCCTCGTGGACCACGACCAGCCGGCGCGTCTTCTCCACCGACGCCTGGACGGAGTCGAAGTCGATCGGGGAGACCGACCGCAGGTCCAGCACCTCCAGGGAGCGGCCCTCCTCGGCGGCCGCGTCCGCGACCTCCCGGCAGAGCTTCACCATCGGGCCGTACGCCGCGAGCGTCAGGTCCGTGCCCTCGCGCACCACCCGCGCGGTGTGCAGCGGGCCCGGGATGGCCTCGGTGTCGACCTCGCCCTTGTCCCAGTAGCGCCGCTTGGGCTCGAAGAAGATCACCGGGTCGTCGCTCTGGATGGCCTGCTGCATCATCCAGTACGCGTCCGCCGCGTTCGACGGGGAGACCACCTTCAGGCCCGCCACGTGCGCGAACAGGGACTCCGGGGACTCGGAGTGGTGCTCCACCGCGCCGATGCCGCCGCCGTAGGGGATGCGCACGACGACGGGCATCTTGACCTTGCCCAGCGCGCGGGCGTGCATCTTCGCGAGCTGCGTGACGATCTGGTCGTACGCCGGGAAGACGAAGCCGTCGAACTGGATCTCCACCACCGGGCGGTAGCCGCGCAGGGCCAGGCCGATCGCCGTGCCGACGATGCCCGACTCGGCGAGCGGGGTGTCGATGACGCGGCTCTCGCCGAAGTCCTTCTGCAGGCCGTCCGTCACCCGGAACACGCCGCCGAGCTTGCCGACGTCCTCACCCATGACGAGGACCTTGGGGTCCGTGTCCATCGCACGCCGCAGCGACTCGGTGATCGCCTTGGCCAGAGCCATCTTCTCCGCCATGTCACTTACCCCCGTCTTCGTCCGCGAACGACGCCTGGTAGGCGGCGAACTGCGCACGCTCCTCGTCCACGAGCGCGTGCCCGTCCGCGTACACGTTCTCGAAGATGGCGAAGTGGTCCGGGTCCGGCATGGCACGGACCGCCTCGCGCACTCGTTTGCCCAACGTCTCGCTCTCGGTCTCCAGTTCCGCGAAGAATCCCTCGTCCGCGTGGTTCGCGGCCTCGAGATAGCGGCGCAGGCGCAGGATCGGGTCCTTGGCCTCCCAGGCCAGCCGCTCCTCGTCGCCGCGGTAGCGGGTCGGGTCGTCGGAGGTGGTGTGCGCGCCCATGCGGTACGTGAACGCCTCGACCAGCGTCGGGCCCTCACCGGCGCGGGCCCGCTCCAGGGCCCACTTGGTGACGGCCAGGTTCGCCAGCACGTCGTTGCCGTCCACGCGCACGCCCGGGAAGCCGAACCCCTGCGCGCGCTGGTACAGCGGCACCCGGGACTGCTTCTCGGTCGGCTCGGAGATCGCCCACTGGTTGTTCTGGCAGAAGAACACCACGGGGGCGTTGTAGACCGCGGAGAAGGTGAAGGCCTCGGCCACGTCGCCCTGGCTGGAGGCGCCGTCGCCGAAGTAGGCGATGACCGCGCTGTCCGCGCCGTCCTTGGTGATGCCCATCGCGTAGCCCGTGGCGTGCAGGGTCTGCGAGCCGATGACGATCGTGTAGAGGTGGAAGTTGTTGCCGTTGGGGTCCCAGCCGCCGTTGTTCACGCCGCGGAACATGCCGAGCAGATTGGTCGGGTCCACCCCTCGGCACCAGGCGACGCCGTGCTCGCGGTAGGTGGGGAAGACGTAGTCGTCGTCGCGCAGCGCCCGGCCGGAGCCGATCTGCGCCGCCTCCTGCCCGAGCAGCGAGGCCCACAGGCCCAGCTCGCCCTGCCGCTGCAGGGCGGTGGCCTCGGCGTCGAAGCGGCGGGTGAGCACCATGTCGCGGTACAGACCGCGCAACTCCTCGGCGGTGATGCCGTCGACGTACTTGTCGAACTCGGCGTTCTTGACGCGCTTGCCCTCGGGCGTCAGCAGCTGGACGAGGGCGGGCTCGGCGCTCTTCCCGGCGCCGGATGCCTTCTTCGTGGTGCTGGTGGTGCGCTTGGTGCCGGTGGTGCCGGCCTTGCTTCCGGCGCTGCGTCGCGGTGTGCGCGCGGCAGTGCTCTCCACGGTCACGTGTGCTCCTCCGTCGGTCCGGCCCCCGGGGTTGCCGGTAGGCCAGTGCGGCTCACCTGTTCTCGACCACCGGGCACGGGGTGGGTGCCACTCGGCCGGGAACAGGCGTGACAGGTGCCCCGGCGAGCGCCCTGCAAGAGGCACGGTACCCAGTGCTCCACATTTCTGTGAAACCCCACTTGACCTGCGATTTTGCTTGGATATCCAAGTAAATCGGGGAAGGCCCGGAAGGCGCGCTGGTCACAGCCTTGCAGGAGGCCGGAGCAACGGCACGTTATCCCGGCCACCCCGGACACGGGAAGAGCCGAGTTTCGTGACCTGGATGGCCTACCGCGTCCGGTGCGACGGGAAGTGAGCCGCGACGGGGGGAGGGAGCCGGGGGACTAGCCCGCGCCGCCGGGCACGCCGCCCACGTCCGTGCCGCCCACGTCCGTGCCACCGGCATCGGTGCCGCCCGCGTCCGTGCCGCCCGCGTCCGTGCCGCCGGCGTCGGTGCTGCCGGTGTCCGTGCCGCCCGTCTGGGTCGGCGCGGTCGGCGCGGTGGGCTGGGTGGTCGTCGGCGGGGCGCTCGGCTCCTCGGTCTCCGTCTCCGTCGGCGTCTGGGACGGCGAGTACGTCTGGTCCCAGTTGCCGCCGGAGCCGTTGCCCGGGTCGGTGTTGTCGTCCGTGCCCGGGTCGGTCGTCTCCTCGGTCGCCTCGTCGCTCGGGCTCTCGCTGGACTTCTCGTCCTCGGTGGTCTGCGAGGTGGTCGGCGACGTGTCGGGCTTGCCCCCGCCGCCGTCCCCGCCGGCGCTGTTCAGCGCCAGCGCCACACCCGCGACCACGGCGATCACCGCGAGCACCGCGAGGACCCAGAGCTTGCCGCGCCCGCTGCCCCTGTTGCCGTGGCCCTCGAAGCCGCCGTCGTCACCGCCGCCGTACCCGGCGGGCAGGATCGGCTGCGGGATCGCGGTGGTGCCGGAGACGTCCGGGTGCGGCATCGCGGTCGTGCCCGCGAAACCGGCCGCGGGGGTGCGCGGGCCCTCGTGCATGTCCACCGGGCCGGTGTTCCAGGTCCCGGTGTGACCGCCCTGGTCGTAGAGCATCTGCAGCGCGTACTGGACCAGCCCGCGCATCTCCTCGGCCGTCTGGAAACGGTCGTCGGGCTCCTTGGCGAGGGAGCGCATGACCATGCCGTCCAGCTCCGGCGGGCAGGCGTCCGAGGCCTCCGACGGGGGCGTGGGGATGTCCTGGACGTGCTGGTAGACCACCGACAGCGGCGTCTCGCCGGTGAAGGGGGGACGCAGCGCCAGCAGCTCGTACATCAGGCAGCCGGTGGCGTACAGGTCGGAACGGTGGTCGACGGCCTTGCCGAGCGCCTGCTCCGGGGAGAGGTACTGGGGCGTGCCCATGACCATGCCGGTCTGCGTCATGGTCGACTGCGCGCCGTGCAGCGCGCGGGCGATGCCGAAGTCCATCACCTTCACGGCGCCGTTGTTCGTGATGATCACGTTGGCCGGCTTGATGTCGCGGTGCACGATGCCGTGCTGGTGCGAGTAGGCGAGCGCCTCCAGGACACCGGAGACGATGATGAGCGCCTGCTCGGGGCCCGGGGCCTCGGCGTTCATCAGCAGGTCGCGGATGGTGCGGCCCTCGACGATCTCCATCACGATGTACGGCACCGACTGGCCGCCGACGACGTCCTCGCCGGAGTCGTACACGGCGACGATGGCATGGTGGTTGAGACCGGCCACCGACTGCGCCTCGCGCGTGAAGCGCGCCTTGGAGACGGGGTCCTCGGCGAGGTCGGCGCGGAGCAGCTTGACGGCCACCGTGCGGCCGAGGCGTACGTCCTCGGCGGCGAACACCTCGGCCATGCCGCCCCGGCCGAGCCTGTGGGTCAACCGGTACCGGCCGTCGCCGACAAGCCCGCCGTTGCCGAAGTTGTCCGGCGCGTCCGAGATGCCGCCGCCAGTCGCCTCGGGGTCGGACGGGCCCTGAGCGCGCTGCTGCTGTGCCATCAGTCCTCGCCGTCGTTTCTGCCCGCGGTGCGCGCGGTGTTGTTACGGTCTCCGTCGGCCACGCTACAGCCTTGGCGCGTGCCGCCGGCCCGGGACGGGCCCCCAGGACCGGCACGAGACGGACCGGCCATGAAACCCGTACTCCGTACTGTCGTGCAAATTCCGTGTAGCGGTAGGACGACCGCTGTAACGCTTCCGCGACGCTTCCTTCGCGTACGGTCACGGAACGGGCACCGCGCTTGACGTGTCGGTGGCCTGGGGCAGACTTGGCCGGGAATAGCACATGGGATCTACAACGGATCGGCCACCGACGGCGGCGCCGGAGAGGCTACGGGGGACGCGGAACATGAGCCAGGACGGCGCACAGGGCCACAACGCGGGGCGGGCGCTCGCCGGCGGACGTTACCAACTGCGGGACCTGCTCGGCCAGGGCGGTATGGCCTCGGTGCACCTCGCCTACGACAGCGTGCTCGACCGTCAGGTCGCCATCAAGACGTTGCACACGGAACTCGGCCGGGAGCAGGCCTTCCGTGAGCGCTTCCGCCGCGAGGCCCAGTCCGTGGCGAAGCTCACGCACACCAACATCGTCTCGGTCTTCGACACCGGCGAGGACGATGTCGACGGGATGACGACGCCGTACATCGTCATGGAGTACGTGGAGGGCCGCCCGCTCGGCTCCGTGCTCGACGAGGACGTGCGGCAGCAGGGCGCGATGCCCGCCGACAAGGCGCTGAAGATCACCGCGGACGTGCTGGCGGCCCTGGAGATCAGCCACGAGATGGGGCTGGTCCACCGCGACATCAAGCCGGGCAACGTGATGATGACCAAGCGCGGCGTGGTCAAGGTGATGGACTTCGGCATCGCCCGCGCCATGCAGTCCGGGGTGACGTCGATGACGCAGACCGGCATGGTCGTCGGCACCCCGCAGTACCTCTCGCCGGAGCAGGCGCTCGGCCGGGGCGTGGACGCCCGCTCCGACCTGTACTCGGTCGGCATCATGCTGTTCCAGCTGGTCACCGGGCGGCTGCCGTTCGAGGCGGACTCGCCGCTGGCCATCGCGTACGCGCATGTGCAGGAGGAGCCGCCCACGGCGTCCTCGATCAACCGCGCGCTGCCGCCCGCGGTGGACGCGCTGATCGCCCGTGCGCTGAAGAAGAATCCGAACGAGCGCTTCCCCAGCGCGGAGGCGATGCGCGGGGAGTGCCTGCGGGTGGCGCAGTCCTTCCACGCGGCCCCGCCGAGCATCGTCCCGGGCTCACAGGCGCAGAGCGGCGCGGGCGTCGGTTCCGCGGTGTTCCCGCCGGTCGGCCAGGCCGCCCCGGCGCCCACGGGCAACGTCCAGACGCCGTACCAGCCGGCCCCCGCGCCCCATCCGTACGGCACGCCCGCGCCGCCGTCCCCGGCGTACGGCTATCCGCAGCAGGGCGGCTATCAGACGCCCACCCCTTCGGCGTACTCGCAGCAGGCGGGGCCGTCGACTCCGCCGCCGTACAACATCACGCCCCAGGGCGCCGGCTCCGGCGGCTCGGGCGGCGGCGGCCGGAACAAGCCGGTGATCATCGGTTCGGTCGTCGTCTCCCTCGTCGCCGTCGGCGGTCTGGTCGCGGCGCTGATGATGAACGGCGGCGGCGAGGAGGACCCGGAGGCCGGCGGGGGCAGCAGCGCCTCGGCGTCGGCCTCGACGGGCAAGGCGGAGGGCTACCGCGGGCCGGACACGTCGAAGAAGATCGACGAGGACGAGTGCACCGAGCCGCAGGAGTCGTACAACGACCCCGAGAAGATCCGGCTGCCGAACTTCCGGTTCAAGTACATCGGTTCGGTCAAGGAGTGCATGCAGGCCGCCGGCTGGGGCGACTTCAAGATCGTCAAGGTGGACGAGAACACCTACGGCGAGGGCTCCATCCGGGAGCAGTTCCCGCCGGCGGGCACGGACGTCGACCCCGAGGACATGCCGGAGATCACCTTCAAGGTCTCGACGGGCAACCCCCCGTCCTGACCCCCGGCGGTACCGCACGGCGAAGGGGCCCGGCATCGGATGCCGGGCCCCTTCGGTGTGTGCGGGCGGGGTCGGGCCGGGCCTACAGGTAGGGACCGCCCGAGCGGCCGCCCAGGTGGGGCTCGTCCGGACCGTCGCCGACGCCCGGCGGAAGGGCGCGGCGCATCTGCTCCAGCTGGGCGCGGGCGGCCATCTGCTGGGCGAAGAGCGTGGTCTGGATGCCGTGGAAGAGGCCCTCCAGCCAGCCGACCAGCTGGGCCTGGGCGATCCGCAGCTCCGCGTCGCTCGGGGTGGCCTCGTCCGTGAACGGCAGGGAGAGCCGCTCCAGCTCCTCGACCAGCTCCGGCGCCAGGCCGTCCTCCAGTTCCTTCACCGAACTGGAGTGGATGTCCTTGAGCCGGGCCCGGCTGGCCTCGTCCAGGGGAGCCGCGCGCACCTCCTCCAGCAGCTGCTTGATCATGCTGCCGATCCGCATCACCTTCGCCGGCTGCTCCACCTGCTCCGTCACGGGGATCTCGCGGGAGTCCTCGTCCCCGGTCCCGCCACCGAGCGCCATGCCGTCCTGGCCGACGACCAGGATCTGGGGGTTCTCCGGCGACCGTTCGTTCCTCGGCATCTCCATACGGCCATTGTCGCGCACGCGGGTGTCCGGCCGCGGTGGTGCCCCCGGGAAGCGGCCGGCCCCCGGGGTCGGCCCGACGGGTGTACCCGACATGCCGGATGTGCGGCGGAATGCGAGGCTGTTGGCGTCCATCCGGCCCATCTTGCCGACGGTGCGACCGCGCACCGGCCGGCGCGGGAGGTCACGGTCGTGACTCCAAGGCTGCGTGCAGTGGCGGCGACGGTTGTGCTGGCGGCGGGGACGGCGGTGCTGCCGTACGGCCCCGTGGCGCCGCCCCTCGGTGCGAAGGCGGCGTACGGCGCGCCCGGCGCCGGACCCTCGTCCCGGTCCCCCTCCCCCTCCGCTTCACCCTCCGCGTCGACGTCGCCCACCGGGGAGCCGTCGCACACCGGGGACCGGCCCGACGAGGACCGGGACCGGCCCGGGCGGCACGAGGGGAGGCCGCCCGGGGCGGAGGAGCGTGAGCGGGACGACGGAAGCGCCGAACCGCACCGGCCGGGGCGCGCCGAACCCGGCGGGACGACCGGGCGGCCGGACACCGGCGCCCGGCACGACAGGCCCCGCCCGGGCGACGACGACGGGCCCCGGGCGCCCGGCAAGGAAGACACCGCGCCGTCGCGGACCCCGGCGTCACAGGCGGCGGTCCCGGAGCCCTCCGCGACATCGCCGTCCGCGGCCCCGAACACGGCGGCGAGCACCGAGCCCGTACTGCGCATACTGCCGCTCGGCAGCGGCCTGGTGCTCATCGGTCTGGGCTTCGGGCTCGCCTTCGTCGCCCTGCGCATGCGCCAGGCCGCCGGCTGAGGTCAGTTCGGGGTGACCAGCAGGACCTTGCCGATGTGGCCGCTCTCCTCCACGACCCGGTGGGCGGCGGCCGCGTCGGACATCGGGATCTCGCGGTCGATCACGGGGCGCACGTGACCGCCGCCGACGAGCGGCCAGACGTGTTCCCGTACGGCCGCCACGATCGCCGCCTTCTCCTCCGGCGGGCGGGCCCTCAGCGAGGTCGCGCTGATCGCGGCGCGCTTGGCCAGCAGGGCGCCGATGTTCAGCTCGCCCTTGACGCCGCCCTGCATGCCGATGATCGCGAGCCGGCCGTTGACGGCGAGCGCCTGGACGTTGCGGTCCAGGTACTTGGCGCCCATGTTGTCCAGGACGACGTCCGCTCCGTGGCCGTCGGTGGCCTGCTTCAGCTCGGCGACGAAGTCCTGCTCGCGGTAGTTGACCAGGATGTCGGCGCCGAGTTCCGCGCACCGCTCCAGCTTCTCCCGGGTGCCCGCGGTGACGGCGACCCGCGCGCCGACGGCCTTGGCGAGCTGGATCGCCATCGTGCCGATGCCGCTGGAGCCGCCGTGCACCAGGAGGGTCTCACCGGGACGGAGGTGGGCGACCATGAACACGTTCGACCAGACCGTGCAGACGACCTCGGGGAGCGCCGCGGCCTGGTCGACGGTGAGCCCCTGGGGGACGGGCAGCAGCTGACCGGCCGGGACGGCCACCTTCTCGGCGTAGCCGCCGCCGGAGAGCAGCGCGCAGACCTCGTCGCCGACGGCCCATCCGCTCACCCCGTCGCCGAGCGCGGCGATCCGCCCGGAGCATTCGAGGCCGGGGTAGGGGGAGGCGCCGGGCGGGGGGTCGTAGAAGCCCTGCCGCTGGAGGATGTCGGCCCGGTTGACGGCGCCGGCCACCACCTCGACCAGGACCTCGCCGGGCCCGGCCACGGGATCGGGGACCTCGTCCCACACCAGCGCCTCGGGACCACCGGGTTCGGGAATCGTGATCGCATACATGAGGGGGACGGTACTCCTGGGGCGGGAAGGCGGGCCGGAGCGGCTTCCCGGGAAATCCGCGTGCGGGACCGATGAGTTCGCGCGACGGTAAAGGTCTGTCCATGCGTAGCCCAAGCATGCGGAAGGACCCGAAGCATGAGCACGCAGACATCCGGCCTGGCGATCGAGACCGCCGGCCTGGTCAAGACCTTCGGCGGGACGCGGGCCGTCGACGGAGTGGATCTCGCCGTGCCGGCCGGCACGGTGTACGGAGTCCTGGGGCCCAACGGCGCCGGCAAGACCACCACCGTGAAGATGCTCGCCACCCTCCTGAGGCCCGACGGCGGCGAAGCCCATGTCTTCGGGCACGACATCGTGCGCGAGGCCGACGAGGTACGCGGCCGGGTGAGCCTCACCGGCCAGTACGCGTCCGTGGACGAGGACCTCACCGGCGCCGAGAACCTGGTCCTGCTGGCCCGGCTGCTCGGCCACCGCAAGCCCGCCGCGCGCACCCGCGCAGGTCAGTTGCTGGAGGCCTTCGGCCTCACGGACGCCGCCGGGAAGCAGGTCAAGCACTACTCCGGCGGCATGCGGCGCCGCATCGACATCGCCGCGTCCATCCTCAACACCCCCGACCTGCTGTTCCTCGACGAGCCCACCACCGGCCTCGACCCGCGCAGCCGCAACCAGGTGTGGGACATCGTGCGCGCGGTCGTCGCCCAGGGCACGACGGTGCTGCTGACCACGCAGTACCTGGACGAGGCCGACCAGCTGGCGTCCAGGATCGCCGTCATCGACCACGGCAGGGTGATCGCCGAGGGCACCAAGGGCGAGCTGAAGGCGTCCGTCGGCGCCGGATCCGTCCATCTGCGGCTGCGGGACCCCGGACAGCGGCCGCTCGCCGCCGACCTGCTGCGCCGCGCCCTGGACGCGCGGGTGCAGACCGAGCCCGACCCGGTGACGCTGACCGCCCGGCTCTCGGCGGCCGGCCAGGACACGGCCGCCGAGCAGGCCTCCCGCGCCCTGGGCGAACTGGCCCGGGCCGGCGTCACCGTCGACAACTTCTCACTCGGCCAGCCCAGCCTGGACGAGGTCTTCCTCGCCCTCACCGGACACGACACCCGTGCGTCCGGTTCCGACGACGCCCACGACCCGAAGGACGAGGTGGCGGCATGAGCACCACGACGACCACGGAGAACGCCGAACTCGCCCCGGTGCGCACCGACTCCCTCGCCGCGCTGCTGGTCACCCGGGAACGCCCGCCGCGGCCCGGCGCGTGGTCGGCCTCGCTGACCTTCGGCTGGCGGGCGATCCTGAAGATCAAGCACGTGCCGGAGCAGCTCTTCGACGTCACGGCGTTCCCGATCATGCTGGTGCTGATGTACACGTACCTGTTCGGCGGGGCGCTGGCCGGATCGCCCGAGGAGTACATCCAGTTCCTGCTGCCCGGCATCCTGGTGATGTCGGTCGTGATGATCACGATGTACACCGGCGTCTCGGTCAACACGGACATCGAGAAGGGCGTCTTCGACCGGTTCCGCAGCCTGCCGATCTGGCGGCCGGCGACGATGGTCGGCTATCTCCTCGGCGACGCCCTGCGCTACACGGTCGCGTCCGTCGTGATGCTCACCGTCGGCATGATCCTCGGCTACCGGGCCCACGGCGGGGTCGCCGGGGTGCTCGCCGGGATCGCGCTGCTGGTGCTGTTCTCGTTCGCGTTCTCGTGGATCTGGACGATGTTCGGGCTGCTGCTGCGCACCGAGAAGTCCGTGATGGGCGTCAGCATGATGGTGATCTTCCCGCTCACCTTCCTGTCCAACGTCTTCGTCGACCCGAGGACCATGCCGGGCTGGCTCCAGGCGTTCGTCAACAACAGCCCCGTCACCCATCTCGCGTCCGCGGTGCGCGGGGTGATGGCGGGCGACTGGCCGGCCGGCGAGATCGCCTGGACGCTGGGCTGGGCCGGTCTGTTCGTGGCGGTCTTCGGACCGGTCACCATGCGGCTGTACAACCGGAAGTAGCCGGGCCCGGCCGCCGGCGCGGGCCACCGCGCCGGACCACCGCGCCGGGCCACCGCGCCGGACCACCGCGTCGTGCCGCGGTCCGGCTGCGGCGGTGTCAGCCGCGGAGCGGGCGGATGTCCGGGGCGATCTGGGTGACCGGTGTCGCCCGCACGATCGTGATCAGCCGGTCCGTCAGCTCCAGCGTCCCGACGTCCCGGTCGTCGTAGCCGAGCACCCGGTGCCCGCGGACGACGCTCACCACCAGGTCGTCGATCTCCCGGGGCGTCTTGCCCACCTCGGCCTTTATGACCGGCCGCTCCACCATGTCGAGCCCGGAGCCCTGCTGGATGAGGTCCTCCATCACCATGCCGGCCGAGGGGCTGAGCACGGAGAGGCCGAGCAGGCGTCCGGCCGCGCTGGCGCTGGTGATGACCGCGTCGGCGCCCGACTGCTTCAGCAGCGGGGCGTTCTCCTCCTCGCGCACCGCCGCCACGATCTTCGCGCCCCGGTTGATCTGCCGGGCCGTCAGCGTCACCAGGACGGCCGTGTCGTCGCGCTGCGTCGCGATGATGATCTGCCGGGCCCGCTGCACCTCGGCCCGCTTCAGCACCTCACTGCGCGTGGCGTCCCCTATGACGCCCGCGAAGCCGTCCGCGGTGGCCGCTTCGATCGCCTTCGCGCTGGGGTCGACGACCACGACCTGCTCCTTCCGGAGCCCGGTCGCGCAGACCGTCTTGATCGCGGACCTCCCCTTGGTCCCGAACCCGACGACGACGGTGTGATCGCGCAACGTGGACCTCCAGCGGTTCAGTCGCCACTCCTCCCGGGTGCGTTCGGTGAGGGCCTCGAGGGTGGTGCCGACCAGGATGATCAGGAACAGCACGCGCAACGGCGTGATGACGAAGATGTTGGTGAGCCGGGCGGCGTCGCTGACCGGCGTGATGTCGCCGTACCCGGTGGTGGAGAGGGTGACGGTCGCATAGTAGAACGCGTCGAGGAGATCGACGGATCCGTCGGAGTTGTCGCTGTAGCCGTCGGCGTCGGCGTACACGACGAACGCCGTCACCACGAGGACCACCAGGGCCATCGACAGCCGTTTGCCCACCTGGCGGATCGGATGCTCCACCATCTTCCTCGGGAGTTTCACCCGATGGGTCACCAGATGTTCGTCCGCCTGGCGAGCGATGGCGTCCTGGCCCGGAAGTTTCACGTGAAACACACCCCGATCCCCCCGGACGCCCAGGGCAGGTCCAGCAGTTCCGCCTCCTGACCGGGACGCGCCCCTCCGGGGGCCACGACGGCGAGCGCGTCGGCCGCCGCGATGCCGCGCAGCATTGCCGGGCCGTTGTAGAGCAGCGGCAGCGCCCGGTCGCCGCGCAGCGAGACGGGGACCAGGCGGGTGTCGTACGGGTGTCCCTGCACCGCGTCCCGCAGCGGCAGCGTGTACGGCTCCGGGGCGGGGCGGGCCGCGAGGGTGCGCAGCAGCGGCTCGGCGAGGGTGACCAGGCCGGAGACGGCGGCGAGCGGGTTGCCGGGCAGGCCGACGAGGTGCTGGTTCTCCGCCGTACGGGCCAGCAGCATGGGGTGGCCGGGGCGCACATTGACGCCGTCCACCAGGAGTTCGGCGCCGATCCTGCGCAGCACGGGGTGCACATGGTCGACCGGGCCGGCGGCGGTGCCGCCGGTGGTGACGACGACATCGGCGTCGGAGGCGGTGATCGCCTCGAACAGCGCCTGCTCGTCGTCGCCGACCCGGCGCACGGCGGTCACCTCCGCGCCGAGCGCGCGCAGCCAGGGCGGCAGCAGGGGGCCGAGCGCGTCCCGGATCAGTCCGTCGTGCGGCATGCCCTCGCCGAGCAGTTCGTCGCCGAGGACGAACACGTCGGCGCGCGGGCGGGGGACGGCGGTGAGCGTGTCGTATCCGGCGGCGGCGGCCATGCCCAGGACGGGCGGGGTCACCAGGGTGCCCACGGGGAGCAGTTGGTCGCCGCTGCGGCACTCCTGGCCGCGCGGCCGGATGTCCTGGCCGTGCGAGACCGTGTGCGGTGGCCGCGCGGCGGCGGTGACGTGCAGCCGCCCCTTGTCGTCGGTGCGGCCGTGTTCGCTGCGGAGCACGGCGGTGGTGTCCGGCGGGGTGCGGGCGCCGGTGGCGATACGGACGGCCTCGCCGTCGGTGAGCGGCGGGTGCGCGGCGTGCCCGGCGAGGACGCCCTCGTCCCGCACGGACCAGGGGCCGGGTCCGGAGACCGCCCAGCCGTCCATCGCGGAGGTGTCGAAGGAGGGCAGGTCGGTGAGGGCGGTGAGGGGGGCGGCCAGGGTGAGGCCCAGTGCGGAGGCCAGCGGGACGGCCACCGGGTCCGGGCGGCCGGCGCGGCGCGGGGCGCGTGCGGCGAGGGCGCGGGCCTCGGCCCAGTCGGTGGCGTGCGAGTGCGGCCGGCGGGGGGCGCCCGCGGGGTCGCCGGGGGCGTGGTCGCCGCGGGTGCGGCCGGGGTGTTCCTTCACGAGGGCGCGCGCCTCCTCGACGTCGAGGTCGTCGGCGTTCCCGTCGTGCCGGGCGGCTCGGCCGGACATCAGGCGTCCGGGCGGGGGTCGGGGGCGGCGTCGGGCGCCCCGTCACCGGTCCCGGCGCCGGAGGACGGGGTGTCGGAGGACGGGGTGTCGGTGGTGCCTG
>Ga0247821_10000811_pt1 | contig 17454 bp, 16 predicted proteins | sample 13C_Glycerol_Day_FD_192481 | JGI IMG/M metagenome (GOLD analysis project Ga0247821, IMG submission 192481) | Soil microbial communities from agricultural site in Penn Yan, New York, United States - 13C_Glycerol_Day14 | ecosystem: Environmental > Terrestrial > Soil > Agricultural land | place... | reverse complement strand
GGAGTGAGGGGACCCGTAGCGAAGCGCAGGGCCCCTGGTGGGGCGAGAATTTTTTGCTTACTTTTTTTTTCGACTGAAAAAAAGTAAGGCGCCGTAAGGGCGCAAAGGTGACTCAGCGCCGCCTTGGCAAACGGATAAGCCCGCAACACTAAAAGCCACAAAGCCACAAAGCCACAAAGCCACAAAGCCACAAAGCCACAAAGAACATCAAACCCGTAAATCCGTGAAGAACCTTTTTATCTGCAGGCGCGGGCTTGCCTCGCGATACGATGATGGCTTCACTATCGCAATCGCGGGCAGAGCCCGCACTGACCAGGCGGCGGTACGCGCGAACAGGAGAGTCACAGGTCATGAATCAGGAACGCCAATCACTGAACTACCCCTGTGGTCCCGCGCCAGAGCCAGGCTCGGCGGTTGAAATTGCCCCGGGGGTTTTGTGGCTGCGCATGCCGCTACCGATATCGCTGGATCACATCAATCTCTATGCGGTACGCGACGGTGAAGGCTGGGCGATCTTCGATACCGGCATGCACACCCCGGGTACCGTCGATGCCTGGCAGGCCCTGCTTGCCAGTGACGGGCCACTGGGTGGCCTGGGCATCACCCGGGTCTTCGCGACCCACATGCACCCCGACCATATCGGCATGGCCGGCTGGCTGAACGAGACCTTGGGCTGCGAGCTGTGGATGACCTTTGGCGAGTACATGAATTGCCGGGTGCTGGTAGCCGATTGTGGGCGCGCGGCACCCGCGCAGGGCGTGAACTTCTATCGGCGCGCCGGTTGGGAGGCCAAGGCCATCGAGAACTATCGCGTGCGCTTTGGCGGTTATGGCCGCTACATCACGCCATTGCCCCAGGGGTATCGGCGCCTGCGTGACGGCGACAGCTTGCGCATAGGCGAGCATGACTGGCAGGTGGTGGTGGGCGAGGGGCACTCACCGGAGCACGCATGCTTTCATTGCCCGGCCCTGCAGTTGTTGATTTCGGGCGATCAGGTGCTGCCGCGTATTTCTTCCAACGTCTCGGTGTTTCCTACCGAGCCCAATGCCGATCCGCTGGCGTTGTGGTTGGCGTCGCTGGAGAAGCTCAAGCGCCAGGTCCCCAATGACGTGCTGGTGCTGCCGTCTCATAACGAGCCGTTCAAGCCGTTGCATGCCAGGCTCGATCAATTGCACGACAGTCAGCACCGCGCCATCGAGCGCTTGCAGCAAAAACTGCTGGAGGGGCCCATGCGTGCGGTGGATCTGTTCAGTGTGTTGTTCAAGCGCACGATCGACGATGGGGTGCTGACCATGGCCACCGGGGAGTGTCTGGCCAATCTCAATTACCTGTTGCATCGGGGGTTGGTGCAGGTGACGGAGGATGATGAAGGGGTGGCGTGGTACAGCAGTGCGCGGTAGCGATCCATCCGGGACATCGCATCGCGGGGCAAGCCCGCTCCTACCGGTAGGAGCGGGCTTGCCCCGCGATACTCAATTGGCCTCTTTCACCGCACTCAGAAATGCCCGCGTCCGCTCCTGCTGTGGGTTCTCGAAGATCTGCTTCGGCGTGCCCTGCTCGTGGATCTGGCCCTTGTAGAAAAAGCACACCCGATCAGCGAACTCGCGGGCAAACCCCATCTGGTGGGTCACCATCAGCATGGTCAGGTTGTGCTCGCTGCCAAGCTTGCGAATCACGTTGAGCACTTCGCCACACAACTCCGGGTCCAGCGCCGAAGTGACCTCGTCAAACAGCATCACCTTGGGCCGCATGGCCAGCGCCCGGGCGATGGCGACACGTTGCTGCTGCCCGCCCGACAACTGCGAGGGGTAGTGATCGAACTTGTTGCCCAGGCCCACCAGCTCCAGCAATTGCGCGGCGCGCTCGCGGGCCTCGGCAGGCTTGACCCCCAGCACCTGCACCGGCGCCTCGATCACGTTCTGCAGGGCGGTCATGTGCGGGAACAGGTTGAAGCTCTGGAACACCATGCCGATCTTGGCGCGTACCTTGCGCACATGGCGATCATTGGCCGGCACCAGGACGCCGTTGCGGTTGCGCATGTGGGTCAGGGAGTCGTTGTCGACCTCGATCATGCCTTCATCGATGCCTTCGAGGGTCATCAGTACCCGCAGCAGGGTCGATTTGCCCGAGCCGCTGGGGCCGATGATGGCGACTTTCTCCCCGGGTGAAACGCTGAGGTTGAGGCGATCCAGTACGGTAAAGCTGCCGTAGCGCTTGGTCACGTCGTTGAAGCTGACGATGGACTGGGCACTGTCCAGGGCAGGCGTCGCCACCTGCTGCAGCGGGTTGGTGTTGACGGCAAGGGTCGAGACGGGCGCGATCATTAGCGTAACTCCAGGCGCACTTCGAGGCGCCGAACCAGGTAAGCCAGAGCAACGCTCAGGGCCAGGAAGAACAGGCCGACCAGGGTGATCGGCTCCAGGTAACGGAAGCTCTCGGAGCCTGCGTTTTTGGCTTGCTGCATGATTTCCACCACGGTGATCGCCGACAGCACGGGCGTGTCCTTGAGCATCGCGATCAGGTAGTTGCCCAGCGGTGGCAGGATTGGCCGGATCGCCTGGGGCAGGATGATGGCGCGGTAGGCAGTCCAGGGTGCGAAGTTCAGGGCGATGACCGCTTCCCACTGACTGCGCGCCACCGAGTCCAGGCCACCGCGGTACACCTCGGCGATGTAGCAGGCGTAGTGCAGCCCGATACCGAGTATCCCCGCCTGCATGGCCGTGAGGCTGACGCCGTAGTTGGGCAGTACGTAGTAGAGGAAGTACACCTGGATCAGCAGCGGCGTGCTGCGGATGAACTCGATCAGCAGGGTCGTCGGCCACGACAGCCAGACCTTGCGGCTGCGCCGGCCTATGGCCAGGAACAGTCCCAGGACGATGGCGATCATAAAGCCCACCAGGGTGATGCCCAGGGTGTTGAGCGAGGCGCGCAGCAGGTCGGGAAGAATCTGCCAGACGTAGTTCCAGTCCCACAGGTTCATGACAGACCTCCACGCAGACGACCACGGCTCAAGCGGCGTTCAAAGCCACGCATGGTGAAGTTGATGACCTGGGCCAGGACGAAGTACATCACCAGGGCCAGGCTGAAGATCTCCAGGGTCTGGAAGGTCGCCTGGTCCAGCTGGCGGGCCCGGAAGCTCAAGTCCGACAGGGTGATCAACGACACCAGCGAGGTGTTCTTGAGCAGCTCGATCAGCAAGTTGGTGCCCGGTGCGATGGCCGCGAGCAACGCCTGGGGCAGGATGATCCGCCGAAAGCGTGTGCGCGCTGGCATGTTCAGGGCAATGGACGCTTCGTACTGACCCTTGCCGACCGAACTGATGGCACCGCGCATCACCTCGGCACCGTAGGCGCCGATGTGCAGGCCCAGGCCGACGATGGCCACGGTATAGGCGCTCAGCTCGATGTTGAAAGGCGGCAACGGCAGGACAAAGAACAGCCAGAACAACTGCACCAGCAATGAGGTGCCACGAAACAGCTCGATGTAGGCCACGCAGAACCAGCGTAGCGGCCGCCAGTTGGAGAGGCGCCCGAGGGCGGCGAGGATCGCGGCCGCCACGGCCAGGATCGAGCCGAAGAAAGTGACCTGGATGGTGATCCAGGCACCCTGCAGTAACAACGGTATCAATTCACCCATGGTTCGACCTGACTATTCAGACTACGCAGGGAACGGCATGGCAGGGGCCATGCCACCTCGACTCACTGGGCGCAGAGCTCGGCAGCGGTCTTTTTGGTCACGTTGGACTGGTCGAAGCCAAAGGGCTCGACGGCCTTCAGATGCTCTTCGCTGCCCAGCCACTTCTGCAGCTCGGCGTTGACTGCATCGCGCAGTTCCTTGTCTTCGGGGCGGAAGGCCAGGGCGCCGTAGCCGGTGTGCGACGGGTCATCGGTGAAGTCGCTGATGGCCTCGACTTTTTCACCGCCTTTCTTGGCCAGGCCCTTCATGGTCAGCTGGGTGCCGACGGCCGCATCGGCGCGACCGGCGCGCACGGCCTGCAACTGGGCGGTGGTGTCGGGGACCTGGAGAATCTGTGCTTCTTTGACGCCGGAGTCGCGGGCGTAGGCCAGGTTCACGGTGCCTGCCATGATCGCCAGCTTGACGTCGGGGTTCTTGGCCACGTCGGCATAGCTGTGCAGGTTTTTCGGGTTGCCCTTGGCTACCAGCAAGGTGTCGGGCAACTGGTATTGCGGGTCGGTGAAGATCACCTGCTTGCAGCGCGCCGGGGTGATGTACATGCCCGCGGCAATCACGTCGAAGCGCCCGGCACGCAGGCCCGGGATCAGCGAGCCCCATTCGGTGAGCACCCCGTCGACTTTCTTGATGCCCATTTTCTCGAAGATGATCTTGGCGATTTCCGGCGACTCGCCAGTGACCCGGCCGTCGGTTTCAGTAAAGGCGAAGGGGGTTTCGTTGGCATAGCCGATGCGGATGCTGTTGTTCTGCTTGATCGTTTCGAGTGTGGTTGCCGCCTGGGCGCTGGCCATCAGGCCGAAGGCGGCGCAGGCAAGCACCAGTTGCTTGAACGGTGTTGCTGCGTTCTTGAACGTTGGGCTCATCGTTGAAATCTCCTGTTTGTTATACGTCCGTCGCTGACGGCACTGTGTTAGGAGGCAGTGGAGCAAGAACTTCAAACGTGCAGGGCCGTTCCTTTTTGGAGCGGGCAAACGGTGGATCCGTTCCGGCACCGGTCGAGTGGGCTATTGTTGACGCCGGCGAACCGGGCGAATGATCGACCTTGGACCGAGCATACAAAAGCTGCGCCAGCGATTGCATTGCACTAGGACAATTGCCTGCAATCGCTTCCCGGGTGATGCTGTGCATCCCGTCAGTCCTTGCGGTGCGATCACTATGGAAAGCTGGAAAACGGCCCTCGGCACGGCGCGTATCGGCGAGTCGAAGTACAAGATTCTGGTGCAGGCCATCACCCGCGAAATCGAGCAGGGCCAACTGCTCAACGATCAGCGCCTGCCGCCCCAGCGCCAGGTGGCCGATGCGCTGGGCATCAGTGTGCAGACCGTAACCAATGCCTACAAGGAGCTGGAGCGCCAGGGCCTGGTGCGTTGCGAGATTGGCCGGGGCAGCTTCGTCACCCGGCGCATGAGCGATCGTGTGGCCAATGACATTCTCGATGCACCGGAACGGGCCCTGGTGGATTTCTCCATCACCCGCATCCTGCACACCCAGGCCCATGAGCGGATCTGGCGCGATACCTGTGCAGAGTTGAGCGTTGAAGAGGATCAACCGTGGATTCATGCCTTTCGTCCCATCGCCGGGTTCGAGGCACACCGCGAGGCCGCCGCGCAGTGGGTGCGCGGCCTGGGCCTCGACGTGGCGCGCGAGGATGTGCTGATCACCAACGGCGCGGCCCATGGAATCTTCCTGGCGCTGGCCTCGCTGGCAGGCCCGGATGATGTGGTGTTGTGCGAAGGCCTGACCGACCACGGCGTGATTGGCAATTCCCAGGTGCTGGGTTTCACCCTCAAAGGCCTGGAGCTGGACCGCGACGGGATTGATCCGGAGCATTTCGAGGACATGTGCAGCAACGAGCGCATCACTGCGCTGGTGTGTACGCCGAACCTGAACAACCCCACCACCAGCCTGATGCCCGATGCCCGGCGCCGCGAGATTGCCGCGATTGCCCGGCGCTTTGGCGTGCATATCATCGAAGACGATGTGTACGGGCCGCTGCTGGGCGAGCGCCACGCGCCACCGCTGAGTCATTACGCGCCGGAGCTGTCGTTCTACTGCACCAGCATGACCAAGTCGGTGCTCACGGGCCTGCGCGTGGGTTACCTGGCAATGCCCAAGCGCCTGGCGCTGCGCACCGAAAGCATCCTGCGGGTCAACAGCTGGATGGCCACGCCCATGGTTTCGGAGATCGCCAGCCGCTGGATTCGCGACGGGCGTGCCGAGACGCTGGTGCAGTTGCAGCGCAAGCTGCTGGGGGCGCGGCAGGCCATGGTGCGCGAGTACCTTGATGAGTATCTGCTGGGGCACCACCCCCAGGCACTCAGTGCCTGGCTGGGCATTCCTGCGCACTGGGAGGTGGACAGCCTGGTGCGCGCACTGCGTCACCGGCACATCGCCGTGACACCGCCCGAGCCGTTCCTGGTACGGGGCACACCACGGCCGCGGGCGGTGCGTTTGTGCGTGGGCGCCGAGTGCAGCGACAAGGAAATGCGCCAGGCGCTGGCCGGCATGCGCGAGCTGTTCGGGCAGTATCCGCAGATCCACGACTTCTGATTGCACAGCGAAAATAAAAATCTGGGCAAATTGACCTAGTACATTCATCACGACAATTTGCCGCTCTTACACTCCGCCCAACACCAGACCTTCTGTTGGGATTCGGATATGTCAGCGCTCTCGCTCAACGCCATCTACCTTGCCCGCCAGCGTATCGCCGGCCTCGTGCGGACAACGCCGATGGAGCATTCGCCCAGCCTGTCCAAGCGCTTGGGCGTGGCGGTCTACCTCAAGCTCGAATCCCAGCAGATCACCGGCAGCTTCAAGCTGCGCGGTGCCAGCAACGCCATCGCCCAGCTCGATGCCGACAAAAAGGCCAAGGGCGTGGTGGCCGCCTCCACCGGAAATCATGGCCGGGCATTGGCTTATGCCGCTGCGCAATTGGGGGTGCGAGCCATCATCTGCCTGTCGCAGCTGGTGCCGGCCAACAAGGTGCAGGCGATCCGCGACCTGGGCGCCGAGGTGTGCATCGTCGGTCACTCCCAGGATGACGCCCAGCGCGAAGCCGAGCGCATAGCCGCCGAGCACGGCGCCACCTTGCTGCCGCCGTTCGATCATCCCGAAATCATTGCCGGCCAGGGCACCCTGGGCCTGGAGATTCTTGAGCAGCTGCCTCAGGTGGCCCAGGTGCTGGTGCCGCTCTCGGGGGGTGGCCTGTTTGCCGGCGTGGCGCTGGCGCTCAAAAGTGCCAACCCGGCCATCAGCCTGCACGGCATCAGCATGCGCCGTGGCGCTGCCATGCACGCCAGCCTGTTTGCCGGCCAGCCGGTGGAGGTGCCGGAGCTGTCCACCCTGGCCGACTCCCTGGGCGGCGGCATCGGCCTGGACAACCAGTTCACCTATTCCATGACCCGCGAGCTGTGCGACCAGGTACACCTGCTCGATGAAGCTTCGATTGCCGCCGGCATGCGCCACGCCTACCGCCAGGAGCGCCAGGTGGTGGAGGGCGCGGGCGCCGTGGGCATCGCCGCCTTGCTTGACGGGCTGATTCCGGCGCGGGGCCCGATCGTGGTGGTGGTCAGCGGTCGCAATGTCGACATCGAACAGCACCTGCGGGTGATGAACGGCGCCGACGCCTGAGACGCTTTTCAACGGAGGATTTGTGATGCCTGCTACTACCTTGCTCAGCGAAGCCGATCTGCGCGCCTGCGTCAGCCTTGACCAGGCGGCGGTCGATGCCATCGAGCATGCCTTTTTGTTGCTGGCGACGGCGGCGGTGGCCATGCCACCGATCCTGCGCCTGGATGTGCCGGAGCATAACGGCGAGGTCGATGTGAAGACGGCCTACCTGCCAGGCCTCGAGCGTTTTGCGATCAAGGTCAGCCCGGGGTTTTTCGACAACCCCTCGCTGGGGCTGCCCAGCCTCAACGGCATGATGATGTTGCTGTCGGCACGCACCGGCTTGCTCGATGCCTTGCTGCTCGACAACGGCTACCTGACCGCGGTGCGTACTGCCGCCGCAGGCGCTGTTGCGGCACGCTGGCTGTCCCGTGAAGACAGCCGCAGCGTGGCCCTGATCGGCACCGGTGAACAGGCGCGCCTGCAGTTGCAGGCCTTGCGTCTGGTACGCCCGATCGAGGCGGTGCGGGTGTGGGGGCGCGACGCCGAAAAGGTCGCTGCCCTGTGTGACGAACTGGGCCGGGATGGCCGCCTGCACGTGCAGGCCTGCACCTCGGTCGACGAGGCCATGCGCGGGGTGGACATCGCCATCACCACGACGCCCAGCCGTGAGCCGTTGATCCAGGCACATCATCTGCAGCCGGGCCTGCACATCACCGCCATGGGCTCCGATGCCGAGCACAAGAATGAAATCGCCCCGGCCGCGCTGGCCGCGGTGGACTGCTATGTCGCCGACCGCCTGAGCCAGACCCGTGTGCTGGGCGAGATGCACCACGCACTCAAGGCCGGCCTGGTCAGCGAGGAAAGCGGCTTCAGCGAGCTGGGCCAGGTGGTTGCCGGCCAGCGCCAGGGGCGCAAGGCCGCCCGCGATATCACCCTGTGCGACCTGACCGGTACCGGCGCCCAGGACACCGCCATTGCCAACCTGGCCTACGCGCGTGCGCTCGAGGCGGGCAAGGGCTTGCAGTTCAACAACTGATCACTCCGATTACTCACCCAACGAGGGTATTTGCATGTCTGAGGTCGTCGTCAATCTGCCGTTCAGCCGGCAGGAGTATGCGCAGCGTCTGGCCAAGACCCGCGCCGCCATGCAAGCGCAAGGCATCGAGCTGTTGCTGGTTACCGATCCGTCGAACATGGCCTGGCTGACCGGTTATGACGGTTGGTCGTTCTATGTGCACCAGTGTGTGTTGCTGGCGCTGGACGGCGAGCCGGTGTGGTATGGCCGCGGCCAGGACGCCAATGGCGCCAGGCGCACGGTGTTCATGGGCCACGAGAACATTGTCGGTTACCCGGACATCTACGTGCAGTCGCGAGAGCGTCACCCTATGGACTACCTGTGCCAGGAGGTGATCGCTGCCCGGGGCTGGAGCACGCTGAGCATCGGCGTTGAAATGGACAACTACTACTTCAGCGCCGCCGCTTACCTGTCGCTGCAAAAGCATTTGCCCAAGGCGCGCTTCAGCGATGCGGCGGGGCTGGTGAACTGGCAGCGGGCGGTCAAGTCGAGCCAGGAAATCGAGTACATGCGCATCGCCGCGCGCATTGTCGAGAACATGCATGCGCGGATTCTGGAGCGCATCGAGCCGGGCATGCGCAAGAACGAGCTGGTGGCCGAGATCTACAGCAGCGGCATCCTCGGTGCCGACGGCCACGGCGGCGACTACCCGGCCATCGTGCCATTGCTGCCCACCGGTGCCGATGCCAGCGCCCCGCACCTGACCTGGGACGACACCCCGTTCGAGAAAGGCGCCGGCACCTTTTTCGAGATCGCCGGGTGCTATAAGCGCTATCACTGCCCGCTGTCGCGCACGGTGTACCTGGGCAAGCCGCCGCAGCACTTTCTCGACGGCGAAAAGGCTGTGGTCGAAGGCATTGCCGCCGGCCTGGAAGCGGCGCGCCCCGGCAACACTACCGGTGACGTGGCCAAGGCCTTTTTCAAGGTGCTGGAGAAGTTCGGCATCCACAAGGACAGCCGCTGCGGCTACCCGATCGGTATCAGTTATCCGCCCGATTGGGGCGAGCGCACCATGAGCCTGCGTCCAAGCGACACCAGCGTGTTGCAACCGGGCATGACCTTCCACTTCATGCCTGGCCTGTGGATGGACGACTGGGGCCTGGAAATCACCGAAAGCATTCTGATTACCGACACCGGCGTCGAGACGTTCTGCAACGTGCCACGCCAACTGTTCGTGAAGGATTGAGCCATGAACGCACCTCTGCCTGAAGCCACGCTGGCGGTGAACCCGATCAGCAGCACGGTCGACTTTGAACGCGACGGTGTGCAACACGGTTTTCTCAAATTGCCCTATTCGCGGGACGACTCGGCCTGGGGCGCGGTGATGATCCCGATCACCGTGGTGAAGCAGGGGGCTGGCCCTACGGCGCTGCTCACCGGCGGCAACCACGGTGACGAGTACGAGGGGCCGGTGGCCCTGAGCAAGTTGGCGCAACGGCTTGAGGCAGGCCAGGTGAGTGGGCGGGTGATCATCGTGCCGTTCATGAACACGCCGGCGTTCCATGCCGGTCAACGCACCTCGCCGATCGACAAGGGCAACATGAATCGCAGCTTTCCCGGCAGGCCGGACGGTACCGTGACGCAGAAGATCGCCGACTATTTTCGGCGCACGCTGCTGCCGATGGCCGACCTCGTGGTGGATATCCACTCCGGTGGCCGGACCCTGGACTTCCTGCCGTTTGCAGCCTGCCATGTGTTGCCCGACAAAGCCCAGCAAGCACGCTGCGAGGCCGCCATGCAGGCCTTTGCCGCGCCCTACAGCATGCGCATGCTCGAACTGGATGCGCAGGCCATGTATGACACTGCCGCCGAAAGCCAGGGCAAGGTGTTTGTGACCACCGAGCTGGGTGGTGGCGGGTCGTCCACCGCCCGCAGCGTGGCGGTGGCCGAGCGCGGGGTGCACAACGTCCTGGTACACGCCGGAATCCTCGCCGGCGAGGTGCAGCCCGGCGAGTCGACCATGCTCGACATGCCCGGCGACGACTGCTTTGTGGCCAGCGAGCACGACGGCTTGCTGGAGATGTGCCGCGACCTGGGCGAGCGGGTAGAGCAGGGCGAGGTGATTGCCCGTATCCATGACATCAAGCGCAGCGGTGCCACGCCGGTGGAGTACCGCGCCCGCCGCAGCGGGTTGCTGGCGGCGCGGCATTTTCCGGGGCTGGTGCAGTGTGGCGATACCCTCGCGGTGGTCGCCGACGTTCTGCAGTAGCACATCCCCCCACACGGTTTGGAGAACACGATATGCCACACAAGCATGCGCTGACATTCAAGACCCTCTGTCATGTGGACGGTCAATGGCTGCACAGCTCCACGGGCAACAGCATTGCCGTGCACAACCCGGCCACCCGCCAGGTCATCGGCCATGTACCCCTGCTTGAGCACGAGCAGATCGTTGCTGCCGTCGATGCCGCCCAGCGCGCCTTCGCGCCGTGGCGCGCCAAAAGCCTGGAAGAGCGGGCGACGCTGCTGCGCCGCTGGGCCGAGCTGATCCTGGATCATCAGGAAGAACTGGCGCGGACACTCAGTGAAGAGCAGGGCAAGTCGCTGGCCGAGTCGCGCGGCGAGATTGCCTACGCGGCAAGCTTTATTCCCTGGTTCGCCGAAGAGGCGCGGCGCCTGTACGGCCAGACCATCCCCAGCCATATTCCCGGTGCCCACCTGGGCACGGTGAAGGAGCCGGTGGGCGTCTGCGCCTTGCTTACCCCGTGGAACTTCCCCAGCGCGATGATTACCCGCAAGGCCGCTGCCGCCCTGGCGGCGGGCTGTACGGTAGTGGTCAAGCCTGCGCATGAAACGCCTTTCTCCGCCCTGGCGCTGGCCCAGTTGGCCGAGGAGGCGGGCTTTCCGGCAGGCGTGTTCAACGTGGTGATCGGCGAGCCGCAGATGGCCATGGAAACCCTGGTGCGTGATGCACGGGTACGCTCGGTCAGCTTCACCGGCTCCACCCGGGTGGGCAAGCTGGTGCTGCAGGCCGCCGCCCAGGATGTGAAAAAGGTCGCACTGGAGCTGGGCGGCAACGCGCCCTTTATCGTCTGCGCCGATGCTGATCTGGAGCTGGCGGTGAAGGTGGCGGTGGCGGCCAAGTTCCAGACCTCGGGCCAGGATTGCTGCGCCGCCAACCGGATCATGGTGCAACGGCCGTTGTACCCGGCCTTTGTCGCCCGCTTCGCCGAAGCGGTCCGGGGCTTGCGTGTGGGGCCGGCGATGGTGGGTGGTGAAGAGATGCCGGTGGATGTCGGCCCGCTGATGCACCAGGGCGCCTTCGATGTCACCTGTGCCCGGGTCGAGGATGCTGTGCACAAAGGTGCCCGCTGCCTGGCGGGTGGTGAAGGGCACGCGTTGGGTGGCTGGTTCTATCAGCCTACCGTGCTGGCAGACGTGACCCCGCAGATGCGCATCTACCAGGAAGAAAACTTCGCCCCGATTGCCGGCGTCATGCCCTTCGACACCCTCGATGAGGCGGTCGAACTGGCCAACGACACCGAGTACGGCCTGGCGGCCTATATCTGTTCCAACCGCCTTGACCAGGTGTACCCGCTGATCCGGCGGCTGGACCACGCGATGGTCGCGGTCAACGGCGTGAAATTCACCGGCCATCCGATCCCCTTCGGCGGCATGAAGGCCTCGGGCCTGGGCCGCGAGGGCGGTAGCGAAGGCTTCGAGCCCTTTGTTGAAACCAAGTACTTCTGCCTGCACCACCAAGGTCAAATTTAAGGAGCGTTGCCATGAGCCAAGATTTCAGCCAACTGTTCGAGCAAGACCGTGCCCACTTCATGCACCCCTCGACCCACGCCCATGACCATGCCAGCGGTGCGCTCAAGGGCAGGATCATCACCGGCGCCGAAGGCATCCGCCTGCGCGACCATGAGGGGCGCGAGCTGATCGACGCCTTTGCCGGCCTGTACTGCGTGAATATCGGCTACGGCCGTACTGAGGTCGCCGAGGCGATCTACAAGCAGGCCAAGGAGCTGGCGTACTACCACACCTACGTGGGCCACTCGACCGAGGCGATCATCGAGCTCTCCAGCCGCATCATCGACTGGGCACCCGAGGGCATGAAGAAGGTCTACTACGGTCTGTCCGGCTCCGATGCCAACGAAACCCAGATCAAGCTGGTGCGCTACTACAACAACATCCTGGGCCGCCCGCAGAAGAAGAAAATCATCTCCCGCGACCGTGGCTACCACGGCTCGGGGATCATGACCGGCAGCCTTACCGGCCTTGCCAGCTTCCACCAGCACTTCGACCTGCCGGCCGAAGGCATCAAGCACACGGTCTGCCCGCACTGGTACCGCAAGGCCCCGGCCGGCATGGATGAAACCGCGTTCGTGCAGTACTGCGCCAACGAGCTGGAAAAGATGATCCTGGCCGAAGGCCCCGACACCGTGGCAGCGTTCATTGGTGAACCGCTGATGGGCACCGGCGGCATCATCGTGCCGCCCAAGGGTTACTGGGCAGCGATCCAGGCGGTGCTGAACAAGTACGACGTATTGCTGATCGCCGATGAGGTGGTGTGCGCCTTCGGCCGCCTGGGCTCGAAAATGGGCAGTCAACGCTACGGCATGAAGCCCGACCTGATCACCACCGCCAAGGGCCTGACCAGCGCCTATGCACCGCTGTCGGCGGTGATCGTCGGTGAGAAAGTGTGGAACGTGATCGACCAGGGCTCGCAGAAGGAGGGCGCGATGGGTCACGGCTGGACTTACTCCGGGCACCCGGTGTGCGCCGCGGCGGCACTGGCCAACCTGGACATCCTGGAACGTGAAAACCTCACCGAGAACGCCGAGGTGGTGGGCGCCTACCTCAATCGCACATTGCGCGAAGCGCTGGAAGGTCACCCGCTGGTAGGCGAGGTGCGCGGTGACGGCATGCTCGCGGCGGTGGAGTTCATGGCTGACCGTGAAGCACGCACACCGTTCGACCCGGCGTTCAAGGTTGGCCCGCAGGTGTCCGCTGCCTGCCTTGAGCGCGGCATGGTCGCCCGGGCGATGCCTCATGGCGACATCCTGGGCTTCGCGCCGCCGTTGGTGCTGACCCGCGAGGATGCCGACCTGATCGTCGCCATCACCAAGGAAGCGGTCGATGAGGTGGCGGGCAAAGTGCTGGGCTAAACCGGCCGGCGGCCCCTGAAAAAACAAAACCCCGTCTCGGCAAGCGAAGACGGGGTTTTGTATTCAGGGCGTTGCTCAGAAGCGTTCGGGAATCATCCGGAACGGATAGTCGACGCTCTTGTACTGGCCGATCTTGCCGCGTTTGGGCAGCTTGATCTTCTCGTCCTGGGTGATGTCCTTGTAGGGGATCTGCTTGAGCAGGTGGCTGATGATGTTCAGCCGCACGCGCCGCTTGTCCTCGGAAGGCGCCATGTACCACGGCGCCCAGGAGGAGTCGGAGGCCGCGAACATCTCGTCGCGGGCGCGGGTGTAGTCGTCCCAGCGGTTGAACGACTTGAGGTCCATGGGCGAGAGCTTCCAGATCTTGCGGCCATCGGTGATGCGTTCTTCCAGCCGGCGCTGCTGTTCCTCGGGGCTGACCTCCAGCCAGTACTTGATGACGATGATGCCGGACTCCACCAGCATCCGCTCGAACAGCGGCACCACGCCGAGGAATTTCTTCGCCTGGTCGTCAGTACAGAAGCCCATGACCCGTTCGACGCCCGCGCGGTTGTACCAGCTGCGGTCGAAGATCACCACTTCGCCAGCCGACGGCATGTGCTGGAGGTAGCGCTGGGCATACATCTGGCTCTTTTCCCGCTCGGTGGGCGCCGGTAGCGCCACAACGCGGAAAATCCGCGGGCTGACCCGTTCGGTGATGGCCTTGATGGTACCGCCCTTGCCGGCGCCGTCACGGCCCTCAAAGATCACGCAGACCTTCAGGCCCTTGGCCACGACCCACTGCTGGAGCTTGACCAGCTCGACATGCAGGTTCTTGAGTTCCTTCTCGTAGTCTTTGCGCGGTAGCCGTTCTGCGTCACGGGCCTTGTCTTTCTTCTTGCTCATGGAGGTAGCCTGGTCAGTGAAAGTGGAGTTGAGTATAGGCAGGGCTGTGCCGGGCGCACTGACCAGGGGCAAAGGAAAAGCAGCGAGCGTCAGCACGGCAACGCGCTACACAGCAGCACCGGACACCGTCAGTCACTCATACAGCCACGGCTTCAGCTCCCTCAGGTTCGTCACCACGATTTGCTGGGCTTCAGGGGTGGGGTCCAGGTTCCTGTGGTCGATCTGATAACGCTGCAATACATACTTCACCAGGGCCCTTCGGCTGGGGACCACCAACAGGCCATCCACCATGCCGAAGTCGCTTTCGATGATTGCTTTCTGCGGCATGCTCAGTCGCCCATCGGCAGCGATCATGACCGGTACCTCGGTATTCCAGTCTTCATCGAACTCGCGGGTGTTTTGCGAAGGATCAAGCAATTCGGGTTGGCCGCGCAGTCGGCTCAGCACGAAGTCGCGGTACTGGCCGTTCTTCTCGCAGTACGCTCGCACGTGCCAGCGCATGCCGGTGTAGACCAGGGTATGCGGCGCTATGAGGCGAACTTCCACGTTGGGCGTGTTGAGCGACACATACTCGGTTTCCAGGCGCAGGCCGTCGCGGCAGGCCTTGAGCAGAGGGCGCAGAATTTCCGGGTGGATTGGCCGGTCAGGTACTTCCAGTACCTTGGTATGGGCATACGCCAGGGCGAGCCCATCGATGTGGGGCGCGCGTTCGTTGTTCTGATAGAGCAGGTGCAAATAGGCACTGGCACTGTCATCAATGAACAGGGGCTTGAAGTGCTTGGTGGGGACATAACCTTTGAGCTGCTTGTCGTAGGCCAGGTTCTTTGGCGCATGCTCGGTGATGTAGGTATTGATGTCCTTGGACGCCTGTTGCCGGCTGATGCCAAAGCTCTGGATCAGGTGCCCGGTGGTCAGACGGCCTTCCCACCAGACCACGGTCTCGATCAGCCTGTAGCGCAGTGCCAGGTCCCAACGTACCTGCTCGATGGTGTGCTTGCGTTTCATTGCCCCTCCCTGTGTGCGGATGCTTGCATCGCAGCACTCTACAACAAGGACCTGTCGTAACAAGCGACATATCGTAGAAATGTCACAGGGAGAGTGCCTGGCTCAGCGCCAGTCGTCAGGCTTCCTCAGCCTCGACCTGTTCTTCAAGCTGCAACCCTTCCCACATGTGCCAGACCTCATCAGTGACGCAGCGGGAGCGGTTGCCCTGGCCCCGGGGTTGCGAGAAGAACGAGATCCCGCGCTTGAGGCTGATCAACGCTTTCTCATTGCCGGACTTGCCGTTGCTGCCCACCGGGAAGTGCGGGCTGAAACATTCGATGCCCATCGCCAGTTGTTCACTGATGTCGCTGCGATCCTGGAAGTCCGACTCCCCGGCGCGAATCATCTGGCGAATGATGGACAGGTCGATCATGGTGCTTTCATGCCAGTACGCCGCGCAGTTGTAGGCGGCTACCCAGGCAATGTTCGACTCCTGGACCATGTAGTTGATCGTTTCGGCCTGGGAGCGTTTGGCCGTGCCAGCGGAGAAGCACGAGCCCAGGACGACGCCGGTGATGTTGGCCGCTACCGACTTGAGGCTGCACTCGACCATGATGTCGATGATCCTGGCGCCGCCTACACGCTGACCATCACCGTGGCCGGCGACATAGACGATGGCATTCTTGTACGTGTGCTTGCTCAGCGCAGCGAACGCCAACCGGAAGCTGCTCACATCGTAGAAACGAGAATGCAGAATTTCGACGTCATTGGATTGTTTGGCCAGCCCCTGGAAAAAGGGCTCGACCGAGCTGCGGTTGATATCCCCTTCATAGATGTTCCAGGGGGCTTCCAGAATCAGTACTGCGCTTTTGTCGTGCATGAGGTCGTCTGTGGGTCAGGGGTGATTCGAGTCGGCACCTGCCATCGCAGTGGTCATGTGTAAAGTTTCAGGACACAAGAGGCCTGAAGCTGGATACCAGTCCCTCACTGCTCAAGCGGCTGCCGGGGAAGTCCGATTTCATGGCTTTCAGGCTTCCCTGACGGGGGCTGATCCTCTAACAGATGATGGCAAAAAGCTATTTTTTGCTGGCAAAGCGACCCCGAGGCCCGACCTTTTCAGGTGCATACATCTGCATGATTATCTTACCTGTATAAGTCTACATTCTAGACCTGTCGTGAATTACTACATATCGTGATCCTGGCTTGTTGATAAATCGGACTCACGCAAGGACGTAAAACATGAATATGTCAGAAGCGGTTTCGACAGGGGCATTGGCGCTGATCGGGGTGATTCTGCTGGTGCTTCTGCATCAGTGCCTCAGGCTGCACGAACTGTGGGAAATGGCCCGGGCCTGTCAAAAGGGTGCGCGCTGGGCACGGATCTGGGAGGCGGAGAACCGCGAGCTTCGTTCGCAGCTGCGTGCCAATAAGGCGCACATCGAGCAGTTGCAGAGCAAGCTGGTGAGTTTGCAGGCGGTGCTCCCGACGGAGGGGTGAGTGCATCATTTTCTAAACTATCCCCTCTTTCTGCCGATAACCCGACTGTCACCTATTGCCCGATCCAGGCCGGCGTTGTCAGATACCAAGGAGTTTCACCATGTATGCCTCGCTCATCGATCCCGTCACCCAGGCGCTGAGACAGGCGCTCGACATCGCCGTCCAATTTGACCGCAGCACCCAGGAGCGCGAGAAGATCCGCGCCGTGCTGCGCAAATTGCTGGTGATCCGTGAGATGCACTCCAGCTTCTTTGTGAGTGTGGGGGGCACCCAGGGCGCGGGGAAAACGCATCTGTTACGTGAGCTCTACGACCTGGACGACTGGCTACCGGACAACCCCGGCCGTGGCGAATGTCGCCCGCTGTTCGTGCTGGAGCGCGATTGCGAGACACCCCAGGCCTACGGGGTGGATGAGTGGGGGCAGGAGTGCCCGATTGACCCACAGACGCTGTTCGATGAATTGCGCAGTTTCTCGGCAGGCGAGCAGTTTTTGCTGTTGCGCCTGTATGTACCCAAGCGCCATTTTGGCGGGCGTGCCGGTTTCCTGCTGTTACCCGGCTACGAAAAGCTCAACCGCACCAATGGCCTGTGGCAACA